>LSQX01344432.1_pt3 | contig 36953 bp, 34 predicted proteins | sample 654561 | NCBI WGS metagenome assembly LSQX01 (sample SAMN04489861, study PRJNA283612) | anaerobic digester metagenome | isolation source: 4 biogas reactors fed with cattle manure at either 37C or 55C with and... | place: Denmark: Kongens Lyngby | collected 2014 | reverse complement strand
ATAGGCACTAGCCCCGACGCAGAACTTGTTAATACGATGCTTGACGGCGCTATAGCCTGTTTATCTCCTGGAGAACACCCCGTTATACATACCGACCGTGGCTGTCATTATCGTTGGCCAGGATGGATTGCCCGCATGGAAACCGCTGGGTTAACTCGCTCGATGTCCCGAAAGGGATGTTCCCCAGATAACGCTGCATGCGAAGGCTTCTTTGGAACGCTAAAGAGCGAAATGTTTTACACGAGATCTTGGGAAGGTGTTTCTCTGGAAGAGTTCATATATGAGCTAGATGGTTTTCTTCGCTGGTATAATGAGGAGCGGATCAAAATATCTTTAGACGCTATGAGCCCGATAGAATATCGACGAAGTCTTGGCCTAGCCGCGTAGTCAAGTCCAAAAAAACGTCCGCACCCCCAATTTATCCAAAAGAACTTGCCGCTTACATTGGCGCATCTGCGGGATAGAAAGTGGCCCTGCAGGTGCGCTTTTTCCTTAAGTTGTTAAATTTCCCGCTGTGTTCTTGGCGGAGAGGTAATATTACTAAGATGGTGAATTTATATTGCCAAATACCATAGATTTAAGGGAGGAGATATCATGTCAAATCTGAGACTCTGGAGTGTTATTCTACTTGTACTGTTCGTTGCCGCAGCATTTACAACCGCTCCGGCATGGGCCTGGTCTGAAGCGGTTTATACGAGGCCGTGGACTGAAGAAGAAACTGACACGGAGGAAGAACCGCCTGCTTTACCAGGGGAAGAAGCAAATGCAAGTGAAATCCCCGAGCCGCCGAAGATCAAGGAGAAGCTGGAAGAAGCGCTTGCTGCGGAAATTGACGATTTTCTCCTCGACTTTGAAGGCCTCTATGGGACTTGGTACATTTGGACTCCGAGCACGGTTGTAAACATTTCAGCGCCGGGCGGAGAGTATATCGGGCATAAGCATGTGGAGGGGGCGGATCAGGGGTTTGTCGCAATCTACCCAGACGGCAGTTATACGATGAGCCATGCTGCCTGGGCCAAAGATGAGACAGTCTCTGGAACCTGGCGTCTCTCCTATCCAAGGGAAATCAACGGTGAAGTACTGCAGGCCATTGTCTTGCTCGATGGTATTACCGCTGTAGATTGGGCGGTAGCACCTTCACCGAGCGGTAAAGTGCGGCTGCTGTGGGCGATGGGCTGGGCCGATGGCTCAGCTACCTGGATCTTCGACTCAGAACTGATTAAACCGTAATAGACTGTCAATTATTGTTAAGGTTGAAGTAGTCCTATGTTTGGGAAAGGCGGGACGAGTAGAAACTTTCAGAAGTATTTCTTGCGATTTTCGAATAAGTGAGAAGGTAACTTAACAATTATCGCCGGTTTTGGCGGGGGATAAGACGATAATCCTCGCTAAAATCGGCATTTTCATTGACAAAGCAGGTTTGTTAATTTATACCTATTAGCAAATTATAAGGAAGGGAAGTAAAGATATGCGCCAATTTCAGGCAAGATATGTTTTGTTGAATGTGGTTCTTATTGTAGCCGTGGTCTTATTTGCAGCATGGTCTGGTGGAGCGGTGCTGGCAGCAGACAGCTACATAGGGGTCTATGCAGGCGGACATGAGACTGTTGGAATGGGCTCAGCAATAAACTACACGTATTCTTTGGAACTCAAAGGCGATGGTTCGTACGAAATCAAGAGCTATTTCATCATGGGTGATGCTCTCTATGAGCATGTCGAAACTGGAGTCTATTCCGTTGATGGCAGTAAGCTTGTCATAACGCCCGAAGGGCAGGATCCGGTTCAGGGCACTCTCAATGATGACGGCTCTATTTTTATATCTCTAAAGCCTTCTATGATGGCCCGTGAACGCACTGAAGCGTCTTTGACGCCCTCAAAAGTGGCGGCGGCCGGGGTTTATACAGCTACACTTGAGGGGCCGACAACGGTCGAGGCCACTTTGTACCTAAACCACCAGGGGCAGTACCACTACCTGGCGGTTCCAGGCAATGATGCAGATGCGGTGCACGAACAAGGGTATTACGGCGTAGCCGGCGATGAAATTACCTTCCAAATTGCCGACACAGGGGAGGTTTTTGCAGGCAAGGTTTCAGAAGATACAGTTGCTGCACCATTTGTTGTTTCGGCAATGATGGGCATGCGCATCGAAATTGAACTAAGCAGGTAACAGCAAGAGGGTCTGCAGAGGCGGTAAGGCGCGGCTGTCTTGCCACCTTTGGCAGATCCTTTGTTATATACACTTCTAGGAGGTTAGATTGATGACAGAGAAAACCGTAAAAACTGCAGAATCCTTTTTCCGCTGGGCCTTTAACACCCGGGCCAACACAGTGATCCAGCTTTATGAAGGTAAAGAGTTATCAAGGGACAAGGTCTTCCTAAGTTTTTGCTCTCATAACCCTGCATTAATTTCCAATGGGCCTGCAGGCCTCAACGGCAGTATCAAGGGAGTTGGCTTTATTCCTAAGGAAGAGTATCTGGAAGAAGTTCTTGAAGCCTATCTAGCGCATATAGACGCTTATGACGGTGATGACAAGGCCCATAGCCAGAGAGGTTTACAGGTCCTTGTTGAGCAGATGTACAGCCCCGATCAGCATCATCGCATTGATTTTACCAAGGTGGCCAGTCTGGAGATGGCGAAAAAGCACAGCTGGGAGAACCTCAAGGTAAATCCGGAAGCCACTTTGATCTATTATCAGCCGCCGATGATCTCTTATGAACTGCGGGGCAAAGTTCGTATCTTTGATGAAGCCGAATCCGGCAAGAAGGAACTCTACCAGCAGTTTGTCAATGCCCAGCATGATGTTTATCATAGACCGGACAAATCCCGCTGGCTAAAGTACCCGGCCTACGTGTTTGATATTGAAGAAGTTTATGATAACTCTGTCTCCCGGGAAGGATTTGGCACCAAGTTAGAGTTTCCCTATTAGGGTTGATCTTTGCAGGTGGGGAGGGGTCTTCCCGGATCCCTCCTTACAATCAAAGGAGTGATGACATGAGAAGGAAACTAGGCCGCATTGCGCTGGTTGTTTTCCTGCTTGGGCTGGTGTCACTGTTAAGCGCCTGCGGCAAGTCTGAAACGCCGCAGCAAGTAGCGGAAGAAGTGCAGCAAGAGACTGCGGCAGCAGTAACGGCAGAAGCTGAAACTGAAGGATTTGAACTGCCTGGCGACTATGTCATCGATATCACTAATCTTGGCATGGCACTCCAGTTTTATCTGCGCATTGACGAAGATAATTCCTTTATGCTTTCACCTAATCGCCAGTTCAGTGACTCAAGGGGCGATGGAACCATCGGCCAGCTGGAAGACACCTATCTGATGATTTATTCAGACTCTACACAGGAGAGTTCCAAGACCGCCACCTTTGAAAGGATTGGCCCTAACTTGGTCTTCCGTTCTACACTTCCCTACGGTTCAGCAAATATATCCTTCGAAGTTGAGGATGCTGAAAATCCCGAAATCATTCACCGCTTGATTGCCAACAAGTTTGTCTATGAGGACTATTACGGCACTTATTTTGGCTTTCAGACGGACTATCACTATGTGCTCATGCTCGGCCCAGGCGGGCAGTACCGGCTGAACGGCAGCTTAGCCTCAGGAGAGGAGCTCCCTGTCTACGAGGAGGAAGGAAGCTTTAGAGTTGCGGACCGCAAGATTATGATCACTCCCCAAGGTGAAGAGGAACTGAGCGGTTCGATCAGCGCCGACGGTGCTCTGGAGTTGGAGGTAAAACCTGAAGCGGGGGCAGAGAGGATCAAGACACTCTTTAGGATGGCTACCACCGCAGAACATGCCGGCACTTGGCATGCCCAAAATGAAGAGGGGGCTATGGCCGCTTTGAGCCTGGATTTCTTCGGCGGATACAGCTTAACAGTTACTGCTGACGGCAAGTCTACGGTGGAAGAAGGCAGCTTTGCAGTTGCCCAAAACAGCATTACCTTTACTGCGGAAAAAGAGCAAGAACCCGTTACAGGCACTAAAGCCGGCTATATACTGGAGGCTGCCTTTGCCGGTGTGGACTGGCTCTTCTATGACGAATCAGTGCAAGGGCAGTTCAGCGGCGGTACTATGGTAAGCGAAGCCTATCGGGCAGCTTTGGAGCTGAACGCCGACGGTTCATTCGCTTTAGTGATAGCTGACGAAGAAAACGATGCCGAGCTGGTCAAGGAGGACGGCACCTTCAGCATCACTGCAGGTCCGATGAGTTATATGATTACACTAAACTCCAAAGACGGCAAGACGAGGGTGGGTGCAGTCTGGCCCTCAGGTTTAAATATGACATTTGACATTGCTGGCACAGACTACAGTTTCTTATTGACGAAGTAACTACAGCTTTGGGGCGGCGAAGCTGCCGCCCCAAAGCCCTTTGTGAGGTGAATCGTGTGGCAAGAAAGCTAATGCTCTTCCTAGTGTTGAGCATTATTTGTATTTCTTTGGCAGGCTGCCAAGTAGGCGGGAGCCGCAGCCATCGACCAGATCCTGATACGCTTTATATCGGCACAGTACAGCCTTCATTTCCTACCGCTTACATGCCCTGGCTCTCCCGGGAAGGCATTGCCCCGACGATTGCAGGTCTGCTTTATGATTCTCTGTTTTCTTACGATGAGGAGACGGGCAACTTCTTGCCTTCCATCGGGAAGGAATGGTACTACGTAGATGAAAACGGCGAGCCCATCGTTACAGAGGAGGGCTCAATTGACTATGCCCGCCTGGAAGAGGTGTACGGAGGTTCAGAACACCAGTATCTGGCTGTGAAAGTCATCATCCATGATAACATTACCTGGAGCGACGGCCATCCCTTAACGGTGGAAGATGTATACTACTCCTTTGACATTGCTACAAACAATATCCTCTCTAACCATGCTGGGGCTTTAGCCTGGACTAGCGATCTGCGCCATAGATACACAAACGGTGTGTTAACCCAGAAGGGGCTGTTCACCTATGAGCGAGGTGCGGCCCAGCAAGGCTATGAAATTTCTGAGGAAGAGAAAGACACTGTTATATACCTTCATGTTAATAAGGTTTTGGGATCTGTCATGCCCTTATTTACTTCCGTATTAATTCTGCCTGCCCATATCTGGGAACCGGTGGTTACGGTGGAAAACCAGTTAAACAGTACATCCCCCAATGAGGAGATCCTTCACCGGTACCATAATCCTGTAGGCAGCGGGCCTTGGGTTTTGGATGTGGAAGAATCGGGCAGTCAGCAGATCATCCTGCATAGACGGCCTGATTACCATTTGACCAAGCCCGATGGGAGTCCCCTGGTTCAAGTGGATACCATCAAGTTTATGCTGTACCAGGAGAGCAACATAGCCATTTATGCCCTCTTGAAGGGCCACATTGACATGCTGGCAACTTCAGTAAGCTCGAACTACCTGCGTCTATTTGAAAACGAGAAAGATATTTTTATCTCTAACGCCCCTGGTGAGTTTACCCAAACCCTAGTCTTTAACGTTAACCCGGTTGTCAGTGAGCGTAATCCCATACGTGATCTCCTCGCCAATCAGGACTTCCGCAAAGCTATGGCCTTGGCTGTCAATCAGGAAGAATTGATCAGGTCAGTGCTGGACGGAGCGGGACGTTTCGAAAGTTCCGGTTTGATGAAGGCGTCTTTGGTGGACTTTTACAATCCTGAGGCAGATAGCCTGCCTCAGGACCAAAGTGCGCGCTTGGCTTTGGCCAATGAAATCTTAGATGGGATCATCCCCGACAGAGACAGTGCAGGTTACAGGCTCCTGGACGGCCGGCGTGTGAGCTTTGACATTCTTGGTTCCCCAGGGGAGCAGGATGTCGTTTCCTACCTGCAAATTCAGTTTCAGAGGATCGGAATTGAGGTGAACTATGCGGCCAAGGGGGCCCAGCCCGAATCCACCTATCTTTACACCAGCCGCTTTGATCTGACTTTGCATGGTGTAACCTTTTCCCTGTCTAACATCGATATTATGTACCCAGCCCATTTTTCCAAACTGGGCCGCACCTCGAACTACGGGCGTTTGGTGAATGAAGAGCTAAATGAGGTCATTGACGAGATGCGCTTTACTTTAAATCTGAATACAAAGTATGAGCTGATTAAAGAGATTCAGCCCATGATCGCAGAGGAGTATTACAAAGTTCCCCTTTATACACCGAATGTCATTTCAGTTGCACGTACCGATCGGTTTGAGGGCTACCAAGTTGTTGACGGGTCTACCGTATTTAACAGCGCTTCATTAGAGAACTTGCGGAAAATCAATAGGGGCAGGTGAGATTGTGAAGTACACTTATGTGATTAAACGAGTCTTATATTCAATCTTTGTCTTTGCCATTGTCATCACCCTTAACTTTTTCATCCCCCGCATCGGCGTTGATGATCCGGCAGAACGCTATTACCCGCCGCAGGGCAATATGAGTGAAATTGAATACGAGATCATTAAACAGGTTACCAGACAGCAGTATGGTTTTCATGTCTCTACCTGGCAGCAGTACACGAACTATCTCAAGGGATTGTTCAGAGGGGATCTAGGGACATCTTTCCGACCAGGTTCTCCTGCGGTAATTGACTTGATCGCAGCAAGACTGCCCTGGACGCTGGTTCTGTCGGTGAGCACTATGATTATTGGTCTGATTGTAGGTGTCCTGTTCGGTGTTGTAGCCGCGGTCAAGCGGGGCCGCTGGCAGGATACGATGCTCCTTAACGCGTCCACCGTCATGGTGGCCCTGCCAGCCTTTTTCATTGCTTTGATTCTCTCGTTTTACTTGGGGTTTGAGTGGGAGATCTTCCCTGCCTACACTGACCCTAATATGGTTTCCAACTTTGCCTGGACCTGGGAGAGTATCAGGCGTGTGGCGCAAAATGCCGCCCTGCCCATCTTAAGTATGGTGGTGGGCAGCGTAATCAGTTATGCCCAGGGAACCCGCAATGCGGTGATTGCAGTGACCAATGAAGACTTTGTATTGACCGCAAGGGCAAAGGGACTAAAGCAAAGTACAATCCGTTATAAACACATTTTACGCAATTCGATGCTGCCGATTGTTACATCGCTGGGGATGAGCATCAGCGGTCTAATTGGCGGTCAGGTCGTGATTGAACAGGTTTTTAACTGGAACGGCATGGGAACATTGTTCCTGGAGGCCAACAATTCCAATGACTATCCTTTGATGATGGGGATTATGCTCCTGCTCTCCGGCTTTACTATCTTCGCCATCTTGGTGACAGATCTGGTTTATGTACTGCTGGATCCAAGGGTGACGGTAGGTGATAGGCGATGAAGAAACTGAAGAATATAGGTTCCCTCCTGAAAAGGATCTGGGGCCATAAGCAGGGCAAAGTTGGGCTGGTGATGGTCAGCTTCTTAATTCTGGTGGCAGTTTTTGCACCCATCATAGCGCCCTATGATCCCTATGATGTGACGCAGCGTGCGGCCAAGGGGCTGCCCCCCAGTTCCAAGCATCTGTTGGGCACGACAATTAACTCTGGACAGGACATTTTCAGTATGCTGGTCTACGGTACCAGGGTGTCTTTGCTGGTTGGTGTGACCTCTGGCGTTTGCATCGCCGTCGTAGGCTCGATTCTCGGAGTAATGGCAGGTTACCTAGGGGGCTTTGTGGATAGCTTGATCATGCGCATAGTCGACATAATGCTGGTTATCCCCACTTTACCTTTGGTGATTGTACTGACTAATGTTCTGGGCCGTGACTTTTGGATCATCATCTTGATTTTTGTGGCCCTAGGCTGGACCGGCTTGGCCAGAACAATTCGTTCCTTGGTGCTGGTCCTAAAGAACAGTAATTACGTAAAGGCGGCAGAACTTGCTGGGGCGAGCCGGTGGCATATTATGATCCGCCACATTTTGCCTGGCACAAGCCATTTATTGATCATGAGCACGGCATTAAGCAGCGCAGGAATCATGGTGGCAGAAGCGGGCTTAAGCTTTTTGGGCCTGGGAGATCCCACCGCCATTAGCTGGGGTAAAATGCTCGCGGATGCCCAAAGCGGTGGAGCTTTGCTCTTTGGTGCCTGGTGGTGGATTTTTGCTCCGGGCCTTGGGATTTTCCTGGCAGTTTTCAGTTTTATGCGCCTGGGAATTGTTATGGAAGAAATCGTGAATCCCCGCATGAAACAGACAAGCAGTGTCTACAAGCTCTTTAGGAGCCTGGACAGCAGTTATATTGAGGATGTGTTTAGCTCGATGGATGAATACAGTCAAATTGGGGCTAAAGGCCTGCAGGGAGGGGAGACGCATGAAGCAAGTGTTAAAGCTTAGAAACTTGAAAGTAGTCTTCCCGACAAGCTATGGTTTGATTAGGGCTGTGGAGTCTGTAGATCTTGATATTGGCGACCGGGAGTGCGTAGCGTTGGTGGGAGAGTCGGGCTGCGGAAAGACTGTAACCAGTCAGGCAGTGATGCGCCTTTTGGAAACCCCGCCAGCCGTGATTCGGGTGGACTCCATTGAGTTTGACGGCCAAGAAATTAAGGACTGCTCATCCAAAGAGATGCAGGAGATCAGGGGCAAGGACATGGCCATGATCTTTCAAGACGCTATGACATCGCTCAATCCTGTGATGACAGTGGGCAACCAGATTGACGAAATGTACATGCGCCACCAGGGCGACTCCAAAAAAGAAGCCCGGGAAAAGACGGTGCGGGCATTAGAGCTGATTGGCCTGCCTGAACCACGGGCCCGGGCCAACAGCTTTCCCCATCAGCTGAGCGGGGGAATGCGCCAAAGGGTGCTTCTGGCCATGGCCTTTGCCTGCATGCCCAAGCTTATTATCGCCGATGAGCCCACTACTGCCCTGGATGTAACCATCCAGGCCCAGGTGCTGAAAACCCTCAGGGGGATGCAGCAGGGCTGCGGAACCTCGCTGCTTTTGGTAACCCATGATTTAAGTGTGGTAGCCTCCATCGCGGATACAGTCTACGTCATGTACTCCGGCAAGATTGTGGAAAAGGCGCCGGTAAAGGAGCTCTTTACCGCCCCTTACCATCCCTACACGGTGGGACTGATGGCAGCTGTGCCCAGGCTGGATGACGAAAAGAGAAAGTTCACCCAGATTCCAGGTACAGTGCCCCATCCGGCACGTAAACCAAGCGGCTGCTACTTCCACCCCCGCTGTGAGTATGCAAGGGAGATCTGCAGAAAAGAAATGCCGCCGCTGCAGAGCCTAGGCGGAACGAGGAAAGTGCGGTGCCATTATCCGTTAACGGCAGGGGGGGAGAGCCATGAGTGAAATTCTTGCGCTAAGTAATGTCTCAGTCCATTTTCCAGTTAAGGGTGGTCTGCCCTTTTTCCGCCGCGGGGTCATTCAGGCGGTAAGTGATGTTTCTCTGACGGTCAATCAGGGTGAAACCTTTGGCATCGTAGGAGAGTCCGGCTGCGGCAAGACTACTTTGGCGAATGCTATGATCGGTATGGTGAAGCCCACCGCGGGCCAGGTCTTCTTTAAGGGCGTGGATCTAAACGGACTTGCCACAGATGAGTTCAAAAAGATGCGCCGTCAAATGCAGATGATTTTCCAGGACCCTTATTCATCCCTCAACCCCCGCTTTAACGTCTATCAGATTGTATCAGAACCCATGTTTATTAGGGGCGAAGACAGCGAAGAGGAGATGAAGGCTAGGGTGGTCGAGCTTTTGCAGCTCGTTGGCCTGTCTGCGGACGATTTGTACCGGCATCCCTCGGACTTTTCCGGCGGCCAAAGGCAGCGTTTAGGCATCGCCCGGGCTATAAGCTTGAACCCAAGCTTTCTGGTGTGCGACGAACCGGTTTCGGCTCTGGATGTGAGTATTCATGCCCAGATTCTAAATCTCCTGGTGGAATTGCAGGAACAGCTGAATTTGACCTACGTGTTTATCTCACATAACTTGGCCGACGTGAAGAAGATGTGCGATCGGATGGCTGTAATGTATCTAGGCAAGATTATGGAATCGGGCGGCAGCGACAAGATCTTTAAAAAGCCCCTCCATCCTTATACCCAGGCACTATTAGCAGCAGTATTAGATACATCCTTTGATGAGCGGCGGGAACAGATCGTTTTGCAGGGGGATATCCCAAGCCCGATTAATCCTCCGGCAGGGTGCCGTTTTTGGCAGCGCTGCCCTCAAGCGATGCAGGGGTGCAAGACAGTCCCTCCAGATCTGGTTGAAGTGGAAGAGGATCACTTTGTCGCTTGTCATTTGGTAAACGGTTTTCCCGATGTTCCCCTGCCCGAAGGCTTTGAGGATCCGGTGCCAAAACAGGATTCGCAGGTATAAGGGATGACAGAGAAAGCACGTAATTACGCTACATTTGTTCTGGCTAATCTGATCATCTTCACATTTATTGTACTTTTGCAGATGGCGGTGGGGTGGCTGTTCTTAATATTTCTAACCGCCATGCACCTGGGGATTGTGCTTTTCATCGTGACTAAACGGCGTATGCTGGCAGTGGATGGATCCCTGAAGCCCTTCTTTGATCAAGTCTTTTGCTATTTGGCGCTGTACATCCCCCTTCTGCTTTATAAAGCGGCAGGCTACCTGTTTCCTAGCAGCTACAAAGAAACGATCGCAAAGACAGCGATGCTGGCTGTGATGGCCATTTCGGCTGTGGGCAGCTTAAATAATGCTGTCAGGCTCCATCAGTATCTGTTTAGAGAAAATGCTGCATAAACTGGAAGTTAGAAAGAGGTACCCAGTGGTTGGCCCACTAGGCACCTCTTTTCTTATGTTGCCTGATCAGATTGTGCAAAATCATCTCCCCAGGATTCTGATGATAAACCAAAGGGCATGAAACGTTGCTGTAACCAGGGCACCAAGCCCAACTTGCCAGTGAATTCGGCGCCACAGTCTATTTCCTGTCCTTTGGGCCCGTGAGATGGCATAGTAGCCAAAACAAACCCCGGCGATAGCCAGCAGCCCTACCCAGCCCAGTAAGGGAAGTGAGCGGCCAAAATGAGAAACATTGGCCCAGACGGCATGGACAGCAAGGGAAAGGGCTGCCCCGCTGCCCAGCAAGGGATGGTAGCGGCGGAGCTGCACCTTGCCTCTTTGCTCTGCCAAAAGCATAGTAATCCCGGCTGCATAGAGCAATAGAAGGCCTAAAACCCCAAACCAAACAAAGTATGGCACGCTGATTCCTCCAAGCATTGTGATAGTACAACATATGCGCTGCGCATGAAGGCTATTCTCAAAATAACGATCCCCTCACAGAGGCACAATTGAGCCTGGAGTTTGGTTGGAAATGGAGATAAGAAGGATTTGCGGATATTATAAAGAAATAATAAACCAAACATATAGCTAACGCAGACAACATTGGGGCCGCATTTTCTCCAAAATCTGGCGTTTAACTTCCTCCAGCAGACACTCTCTGGGCTCTTAGGGTAGGGGGTGGTTTGGCGCGTATAAAGCTGTATTGGCCAAGACTAAAAACTAAGATGGAGGGATGTACGTGAAGAAGTTTCGCTGGCTCAATCTGACTGCTCTCTGTTTAGTGCTGGTGTTTGCGTTAGGAACAATGGTGAGTGCTGCTGTAGGGGGAGAATTGGAGATATTCTCCTGGTGGGCTGGGGATGAAGGCCCTGCTCTGGAGGCCCTGATCGCGCTCTATGAATCCAAGTATCCTAATGTAACTGTGATCAATGCTACAGTAACAGGGGGATCCGGGGTAAATGCCAAAGCGGTTCTTAAGACGAGAATGCTTGGCGGTGATCCGCCCGATTCCTTCCAGGTTCACGCCGGCCAAGAGCTCATCGGTACCTGGGTTGTGGCTGATCGCATGGAAGATCTAACCTGGCTCTTTGAAGAAGAGGACTGGTTTGATGCATTCCCAGAGGATCTTTTTGGCCTGCTAAGCACCGAAGAGGGAATCTGGTCTGTTCCTGTCAATATTCATCGCTCCAATGTGCTGTACTTTATTCCAGACAACCTGGAGAAATGGGGTGTAGAAGCCCCGGGCACCTGGGAAGAGTTCTTGGAAATTGCCCCAAAACTTGTGGATCAAGGTGTGATTCCACTTTCTGTTGGGGAAAACTGGACCGCGACCCACCTCTGGGAAAGCGTTGCTTTAAGTGTGCTTGGCGCAGATAAGTACAGCGATCTGTGGGCAGGTAGGCTTGCCTGGACCAGTCCTGAAGTAATTCAGGTTTGGGAACTCTTTGGCGAGATTCTCGAATACACCAATCCTGATGCCCCATCCCTGTCCTGGCAGCAGGCTACAGACATGGTTGTGGAAGGCCAGGCTGCCCTTAATATCATGGGCGACTGGGCCTCCGGTTACCTGTCTGTAACGCTGGGCGTAAAGCCGGGAGATGGGTACGGATGGGCAGCATCGCCTGGCACAACAGGTGTCTTTATGGCTTTGTCTGACTCCTTTGGCATTCCGGTAGGCTGTCCAAACCGGGAGAACACCATTGCCTGGCTGAAGACCATCGGCAGTTTGGAAGGGCAGGATACCTTTAACCCGCTTAAGGGTTCGATCAGTGCCAGAATCGACTCTGACCTGAGCAAGTACGATCTCTATCTGCAAAGTGCTGCCCAGGATTATCAGACTGACAGAATTGTCGGTTCTCTGGCCCATGGCGTTGTTGCCAACGAAAGATTTATGAACGACTTTGCCACTGTTATGGACATTTTCTTAGCCAACCGGGATGCTAGAGCAGCCTCCAATGCTGCCCATGTTGTCGCGGTTCAGTCCGGTATGGCCCAGTAAGTATGGAATGTAGGTCCGCCGCTCGCTGCGGTGGACCTGCTTTGAATTTGGAGCACTTGATTTTCCAGAAAGGACTGAAAGATGTGCAATCCCGCAAAGATCAAATAGTTGCCGCCTTGACCATTTTGCCGTCTATAATCCTCTTGGGGATTTTTGTCTACGGTTTCATTGGCAACTCAGTGTATATGTCCACTACCGACTGGGGTCAATCGGCAGCCATGGCGCTGGATCCCCAGATTGAAGGCGTTGGCCTGGAGAATTACCGGGAGCTCTTTACGGGGTTTTTGAATGTCCGCTTTCGACAAGATTTGGCCAACATGTTTTTCTTCACAGTCCTCTTTGTCGCCCTGACCCTTTTGGTCGGCCTCTTGCTTGCTACCATTGTTGACCAGCTGATTTGGGGCGAGGCTTTTTTCCGTACAGTCTTTCTTTATCCCATGTCCCTGTCCATGGTTGTTACCGGAACGATCTGGCGCTGGATGCTCCAGCCGAGGGGCGGCATCAACTTCTTGCCTACCTTAATTGGGCTGCCGCCGGGAGAGTTCCTATGGCTTTCTAGCCGTGCCCAAAAGCTGGTCTTTGACTGGTCTCATCTCTTTCATTATTTGTGCTTAATGCTCCTGATTGTGTTGGGCCTGAACCTGTTCAACACCTGGCGCCGCAGGGACAGGAAACACTTGGTATGGAAAGTGATCTTTTTTGGTGCCCTTCTAGGAGTATTCGCCAGCGGAATTTTAACCCGCATTCACCTTTTGGATTATTCGGAATCCCACGGTTTCAATGATGCCCTGTGGGGCGTGGTATTGGCCGCAGTGTGGCAGATGTCCGGTTATACCATGGCCTTATACTTGGCAGGCCTGCGCACTGTACCGAGTGAGCTGCGCGAGGCGGCCAGGGTTGATGGGGGCAGCGAATTTCAGATCTATCGCTACGTTGATTTGCCCCTGCTTAAACCTATTACGGTTAGTGCCATCGTGATCCTCGGACATATCGCCTTGAAGATTTTCGACCTAATATTCGCTATCTCCAGTCCGGATCACTACCCTACTTCGATGCCGGCCATCACTATGTTCCTCAAGACATTCCGCGGCAATGAGCTTGCTGCAGGCTCAGCTATTGGTGTAATCTTATTTGTTATTGTCTCGCTGTTGATCATCCCCTACCTGGTCGTTTCCTTCCGAAAAGAGGTGTGAGTATGAAATCCAGAGGAATCCTCGGCATTATGGCGCAAATTCTAGCCATTCTCCTGGCTGTAGTTTATCTAGTTCCGATTTATATGACCATCATGACTAGCCTGAAAGCGCCTGCAGAGATCAGTTTTATGACTGCCTGGGAGCTTCCAAGTAAAATTAACTGGGAGAGTTACTTGATCGCTTGGGAACGCTTTGCACCAAGCCTAAAGAACAGCTTTGTCCTGGCAATTTCAGCTACCTTGCTCTCTGCAGCCATGGGATCTTTAAACGGTTATGTGCTTAGTAAGTATCGCCTGCCAGGCGGGAAAATGCTCATGCCTCTCATTGTCTTTGGTATGTTTATTCCCTACCAGAGTGTGCTTGTGCCTTTGTTTAGATTTATGCAGCGGACAGGATTATACGGTGGGGTTGCTGGTTTAGCCCTGGTCCACGTAGTCTACGGTCTGCCCATCACCACTTTGCTCTTTAGAAGTTTCTATGAGGAAATACCAAATGAGCTCTTGGATGCCTGCAAGATTGACGGGGCAGGCTTCTTCGGTGTTTTCAGATACCTGATTATGCCCCTTTCGGGGGCGCCCTTCTTAGTGGTTGGCATCTGGCAGTTTACGCAGATCTGGAATGAGTTTCTCTTTGCAGTAACCCTGACTAGACCCGGGGCCCAGCCCATCACCGTCGCCCTGGCCAATCTGGCGGGAGGCCAGGCGGTTTCCTGGAACCTGCCCATGGCGGGATCGGTCTTGGCAGCCTTGCCCACGACGATCATTTATATCCTCTTAGGCCGCTACTTCGTCCGAGGTCTGCTGGCCGGCGCCCTAAAAGGGTAGCAGGGAAAGTTAGCCTCATCTTGACAATAAATTTGGGAAATGGTAACATTTTATCTGACTAAACGGTTAGTTAAGATAGGAGAGAACGTATTGACCACAGTTAAGGAGCAAGATGCTAAGCAAAGAATTCTGGCCGCTGCCACCGAGCTTTTTTCCCAAAAGGGTTTCGATGCAACCGGGGTGAGTGAAATCGCCAAAGAGGCCCAGGTTAACAAAGCTTTGATCTACTACTATTTTGAAAACAAAGAAGCGATTCTGGACAGTTTGATTGATGCAATGCTGAGCAATGTCTCCACCCTAACGCTGAAGTTTGCCCGTGAGTGCCTGGGACCGATGATTCAGGCAGGCACCCTGCGTTTGGAAGACGAGCGTTTTCTTTTCGCCCATGAGCAAGCATTGGAGAGTTTTACCGCCGAGCTGCATAGGTATTATAAAGAGATTGTGGACTACACACTGGACAGGCGTGCCATTGTCCGCATCCTGATGTATGAGTCGCTGAAAGGGGGGGAAGCATCAGACCAGCCTGTTTCGCCTGATGGAACTGCTGGAAAAGAGGCCTGGCAACTCCAATGAACTCCCTGAGGGGGCTGTGTCTCAAGCCGACAGCTATCCCGAAGACACCGTTTTTTATGAATTTTTCTTCTCCATCATTCCCCTCGTGAGCATTGCAGCCTACTTCGATGAGTACCAGGCCAAGAGTGAGCTAAGCGATCAGAGACTGCGGGAACTGGCCCTCCAGTCCTATCTGGCCCACGCCAAGAGCATCCATGCAGACAGGTTTATAGTTCTGGAATCCTAGATCTGCCCTTGGCCAGGGCCGAAGCCTTATCAGCATGGTTAACCGAACGTTTAGTCAAAATAGCAAAGGAGAGATGAGAATGGCATCAGTGAAAGCGAGTGTGCAGACGGCAGCCTTAAGGGAGGGTCTGCGCTATGTGCAGCGCAATCCGGAAGCGAATATTCAGAGACTGATCACTCTCTTCAGGCCTTTTGCTAGAATGTCCGCCCACAGGGAGATCATCGATCAAGTTGAACAGATCTGGCGTGATCCTGAAAATAATGTAAGGCGAGGGGTGGAAAGGGCCTTTGGGCAGCTGTCTCCTTCGGTAATTGAAAAATTCGCCCTGAACTTTCTGCTCAATGCGGCCCTGATCGGAGTTCCCAAAGGCCATGAACTGAGGGAAAAGTATAACTGCAACATTCCCTGGGCAATTTTATTGGATCCTACCTCGGACTGCAATCTGCGCTGCAAAGGCTGCTGGGCAGAAGAGTACGGCAAGGGGGCCAGCCTCAGCCTTGAGGAGCTGGACAGCATCATCACCCAGGGCAAAGAGCTGGGAGTGTACATGTATGTCTACTCCGGCGGAGAGCCCCTGCTGCGGGCGGCTGACATCATTGAGCTGGCCCGCAAGCATGATGACTGTGTGTTCCTCTCCTTCACCAACGGCACCTTGGTCACCCCGGAGCTTTCCGCCCAGCTGAGTGAAGTGGGCAATGTGATTCTGGCCCTCAGTGTGGAAGGCTTTGCTGAGGACAATGACTTTAGGCGGGGCAAGGGCACTTATGCCCATGTGGTGCGGGCTATGGACCGGCTGCGGAGTGACGGTGCGCCCTTTGGCTTTTCCACCTGCTACCACAGTTTGAACACGGAGGAAGTGGCTTCAGAGCAGTTTATCGATGCCATGATAGACAAGGGCTGTTTCTTCGGCTGGTACTTCACTTATATCCCCATCGGGAGACATGCAGATCCCAAGCTCTTGGCCACCCCTGAGCAGCGCAGGCTGATGTACGAACGGGTGCGGGAGTACCGCAGCAGCAAAGATATTTTCGTGATAGATTTCTGGAACGACGGGGAATATGTCGACGGCTGCATCGCCGGGGGACGCCGCTACCTGCATATCAATGCCTATGGCGATGTGGAGCCCTGTGCCTTTATTCATTACGCCAGTGCCAACATTCGCGAGGTGAGCCTCCTCGAGGCGCTGCAGTCGCCCCTTTTTCTGCAGTACCGTGAAAACCATCCCTTTAACTGCAATCCGCTCATGCCCTGCCCCCTCCTGGATAATCCTGATGTGTTGGTGTCTATGGTTAACAGTTCAGGGGCCTACTCCACACAGCGCAGCGACAATGAGTCTGTGGAAACCGTCACCGACAAATGCCGGGCTGCGGCCAGGGACTGGCAGCCTGTTGCTGATCAAATCTGGTGCAGTAAATCGCAGGATCCTGGGGAAGCTGTTTCCTAAAGCCCATCCTCGACTCCAGAGACTTTCGACCTTCACCTGCCAAGCCATCATCGGCAGGTGAATTTTCTTTATGGATTCTTGATATTCCCCCTTTATACTAAGGCTGAAAGCAAAGATAAAGGGGAGACAGCTAACAGTGGACAACCTGGCCCTGGTGCCGAGGGGATGCATCTACGGCCTTTTGGGCCAGAACGGTGCCGGAAAGTCCACAACATTAAAGATGCTCACTGGTCTGATTCGGCCGACCCAAGGCGAGGTAAAAATGTTTGGCCAGCCTTGGCAGCGGCTGCATCTGCGGCGTCTCGGGGTCCTGATCGAATCTTCGGCTTTGTACGGAAACTTAACCGCCAAAGAGAACCTAAGTATCCGCACAATTTTGCAGGACCTGCCGAACGGGGAGGTTTCCCGGGTGCTGGAGGTGGTACAGTTGTGGCTCGTTCCCATGGGCTACTTGGCGCTGCTGGCCCCTTTCGTTTATGTTGTCCTGCTACGCAGAGCCTATCTCAGCAGAAGGGAAAATCCGGCCTAGACCTGCATATTATCAAGAAGCTTATTGAGAGGCAGGGCGGAACGATTAGAGCAGACAATGCTCCAGAAGGAGGAGCATACCTGGAGCTGGTCTTGCCTGAACTGGAAGGGAACGCCGGTTGAAATAGTTGATTGTTCATTACCTGCCGAAGGAAAGAGTCGTGTCTGAGGATGCGGCTCTTTTTTTATGGAATGTGGACTTGGATTTCATGAAAATTTGTAAAAAACTTGATTCGGCTTTTTTTGCTAGATAAGTGTCATTTGATTGGAGCATGATAGATTGAAACTTAGGAAACGGAGTGAGCAGGCCTATATCCCACTTCAAAATCTTAACAACAAGGACATGCCTGAAGCTAAGTTTTGAAGCATAGACTTCAACTGTCGCCGCCGAGTGTACAGAAAAATTTCGTAGTTAAGGTTAAAATTGGCATATTCATCTGGAAGTCGGGCACACTAGGGAAGCAAGCAGCGTACAAGTTCGGGCAGAGGGGGGATATTCAGTGATTTCTAGGTTCGTTATGAGCTCGAGCACCTTTATTGTCATAATGATAATAGTTTTATCCTGTTCAGTACTGGCACATGATCCTTCCAACGATTTGCTCGCAGCTGCGGTGATTGGTGGTTCAATGGTTTTTGAGCTCCCAGGTTCAGTTGGCGTTTTTCGGGAGAGCGGGAGTGCCTTTTACTCCATCTCAGTGAAGGACAGCAAAAGCGTCGCCATACTGTTTGAAGTATCGGACTTAAGTTATTTAGGCGATGAGCAGGTTAGTCTAGATGCAGTTTATTGGGTTGGCAAAGACAGTCGTAACTCGTTCAGTCCGGGGAACCCTTTAGTCCTGAGGAGGATCAGAGGCAGCCATACCTTTTCCTTCCATGGACAGGTGACCATAAAAGCCGTTGAAGCTCAGCCGGCAGGTGAGTACCGAGGGAAAATCACCATTACGGTATTTGAGGATCGGGGTTGAGTCAAGGCAATCATTATTAAGGAGGTGTTGGGAAACTAGTATCTGAACAGCTTAACGAGCTTGTGAACAGTCAAACCAAATTCAAAGGAGGATTTTCATGAGAAAGTTAATGATGTTCGTGTTAGTTCTAGCTTTGGTATTCAGCTTGAGCAGTGTGATGTTTGCGGAGGATGTGGATGCAGTACCAAATCATGGTGGCGGCAAACCTAAACCACAGATACCTGAATGTCGCATTGGCACTGTCGATATTAAAGCAAAAGTTCCTTTCTATGCAAGTGTCGAAGTCTCGAAAGGTAACCTGCAGTTTAACTTCAATGAAGGTTGTTATGACGAACAGAATGCTACGCTCTCAGACAACGTAAAATTCACCATCAAGACTAACTGGCAGGCTAATGTTGAAGGTAAACTTGAGGGATTGAAGCATACCAAACGTGGGATAGATGACGAGATTCAGACCACAGCTACCATCAGACGCATTCAAAGAAAGGGCACGCCAAATAATTGGATGACTCTATCCTCCAAGGGAAGCAAAACCCTCACGAAAGACCTTCCCGGAACTGGCCTTGCTGGCGGTAGAGGAACACGCAATTTTGACGCGACCATCGAAGCCAAGTTGGGCGAGCTTGAAGATCAGGCCATGGGTGAGTATAAAGGGAAGCTCACGCTGACTGTTCTTGCTCCCTAAGCCTTACACGATCTGTCAGGACGGACAGGAACAGGGTCATCCTGTTCCTTCCGTGCCAAAACGCATTATTGGGGGGGTTCTATGTATTACAGGAAAATACCGACATGGATTTTCTTTGGACTAGCAATGCTCATCTTCACCCAACCGGTGTTGGCTATTGGGGTTCAGCCCATGGTCTTTGATTTTTGGGGCCGGCCGGGGGAAAGATACTCATTTGAAATCACTATCACGCCTGAGGAAAGGCAACGGGTGATCTATGTAAGTTTATATCAACCGGTGCAAGGCCTAGACGGCTCACTCGAGCTTGTCGAAGGAAATCCCCAAGACTACCCTCCCATCGGCTGGGTACAGCTGGAACAGGAGAGCGTAACCGTTCCCCCTGGAGTATCTGTTCCTGTTCGGGGAACAGTTGCCATACCCTTTGGGGCAGGTGGTTCCTACAATGTGTTGGTTATGCTGGAGCCTGCTGTTGAAGAAGAAGAGTCGGGCTTTGCAATCATCGTACGTTATGCGGTACGTCTTACAATAAATGTAGACAGGCCTGGACTCCGTTCGGAATTGCAGGTTCTTAATACAGAACTCATTCCCGACCAGGAAGGGCGGCCTTGGCTGCAGGTGCATGCAAAAAACCCATCGCCCTTTCGTTTCGAACTGCAAGGTGAAGCTACGATTCGTGATGAGGCCAGGCGTCTAGTGGAAAGGGTCAGCTTGCGAACATTGTCAGCTTGGGAAAGCGATCACGATTCGTTTGCCATTTATCCCGAAACAGAACTACTGCTGCTTGCCCCTATTTCAGAGCCCTTGCACGCAGGAGCCTTTCATATCCAAAACTTCATTTCCTATGATACAACGAAACAAGTTGTCAAAGGGCGAGAAGTCAGAGTTGAAGAAGGGCAGTTTGCCGCCTTTGAAGGCCGCTCTGTTTCAATCGGGGCAGACAATCTGGAATCAATTGTCACCCTGGGCGCGGCAGCTACCCATGTCCTCCAGATAGACAACCGCAAGTCAGAACCGCTGCAAATTCAGATCGCAGGTGCAGATGTTGAAACAGATTATACCCATTCGGTCTTCGAACACTTGGAGGTAGAGTTTCTGGGGGAAACAGAGTTTTCACTGGATGCGAGGCGTTCGGGACGGGGAGTGCTGTTAGTTCGGGCGCCGCGGGATGTTGACCCCGGGGGGTACTACGGAAATGTCAATGTTCATGTGTTCAATGAGGACGGAGAGTACCTTGAGACCCACACCCTACCTCTAGGTGTTTTAGTAGGAAAGAATTGGATTCGCTCTACAGAGCTGCGAAGCCTAGTTGTGGAAAACCTAGAGGATGAGTATCTCTTCAGCCTGTACTTCTTGAACTCCGGTGAAGTCCACTTGTCGCCGCATGGTACTGTTCAGCTGCACGATGAGAATAATGAGCTTGCCTATGTCATCGATTTGGAAATGCCAGAAGGCCAGGAAAGCATTTTGCCGGATATGGGCGGGTTCTTGGTTGCGACTTCTCTCTACGGCAACATCCTCCCAGGGAGTTACACAGCGACAGTGTTTGTTTTCGAGGGTCAAGAACGGGTTGGCATCGGCGAGTTTCCGTTAGTGCTAGAACAATAGGAGGGTATCTATGAAAAAGTCAGGATTAAGCTTTTGCTGTTTGCTCTTCGTCTTGTTTGCATTCAGTCTAGGTGTTTTGGCCCAGGAACCTCTAGTTTCCACAGTGTTTTTTGAAACCGATGTCAGGGATGCGGTTAACGAGCTGATTTTCCAAACCGGTATAAACATTATTATGGATGAGACTGTCCGGGGAATCGTCACCTTGGACCTCAGGGATGTGCCCCTGGAAAAGGCTTTGACCATGCTTTCAATGGCAGGCGGATTCAGTTTCCGCAAAATCGACGACTACTATTTTCTCGGGATCGCGGATCCGAGGAGCCCGTCTTTTCAGTATCTAGTGGAAACAGAGTCCATCAAGCTGCAGTACATCTCTGAGAGCGAGGCCCGCGCGCTTCTGTCTCCCATATATGACGATTACTTGCGTTCCAGCTTTGAGCGTGATGTGATTTCGATTACAGGCCCAAGAGAACTGATCGAAAGATTCAAGGAGGACATTAAAGCCATTGACAGGCCCCTTCAACAGGTATTGATTCAGGCCATCGTGACTGAGATCTCCCATGATGCTCTCAAGGAATACGGCATCAACCTTTTGGACTTCAGCAAAGAGGGAAGCACTAACCAATGGAAAGGGGTCAGCTTCAGCTCTGAACTGGGCGAATTTGTTGACACGCTGGCCTTTAGAACAAATTTCTTGGACTATGGGGATCTACTTGCCCAGCTGAGACTGCTGGAAAGCGAGAAGAAGGCAGAAATTAAGGCCAATCCGAAAATTCTGGTCAATGATCGGGGGACAGCTGAGATTTTTTCTGGTCAAACCCAACACCTAATTCTGACCGAAACCGCCACCAGTTCACGTGTGGAAGCAGTTGACGTAGGAATTTCTTTAAGTGTTAGTCCCCGAGTGCTTAATGCGGATGAGCTGGAGATTGTCATTACTCCCGAGATTAGTCATTTCGTGAATGACAGGTACAATTCCCGAACAGGACTGTCGGTGCGGAGAAACGAGGTTTCCACCAGCGCCTATGTGAAAAACGGACAAACAGTTGTCCTGGCAGGGCTCACTGTCGAGCAGCTGAATGACCGCAGCAGCCAGGTGCCGATTTTGGGAAGCATACCCATTGTGCGCTGGTTTTTTAGCAGTACTACAGAGCAGAAAGAAGATCGGGAGCTTGTGGTCTTCCTTGTAGCCGAAATCCAATAGAGAGGGATGGTTGGCATGAGAATCAGAGTTTGGGTCATGACAATCCTGCTGTGCCTGACTTACTCCTTCTTTGCGCATGGAGCTGAACCTGGCGGGGAGATTAGGCAAGTATCCTATCGCCTGCAGATTGTCGAGCTGTCGGATGCAGATGCCAAGATTCTGGGTGTAAACCTTGCCTCCCCCTCGGATGTGCTGGAACAGGGGATAGGTTCCATAACCAGGTTGATACAGTCTCCCACGTTGACACAGATTCTACAAAATGCTGCAAGTCTTCTCGAGCTTACAGCCGCCAATGTCGCTGAGCAGGCCAACAGGGTGGCCGAGCCGCATCTGACAGTTGCCGTAGGAGAGACAGGAAGATTTGTGGTGTCTCATGAGGAATGGACCCCTGCGGGAAGTACCGGCCTGACTGAACATGTATTCAGTTTTGAACTCCTTCTCACCCCAGAACGTGTTGACCGCGACGGCGGCTCAGTATTGACCCGGGTTGAGCTTGGTACAGCAGCAAACAGTCTGCTCACCACCGTTTGGACCAGGAGCGGGGAACTGCAGGCTCTAGGAATCCTGACTCATCAAATGAGGACAGAAAGCAGCGGCATCTTCAGCAGCTCGGAAAAGCATGAAACCCGGCACTTCGCTGTCTACTTGTTAGCGGAGCCCCTTTCAACTCTGGACGACAGCCCAAGGGTGACCCTGGGCTCCTTAGGGGGACTGCCTGGCCTTCTGTTGCCTGAAGGGGTATATGCACGTTCCTCATCCATGACAGTTGCCCTCCCAGCCATACCATTGGGCTGGCCTGAGCTGGAACTCAGTTTGTGGCTGACTGAGTCCTTGCGGGCAGAACTTGCGGTGCAGCCAACCTATCCGCACTATCACCTTGATCTGGGTGCAGCACTTGGCGGCGGGCAGGAACTTACGGCCAACCTGCAGTTGTTTAGTGAAGTTCGAGACGTGTTCCTTACCCTAGGTGTCAGCGATCGCGTCGAGATAAACCCGAGCTTGGCACTTTCCGCCGGTTTCTATCCTTTGGTAGTTAATCTAAGTGAAAGAAAAATAGGCGGCCTTTACGGCTGGGTCCAGGCGGAACTTACGCAGGATAAGGTCTATGGAAGTATAAAGGGGATTTTTAGAGTGGGCGGCAAGTACATCCAAGGTACCGTAGGCTACAGGTTTACCCCTGACGATGTGCTCTTACTGAACTATACGGGGGGCAGTGGAGATTACAGCCAGTTCTCTTTGGGGTATAGGCGGGAGTTCTGACTTCGTAGATACAAGATAAGATGAAAAATCGCGTTGAGGAAGCAAAAAACTGCCCAATGGTTTCGGCCAGGCAGTTTTTTCATTCCAGTGTGCGCCTAGATGTGGCTGACTGTGAACACAAACTGGGCAGTGTGCACTTTGCTTTCATACGGTACATTGCTTAGTTTTTCAATCTTTACGTCCCAGCTGAGTTCACTTGAACCCCTCGTTCCCGCACACGCAGCGGAAAACTCAGAGACTGACACCCACTTTGCCATTGGGCTGTCTGCCGGTCTAATAGATACCTTAAATCCATGGCTCTCTACCAGGCTGACACTAAGGGTCCAATCGGAGTTGCTCTTGACCAAGAGTCTACCGACGTCGTTGAACACTAAGGCTTCCCCTTGGTCGGCCCCAGTCCACGGATAATAGAACTGTACAGCCGCCGGTTCGATCACCGTCAGCTGCTGGACGGGCGGAATACTAACGCTGATATTCAGCGTGGCAGAAGCAGCTGCCCTAACATCCGCGCAACTGTCTGCTCCGGTGACAAAGCACATCACCAGTATTACCGCTATGCTCAGTACGTATTTTTTCGTCATGCTGTTTGCCCCCCTTGGGTAATCCGGCTGCCATAAGCATCTCGCTCACAGGCCCGTGATTTTGTGCCCCCGACTTTCGACGGGTTTACTATTTTCCGAAGGACTAGGCAAAAAACAAGCCTAGTCGATTCCGAAGGGAATGACAGGCTTGTCCACCTATGTTATCTTCGGCAGCCCAGCCACCATGCCTTGCGGGTTAGGTCTGAGGCTTTGCGTCTTCACCTTTCGATGAAGTTGCCTTTGTCGATAAGTCATTGTTCAAGTGTGCACCTATAGTATAAGACATATTTTGGATCACATCAACCACTTTTTTCCATTAAACTGGGAAACACAGGCTCCCCTCCAGACGACGTGCTGAACACTTGATAGGTGTGCACTCTGGTCTACTTTATCTCTATTTCCTGCTCAAACTCATAAATCTCCTGTCCGTCATGCTGAATCGAGACTTGGGCAAGGTAGAATCCTGGCAGCAGGTCATTGATTTCACCTTCCAGGTGTTGACCTTTCAGGGGAAGAATCTCGTTTTCATCTTCAGGCAGGATAAGCAGTCCTCGGCCGGCAAACTGGCCTTGTCCATCGGTGAGAACAACGGAAGCCTGGGGACGGAGGGGAATGCTCCCTGTGTTGTAAATGTCCAGAATAAACTCGGCCCGGTCTTCGTTGACCATTAGTCCTTGAAGACTTCTGACGTCTACCGACGCCTGATGATTGCTGCCAATCAGCATGGATATGGGCAGGGATGCCTCGCTCAGCAGCTCATCTGTTTCCAGTGCAAACGCACGAACTGTAACCAGACCGTGGTAGCTGCCGTCATCTATGTCACGGGGTATTGCCAAAGTTATGCCTAAACGAGTAGTCCGGCGTCCTGGCAATTCAAAGGAGTCGCCCATCATGCGAAACTGAATCCACTCTTCCAAGGAGAAGGGATATCCATCACTAATAGGAGCTACTCCAATCTCAATACGTGCGGTTTCGCCTATCTCGCTAGAAACCTCGATGACTTTACTCTTTCTCTCGCCAGCTCTGGCAACATCATTAAGGGCAGACGGGTTTAGGGAAAAGACCCCGATTTCATCTGCCGAGGGGAAGACGTATTCCCCTTCAGTAATTACAACTTCTTCATTTCTTAAGAGCTGACCCTGGTCTCCGTAACGGAAATACGCTCTGAGGAAATATGTTCCAGGCGATAGGCGTTTGGTGATTTCCCCCAGAAACTCCACTTTGCTGCCAGGGTAAAGCCGAGTAACTTCTACTCCAGCCCCCTGGCTGGCAGGGCTTTGAAGTGGAACGCGCTCCACCAAGCGGCGCTCTTGATCGCGAATGGTTACTTCGCCAAAAACTAAGTAGTCCCAAGCTGAAGGATTGTCGATCACGACCCGTACGACTGGTTGGCCTTCATCTCCTGGCTGCAGGCCGAACTCGGCTACTTCTGCCACATGTCTCAATCCCGGACGTTCGACGCGAATGTTCAGGCGCACAGCGTAACGCACTTGGAAGGTGATGCCCTGCTGTGCTGTGGGAGTCTGGGGTTCCACCATAATAACTACAGTATGAGAGCCTCCTGCTGAAAATGGAACCTGAACTGTACCTGTTACTTTCGTTTCTTCTCCGGGATACACGCTTACTTGATCCTTATCTAGTGTAACCCAGCCCACCGCCGAAAACGCTTCATGTTCCGGCTGCTCGTAGGCCAGTGCGCCCGTTAGGAGCTGCACAGGCTGATAGATAGAAAGATCAACTACTTCTTTACTGGGCCCAGGTGTGAGTATGATTTCAAAGGGAACCGTTTCGCCCGGCCTTAGATCCAGATCCAGTATCATGGGGCGGACGCCTACGGCATCAGCACGGGTGCTGAAACAAAGAAACAAAGCGATCACAATCGCAAAGACAACAATAGGTCTCGCTTGGCTATTTGGTTGCACCATATCACCTCGTTCTATACGGCGGGGAGCAGTCTGCCCCCGCGCCATGTTGTACCAGTTAGGTTCTACTTTATCCTATAATGCTTCTACGGTCCATTTGATAACGTCTTTGTATGTTTCGGCTTTAATGCTATGCCACTGATCGCCAGGCTCATATGCCACGGTAAATCCAACTTTATGTTCCTCTTGGCCCTTTGGCGTGTATTCAACAGAAAATTTTCCTTTAGGACTGAACTCTTTGCTCCAGTTGTTGTCAAGTCCAAGTTTATAGGCAACCTTTTCGTTAAGAAGTTCTTCGTCAAATCCCTGGGACTCTACTGTGACTCTAATCGGAGAGTTGGATGCGATGATTACGTTTAGGGATTCATCGTCATGGCCCCAATTTCCGTTAACTTTAAAGTTCACTTGTTTAGGGGCTTTTATCTCGGCATAGGGTGACACTTCCAGGAGAACTTCAAGCTCACCCCTTTGCTGCGCAAAAACCCCAGCACTCACTGCCAACACTAACATCAACGCCAATACTAATGCTTTCTTCATTTTTCTTCCTCCTCATTGGTTTTTGACCTTGTTGCTTGGCCGGTTTCACCACTGGCTCGCCCTCACTCCATTGGTGACCAGTTAAAGAGTGAAGAATCATTGCCTCCAATGAGCTGAACTGCTTGTTGCTTCAAAGCGTCCTTTGAAGACTCGAGTTCCGGAACCGGATGTTTATCATAATTCCCTCGGTGGGAACTTATGATCGTTGGGTTTAGGGCTGTGCTAAGGTGACAGTGATCACGCCGCTGTAACTGCCGGCAATATGATTCCAGCCAGTATCAGCTCCCAAGTATATTGCCGCCGTTCTGCCAGGGAAATCTGCAGCGTTTAGGACAATTCCCTCTGTAAAAGGTCTGTATCCCTGCTTAGGATCGTTTACTGCAATAAGCAGATCCTGAGGTTCAACTTTAATTTTCTCGTCATTAGCTAAACAAAGTCCCTCAGTGGAAAGCAGCACCCGCCATTTGCTGTGGTTGGACAGGACCTCTAGAAAAACTTGGCTGTCTGCAAAATACCTATCCGGGCCATGAGCAGCTTCTATGCTCACTACACCTGGATCAATCAGCAGAATGCGGGCAAAATCCTTAATCTTGATGTTGACTGATATATGGGCCATTCTGTTGCCTGGGTCCTCCAGCGTAAAGCGGTAGTCGCCAGGCGGAATCAGAACTATTTCCGGTTTGAGCAGAATCCGAATTTCTGCGGAGGTCTCTTTGTTCCGTAATACATCGACCCAGGCTGAACCAACTTGCTGGGGCTCGCCTGAGTCAACGGACAAGTAGACGAAGCCCAAAAGTTCGTGGGGCAGGTCCGTCGACCGGAGTTTCAGCTTGTCTTGGCTGTGATGGATCCTCTGGATGCTGATCATTTCACTTAGGATCCATGCACTGTCGGTCAGCTGATGCACTTCTAAGCTGAGGTCCAGGGGTACAGCCAGAAAGTGCGTGTTGGCCCGAGCCGGCCCAGCACCCCACAATATTCCCAGCAGGGCAACTAATGCCAGGATGATCAGTTTGCGGAACGAATTCTTTTCAATCATTTGGGTTCTCCTATCTTAGCGAGCTGGACAAGCCCCTACTCAGCTTTACTGTACCATGAGGGAATCAAAGAGCTCCAAAACACCACTAAAAAACTGCACAAAATCATGAAACTTACAAAAAAGGAGCTCCGGGAGCCCCTCTTGGTAAGTTTCTCTTAGGTTGTCGCCACGGGAGCAGCCCATTCATCGTCCTCCAGTTTCTCTGCAATCCTGTCGTCTCTGGAAATGACGCGTGTTCTGAAGCGGCAGCGGGAGGCCAGAACTTCGTCGAGCTTGTCTGTAATCCGCTGCTGCAGCGAGTTTGGTCCTTTTTCCTCTGTTTCTGAAAGCAGTATTACAATCAGTTGTTTCGACCAGTGGGTCACTACATCGCTCTTGCGGCAGGAGAGGGTGACGGCAGAGAATATCTCCCTTGTATGCTGGCTTGTCAGTTCTTCGTCCAGGGCAATTGTCAACAGGACCACTTTGCGTTTTGTCCTTTCCAGCCGGCGCTGTTCCAGGTGGAGCAGGGACTTGAACGCATTTGAATCCCAGACAAACACATCGTCAGTATCGGATGGAAGGTTTTTCCGGCCAGCGCTGGACTTGATCTCTGCAAGCAGCGCCTTCGTTTCCGCACTGGGCTCTAGATCGAGCTCATCATGGAGCGTCTTGGCACAGATGTTGTATTGGAGAATCGCCTCAGGGATGCGGCCAAGGGCTATTAGGCAGCGCATTAAAGATTGGTGCAGATCCTCACGGTAGGGGGCATGCTGCAGAGCGGTCCGCATGATCCTAGCTGCGCCCTTGTAATCGCCCCTGCATTCAATCAACAGTCTGCTCGTACGCAGCACCAGTTCCACGTACTTAGCCCGGCAGTTTTCCCTAATCGTCTCAGTCCAGTCTGCGTAAAGATCTTCCGGCAGGAAGCTGCCGCGATACAGTTGCAGCGCATCCAAGCCAATTTCGAGGGAGCAAATAGGATCTGTTTTTTCTAAGTCTTCACTTTCACGATAGAGCTCACTAAAGGCTTTGACATCGATAAATACTTTCTGGGAGGTATCCAGCCAATACAGGCCATTGCTGAATTCGATCCAATTGTGACAGGCTAAGTGTCGGGGTGTGTGATCTCTCAGCGTCTTGCGAAGAAGGTACATGGTGGTGTGAAGGGTGTGCACAGCCGCTTCATACTCACTGTCGGGCCAAAGGAAGTCGATAAGTACATCGCTGGGGACCTTTTCCCCATAGCGCGTTGCCAGATACTTTAAAAGGGATAGGGCTTTCCTTGACTTCCAGGATTCGATGGGAACTTCCTGACCAGCAATAGACAGGTGAAAGGGTCCTAAGAGCCTTAAGCTCAATGAGCATTCTGATGAACTGCCCATAGATGCCACCTCCTGATTGCTGGATATTATTCCCTTTTTATCGTCAATTTCCCTGCCGACAAAATACTAAAGATATCGATGCATAATCTACACATCCTATAAATTCATAATATTAACGACTATTTGTTCAGTAGATTAGAACCGGCAGGCGGCACCTGCAAATACCTCGGGTTTACTCTTTTTCAGTGCAAGGCCGGCACTTAGGCCAAACCTCTCGCTGGCAACGTATCCGACGCTTGCTTCATAGTAACTGGCCCCTTCCGTCTGCCCGTAGGCTAGACCGAGAACCCAGCTGTTGACGCGACAACCTATCCCTAGTTCATAATTGAACCCAAGTTTGAGCTTCTTATTCACACTATCCCAGACAACAGGGAGGAACGCAGCATACGCACAGACCCGATCACTCCACGGCAAAGTATCCCGCACACCCAGCATAAGCGTGGGGAGGCTGGAAAAATCGCCGGTTGCCTTAAAAGCGAGGCCCAGCCCTTCTGGGAGGGCGACGGTATACTTCGCCTCATAGCCAAACCTTTCCTCATAGACTCTAGCGCAGGCAGTAAGCTCGTGTGTTAAGCCTGCCGGCTCACCGGGGTCACCTGTGAGCTCATGAAAAAGGCGATTGAAATTACTAAGGTCTGTCTTGGGCATTTCACTGAGTTCTGAAGTATGTCCAGTGAGATAGAGGGCAAAAAGCCTCTGTTGCGCACCGTTCCTCTGTTGATCCCCAACCCGGATAACCGCTATCGGCTGGGTTAGATCTTCCTGCACCCACGCTGTCAGGCTGGTCTTAGAGATCAATCCTTGCATGGACAAAGATTCCAGGGACACTTCGGTCTGGACACGGCTGCCTGCTGGATCAGCCAGGATGGGTGTGAGTCTGAGTTCGAAGTATGCTTCTTGATTCTGGCTGCCCACAGCACGCTGCCTGAAGGAGACACTTGCAGTTTTATGCAAAGTTGTGCCGAACCAGGCAGTTGTTTCCTGCAGCCCAGTGCTGTGATTCTTGCCCAGCTGCACCTGGGCCTTTACTTTGGATTCCTTATACATACCGGCGAGTTCCAAAAGAGCAGGCTCTGAACTTACCCGCCAGCTGAGCTTTTCCTCGTTGGAAACCTCCACAGGGGAAGCAAGAACGAAAAGATCGAACATTTTGTGGTCCAGTTCAACTATGGTCACTCCATACAGGATAACTGGACGGCTGCTGTCACCTGTCTCCCAGCCCTCGGTCAGGAGCTGGCGGGCAATCTCCAAGTTCCACTCCCCACTTTGCGCGCCAAAGACCTGCCTAAAGGGCGCAGCGAGCAGTAAGACAAGCATGGCTGCGAGCAGGCATGTCCGAAAGTCTGTCCTCATGTCATCAACCTCCAGGTCTTCACAAAGGGTTTATTGGATAACCGGAGTTACAAAAATCAGCAGTTCCCGATCGCTGTCTCTGTTGGTTTCAGTCCTAAACAGCCACCGCACCAGGGGGATGTCACCCAGGATAGGCACTTTTTTGTCTGAGTCTACTGTCTCAGTGACTGTCATTCCGGCCAAGAGCGCCGTTTGCCCGCTGGCCAGCCGAATGGTCGTGGATAGCGCGGATTCCTTGACAACCAGATTGGACTTGCTTTCGTCCACAAACTGGCTGATTTCCGGTGCAATCTCCAGGACTACTTCGCCATTTCCAGTGACGGTAGGGAGCACCCGTAAGCTTACGCCCACCTCTAGGCGTTCTACCCTGGTTGCCGTTGTCTCTTCTCCTTGAACCAGGATGATCTGGCGATTCCCGATAAACAACTCGGCCTCTTTGCCGCTGGCCACAACCACCTTGGGATCAGCATGTATCGCCGCTTCCCTTTGGGCTTCCAGCAGTTTGAGCTTGGCCAGAAGCTGACCGAAGAAATCGGTGTTTAAAGAAAAAACGCTGCCGCCAAATCCAAGCGTGCCTTTCCAGTCTGCGTTCTTGCTTTGGCCTGCCTGGGCTGAGTATTCCCATAGGTCAAAGCCCAGCTCCTTGGAAGCTTCTGTAGACACCTCTGTAATAAGCACCTGAATTTCCACTTGTTTTTGCGGCTTGTCCACTTGTTCTGTCAACGCCTTGATGCGTGTAAGTTCGTTGGGAGGTGCTGTGATTGCAAGAGTATTGCTGTTAGGATCGCCCTGCACGTAGGAACTCAAAAAAGAAGGCATGGCTGCGGTGACTTCCCCGACGGTTGTGTTTTTCAGGTGAATGATCTCGGTTTCCGCCAATTCCTTAAAAGTCAGGCTGCGGGGATCAGGCAGGCCGACAAAGTAAAAGTCGTCAATCTTTCGATAGGTGTAGCCTCCGCCGATCAGAACTAGCCTCAACGCCCTTTCCAAGGGCACATCCTGGATGTCGGCTGTAATCAGGCCGCCTACAGTCTGGTCCGGGATGATGTTCACGCCTGTTTGCAGCGCAATCTCACTCAAAGCATCGCGGATGTCAGTGTCGAACAAAAATAGGTTCACCAGCGGCTGATCCTTCTCGGCATACACTGCCGGTGGGCTGATAACAACAACGGCCAGTACAAAAAGGAACAGTAGCCTGTCCATGTTCGTCCTCATGGTAACCCTCCACCTCGCATGTTTTCTCGAGGATATCATAGGATTCTCAAATAGTAATAAAACGGCGCTAGAGCTTGGGCTGAGGGCTTGAACAGCCGCTTTTTCCTCAATTTGGCAGGAGACGTTGTCTTTGGCAGCGAATAGTTAAGATTATTGGAAGAGATGGCAAATATACATGAGGTATGGTGGCATCATGAATGTTTTTCTGGCTCGGCAGCCGATTTTAGACAAAGATCAAAAAGTGCTCGCTTACGAGATCTTCTATCGCAGCGGGTTTGTTAATGTGTATACAGGTAACGATCATGATGAAGCAACCTCAAAAGTTATCATTGATACTTTCCACAACCTGGGCCTAGACAGTCTGACTGCAGGCAAGCCAGCCTTTATTAACTTTTCCACGGCCCTTTTGGAGCAGGAAGTGGCAACCCTATTCCCTAGCGACCAATTGGTTGTGGAGGTGCTGGAGTGTGTACGGGGAAGTGAAGAGGTCTTGGAAAAATGCCGCCAGCTGAAAGCAGCCGGCTATACCATTGCCCTCGATGATTTTGTCTTCAATGAAGACAGTGAGCCCTTTCTAGACGTTGCAGATATAGTAAAGATAGATTTGCTGGTGACCGCTAGAGGCGAGGTGCCAGAAATAGTAAGGCGCCTGAAGGATCGCAACCTGATCTTACTGGCAGAAAAGGTAGAAACTTATGAAGCCTTCAGACACGCAGCCGAACTTGGCTTTAAGCTCTTTCAAGGCTACTTCTTTAGCAGGCCCGAAATGGTTACAGCCAAAGCCTTAGCACCGCTCCATCTCATCTGCCTTGAACTTATTGCTGAGGCCAATCAGGAGGAATTAGACTTAAGTAAACTAGCAGACATCATTTCCCGCGATGTGTCCCTGTCCTACAGTCTGCTTCGCTTAGCCAACTCAGCCATCTTTGCCAGGAGACACCCTACTAAGACGGTAAAAGATGCCTTGGTTTACCTCGGCCAGCGTGAAATTAGAAAATGGGTCTCCTTGATTGCGCTGCAGCGCATGTGCAGCACAGATTTGGAAGCCCCCGTCATTACTTCCTTGGTGCGAGGGCGTTTTGCAGAGTTGATTGCAGCTAAGACCAGGTTTAGGGAAGCAAAGGGTACGCTTTTCCTGTGTGGTCTCTTTTCCCTCCTCGATGTGCTTTTACAGCGGCCTCTCCTCCAAATCCTAGAGGAAGTGGGGGCGCCGGAAGAGACGATCGAGCTTTTGATTCACAGACGCGGTCCTTATAAAGAAATAGGCCGTTTGATGATAGCCTATGAGTACGGACAATGGGAAGAAGTGGAAGTAAGTTCCCAAAAACTGAATTTGCCCACCTTCGAAGTGGCCCAGGCTTTCCTTGACGCACTGGAGTGGTGCCCAAGGGTTGGAAGGTAGTTGATGAAGGCATCAGTCAGGTAATGATTGGTGTTTTTTTTCATCTGACTTTGACTCACTGTTCTCAGCCAGGAGCATGTCTTTTTTTCGCGCAGCAAAAAAATGGCGCTTTATCCAATTTTAATGACATATAATTCAACATAAAAGGACTCTAAGCAGTCCTTTTATTACATATCCCTGATAATCTAGAAAAAAATTTAAAACTAGGAAGGAAAATGGGTCTTTTTGTCAAAAGTTTAATTCGAGACTCAAATTAAATCAATTGTATGCTGACAGACTATTGTAATCAAAGATGGGAGTTTGATTCGTGACCAAGACAGGAAGGTTTGACAGCGCATATCTTAGGCGGGTAAACTGCGTCAAGGCATTCTGTGCCATTCGGGAACATGGCCAGGTATCCCGTTCCGAGCTGGCAGAAATTACTGGATTGAGCCGTGCCACCGTATCAGAAGTTATCCGAGAACTTCTGGAAAGGGAATTCGTGCGGGAAGTCGGGTCAGAGAGCACATCTCGAGGGCGCCCGCCGGTTCGGCTGGAAGTCAACCCCTTGCGGTACTACTTGGTCGCAGTGGAAATTGACGTGGGCTGGGTTGTTGTGGCGATTACTACCCTGGTAGGTGAGATTATTGTTCAACACCGGGAAGAATTCAGAACATATGACTACCACTTCGTGTTGAGCCTTTGCCGTCGAGCCATCGCTGACCTTTTGCGGCAGCAAGGTATTCAAAGAGAAGATGTCTTAGGAGTTGGAGTGGCGGTACCCGGTCAGGTTGACTTAAACCGCAGAGTGGTGGCCTTCGCTCCGAACCTCAGGTGGCGGGATGCCCACTTGGCAGATGACTTAGAGGACTATCTGCACCTCCCAGTTTTAGTTTCCAACGAGGCCATGCTGGGAGCTATGGCAGAAAAATGGTTTGGGAGAGGTAAGGATGCGCGGTTTTTAGTCTATGTCTCCGTAAAAGGTGGGCTTGGTTGCGGAATCATGAATGAGCGGAGCCTGAATCTTGGCGTTAGCGGCAGTGCGGGTGAGCTTGGGCATATGTCCATCGATCCCAGGGGTCCGAAGTGTTCCTGCGGCAGTCAGGGGTGCTGGGAAGTGTATGTTGACGAACAGGCAATCATTGACCGGGCGTTTCGGGCGTTGAGCACCGCAGGGGAATCACTGCTCCTTAAAATACCTGCTGCAGAGAATCGCAAGTTGACAGTGGATGATATCGTCAACGGAGCAGCACAGGGAGACCGGGCAGCTGTGGAGGTTATTCGCGAAACAGCTTGGTATATGGGGATCGGTATCGCAAATATCGTAAATGGGATTAACCCTGATCTAGTGATTATCGGCGGACGCATAGCCAGATCGGAGCTCCTCTTTGACGAGGCAAAGAGGGTGGTAAGAGAGCGCAGCCTGCAGATCCCGGCAGAAAAGGTCTGTTTGGCGGCTACCGGGCTTGGAGACAATGTTGCGCTTCTGGGCTGTGTTGCCTTGCTTTTGGACACACTCTTAGAACAGCCTGACGGCAGGTTGAACACTGATTGTGTTAGAGCGAACTAGAGAGCGAAGGGGGAAAGGAGGCGGTAGCCAAAATCAGTCTATTTGGCGGGACGCAAAGGGAGTACCTGTTGTTTTGTTTTGCAGTTAGTGGTTCATGTTTAATGCGTAGTTCACCGATGACAAATATTTGATATTTGGAAGGGGTTTACTAAAACATGAAGAGAATTCTGTTGGTTGTTTTGTTAGTTGCTGTCCTGGCATTTTCCTCAATGGCTTCTGCTGCGGTCAGAGTTGGGATCGCGATGCCGACCCAGAGTCTTCAGCGGTGGAACCAAGATGGCAGTAACATGAAAGAACAGTTTGAGGCGGCCGGTTATGTTGTAGATCTTCAGTATGCGAACAACGATGTGGCGCTCCAGGTATCCCAGATTGAAAACATGATCCTCAATGGCGCCGAAATCCTCGTTATTGCATCCATCGACGGCGCTTCTTTGGGAACTGTATTGGCGGTAGCCCAAGACGAAGGCATTCCTGTGATTGCCTATGACCGTCTGATCATGGAAACTGATGCTGTCTCTTATTACGCAACCTTTGACAACTACATGGTTGGAACCATTCAAGGTGAGTATCTCGTAGAAAAGCTGGAGCTGGCAACACGCACTGATCCAGTGAACATCGAAATTGTGGGTGGATCTGCCGATGACAACAATGCACGTTTCTTCTATCAAGGTGCTATCGATGCGATTCAGCCTTACCTTGACAGCGGCATAGTAGTTGTTCCATCTGGCCAGATTGCCTTTGAATCCGTCGCCACTATGGCTTGGTCCTCCGAAAGGGCCCAGGCTCGTATGGATAACTTGATTGCAGCCCATTACTCAGATGGAACAAAACTCGATGCAGTCCTCTGCTCTAATGACTCTACAGCGCTTGGTGTGACCAACTCCCTGGTAAATGCGGGTTTTGAAGAGTTCCCAGTGATTACTGGCCAAGACTGTGACATCGCCAATATGAAAAACATCCTGGCCGGACGTCAATCTATGTCCATCTTCAAGGATACCCGTACCTTGGCTAGCAACGTTGTGGCCATGGTACAGGCTATAGTCAAAGGTGAAGAGCCCCCAATCAATGATACAGAGACTTACCATAACGGAATCAAGCTAGTTCCAACCTACCTCAGCGCACCAGTCTTTGCCGACATCAATAACTACTATGAACTGTTGATTGAGAGCGGATACTATACTCCTGAACAACTTGGCCTGTAGAATGCTGCGGTTGAGCCGGCGGATGGGAACACTCCCATCCGCCCTTCAGAAGTAGGAGGATGAGGCGTGTGACGAAGAAACTACTGGAGATGCGTTCCATCACCAAAGAATTCCCGGGCGTTAAAGCCTTGGATAATGTCAACATTGCCGTCAACGAAGGCGAAATCCATGCCATTGTCGGGGAAAATGGCGCGGGCAAGACCACTCTGATGAATGTCTTAAGTGGTGTGCATCCTTACGGCACCTATTCAGGGGATGTTTTTTTTGATGGTCAACTCTGTCGTCACCAAGGAATTAAGGACTCGGAGCGCCTGGGTATAGTTATTATCCACCAAGAGCTGGCCTTGGTTCCTTATTTATCTATTGGCGAGAACATGTTTCTCGGCAATGAACAGCATAAAAGGGGACGTATTGACTGGCACCAGACGCACCAAAAGGCTGAAGAGTATATGCGGATTGTAGGTCTGCAGGAGAACCCTCACACGCTCGTAAAGGATATCAGTGTAGGGAAGCAGCAGCTGATTGAAATTGCAAAAGCTCTGGCCAAGAGCGTGCGGCTTTTGATCCTGGACGAACCGACATCCAGTCTTAATGAGAGTGACTCGAAGAATGTGTTGGATTTGCTCCTTCGCCTCAAAAAGGAGCAGGGGATTACCTCAATTATTATCTCTCATAAACTAAACGAAATCTCCTATTGCGCCGACCGGATCACGATTTTGCGTGACGGCGCTACCGTTGAGACTTTAGACAATCAGTCCGCTGAGATTCCGGAGGCACGCATTGTCAAAGGCATGGTGGGCCGAGAGATGACAGAACGTTTTCCCAGTCGTTCTAGGGTAATCCAGGATGAAATTGCCCTTGAGGTCAAGGACTTTACTGTCTACCATGACCTATTTACAGACCGCAAGGTGGTGGATAATGTTTCGCTGAGGGTCCATAAAGGGGAAGTAGTCGGGATCTATGGCCTGATCGGGTCTGGCCGCAGCGAGCTGGCTTTGTCCATTTTTGGTCAAGCCTATGGCACGAAAGCTTCAGGCACAGTATACAAGTACGGGGAGCCCCTTGAACTGAATTCTGTGCCAGATGCCATTCGGGCGAATATAGCCTATGTAACAGAAGATCGCAAGGGAAGCGGCCTGATCCTGAGTAATAGTGTGGTTCACAATATTACCCTGCCCAGGATGGATTTCGTTTCACAAAGGGGGCGTATCGATAAGGACTTGGAGAGAAAGACCGCAGAACACTATCGAGCATCCCTCGACATTAAGACCCCTACGGTAGACCAGCTTGTTGAAAACCTATCTGGGGGAAACCAGCAAAAAGTACTGCTGGGCAGATGGATCTTCTCTCAACCAGATGTACTGCTCCTTGACGAACCGACCCGCGGTGTTGATGTGGGTGCTAAGTATGAAATCTATCAGATTATCAACGAGCTTGTGGAAGCGGGCAAGTCTGCCCTTTTCATTTCCTCGGAACTGACAGAGATTCTTGGCATGTGCGATCGTATCTATGTGATGAATCAAGGAAGGATCATTGGTGAGTTTCTGGCCAGTGAGGCAACGCAGGAGATCGTCATGAATTGCATCATGCAGGACAGTAAAGGAGAGATCGGGGCATGA
>LSQX01062422.1_pt1 | contig 36955 bp, 35 predicted proteins | sample 654561 | NCBI WGS metagenome assembly LSQX01 (sample SAMN04489861, study PRJNA283612) | anaerobic digester metagenome | isolation source: 4 biogas reactors fed with cattle manure at either 37C or 55C with and... | place: Denmark: Kongens Lyngby | collected 2014 | reverse complement strand
GGTGCCATTTGTCCACCTGTCATACCGTAGATACCATTATTAATAAATATGATGGTAATATTTTCGCCACGGTTGCAAGCATGAATTGTTTCACCTGTACCAATTGCTGCCAAGTCGCCATCACCTTGATAAGTGAAAACTAAACGATCAGGCATTAATCTTTTCACAGCCGTAGCCAAAGCAGGTGCACGTCCGTGAGCTGCTTGTTGTACGTCAATGTTAAAATAATTGTATGCTAAAACAGAACATCCAACAGGAGCAATTCCTACTGTGTTGTTTTGTGCACCTAGTTCTTCAATAACTTCAGCCACAATACGATGCGCTGTACCGTGTCCACAACCAGGGCAGTAGTGCATAACTGTGTCGGTAAGCAAATCAGTTTTACTATATACTTTATTTTCGGGCTTTATTATATCTTCTAATCTTACTTCAGACATGGTTTATCCTCCAATAATTTTTGTTTTTAATGCGTTTAATATTTCTGCTGGTGAGTGAATAACGCCGCCAAATCTGCCAAAATGTTCAACTTTTACTTTACCTTCAATGGCTAATCTTACGTCTTCTACCATTTGTCCGGCACTCATCTCTACCGATAAAACTCCTTTTGACTTTTGTCCCAATTCTCTAATGATTTTTGTGGGAAAAGGCCATAAGGTTATTGGACGAATAAGTCCTACTTTAATTCCTTCTTCAGCTGCCAACTCCATAGCTTTTTGGCTAATACGAGCAGATGAACCGTATGCTATAAAATAGTAGTCGGCATCTTCGCAGTTGATAAGTTCGTATCTTACTTCATTATCTTCAATTTCGCGATATTTCTTTTGTAATCTTAAGTTTACTTCCTCTTGTTTATCGGCTTGAAGTTGCAATGATGTAATTATTGAATTACCTCTGTCTGCGGCTCTACCAGTGGTTGCCCATGGGAAAGTTTTGTTAATATATTCATCGCTCCAGCGTTCTTTATATTCGGTTAAATAAACCTTTTCCATCATCTGTCCAATAAGTCCGTCTGATAAAATTATAGCAGGATTGCGATATTTGAATGCTAATTCAAATGATAAACCTACAAAATCATACATTTCTTGAACAGTAGAAGGTGCTAAGGTTATAAGCTTATAGTCACCGTGTCCACCACCTTTTGTGGCTTGAAAATAGTCAGCTTGTGAAGGCTGAATAGTGCCTAGTCCGGGACCTCCACGAACAACGTTGGCAACAACGCAAGGAAGCTCGGCACCAGCAATATACGACATTCCTTCTTGCATTAAACTAAAGCCAGGGCTTGAAGATGTTGTCATTACTTTTTTACCGCAAGCTGCACCACCATACACCATGTTAATTGAAGCAACTTCACTTTCTGCTTGTAAAACTACCATGCCGGTTTTTTCCCATGGCTTCTCTGCCATAAGATGCTCTAATACTTCCGACTGAGGGGTAATAGGATAGCCAAAATAACCGTCAACTCCAATACGAATTGCCGCCTCAGCTATGGCTTCATTACCTTTCATTAATCTGAGTTCTTTCATCTCGTAAATATTTTAATGTTTCTAATTTATACTTTTAAACGATATACTGTGATAACCCCATCAGGGCACACTACTGCACAGTTGGAACATCCAACGCAAGCATCGTTTTGCATCTCGGCAAAGTTATAACCCTTGCCATTTACTTTCTTAGATAGTCTAATAACCTCTTGAGGACAAGCTCCTACGCAAACTCCACAGCCTTTGCAGTACTCTATGTCCACAACTATAGCTCCTTTAATTGCCATTTTTTAATGTTTTTATTAATATTGATTTTAATTAAATTCTACAATAATTAAAGTTTTGCACGAAGTTAGCGAATTTAAATAAAAAGACAAGCATTTATACAATAATAATTAATGTTAATGTTTCTATCTCGCTGATATATAGTGATATAAATTCAGTCTTGAGTATTAAGTATTTGTTAGTTTTAGTTTCTATCTATGAATAAATAGCTTTTTTCGATACAAGAGAGTAAACAAAAATGAGATATTAACGTTGTGTTATTAGTAATTAGTCTAAATAAAGATTTCTAAAATGAAAACAAAGGAAAATAAAAATATAAAATCATTTTCAAGAACATTAAAATTCGTTTCAAGCTATGTTGTAGTGGCAATGATTATGATTTCAGTAAATGGACAAAGTATTAACAATAAAAAAAATAAAACAATGGAAGTATTAAAAAATAAAATTTCAGATTTAGTATTTTACGAATTACCATATTCATACGACGCATTAGAGCCTCATTTCGACAAAATGACAATGGAAATTCACTATTCAAAACACCATAAAGCATATTACGACAACCTAATGGCTGCCATGAAAGATAGCCCAAAAGCTGGAGTTTCGCTTCTGGAGCTTATGCAAAATATTAGCCAATATCCCGTGGGAGTTCGCAACAATGGCGGTGGATATTTCAATCACCATCTGTTTTGGAATATACTCTCTGGTTCGCCACAGAAAGCCCCTCAAGGTAAACTAAAAGATGCCATTGAAAAAGATTTTGGCTCGTTTGAAGCCTTTAAAGAGGAATTTGAAAATGCCGCTAAAACTCGTTTTGGTAGCGGTTGGGCATGGTTATCCTTAGGAAAAGATGGAAAACTTTTTGTGAGCTCAACGCCCAATCAAGATAATCCATTTATGGATGTGGCCGAAAAACAAGGCTACCCAATTATGGGAATTGATGTGTGGGAGCACGCATACTACCTGAAATTCCAAAACCGTCGTCCAGAATATGTGGGAACATATTGGAACGTGGTTGACTGGAAAAAAGTAGAAGAATTATACGAAATTGCACTGAATTTCAAATAATAAAACCAATGTCTTAATTTTAAGTTTTCAATGATAAAAGGACTTGCAAAATCGCAAGTCCTTTTATTGTATTTGACGCAAAAGTTAGATTTTATATCAAAGATATTTTTGTTGATTTAAATTATAAAGTGTGTTGGGAACAAAGCCTTTTTTTATCACAATTATTCTATATATTGCTAATTTATTTCATTAATTATTTTTTTGTCGATATACCTTGAGTTCATAACTCTTAAAATGGCCATATAGTCGAGTTTTATTTCAATAAGATCACCAACTTTATAGTTGTTTTTATTGTGATGCAAATCAATAACAATCATATCTGAACTGGCACCAACAAAGTTTAAACTCTTGTCACTCAGCTCCATGTGTTCAATTTCAGCGTCAAGAAGTCCGATGTCAATAATAGCTCTATTGGAGCTTTGCCCAATTTTATCTTCGTCTAGTGTGGCGCTTTTACCCTCAACATTTGTTCCAATTTCGCCAATAGGATACATTGGCTTATCTATCAATTCAATTATTTCAGCATAAAGCTTAAAAACATTTGATTTCATCCTGTCTATGACTGAATTGTTATAAACATCAGTGCCTAAAAATATTGATTCGCCTATTCTGAAATGATTAATTCCTCTTGGCAAAAGCTTTTGTAAAATCAAGTTTATTGTAACAGATGAACCTCCAGAAACAAAATTTATTTTTCTATTGAATTTAGCTTCGATAAGTTCTTTGTATAAACTCAACTGTATTAATTTATCTTGATTGGGTAAAACTCCACTAAAACAGCTCAAATTACTGCCAATTCCTGCAACTTCAATGCCTTTGAGCTTAAACACATCTCTGTAAAAATCCACAAAGTCATCTCCCATAACCCCCTCGCGCAAGTCGCCTAGCTCTATCATTATTATAACCTTGTGAGTTTTATTCTGCTTTTGAGCTTCTCGCGAAAGAAGTTGAATGGTCTTTATTTCGGTGTTCATGCTAATATCAGCATATTTCACAACTCCTGGAATAGCACTTTTTGCAGGTGGCTTTATATAAATAGTTTCAATGTTTGGTTTTATCCTTTTTATAGCTCTAAGATTTGATACCCGTGAGTCGGCAACTTGCTTTATGTTAAACTTCAATAATTCATTAAGAAATAACTTATTGCCGCTGAGTAGTTTGGTAACAACAGCCCACTTTATATTGTTATTTTGGAAAAGATTTTCAAGGTATTCTAAATTTGATTTTAATTTCGATATGTCGAAAGTTATATAAGCCATAATTTTAGTGTATATATCTCATTTCTAAATACTTATTTGTAAATCCAATTTTCTCGTAAAGGTATAATGCTGGATTGTTGGCTTCAACGTGAAGAGCTATGTCGCCATTAGAAATTTCTATTGTTTTATTCATTAATAACTTTCCTATCCCTTTTCCTCTATGCAGGGAAGAAGTGGCAATATAAACTAAAATGTTTTCCGGGATATAGCCAGCCATTCCTGTTTTGTTTAAAACAACAATGCCAACGATTTCATTTCCACTTTTGGCGATAATAATTGAACCTCCAAAGGATTTGTTTTCGCCTTGTGCATAGCCTATAGCCCTTTTAATATCCACTTTGGAGTCACCATATTCTTCAAGGTTTTTGTGAAGAAAATTTGTAATCTCGTCTTTTGATTTTTGTGATAGTTTTTTTTCTTGACTAAAGACTGTAATTGTGTACATTTAAAATAGTTTGGGATGTGAAATATTTCTGACAAATTTGATAAGGACATCCTGTTTTGAAAAGTTTATTATTTCAAAAGTAAAGCTATGAAGTAACAATGTCAAGTAAAATTAAGTTTTTTGTCTTTGTTTTTTTTCTAAACCTAACGCAATATCCCTCCCATGCTTAAAATGAGAGATGTGTTAAAAAATGTTTATATAAATATTTTCAGTCTTAGAGTTTTTCTTCAAATTGTTTGGCAACTATCTTTAAAGCTATTCCACCCACTCAAAGGTGTTCAAAATAGCTTCAACCTGTCTTATTTGGTCACGCTTGCTATTTTCGGGGGCATAAACAAAGCCCTCTATAAAATAGAGCTGGTCGCCTTCAGGGTTTGTGAAACAGATATTTACAAAAGGTCCACCCATAAAGTCGTTTACAAGTTTCCACAAGCCGCGAGTTTCCACCGCATACATCTCTTTGAAATCTATAACTTTCGACTCAGGCAGATAAACATCCAACGAAGTGGTCATATATGAGCCTTCGATGGAGCCGGGAATATTTTCGTTCACAAAGCTATTCCTAATTTTTATAATCTCTTCCGAGCTAAATTGCTTTGTATCTGTATATGGAACTTTATAGAACAAAATAGCGTGGCTCATGGTGGACATCTCTTTGCGAAGCCACAAAAAATCGTCCTCCTTTGTGGCAACAAAATAATCCTTAGGAATTGTAAAATTGAATTTGTATTTCTCCTTTATCATATTTATGATTGCAAAATCTTTAGATCTATCATTTAATCTCTGGTAGCGACGTAGCTCTGATTCATGAAAATAATCCATTATCTGGTCTTTATATCTTACAAAATCTTCAATAAGCTTAGTTCTGTTTGGCGATTGCAGTTGCACAATGGTTTGTGGTGTTGCCCATTTGTCGTGGGCTAATTTAAGCTTACTTTTTTCCAAGCTTGGGTCTATTTCTGGAATAAAAATATTTCTATAGGGTTGCAATATTTTTGTGAACTTCTCATTTGGTATTGCCAAAATGCTAAAACGCGACTCAGGCTGTGGCAGACCATACATCACATCTGTGAAAATTGCACTAACGGTGTCTTTAAATTCACCCTGCCAAATATCGGGTTGTGATACCACTAAAATCTCGCTGGCAACACCTGTCGAACTGGTGGAGAAATCGCCAAAAGAGCCCCCACACGATACTAAGGTCAAAATAAAAAAATAAACAAACAGTTTTTTCATAATTATATGCTTTAAATTGTTTTCAACTTATTTGATTCTAAAATTCAAAACTTATCTTTTGCAAAGCTATTAAATTAGCCCAATAAAATTAAAAAACAACCAACAATTTTTCCATTACGTCAATTTAAGCCTATGGAAATAAATCTAATATAGAGTATAAACATTTGTATATCAAAAAGTTGTATTGTTTTTTAATATCTCTAAATCCTTTTTCATGTGTAAAACTTTGTAAATTTAACATGCATGAGTAATAAATTTATTATTTTTGCCCAAAATTAGATGCCAATTATGAAGCATTTATTTTTCTTATTTCTGCCTCTTTTACTACTATTTTCGTGTAGCAATACAAAAGTGGAGGTGGTGGAGTACAACGCCAAGGATAGCATATATGCCCGTGGTTCGTTGCGTGCTACTCTGAACCACAACGGTACAGACTACTATATATATAAAGGTAAAGCTCTAGGTTTTCATTTGGAACTTTTAGAAGAATTTGCCTCACATATGGGGCTCGATTTGGAAATAAACACCTACGACAACATAAAAGATGAGTATAAAAGCATAGCCGAATATGAGTCTGATTTATTGGTGGGAAATTTTTCGTGCAACTATTTAAGCCGAGATTTTTTGAGTCGGTCTAATTGTATTCATAGGCAGCCTTTGGTTTTGGTGCAGAGAAAATCTCACGATAATCCGGTAATAAAAGATATTGACTCACTGAGAGATATTCAAATACATATTCCCATTTGGAGTCATTATAGAGTTACTTTGAGAGAAGACTCGCGCATTAGAGATAATAATGTTTCTTTTGTTTTTGATGCAGAAAATAATACCGAAAATCTAATAGAAAACTTGTCCAATGCCATAATAGATTACACAGTTTGTGAGGCACATGTTGCCAAAGCATATTCAAAGTACTATAATAATATAGATGTCTCTTTGCAAGTTTCCGACACAATTCCAATGTTTTGGTTGGCACATAAAAATAATCAATGGCTGGCCGATTCTGTAAATACTTGGCTGAAATCTTTTCAGAAAACACAAAAATTCAAATCTTTAATAAACAAGTATTACACAAGTAGTTACTCCGTTGTAAGTCTAAAAAATACCCTTCCGCATGTTCAAAAAAACGAACTATCTAAATATGATAAAACTTTTAAAAAGGTGGCTAAAAAACATAAATGGGATTGGAGAATGTATGCTTCCATAGTATATTTAGAATCAAAGTTCAAGGATGGTTTAACTGGCTTTGGCGGTAGTTTTGGGCTTTTGCAATTAATGCCTGTTATAGCCGAAAAATATGGAATTTCGGAAGATATGTCGGGTGATGAGCAAATAGAACGTGGTGCCGAATATTTACTTTTTTTGGAAAACAAATATGGCTCCGAAATTGAAGATGTAGAACAGTTGTGGAAATTTATAGTGGCGGCGTATAATGCTGGCTCGACACATGTGGACGATGCCCGCAAAATTGCATTGAAAATTGGTAAAGACCCCAATGTATGGGACAATAATGTGGACACATGTTTGTTGCTAAAATCTAAGTCGAAATATTATAAAATGCCCGAATTAAAGGGAGGATACCATTATGGCAAGCGTACAACCAATTATGTAAAAAAGTTTTGGACAATTTATCAGCACTATAAAAATGTGTTTCCTAAGTAAAAAACATTACAATTTTGAATAACAATGCAAGATTTAAAAAAATTATTTCTGTTTAAAATTTCACAATAACAAATTTAAATCCATATCTCGCTGATATTCAGTGGTATAAAAAATAGTTAAGTTGATGTTAATCAAACAGCTATATACAGATAAAAAAGACTAACTTTGCAAAATAATTAAAGATGAAAATCATTTAAAATTTTAAATATATGGACAGCACAAACCAAAAGATTATTAAGAAAGATAGTGTAGTTGTGAAGTTTGCTGGTGATTCAGGAGACGGAATGCAACTAGCGGGCACTCTTTTTGCCGACACTGCTGCACTAGAAGGTAACGATTTATCTACTTTTCCTTACTACCCTGCCGAAATTCGTCCGCCCCACAACACAGTGGCTGGGGTTTCGGGTTTTCAAGTAAATGTTGGTGGCAAAGTGTTGACTTCTGGAGACGAAGTTGACATCTTAGTATGTATGAACCCAGCGTCTTTGGCAGCCAATCTTAAAGTTGTTAAAATTGGCGGTACAATACTTGCCGATGCTGACAACTTTTCGGAAAAAGCATACGAAAAAGCTGGATATAAAAACAATCCATTGGAAGACGATTCGCTAAATAGCTACCGATTGCTTAAAGTTCCCATGACCTCATTGGCAAAAATAGCAGCTGAAGAGGCAGGTGCCGATGGCAGACTTGCAGAAAGAACTAGAAATATTTTTGCATTGGGAATGATTCTTAGCATTTGCGATTATGATATAGAGAAAACCTTCCATCTATTAGAAAAGAAATTTAGTAGTAAACCAGTAATCTTAGAGTCAAATAAGAAATCTCTACTTTCTGGCTACGCATACGCCGACTCTTCGGAACTATCGCTTTCGAAAGTACAACTTCCAGTGGCAGAAATTGCCAAAGGACGTTATCGTAATATAACTGGAAATATAGCCACAGCATGGGGATTGTTGGCAGCAGCCGAACGTTCGGGACGCCAGCTGTTTTTAGGTTCATACCCCATCACTCCAGCAACAGAAATTTTGATGGAGTTGGCAGCACAAAAATCCTTAGGAACAAAAGTTTTTCAAGCCGAAGACGAAATTGGTGGAGTTTGTTCAGCTATTGGAGCTTCCTTTGCAGGAGCTATGGCCGTTACAACAACCTCTGGACCAGGGCTTTCGCTCAAAACAGAAGCCTTAGGATTGGCAGTAATTACAGAATTGCCACTTGTGGTGGTAAACGTACAAAGAGGTGGACCCTCAACGGGAATGCCCACAAAATCAGAACAATCAGACCTTAACATGGCATTGTTTGGACGAAACGGAGAAGCTCCAATGATAGTTTTTGCAGCATCATCGGCAGCCGACTGTTTCTATAAAGCCTACGAAACAGCAAAATATTCCATGGAACATATGACTCCAGCAATTTTGCTAACAGATGGTCAAATGGGACAGGGTTCAGAACTATTCAGAATACCCAAAGTTTCAGAACTACCAGAAATTGTTCCCCCAATTGCAAAAGCAAACGACGAAAACTACCAGCCATACAAACGTGATATGGAAACATTGGCACGCCAGTGGGCTATACCTGGAACAGAAGGGCTACGTCATAGAATTGGTGGACTGGAAAAAACAGACGGAAAAGGTATGGTGTCAACAGACCCATTAAACCACGAACTAATGTCCAAATATAGAGCTGAAAAAGTTCAAAAAGTGGCTGAAAGAATACCACTACAAGATGTTGTTGGAGAGCAAGAAGGTGATGTCTTAGTTGTAAGCTGGGGCGGAACTTTTGGTGCAGTAAGAACAGCAGTTAATGAACTTCACGCCGAAGGAAAGAGCATAGGACACGCACATTTTGGATATATTATGCCACTGCCAAGAAATACAGCGGACATATTCAAAAAGTTTAAGAAAATTATTGTTTGCGAACTAAATTTAGGACAATTTGTAAACTACCTAAGAATGGTACACCCAGATTTTACATATGAGCAATACAATAAAATTCAAGGCTTGCCCTTTGATATTCAGGAGTTAAAAGATGTGTTTAATAAAATGCTCTAGGAGGTTATTATGAATTTAAAAGATTTATCAAAAATAGAAAAGTCAGAAGTACCTTTGACAAAAGAGGACTTCGTTAGTGATCAAATGGTTAAATGGTGTGCCGGATGTGGTGCCCATGCTATTCTTGCCTCTGTGGCAAATGTATTCCCCGAAATTGGATACAAAAAAGAAAATTTCTGTTTTATATCAGGAATTGGATGTTCTTCTCGTTTCCCATACTATGTTAACACATACGGCTTTCATGGGATTCACGGTAGAGCCAACGTTATAGCCACTGGAGTGAAAATTACAAATCCTCACTTGAGCGTTTGGATTGTAACAGGCGACGGCGACTCAATGGCTATTGGTGGAAATCACTTTATTCATATCGTTAGACGTAACTTAGACGTGAATATTATGCTTTTTAATAATCAAATTTATGGATTAACAAAAGGACAATATTCGCCAACATCACCCATAGGCTCTGTTACTAAAACATCGCCCTTTGGAACAATAGAACATCCTTTCGAACCAGGCGAACTTGTACTTGGTGCTCAGGGAACTTTCTTTGCTCGTACGCTAGATACAAGACCAAAACATATGACAGAAGTTATGTTTGAAGCAGCACGCCACGACGGAACATCGGTGGTGGAAATTCTTCAAAACTGCGTTATTTTCAACGACAAAGCTCACGGAGCTATTACATCTCGCGACCTAAGAGATGACGCACAATTGATGCTACAACACGGTGAACCAATGCTATTTGGTGCCGAGAAAAATAAAGGTATCAAATTGGGACAAATGGGCTTAGAAGTAATTACTATCGGTGAAGATGGAAACACAATTGATGACGTTTTAGTACACGATATGTATGCCAAAGATCCAGCAATACATCTAATGCTTGCCAAAATTAAACCACCATTATACCCAATGGCTTTTGGTGTAATTCGTGCAGCAGAATTCCCAACCTACAACCAATTAGTGGAAAAACAACTGGTTCTTGCTAAAGAAAGTAGCAATATAAAATCTGTTGATGATCTATTAAATAGTGGCGACACTTGGGAAATCTAGAAAGCAATTCTAAAAAATTCAAAAAAAGTCGGCTTTGTCCGACTTTTTTGAGTTTTATATAGAAGAAAATAAAAATCATAGCTCCATTTTTTTAACTTTGCCATATGAAGCAGAAATATAAATTTTTAATTGTCGGAACAGGCAATGTAGCTTTTCATCTCAGCAATGCTCTGCATCTGTCTGGACATAGTATTGCAGCCGTTGTGGGACGCAAAATAGAATCGTGTCAGCAAATTGCCCACGAAACAGGAGCAAAGCCTTTTGACAAATTTCCAGAAGATATTTCGTCATACGACATAATCCTGCTATCCATAAGTGATGATGCCTACAAAGCTATGATAAATAGCATTCCAAACATTGGAAATAAACTAATTCTTCACACTTCGGGCTCAGTGGATATAGATGTTTTTGAAAATAAATTCCAAAACTTCGGAGTGTTTTATCCCTTGCAAAGAATACAAAAAAACCAAGATTGCAACTATTCCAAAATACCCTTTTTGGTAGAAGCAAATTGCAGTAAAAATACCAAAATTGTAGAAGATATAGCCAAATCAATAAGTGATAATGTTAGCATAATCGACAGCAAACAGCGACTTTTTATACATTTAGCAGCAGTTTTAACTTCAAATTTCACCAATTTCCTTTACACATTATCGGCAGAAATTTTGGAAAAAAACAACATTGACTTCTCTGTTTTATACCCATTAATAAACGAAACAGTGGCAAAAATGAAAGAAGCTACACCTCAAAATGCTCAAACAGGTCCAGCAATTCGCAATGATAGAAATATAATAGATAAACATTTATCAATAATCGATGATGAAAAAACCAAGGAGCTTTATTCGCTGATTAGCAGTATGATACATAAAAAATACAGTAAAAAATGAGAAATTATAAAGAGAAATTAAAAAATATAAATACAATAATTTTCGATTTTGACGGAGTTCTAACAGATGGAAAAGTTTTGGTGCTTCCCGATGGCGACCAACTCAGAAGTTCCAACGTAAAAGATGGATATGCCATACAATTAGCCATTAAAAAAGGATTAAATATTGTTATCCTCAGCGGAGGAAAATCGCCATCAATGGAAAAAAGGTTCGAAAATCTTAAAATTAAAGATGTTTTCATCGGCGTTAGCAATAAAATAGAAGTTTACAACAACTACTTGAAAGAGAAAAATATTAGTCCTGATGAGGTATTATATATGGGCGACGATATTCCCGATTATCACCCCATGAAGGCTTCGGCACTGGCGGTTTGTCCTGCCGATGCAGCAAAAGAAATTAAAGATATATCGCACTATATTTCGCACCTAAAGGGAGGCGAAGGCTGTGCCAGAGACATAATAGAGCAAGTGCTGAAGGTAAAAGGTGAGTGGTTTGATGAAGATAGCTTCGTTTGGTAAAACTGATAAATTATGAAAAAAATTTTTGCAATATTAAAATTAACTAGAGTGCTAAATCTGACCATAGTTGCACTAACTTTGTACATCTTCCGCTGGTATGTTTTTGAACCAGCCCTTAGAAACTGTTTTAGAGTTAGTTTTATTTCGGATTTAAACTTTTATCTGCTAACAATAGCAGCAGTATTGACTACCGCCGCTGGATACATAATCAACGACTATTTTGACCAAACAATAGATGGCATCAATAAGCCCGAAAAGCAAATTGTGGGAACAATAATCAAGCCTAAATTTGCCCAAACTTTGTTCTACATCTTTTCTGCCATAAGCATAATTTTGGGAACATTTGTAGCATACAAAATCGGCTCCATAAACCTTGCCGCCATACCCATAATTGCAATTTTTATGCTCTGGTACTACTCATTTAAGTACAAAAGAACTTTCCTTTGGGGCAATATTGTAATCTCCTTTTTGAGCGGTTTTTTAATCGTTTCTTTGTGGCTATTTGAGTTTTTTGGAATGAGAAATTCCATACACGGTTTTGTGCATTGCAAAAAGTTTTTTAATGAAGCAACAAACATAGTTTTCATATATTTTATCTTCGCCTTTTTAATTAGCTTAATCCGCGAAATTGTAAAAGATATGGAAGATGTTGAAGGCGATAAAGTGGCAAAAAGACAAACACTTCCCATAAAACTTGGAATGGAAAAAACCAAAAAAGTTCTTTATGTTTTAGTCTCTCTTTTCATAGCTTATTCTGCTTATATTCAATATGTTTTAGTGCAAATAAACAAAACATGGGTTTCAATATATAGTGTTGTAATAATCACATTGCCAGTAATATATGTAATTAGTAGGCTTTATAAAGCAGACGAAAAACAAGATTACACTTTTATTTCAGGAGCTTTGAAAATTGTAATGGGTTTGGGTTTGATAATGATATTAATTTATGGATTTTTGTAATTTATGATACTTCAAGAAAAAATAAATAGGGACTATCAATTAATTCTTGGATCTGGCTCGCCACGGCGAAAAGTATTACTAGAAAATATGGGCTTTGAATTTGATGTTGCCATTCAAGAAGTGGAAGAAAATGTAGATTTTTCATTGCCAGCAGGCGAAATAGTTATGGCATTAGCCCAGCAAAAATCTCAAGGAATAGAGCTGAAAAATGAAAATCAGATTTTAATAACTGCCGACACCATTGTTTACAACGACAATATGGTTTTGGGCAAACCTAAAAATTTGCAAGAGGCAAAAGAGATGCTCTTTTCACTTTCGGATAAATCTCACCAAGTTTACAGCGGAATTTGTTTGCGTTCCCCCAAAAAGGAGCTTAGCGACTACGTTTGTACTGAGGTCTATTTCAATAAATTAGATGAAGATGAAGTTGATTATTATTTAAGAACATACAGTCCGCTTGATAAAGCTGGAGCATATGGCATTCAGGAATGGATTGGTTTTCATAGTATTTCGTCCATAAATGGCTCATATTATAATGTAATGGGTTTGCCCTGTGCAAAACTCTCGGAAATGCTAAAAAAATTCATATTAGAATAAATAAATAGATGTTGCAAAACTCACTAAATTTATGTATATTTGACAATAAAAAACATTTTAATGAAAGATTTACCCCTAATTGTAATTATAAATGATGATGGACACGAAGCCAAGGGCTTAGCTTCGCTAATAGAGGCTGCCAAAGGGCTGGGTAGAATTTTGGTTGTTGCACCCGACGGACCCAGAAGCGGAATGTCGCACGCCATAACCATGACTGTACCTTTGAGGGTGAAAAAATTGGTTGAAGAAGAAAATTTCACCTTCTATAAAACCAATGGAACACCCGTCGATTGCGTGAAATTAGCCGAAAGAGTCTTGTTGAAAGATGAAAAAATTGACCTTTTAATTTCAGGAATAAACCACGGCTCCAATTCAGCCACAAGTGTGCTATACTCAGGTACTATGGCTGCTGCCATCGAAGCATCTTTTGCCAATGTTCCAGCATTGGGATTTTCGCTTCTAAGTTTCGACCCCGATGCCGATTTCACTTACTCTATAAAAGTAGCCAGAAAAATTATAAAAAACGTACTAAAAGAGGGTCTTCCCGAAAGAGTTAGCCTAAATATAAATATCCCTTATGTAGATGAAAAAGATTGTAAGGGAATGAAAATTACAAGGCAGGCTAAAGGCTATTGGAAAGAGGAACTTGTGCCCTACGAAGACCCCCACGGAGGTATCTATTATTGGCTCACAGGTTCATTTGTAAACCTTGATAATGAGGAAGATACAGACGAATGGGCTTTGGCAAACAACTATGTTTCAATTCAGCCAGTTCAAGACGATATGACAGCACATCAACACATTAATGAATTGAAAAAATGGGAAGAGGAAATAGACTAAAATCAGACTCACTATTCATGGGAATTGTTGTTGGAGTAATAATTCCAGTAATAGTTTTTGGGATACTATATGGAGTAGGGCAAGTCTTAGATTTTTATAGCGGACAAACCGAAGTCTTGAAATATAAAACCATAGGATTGGTAAGTATTTTCAGTAATATGCTTGGGTTGAGATACTATCTTGTCAAACTGAAATATGACAAAACAGGTCGTGGAATATTGATGATTACCTTTGTTTTTGCCTTGATTTATTTTGGGTTTTATTTATAAATTATGAAATATTATATCATTGCTGGCGAAGCATCGGGCGACCTACATGGCTCCAACCTTATCAAAGAGTTGAAAAAAGTAGACGAGAATGCCACTATTCGTGCTTGGGGTGGCGAACTGATGGAAAATGAGGGTGCACAACTTGCCAAACATTACAAAGATTTGGCATTTATGGGATTTGTTGAGGTGCTATTAAATATTAGAACAATCTCAAAAAACTTCAAATTTTGTACCGAAGATATCCAAGCCTTTAAACCCGATTTGGTGATTTTTATTGACTACCCTGGCTTTAATCTTCGCATGGCGAAAAAGCTAAAAAAACTTGGATACAAAACTGCTTACTACATTTCGCCCCAACTTTGGGCTTGGAAAAAAGGAAGAGTGAAGATAGTCAAACGCTTTATAGATAAAATGTTTGTGATTTTACCCTTCGAAAAAGATTTTTATAAAAAACATAATTACGAGGTTGAATATGTTGGGCATCCACTCCTTGATGCTGTGAAAAATGAGACTGCTTCTTCCTACGATGGTAGTCAGGTAGAGGAGATTAGAAAAAAAGACAAAAGAGAAATTATAGCTCTGCTACCCGGAAGTCGCAAGCAAGAACTTCAGAAAATGCTACCGCTTATGTCAAAGGTGTCGGTACACTTTCCTGATTACCAGTTTGTTGTGGCTGGTGTGGGCTGGCAAAGCGAACAGTTTTACCAAAAACTGACCCAAAATAGCGATGTGAAAATTGTCTATAACGAAACATATTCATTATTAAAAAATTCTCACGCAGCCCTTGTTACATCGGGCACAGCAACCCTCGAAACAGCACTTTTTAGAGTGCCACAAGTGGTTTGCTACAAGGGAAATCCCATTTCATATTTAATTGCCAGAAGCTTGGTGAAAGGAATAAAATATATTTCATTGGTGAATTTAATAGCCGATAAAGAGCTTGTTACAGAGCTAATTCAAGGAGATTATAATATGGAAAATGTATCAAAAAATCTATCTAAAATAATCTCAAAAGGCGAAAAAAGAGATAATGTTTTAAGAGCTTATGATAAGCTGATAGAACTTCTTGGCGATGGTGGAGCCTCGGCAACTGTGGCAAACAAAATATATTCTATGGCAAAGGAATAGGTCTCAATAATCTTCCAATCGGTATTATTTTTTCATAAAATCTAAACTTTAGTTTAAAAAAACATTGAATTATAAGGATATTTGAATAAATTTGTCGTGAGAATTAAAATAAATAACAGAAATAAACAATTATGAGAAAAATTTTTCTATCCTTTTTAGTGTTGATTCTACTTGGAAATTCAACATTAAGTTTTGGTTCAACTCCTCCCGACGAGGGAATGTGGTTGCCAATGTTAGTAGATCGCTTGAACCATGCTGATATGCAAAAATATGGTTTACGCCTTACAGCCGAAGAACTATATAGTATCAACAAATCGAGTTTGAAAGACGCAATTGTGCAAATTGGCGGATTCTGTACTGCAGAAGTTATCTCAAAAGAAGGTTTGTTGCTTACAAATCACCACTGTGCATACGGAGCTATCCAAGCTGCCAGTAGCGTTCAACACGACTATTTGACCAATGGTTTTTGGGCTGCAAATCACGACGAAGAAATTCCTACCGATATTTCGGCAACTTTTCTTGTTCGCATGGAAGATGTAACATCAATAGTTTTAGAAGGCGTTGATTACAATACTCCTGCAAAAGAGAGAGGCGAACAAATTCGCAAAGCCATCAACAAGCTTAAAAAAGATAATTCAGAAGGTGGAAAATATACCGTTGACGTAAAAGATTTTTTCGAAGGTAATGAATATTATATGTTCGTTTACGAAGTATATGACGACGTTCGTTTGGTTGGTGCTCCCCCATCATCAGTGGGAAAATTTGGTGGCGATACCGACAACTGGATTTGGCCACGTCACACCGGCGACTTCAGCCTTCTTCGCGTTTACACTGCAAAAGACGGTTCTCCTGCAAAATATAGCAAAGATAATGTTCCATTGGTGCCACGTCATCATTTACCAATTAGCATTAAAGGTGTTCAACAAGACGATTTTGTAATGATTTGGGGTTACCCAGGATCAACAGACCGTTATTTAACTTCTTGGGGTGTTGAAGAAGTTATCAACGACATTGCTCCAACTGTAGTATCGGTTAGAGAGAAAAAATTGGAAATTATGCGTAAAGACATGGATGCAAGCGACGCAGTTCGTATCCAATATGCTGCAAAATATGCCCAAGTTGCTAATTACTGGAAATATTTCATCGGACAAAGAAGAGGTTTGATAAATCTTAATGTTGTTGAGAAAAAACGCGAAATAGAAAGCGAATTTGCTAAATGGGTTGACCAAGATAGCAAGCGTAAAGAAATTTATGGAAATGTTTTAGCCGAATATGAAAAAGCATATAAAGAGTATGCCGAAAAGCAAATCCAAAAACGCTTCTGGTATTTCCAAGAAGTATTTACAGGCGCCGAATCGCTTTTCTTAGTTTGGAAACTCCAAACAATGCCAGCAATTTTGAAAAAGAAAGATATTAAAGAATCTGATTTTGATGCCTTTAAGGGTGTATTAGAAGAGCATTTTAAAGACTACAATATGGAAACCGACAAAAAATTATTTGCCGCCATGTTGGAGATGAACTACAAAAATATCCCACAAGAATATCACCCAACAATTTTCGCCGAACTAAATAAAAAATACAAAGGAAACTTTGAAAAATTAGCCGAAGAGGCGTACAAAAAATCCATTGTAGTTTCGCAAGAAAACTTTGAGAAATTCACTAAAAAACCAAGCCAAAAAGCATGGGACAACGACATTGTGGTGAAAATTTCACGCTCGATGATAGAAAACTATTTTGCCCTTCAGCAGGAAATGAGTGCCATAGATGCAAAACTAAAACCAGCAAAACGCTTGTTTGTGGACGCTTTGAGACAAATTTATAAAGACAAAAAATTTGCTCCCGATGCCAATATGACCATGCGTATGACCTACGGACAAGTTTTAGATTATATCCCTGCCGATGGTGTTCATTACAACTTTTACACCACTCAACAAGGAATTTTGGAAAAAGAAGATCCAAATAATGACGAATTTGTAGTGCCAGCTAAGCTTAAAGAGCTTATTGAGAAAAAAGATTTTGGACGCTATGGCAAAAATGGCGAATTGGCAATATGCTTTATAGCCAATACTGATATAACTGGCGGAAACTCTGGAAGTCCGATGATTAATGCCGATGGACATTTGGTGGGCTGTGCCTTTGACGGAAACTGGGAAGCCATGAGCGGCGACATAGCCTTTGAACCCGAACTGCAAAGAACAATTGGTGTGGACGCACGCTACATACTATTTATTATTGATAAATATGCAGGTGCCCAAAACCTAATTAATGAAATGACAATTATAGAATAATTGAAAAAACTTTATGGAAAAAGGCTATCAGTTTTGGCAGCCTTTTTTTAACCTCTTAGTGTTAAAAAATGTTAAGCTCAAAATGTAAACACATCTACTTAAATCTAAAACGTATATTTGTTTTAATAAATGTTTAAAAGTATTGTCTTTAATGTTAAATTTAAATTGGCTTGGAATCCTTTCGAAAGAAAAATAGTTTTATTATGAGGTTAAGTAGTGAAAAAAAATGCGAAGTTTCTAACAACATTACTATAATGAATAGTAATGTTAATATTGGATGTTGTAGTTCTGATTTTAACAACATGGATTTAGAAAATGATTATTACCCGTACAATAATAAAAACCCGTATGATTTTGAGGGGGCTACACACAACTTCTTGTTAAAAGAATGTGAGATTTATTTAGATAAAAATCCTTGTGAAAAAGAAGATGACCTAAATTGTAATGTAGGAAAGATTGTGTGTTTTTTGAAAAACAGTGGTTACATTGTTGATGAGTTCTCAATTTATGAAATGGTGAAAACAGTATTAGAAGATGCTGATAATTACTGTTTAAATGTAATAAAAAACTCAAAACTCTCCGATGAAAGTAAAAAGATTTTATCAGATGTTATTAATGAATTAATAGTTTTATCAGAAAATGAAATTTCAGACTATTCAATCTATAAAAGAGCAATATTATTATATGAAGATAAAACAATAAACTCGACTAACACTAATGAAATAGATCAGATATTATTGCTAACATCATTTTCAATTATGCGTTATTCGCTGTATTATCATTTTGAAAAATATGAAACTCAAAATACCCTAAAATCTGTATCATTAAAAGGTTGGGTTAAAGGTTTAATAGTTGGTGTTTGTGATGTTGCAGGTGGCGTAATAGGTGGATTAGGAGGGTCAGTTGCAGGTCCTGCTGGCACTGTAACTGGTGCGGCTACTGGAGCTACTGCTGCTAGTACTTGTGCTGATAAAATATTAAATCAAAAATAATTAATACGTTATGAAAAAAAACATCCTACTTCTTCTTATTCTCATGCTGCCAATCATAATTTTGGCTCAGAGTGATTATAACAAAGATATTTTTAGTGTTAGTTTAAATATTGGGCATGTGTCAACATCTGGTATTGACAATACATTTAAAAACATTTATGACGATTACAATAACTCATTGATTTTAATTACAGGGGTTACTTTAAGTCCATCAATATACAGTAATAATCGTTTCACATTAGGTGCCGATCTTGGTTTTAATACTGGAACAAGTTTTGCAAACTTAAAGGAAGAACAATATAAAAGACTTGATCATTTCACAATTGGTGTTTTTGGTGAATATTGCTTCCTCAAAAAAGAAAACTATAATTTAAATGTGAAAACCGGTGCTTATATAGAAAATTATAGCTTTTTATATACAAGGAAAGACCCTTTGGATATTACCTCTTTTTCTAATCTAAACACCACTGTTCCAATACAGTTTACTATAAATTTTCCTGTCAGAGGAAACCAACAAATTGGGATATTTATTCAAGATAATATTATAGTTGATAAAGGTAAAACTAAAATTACAGGTATTGATTTTTCTCCTGCTTATGATGTTAAGCCAATTTCAAACAATGCTTTCTTAATAGGTATAAAGTATGGTTTTTAGTAAAATAGACTAAAAAATATACCTAATACCTGCTTCAATTTTAATTAAAAACACAAATACGCTTTATAAGATATGTGTTTCCCCTGTCGCTTTGTGGTAAAATATAGGATTTTTTGTATTTGACTTTACATATTTCCTAAATGTTTGACTTTTATATCAAAACAATTTCTATATTTGAGCAGAATAAAGTTAATGATAATGTAATGATATTGAAAACTGATATTTTTATCAATATAAAACCAAGTTTTTCAGTTTATAAGAAGTTGATAGAAGTGCTTTAGATGTGAAACAATTTAAAAGGAGACCAGAAATGAAAAAACTATCCTATTTCGCGATGATAATATTATTATCACTTTCAATGGCTGGATGCAAGTCATATCCAAAGGATAGTGCAGAAAGTAAATACTATTGGTTAAATAAGTTTTACCGAGCATCATTCAACCCAAATGAAAATACCCAAGGAATTTACTATTATTCAAAAATAAAAGATGTTTCTTTAGTTGATTCTTCCTTTTTTGCACCTAATCAGTTAGCTAAACCTTTTTTAGAAGCACGATTTTTTTATTTAAAAATTTCAGTGGAAAATATAGAAGTGTATATGCAAGAGGCTGGAATGCGGGATATGTCAAGATTATTTAATGCTATATGCAATGATACTATTAAACTTACCGATGTGCTAAAGAGTAGAAATAGTCGTATGGGAGTTGATGTTTTTTATTATCCAATTTTAAATCCTAAGGAAATAAAAGACATTCAAAAGATAATTAAGAAAAATAAGCCTGTTTTAATCCTTGTAAATCCGGGCAATCCTCATGATATTTCAACAGCTTTTGCTTATGCAATTTATACCGATGGGAAATTTGATGTAAAAAGACTCTTACCTTATGAAACAATTTTCAAGGATGACTTCGACAATAAGTTAGTTTTGCAAGGTGGCGTAAATAAGGCAGTTAATAATGTTATTTTTAATTTTGCTAAAACTTCAAAACTATTTAAAAAAGATTCTATTTTTCATATAAGTATTGAAGAAAACAATAGTACCTACATTATGACTATTGGCGGTGCTATAAACAAAGTTTATCCACAAATAAGACATAAGCTTGGTGCTGTTGATAAATACAAGGTTTTTCCAACAAACTACAAAGTTCTTAATGGTAAACTATTCTATTGGAGCGTGTCAGGTGCAGAAATAACTCAAGAAATATTTGATGTTTTAACGCAGTTCAATCATATAGATTTTGACTGGAGAGATAGAGAGTACAATATTCCTTTGGGCATCGCCGACGGCGAATATGGCGAGCAGATGTATATTCCACCACTTATTATAGATGATGGAAAACAAACGTTGGTCTATTATGTATGTAAAAATAATTTTAAAAAACATAAAAAGGTAAAAGGGCACTATCTACGAAAAAAACGCTTTTGGTATAGAAGCTTGGGCAAAACACCAAAACTAGAATGCTATTAGAGTTTAATTTCAAAAATAATTAAAATGAATAAAAATAAAATCCTTGTAAGCTTTGTTTTTTTGCTGCTTAGTAGTATGTTCAGCTATGGTCAGTGTGATCTTAAAATAGTAGCCGACTTGAAAGACAACAAAAAAGAAGATCAATATAAGTCCGCTGAAAGCTATATTATGCAAGAAGTTATTTATGGATTAGAATGGCACAAACCACTTGCTAAGTTTTACAGATTAAAGTCGGAAGGAGGAATGTTTTACATTGCAAAACAAGAGGATATTACAAGTTTTTTGAAAGATGATTCGGTGAGTTTGGATTTGTTAAGCTTAATTATTGAGCCTAAAAAAGGATGGAATTACCTTGATTCAATAAAAAATAAATATGTAGAAGACCCATCTTATTCTTTTGGGATAGAGAATCTTTTGTTGTTGGATAATACCGAACTTTATAAAATTGGAAATAAAATATATGCAATTCGAAAAGTTAAATATACATATTGCGATGAAATAGAGCTGTTTAAGACAAAATATAGATTGGAACATGATACGCATATAGGCGAAATTATGAGTGATATAGAAGAAGATAATAGGAACAAAAATATTTATATTAATATCCGAGACCACTATGTAGGAAGAGAATTTAGATATTTTTTATATTTAGAGGAGTTTCTTCCAACAGATGAATCAATTAAAAAATTTGTTTGGAAAAGAAAATATGAACTACCCAATTTCTTCAAAGAGAATTTGAAGTGTAATTAATATTTAAAATCATATGAGAAATTAAAAATAAAAGACAAGCATGAATTTTACATATTTTATAGGAGGCGTAATACTTATTATTTTGGGAGTTGTTTTAACAATATGGGTTTACAGGAAACCTCTCACGTTTAAAGAGGATCCCAAAAATCCAATGAGAGCGGATGATTATCATATTTATGAATCTTGGCATAAATGGATGAATATTGATGGTTATTATGTTGGTATAGCGATGATGATTTTGGGAGTTGTCCTAATTTTTAAAAGTACACCGAGCAAGCAAGCAGAAATAAAAGCCAAACAATCAAAAGATACAATAAATGTTTATGAATTTATCGACATGGATTCTAAAAAAACAATAAATTTCCAATAAGAAGCTTTTAAATCTCTATTTTTGCATAAATTCTAATTATGAAGCCAAGTAAAGAGATAAAGATTGGAAATATTGCCATAGGTGCTGGCAATGATATCGCCATACAATCCATGACCAATACCGATACCAATGATATTGAAAAAACATTGGGTCAAATTGTAAGTTTAATTGATTCAGATTGTCAAATTGTTCGTGTTACAACGCCCTCTTTGCGCGAAGCTGAAGCTTTGGTAAAAATCCATCAGAAATTACGAGAAATGGGTCATCAAACGCCCATTGTTGCCGATGTGCACTTCAATCCCAAAGTGGCTGAATTTATGTCTCAATATGTGGAAAAAGTTAGAATAAATCCAGGCAATTACGTTGACAAAAAACTTAATAAAACATTAGAATATACGCCCAAAGAGTATCAAGCAGAATTGGACAAAATCGAGGAGCGACTTTTGCCCCTGATGGAGCTTTGCAAGCAGCACAATACAGCCATCCGAATTGGCGTAAACCATGGCTCGCTCTCCGACAGAATTATTAGCCAATATGGCAATACAGCCCAAGGGATGGCAATGTCGGGCATTGAGTTTGCCGATATTATGCAGAGACATAATTTCACAAATTTAGTAATGTCGCTCAAATCCAGTGATGTGAAAACCATGATAAAAGCCACACAGCTTTTTGTGGAGATGATGAAGGATAGGAAAATGTCGTATCCGCTACATTTGGGTGTTACAGAAGCTGGCTCCGAGAGCGAAGCAAGAATTAAGTCAGCCGCCGGAATTGGTGCTCTGCTCATCAGCGGAATTGGCGATACAATTAGAGTTTCGTTGACAGAAAAACCCGAAAACGAAATTCCTGTGGCACATCTTATTGTCGAAATTTCAGAGAAAATTATAAACGAGAGTGGCGATTTTATCCCCTATAAAACAGAGGAAAAATATTCGAGAATAAAAACCACAGAAAAGTGGGCAATAGGTGGTGGATTGCCCTTGGCAATTATTTCAAATTGTGCCGAAAATAGAGCCGATAAAAGTGTGGATTTTATTGAAACAAATATTGAAGATTTCAATATTCTAAAAATCGAAGGTGGTAGAAGTTTGAGAGAGTTCCACGAAAATATTTCAGAAATAGTTTCCCAAGATTCAAGACCGCTTATTGTGAAACGTACGTATCAAATCGCTGATGCTGACGAGTTTATGCTCCGAGCTTCAATAGAATTTTCGGGTATTCTGTCGCAAGGCTTGTGCGATGCCATTTGGATTGAGAGTCCACATTTCGATGACAAATTCAACTATCAGCTGAGCAATGAAATTTTACAAGCAATGGATTTAAGGCGTTTCAAAGCTGAGATTGTCTCCTGTCCCTCATGTGGTAGAACTTTGTATGATATTGAAAAACTTTTGAAAGCTGTGAAAGCAGAGTTTTCGCATCACAAAGGATTGAAGATTGGAGTTATGGGCTGTGTGGTAAACGGTCCCGGCGAAATGGCAGATGCCGATTATGGTATTGTGGGAGCCGGCAACGGCAAAGTGTGGATTTTTAAGGCAGGAAAAGCAATTCTTAAAAACATTCCCGAAGAAGAAGCCATAGAAACACTTAGGAAGGTAATAGATAGTTAGAAGTTTTTAGTTGTTAGTGATTAGTTTTTAGTGATTAGTTTTTAGTGATTAGTTTTTAGTTTTTAGTTAGTTGTGTGTTGAAAACCAATTTTCTTTATTTAGTAGAAAACGAGATTAAAAATCACTCACATATGCATCCATATAATTGGCACGTGCATCTAGCCAATTGAGAACACGTTGTAAATCGGCTTCTGAGTTTTCTGATGAACCTCTTGACCCCCAAATGGCGTGGTCGTAAGGTACTGCTTGGCTTATGCGCTCCGACCACCATCGCACATTATCCTTAACCTGCTCAAAACCATTGGCTCTGAACCACTGCCAGCGCTCTTTGAAAAGGGATAGTATTGCTGGGTCTTCCATTAGACGGCTAAAAAAGAGTGTGCCTGGGTTTGGATCTTCATCATCATAAAGGGTAGGGCTATTTGCAGACGAGATGTCAAAATGAGTTCCATAAATATATCCGTAGCCCCAATCAAAATCCCAAATAATACCCATCCTATACTTACCATTTTTCAGTTTATTTATATAGGTGCTTTTAGGGTGATTGAATTCAGTATTCAGAGTTAAGGTATATACCAGCATATAATCAACAAATGCTCTATCATCAAAATAATCTAAATAATTATTATTGGGGAAAGACTCATCGTGTATCAAGTTCTCAAACTGCTCAAAATCGGTTTGTATGATATTAAGCATATCTTCTGTCATATCTTTTTCTTTGGGAAATTGTATCATAACTGGTAAGTTGTAGGCAGCTGATTTAAACTTCCACACCTCGTCAAAATAGCTATCCATTTCAAGCAAGACTCCATCATCCCCTATATCAATACGACCCTCTTTCACCTCTTTATGCTCAGTAAAAGTATAAATTCCTCTATACCCTCCGTTTATAGTAACATTTACGGGAGTAACTGTATTGGTATAAGGAATTTCTAAAATCTTGGCCATTTCAAAGGGGATAGAGTTGTAGAGCATTGAGCCCTCTATATATTCAGCAAGTAATACCCAATCCTTAGCTTCTGCCATTCCTAGCAAAGAGGTCTCACTATCTAACTTAATCCTATACGGTTTTTTGGGCATATTCCAAGTAGAGTTTCCTCTGCCACGAATACGTATGCTGCCCTCAAAGTCATCAAAATCGTCCTTGCCATCAATACGAAGGGTGGCTGTGGCATACTCCTCTCTCTGAATATCATCTACATCGATATCCATTGTAATATAAAAATGTGGAATGGGGGTAAGATCTTCAAAAGGGATATTGGGAGTGCCATTTTTATCTTTTTTGCAATGAGTACAAAACAATGCTGCAAGTGCTAATAGTAGCATCAATGGTGTGTGTTTCATGTTTTTTATTTTTCAAATGATTTGTGTGTTTATTAATTAGCCTGTAAGCTGTATTTTTAAAATACAAAGATAGAAAAATTTAATGGACAAAATTTCACAAACTTCTTATTTACTTCCTAAGGATAAAAAATAGAAATCACAGTATCGCTGTAATAGAAAGAGCCAGGATATTTGTCTGTATAGTCGATGTTTAGCCAATATTCATCATTTTCTATTCTATAATAAATTGTTTTGTCGTAGCTTTCATCGTAGAAAAGATTTCGGATTGCACTCACATATTTGTCGAAATTTTTGGCATTGCCACAATAAAGTTCTGGGTATATATGTCCGGTAGTGAGAATAAATCTAACATTTCCGCCAATGGCTTTTATGGTCGAACCCATCAAAATGGTGTGGTCGTCGCAGTCGCCACCCATATGTCTAATGGTCTCTTGTGGTGTGGCAAAATAGTCGAAACCTTTGGGGTCGCGAACATATTTAAAATTATTTTTTATGTATTTTATCAGCGAAAATTCGCGACAGATATAATTGTATTTTGTGTAATAATCATCAAAATAGAGTAATGATTTTTCCACTGCAAAATTTCTAACCATGGTGTCTTTATAATCCACTTTGTTGAGCAATCTTTGTTGAAAAGAGGCATGAGGTTTGGTGGCTTTGACATTGGTAATTATATCCACATTTTTCACATCGTCTTTGTCTGTAAATGCTTCAACCAAGTTTAGATAGGTCTTTTTAGCCTTTTTATATTCCGATTTGTTTGCAGTTATTAGTTTGTAACTAATTAAAAATAAGGTGATTATAACGCCAATAATTGATGCTGTTCTAAAGAGTTTAAAAATCAAATATAAAACAATTAGCAAAGCGAAATAGATTAGTATTATCTCAATTTGCAATCCTTTATAAAACAGGGCTGGAGTGTATTGGTTTATATAAAAAGCCAATGGAAACGACAGAATTATTGCCAAAAGCAGATATATGAATTTGAGCAAAGGACTTTTTTTCACCCTTAGAGAAAAAGCTTTTATTTTTTCCTTTATTTTCTCTCTTTTTATCATATCTGCTTTTATAGGCTAACGTTAATTATTCTGAAAAGTTGAGTAGGGCTATATGTTCTCCAGTTCTCCAGAACTTCAGAATCTTCAACAAAATTAATATAATAATCAATTCGAGCTTTTTTAAACTCGTCAATTACATGCGGCAAAAATCCAATTGCCAATATCCAGCCATCTTGTCCCAAATCTTCAAACCAATCTTGATAATATAGCTCATCGGAGTAATGAAAATTTAGCACATTTTCGCCAATAAGAATAAACTTGCTGATACCATTTTCTATGAGTTGCTCCACAATATTTCTCTTCAAAAATTTTATGTCATTATAGAGGCAGTCGTTCCACTCGCCAATAAATTCTATAATTGCGAAGCCGTTGTTGTAGTCTGCAAATATAATTTTTAGGTATAAAGTTTCGGAGCCAAAATCATCCCACTGAGGGTGTATATAGTAGTTGTAAACGGTGTTTGAAAGATAAATTTCGCTATACTCTTTTTGAAAAAAAGGTGAATTTTCGTCGTTTTCAGCACAATACAAATCTCTCCACGACCAAAAAGGCTCTAAATGATGCATTTTAGTAGTTTAGAACATATTCTGTAGTGTCGAATGCGGTACAAAATACAGACTCGCTTCCAGTGGTAACTCCCTCTTTATAAACTGTCCAGCTTATTTTGGCGTAGTTGTTGCCTTTCAGCTTGCAAATCAATGTGTTAGAGTAGTTAAATCCTTCGCCAGTAATGGGCTGATTTGAACAACAATCGCTACAATTATAGGCATTGTCGTCATCATATTTATAAACAATTTTGTCTTCTCCGGTGATGGGATTTTCGTTCCAAACTTTTAGTTTTATCCAAGCGTAGGGGTCCAGTCTAAGATTTTTCTCCACAACTTTTCCACCCGGCACATCATCGGCAAGCATATCAATATTGTAGCTAAAATAGTCTTGTTTAAAGAGGCGTATTCTATATTTGTCTGCCATTTTACGTTCGGTTTCCAAAATATATGAGCCATCTGCAGCTGAAGTTGTACTGATAATGTCTGAAAATTCGGAGGTATAAATTCCGCCCTGAACGACAGTCCCTTGTAGCGTGATGTGGACATCTGGAATTGTGTTTCCTTTGGCATCGCTAACTACACCTTTTATGGTTATTGTGTTTTTATCTTTTTTGCAAGAAGAAAAAATCAAAACCAAGGCTATTAGGGCTATGGCTATGTATTGAAATTTGGACGAAATTTTCATAGATTATGTTTTTGGTTAAAAACTGAAAGCAAATCCAGCTTGTAAATTTATTAAATTAAATTGTCTCACTATGGCTTCAGATTTCACTTCTGGGAGAGTCCAGTTTTTGTTGTATTTCACCCGTATATATTGCCATTCAAAGCCAGTTTTAAACTCTGTTGAAGAGGTGAGAGCGTAAACAAATTGGAAAGCAAATCCAGCCGAAAGTCCCAAATCCATTTTGTTGTCGTAGTGGAAATCAAACTCCATAGGTGTAAATCCAATTTCGGAAATAAGTAAAGTATCTAAGTAGTTTGCACTATTTTTTGGAGTATTTACCAAAGCAACTCCTGCATTGGTCATAAATTGTGCACTAATTCTCTCTTTTATGGTGAAATTAAATAGTCCAGAAATCATATTTGACTGTATTAGCCATGCTTCGGTTTTTGATGCTTGAAGGTGTTTGAATCTGGAATCGAATTTGGTTTTATTCACTCCGCTATAATATGCGTTTGAATATATTCCCAAACCTACTTTTGGAAATTTTCCCATTAAAAAGTGCAGATACAAATGTGCTGTTCCTCCCGGCAGGGCGTGCTCTTCGGCTTTAAAATCCATGCTGGGAATTGATGCTCCAAGACCGAAGCCCAAATTCACCTTTTTTTCTTGTATGCCTCTGGGTCTGACACTTCTGCCGCCTCTTTTGGCATTTTTCAGAGGGCTTTTGGCTTCACTAACAGTTTTAGTTGATGATTTTTGTTTTCCGCTAACAATTTGCGATTGTGTTTCAAGGCTGAAAACCATCAAGAAGCTAAGTAAAAATAAATAAGTAGTTCTCATTTTCAATATATTCTATGACAAAGATAAAACTTATATTTCTCTAAAATATTGTTTCATCTAATTTTGTACATCTTTTTCTTCTTTTATCTCTTTTTTGTTAAAGCTGTTCATGGTTCGGTTTAGTCCGACTGTTGTAAAACTCAAAATTGCTTTTCCAGCCTCTTCAACTTGTTGGCGAATTAGTTCAATTTCGTCATCGTCGAAGCTGCTCAAAACGTATGCCGATTGCAGTCCGCGTGGATAGTTTTTCCCAATTCCAAATCTCAGTCTAGCAAAGTTTTGTGTTTGTAAAACATCAATAATATCATTAATTCCGTTGTGCGAACCGCCACCACCTTTGGGTTTAATTCTGATAATTCCGGGGTCTAAATCAATATCATCATACAAAACCATCATATTTTCCATGGGAATTTTTTCGGCTTCAAGCCAGTATCTTACGGCTTTGCCGCTCAAATTCATATAGGTTGAAGGTTTTATAATAATTATTTGTCGTCCTTTGTGTTTTGTTCGGGCAACAGAAGCACATCTCGACACTTCAAAACTGACCTCTTTTTGCTTTGCCAAGTCGTCGGCTATCATAAAGCCAACATTATGTCTGGTTTCGTGGTATTCGCTACCGATATTTCCAAGTCCAACTATTAAATATTTACTCATATGCAAATATATAAAAAAGGTATAAAAGCCAATGTTTTATACCTTTTGTATTTTTAGATAGCTGAGGTTTATTATTCAGTTGCAGTCTCTTCTGCTCCTTCAGTTTCTTCTCCATCTTCGTCTTCGTCATCACCCAATAGAGTGTCTTCAACCTGACGTGTTGGAAGTACTCCAACAACAACTGTTGCAGGGTTTTCCATAACTTCAACGCCTTCAATTTCTAACTCACTAACAACAATACCGTCGTGAAGTTTTAGGTGTGAAATGTCAACTTCAATGTTATCAGGTATTTTATTGTATAGTCCTTTTACTTTAATTCTACGGAAGTGTTTAACCAAACGACCACCTTGTAGAACTCCAACAGAGTTACCAACAGTAACTAATGGTATATCAACAACAATTGGTTTTGTGTCGCAAATTTCGTAAAAGTCAACGTGTAGAATTTCGTCAGTTACTTTGTGAAACTGTGCATCTTTAACAATTGCTTTGTATGATGTTCCATCAATATCAATTTCTGCATAATTGGTTTCAGGTGTGTAAATTAAGTTTTTAAAACTTCTTTTATCTACAGAAAAATGTTTTTGTTCACCTTTTCCGTACAAAACGCATGGAACTAATCCTTGTTTTCTTAGACTTTTTGCATCTTTTTTCCCTACGTTCTCGCGAAGAGAACCGCTCACAGATACAGCTTTCATATTAATTTTTTTTTTAGGTTTATAAATAAAAATTTATTTTGGAGTGCAAAGTTACAAAAATAATTCAATCTACAAAGCTTTATTGCTCTCAATTCTTACTATTAAACTTTATAATAATCAATGATATATAGATTTAAAAATTTTCTTTACTTTTGTAAATATATAAAACGATAAAATATGGAAGAGAAAGTTTACAAATCTTATGCATTTTTGGAACAATTAGAGGCGTGGTTGCTAAGTCTTGGTTTGAGCGAAACATCTGCACACCACTCCAAGGTGTTGATTTCCATACTTGGAATTGTGGTCTTGGCTGTAGTAGCAAATTTTATAGCAAAAAAGATAATAGTTGCTATTTTAACCATGATTGTAAAACGAACTAAAAACACTTGGGACGATTATTTGGTAAAAAGAAAGGTCTTTCACAAGCTTTCACATCTTGCTCCAGCCTTGGTTATTCAGTTTACAATTGGTATAGCGCTTTATGAATATAGTCCAAATTTTAGTTTTGTAATTGAACGATTGACCTACGTTTATATGGTTATTGTTTGGCTGTTGGTAATAAATTCGTTACTCAATGCCCTGCATGATATTTATTTGACCTTTGAGATGTCTAAAAACCGAAATATTAAAGGTTATATTCAGCTGATAAAAATTATAGTTTTTGCAGTTGGGGCAATTCTTATAATTTCTATATTAATTAGCAAGAGTCCGGCCAAACTTTTAGTGGGGATGGGTGCTTCGGCAGCGATAATGACTTTGGTTTTTAAAGATACAATTTTGGGCTTGGTGGCTTCTATTCAAGCTTCGGCAAATAATATGGTAAATCCAGGCGACTGGATTGAGATGCCAGCTAGAAATGCTGATGGTTCGGTTTTAGAAATTACACTTAACACCGTAAAGGTGCAAAATTGGGATAATACTATTACCACTTTCCCCACCTATGCTCTTGTTTCTGAGAGTTTTATAAACTGGAAGGGGATGCAAGAGTCGGCAGGAAGACGAATAAAACGAACTATTTTTATTGATGTAAGAAGTGTTCAATTTGCCTCTGTGGAGCTGTTAGAAAAATTGAAACAGATTCAAATATTGAAACCATATTTGGAGGATAAAATAAAAGAGATTAAAGAATATAATGAAAAAATAGGAGCCGAAACCGATATGCCAGTTAATGGCAGAAGATTGACCAATATTGGAGTTTTTAGAAAATATCTTGAGCTTTATTTAGCTGATAATCCCAATGTTAGCAAAGAAGCAACAAGCATGGTTCGTCATTTGCAACCCACCGAAAAAGGTATTCCACTTGAGGTATATTGTTTTTCCAGCGAAAAAGCTTGGGTGAAATATGAAGAGGTGCAAGCAGATATTTTCGACCATATTTTTGCCATTATTCCGCAATTTGAATTGAGAATATTCCAAAGCGTTTCTGGAAATGATTTAGCTAAGGTCTAATGTTTTTTGGGTAAGACAAAATGGAGTATTGAAACTATGATAAATATTATTTGAGTTTATTTATTATAGCTTTAACTTTTTCTGCATCTGTTATATTGACACTTTTACGATAAAAAAGTTGATTTTTATTTTTTGAAAAATTGTGCGAGCTACTGGCGGAGGCGTGAACCTCATTTGCTCCAATATTTATAAAGTCCAAAACATTGTCCGAGTTTATTCCAGAGCCTGGCATAATGGTGATTTTGTCTCCATATTTGGTAATAAGTTTCTCAATTGTCTCAATTCCATCAATGGCTTTTTCTTTGCCACCAGAGGTTAAAACTCGCTGAGAACCAGCCTTTAAAGCCGTCTCCACACCCTTTTCAATATCAATACAATCATCAATAGCTCTATGAAAAGTGAAGGGTAAGGGGTGGGACAGTTCCACCATTTTTTTGGTGATTTCGAAATCCACTTCTCTGTTTTCGGTTAGGCAGCCACACACAATGCCGTCAGCCCCATTTTCGCGGAAAAACTTAATATCTTCATATATGCTCTCTAAATCTTGTAGATTATACTTAAAGTCGCCAGAATGGGGTCTAATAAGGACAAAAATAGGAAGCTTTGTCATTTTTCGTGCCGCTAAAAAATAACCAGCTGATGGAGTTGTGCCACCATTTTCAGGATTAGAGCACAGTTCAATTCTCATGGCACCGCCATTTATAGCTTCTTGCATCGACTCGATATTGCCAACCATTACTTCTAAAATCTTCTCACTCATAATCTCTATTTTACTCCTTTTATAACTCTAAAAATCCTTGAAATAGTATTAATTTGATAAGCAGATGAAATATAAAAACAATCTAAATTCTTATCAATATATGTTACATAAGGTAACATTTTTTCATCGCTAACGCTTAAAAATTGACTTAAATTTTGCTCCAAATTTCCACTAAAATCTGTGAAGATATTTATGTTTTTGAAATCTTGCGAAAGCTTTGTCAGCATCTCTGTTGACCTGCCTTTATTGGCAATTAAAACAATATTTCCGCCCCAATCGTTGAGTGCATTTCGCGAAGCTTCAAGTTCGGCAATAATGTGTCTTCCCGGCTCTGTTGATGGGTCGATAAGTATTAGAACAGAATTTTTAGACTTCAAAATTTTGGACATTTTTACTTTCTTTGAGTCCAAGTTTATCACCGAAATTCTTTTGTCAATTTTACCAATGAAGGCATAAACTTTATTGTCAGCTTCAATTTCTATCTTTTGTTCTATTTTTTGATTTTCCAGAATTTCAAACTCTTTTGCTCGCACCACAACGGTTCCATCGTCTAATCTGTTGCCAGTTAATAGTCGGTAAGTTCCTGTGTCTAAGCTTATTGTGGCAGGGAAGCTGTCGAAAATTGGATTTCTCCAAAAGTTCAAACTTTTATACTCTGCATCTTCAAATTTCGCAATGGTAAAATGTGTAGAATAGACAGGTTTTACACCCTCATCTGGATTTATTAGGGTCAATTCGCCTTTGGGCAAAGCCAAACTTTGACTCTTTTCTAACTGGAAGTTTTTCCAAATTCCATCTTCTAAATATTGTGCATTACCGTCAACTTGGTTATACCTTGCAGGGATTGCCATGCTGCGACAAATTGCCACAAAAAGAATTTTTGCCGAATGCTCATCGGCGATTTTATGTTGCAAAACACCCTTGGGAGAGATGGGATTGCGGGCATAATTGCCTTCATTATCAATATGAATATTTTCTTTAATCCAAGTGATAATGTTTTCAGGATTTTGTGTGAAATTATCGATTTTATCTTTGGAAAAATATCCTTGAATAAAATCTCGCCACGGCGACAATAACTCATTGGCTATGCGTGGGTTGAGTATGTATTGGTTATACTCTTCTTTGCTTAAATTACCCTTTGGTGTAATATTTTGATGATTTTCTAAATGGTTTAATAAAATATCGTGAGGAGTGTCTCTTAGGTCTTTTTCGGAGATAACTTTTAGCAAATCAATGGCAGTTTGGATATTGTTTTTGGATTTTTTTGCAAACTCATAAATTTGCTCATAATTACCCCTTGATTTTTCTACCAAATCAGCAAAATCATCACCTTCGATTCCCTCTTTTTGCATAAAGTTTTCTATTTGCTCTTTCGTTGGAAAAGTAGCAATATATGCCTCTCTGATTTTATCTTCTTCTTTCAGTCTCTCTTGATTTATTTTGTTTTTCTCATCGTCTCCCGTAGCAATTTCACGACCTATGGGCGGTGTAAAACTTTCAATAAAATCCTTTTGAGTTATATTATATCCAATAGTCAGAGTATCAATTAGTTGAGCTGGAAGTTTTTTGGCTCCATAGTTTTTGCCATCGCTGAGTTCCACCCATAAATCGCCAAAACCAGTCCGTAGAGAGCAAATTCCATTTTCGTCAGTTTTTAGGCTTACAAATGGATAAAATTCGGCGTGATTATAGACATTTACACGCACTGTGGCGTTGGCAATGGGCATATTGTTTTTGTCAACGGCTTTGATTACGATATTTCTTGTATCGGCATAGGTATTTAGGCAATTTATTTTGGTAATATATTCAGAATTTGAAATATTATCTTCATCACCATTGTAGTTTCCAAAAACATTGGTGTGCATCATAATTGCCCTTGTGGCAGGAAAAGCAAACCAGCCCATATTAAGTTCGGGGTCGGGTTCGCAGGCTCCCAAAAACCACCATTTTCCATCCACCCAAACCTCTACCCAGGCATGATTATTGTCGGTGTGAGCCCATCGTGGAGTGTAAACTTGTCGAGCAGGAATACCCACCGCACGCATGGCTGCAACTGTAAAAGTGGACTCTTCGCCGCAGCGTCCGTAGGCAGTTTTTACCGTTGCCAAAGGGGCTGAAGTCCTGGAGTCGGAGGCTTTGTAGCTGACTTTTTCGTGGCACCAATGATTTACTTCCAAAGCGGCATCGTACATGCTCATACCTTGAAGTCGGGGTTTGAGTTCCTTAAAAAAGACAATCCTTGCCGTGTCGGGGGTCTCGTTGTTGACCCTAAATGGCAGAACAAAGTGGTAAAACAGATTTTCGGGGACTTTATTTCCCCAAGTGAAATTGTTTCTAATCTCGTTTGCCCACACTACTTGCTTGTAAAAAAACTGTGGCGACAAATCGGCTAAATCGCTTAGTGGCGAATATGCCAATAGAAACTGCAAAGCCAGTTTGTTTGAGCTATTGCTAATGGTGTCCAGCATATTGAAATGCTGAGGATAGTTTTTTTGATTTAGGGCTTTCCTTGCGTTGTAGTTTTCTTCTACAGTTTGGTGAAAACTATTTTGAGAAAACATTGAGTTTTGACTCAAAAACAGCAAGAAAAACACAAGTGTTTTTAGGGCGTTTTTCATCTTATTATTCTACTTCAATTTCGTCCATAAAAATCCAAGAGTTGTGTCCGGCACCTCTGTGCCATTCTGGGCATTGCCCGATAGATTTGGCTACAAGTTTAATGTATCTAATTTTTTGTTTTTTAAACTCAACGGAAAATTCTTGTATTGTATTATCGGAATTTCTCTCTGAAATTTTATTAAGAGCTTCGCCAGCCTTTTTCCACTTTTTACCATTATTGGATAGATATACATCTACCTTTGTAGGGTGGAAAATCCATGCTAAAGTGCTTTGGAAGGTGGAGGTTGACACCTTAGATATTTCGGTTTTTTGCTCCATATCTATAATCACTTCCACGTCGGTTCCGGTGTAACCTTGCCATAGCAAATCTCTAAAATTATCGGTCCCTTTCATGCCATCAATAAGGTTGTTATTGCCACCAGCGGCGTATTGTTCGGCATATGGAGTGTTAATTTTGATGGTTTTTCCGGCTGCTTTATGGAAGCTGAAATTTCTGGAAACTGTTCCGCTTTCTTCGCCAAGGGCGTTGAAAATCTTCACCTCTATTCCGCTGGCATCGGAGGTGAAAACAGGTTTTTCGTACTTTTTAAATTCATCTGTTTTTCCATTTTTCACAAAAGCGTAAGTGAAGCTCAAACCATCTTGTCCGGGGACTATGGTGCAGATAAAGCCTTTGTTTGCCATATCAGATTTTATTTCCAAATTCATTGGCGAGCGTTCGAAGCCATATTTTACACCCAACTCATTTAGTCGAAGGTAGTGGGTTTCTAATCTGGTTTTAAAGTTGTCCCAATTTCTGTTCTCTTTTGGCGACCACAGCACCTCTGCCAATGCTACAATTCGTGGAAATAGCTTGCTGTCGATGGTGTGCTGAGGTGCGTATTCTGTCCACATACAGGCTTCGCTGCCGATGATGCGGTGGTGATGTTCGGGTGCTAATCCTTCTGGAATTAGGTCGAAAGAGTAAACGGTTTTTAGGGTTGTGTGTGCCACATCGCCATCATAATAGCAGTAGGTTGTGGGTGAAACAATGGCAAAGTTTTCACTCTGTGCTGCATCGAGGGCACCTTCAAAGCCTCTCCACGATTGTACTGTAACGCCTTTGTATTTGTCGGCACCGCCTTCAAGAATTTCGTCCCAACCAATAATTCTTCGTCCTTTGGAGGTGATATAATCGTTCATTTGATTTATAAACCAGCTTTGAAGTTCAAATTCATCTTTTAGATTTTCATCTTTAATCCTCTTCTGACATTTGGGACATTTTTCCCAGCGTACTTTGGGAGCCTCATCGCCACCAATGTGGATATATTCGGATGGGAAAAGTTCTAAAACTTCATCTATTACATTTTTTAGAAATGTGAAAACTTCATCATTTCCGGCACAATAAATATCATCGAAAACTCCAAATTGGCGTTCAACTTCAAAGGGTCCGCCGGTGCACGAAAGGTGCGGATACGAAGCCAAGGCAGCAACAGCGTGTCCGGGCATTTCAATTTCGGGAACTACATTTATATGCCTTTGACGGGCATATTCCACAACTTCTCTCACATCTTCTTGGGTGTAGAAACCGCCATAAATAGAGCCGTCGGACATGGTTCGCCATGCTCCAATTTTGGTTAAAAGTGGATATTTTTTAATCTCAATTCTCCACGCCTGATCTTCGGTTAGATGCCAGTGCAAAGTGTTCATTTTGTGCATAGCCAAAAGGTCGATATAGCGTATTACAAAATCTTTTTCCATAAAATGGCGACAGCAATCTAAGTTCAAACCACGCCATTGGTAGCTGGGTTTATCGCTAATTTTTATGCCAGAAACTACAAGTTTGTTATCGTTTTTGCTTTGGGGTAAAATCTGCATTATAGTTTGTAGTCCCATAAATATACCTGCTTGAGTTTGGGCTATTATTTCAATTCCGTTTTGATTTATATTTATGTGATGTCCCTCTTTTTCGCACCATTTTGCGGTGTCAGAAACAATAAAACGGATATTAGAATTAGCGTTTAGCAGTGCAATGTCATTGGAAATTTGCAAGTTGATACCATATTTATCGACGATTTTTTCTTTGAGCCATTTGGCTTCAAAATCTAATTTTTGAGAAGCATCAAAAATGATTTTCGTATTGTTATCAATGCTATAATTACTTCTTAGGCTAACAGCAGAAACGGGTATAGGTATAATATTCTGCTTTAGGCTTTGTGCTTGAATGCTAAAAAAGGAGGCCAAAATTGCCAGTCCAAGGAGAATTTTTCTCATAATCTTATCTTTTTTGCAAAGATAATATAAATGTAAGAGATATATCTAAATCTTTTTGTATATAATACCCATTTATATATATAAACCATTGGCATATACCATTGTAAAATAATAAATGGTTTGGATTATTTTATTATTACAATTGTTGCAGTTTAATGCTTTTGAAAACATGCATTTATTGAAGTAAGAATTTTAAAATCTTGAAGTT
>LSQX01165007.1_pt1 | contig 36958 bp, 22 predicted proteins | sample 654561 | NCBI WGS metagenome assembly LSQX01 (sample SAMN04489861, study PRJNA283612) | anaerobic digester metagenome | isolation source: 4 biogas reactors fed with cattle manure at either 37C or 55C with and... | place: Denmark: Kongens Lyngby | collected 2014 | reverse complement strand
GGCATTTTTTTATGAATAAACTTATATATTTCTTAATGATAATTGTGGTTGGGTTATTTTTATTATATGTTTTTAAAAATGAAGAAATTAATGTATCCAGGGATAATATAAATACTTTTGACGTATACGACGAGCATACCCTGATTTTGGCTGAGATTGAGAATGAAATGGCAGCTCAAAAGGAAGAGCATATACATACTGTATCAGATGATGAGCAGGATTATAGAACATTGTTTCCAGATCTTTATGCAGTATATGACCTTCCTGATAGCATGGAAAATGGAAAAAGGATAGCCTATCTTACATTTGATGACGGGCCAAGCTCCAATACTTTTGAGATATTGGATATTCTAGACGAAATGAATGTAAGAGCTACTTTTTTTATAGTTGGAAGTGCGATTACCAAGGAGGGAGAAGGCGCATTAAGGAGAATGATTAATGAAGGTCACACAATAGGTATACATACTTATTCCCATCTATGCAATAAAATCTATTGCTCCATAGAACGATTTTTGGATGATTATAATACCGTGAATCAACAGATTTATGATATTACAGGAAGAAGGGCTAATATCTATCGCTTCCCTTGGGGAAGTAATAATGGATATAGCAGGGGAATAAAAGATAAATTAATCGAGGAGATGAAGCGTCGTGGTTTTGCATGCTATGATTGGAATGTGGATTCAAATGATTCTGTTGGAAGGCCAACGGCATACTCTATAAGGCGTAATGTTGAAAAAGATTTGGGTGCTCATGACTATCCCATTATACTGATGCATGATTCTGATATTCATAATCTTACAGCTGAGACGCTGCCCGAAATTATAGATATGATAAGAGATAAGGGCTATGATTTCGACACCTTAGATAAGAGAGAGCCATATCTATTCGAGTGGTAAAAGGGGCAACAGCCCCTTCTAACCCTCAGCAATTCTGGTAACTGCTACATATATGCCTGATATTCTGTACCAGGTAGGAAAGTCTACAACTCCTGTTACAGGCATGTTAAAGATACTCTGAAAAGCTCTTACAGCATCTGCGGTTTGTTCATTATACTGACCCGTTACAGCAACACTTGGAATTTGACTATAAGCTTTTCCAATAGCATTCAGCTGCTCCTGAATCATTCTTACATTATCCCCGCTTGCTCCGATACTCAGGTTCTGACCCGGCCAGGATGCAGGTACGCCTGAAACCTGCGGAGCAGTATTAATAAAGATGGAGCTTCCATAAAAATTCCTAAGTATAGAGATAGCATCATAGCCCTGGTCTCCTAAATCCTTTGAACCCCATTGTGTCATCCAATTAGGACATTGAACTCTATTGCCATCACAATACTGGGTAAGGATAGGCTGCCTTATATTAGGCCTTGACAGATAATTTACGAATAAGGAATCCACTATAATACCTATATTATCGAATATATTTCGTCCGGGTATCCACTTATGGTCAAATGCCGTGGAAGAAGTAAGAGTAAAGTTAAAGCCCTGGTTGCGATACCATTCTGTAAAGACTCTATTTAGAGTAAATGATAGTATAGCTAGAACATTAGCTTGAATAGTTGCTTCCGGCCAGGTGGCATATATTTCACTCGATGCGACATTCTTAATATAATCTCTGAATCTGACGTAATGGTTTGCTGCCGAGGCATCTGTCGGAGGTCCGTCATGAACTATAACAAACTCTGGAATAACTACCCGGCTTAATACTATTTCACCGGTTTCGGCCGCTGGGTTTATCTCAGGTTCTGCAATCTTTGGAGGATAATCCCCCCACAAGGTATGAGGCCCGACAACATATAAGGAACCCTCTGCCTCAGGATCATCTGACTCTCTCATGGTTGCATCTTGAATGGCAGTCGTATCAGCCAATACCTGCATATTAGAAATACTTACAGGCGTATAGTCCGGCTGCATACAAAAAATATTATATTCTGAATAGGGCTGTACTACTGATGGCTCAAGACTATAATCAATCGATGGAGCAGGAAGCTCTATTTCAGGGGTAATCCCTGATACATTTGTTGTCAATTCTTCTATTACTTCGGTTGGTTGGGCCGGTGATGAGATTCGGACGGTCGCTCCTTCAATTGGAATCATATTCGGTGTAACACAGTGTATCTGTAATCTTCCAAAGGATTGAGTTCCTACTTCTGTCGGGTATACTCTTATACCTTTATCCTTTTTAATAGAAGTACTACTGGAATTAGGATTATTCATGCTTAAACCTCTAAAATTCATTCAATACCAAAATATGATATAGAAGAAAATTTGTGTCAACAATACGTAAATCGGTACCAGGTGTTACCCTACCTGGCACCGATCTTATGCACCTATTCTGGATACACCTACATATATCCTTGATATTTTATACCATGTGGCTATGTCTACTACACCGGTTGCGGGAAGACCGAATATTTGCTGGAATATTGAAACTGCATTTGCGGTCTGGGGACCATAAATGCCATCTACTGCAATAGTGGGAATCATGGGGTAGCCAGTCGAAATGACATTAAGCTGTTCTTGAATCATCCTTACATTATTTCCGGAAGCTCCGATGCCTAGGTTATAGCCGGGCCAAGAAGAGGGTACCCCCGATACCTGAACAGCAGTATTTATATATATGCTGTTACCATAAAAATTACGTAATATTTGAATTGCTGAATAGCCCTGATCACCTAAGTTTTTTGAGCCCCATTGTGTCATCCATCCGGGACATTGTACGCGGTTACCGTCGCAATATTGTGTTAATATGGGCTGCCTTACATTTGGCCTTGAAAGATAGTTTACGAATACCGAATCAACTATCCAGCTAATATTATCATAAATATTTCTTCCATTAATCCACATGTGATCATAGGCAGTTGAGGCTGTAATGGTAAAATTATAGCCTTGATTTCTATACCACTCTGTATATACACGATTTAAAGTAAAGGATAGTATGGCCAAAACATTTGCATAAATGGTAGCCTCCGGCCATGTGGCATATATCTCGCTGGAAGCCACATTTTTAACATAATCCTGGAATTTAACATAATGATTTGTGGCACTGCTTGTAGGAGGTCCGTCATGAACAATAACGAATTCAGGTATTACGACTCTGCTTAAGACTATTTCACCAGTTTCGCCTGTAGGTTTGATTTCGTTTTCGGGTATCTTAGGTGGATATTCGCCGTAAAGGGTATGAGGTGGAATGGCAAAGGTACTTAATGACGGTTCAGGTGAAGGGTTTAGCGTTGTTTCCTGTACAGCTGTTACATTAGGTAGTATTTCTACGTCAGAGATAAATTCTGATTCATAGCCCGGTGCGAATATCTGTAGGTCATAATTTGAATAAGGCTGTATCTGTGATGGTTCAAGACTCAGTTCTATAGGGGGAGCAGGCAGAGGGATATACTCAGTCAGCCCGGTACTATCGGTCGTGAATTCTTCTAGAATTGCTTCTGGATCATTAGGTGCAGATATTCTAACTGTTGCATTTTCAACCGGAAGAACATCCATTGTTGTTGTACGCACCCTCAAGTACCCGAGGGATTGCGTATCCATTTGAGTGGGATATACTATATGCTTATTCATTTTTTAGCCCCAATCCACTTATTTTACTACTAACTTATGTTTAAGTGATAGGAGTGTGATTAGTAAAACAAAAAATGGTAACCAGCCATAAGGACAGTTACCATTTATGATTATGATTATCTCTTTGGTATTATTTCTAGCCAGTAGCCGTCTGGATCATTAATAAAATAGATGCCCATTCCCGGGTTCTCGTAGCAGATACATCCCATTTCCTTGTGTTTCTTGTATGCATTCTCATAATCGTCTGTAATAAATGCTAGATGAAATTCATTGTCTCCGAGATTATATGGCTTATCCCAGTCTCTTAACCAGGTTAGTTCCAGCTGATGCTCTGTGGATCCATCACTTAAAAATGCCAGTATGAAATCGCCTGAATCAGATACCTTACGGCGAATTTCCTTTAGCCCTAGTGCTTTTTCGTAAAAGGCTAGGGATTTATCAAGATCTAGTACGTTAAAGTTATTGTGTGCGAATCTAAAACTCATGATCTACCTCCTTAAAGTTCTAATTTGGGTATAAAAAAAGCCCGTTTTAAACGGGCTTTTATGCTTATCTTTTAATTAGGCTTCCGAATCTGTATAATGAGCTTAATTGTACTTCGGTTACTATCTGAAATCTTTCATCATACTTTTGCTTCAATTCAGCTAAATTAAATTTAGAATTCAAATGTTTATCAAGCGATTCTATAAGCGAAGGCCCAGCCTGTGTAGTTATATCGGATGAAGCCAAAGCTCCTCCGGTTGCCTGTGATGTGTTTGCACTTGTAGTCGGTGCAGGTGTAGGTATATTTGTGCCTGTATCCGTTGATTTACCAGCAGTATTTTTATCTGATCTTTGTGTAGCATCTGCTGTAGTAGTACTTTGAGTAGTAGTACTAGTAGTACTTTGTGTATTTGAAATTTCAGTTGAAGCTGATGCTACTAAGCTTGTATTATCTGATATTGTCACTTTAGCATTTAATACCTCAAACAAAGCGTTTGATAATTCGGCTTCGGATAATAAACTGAGTTCAGGATGTTGTGCAAAATAAGTATTTAATAGTTTTGCATCTTCCGGAGTACTTACAATAACACTACTGGAAGAAAATTTACGGCTACCATCTTGATTGGTCGCATCAATTTCTGCAAAAACATAAGTCATACCAGCTTTTCTGGCTGTAACGCGGCCTCCAGAACTAACGGAAGCAATATTCGGGTCGAAGCTTGAATACTTTACAAGCTCTGCAGTATTAGTTGGTTTCATAACGGCCTCAAGTTGAAAAACTTGATCCAGTTCCATTATAATCATGGGACGTGTCAACTTTACGCTAAAAGCAGGAGGGCCGATAGTTACCTCACAGGCTAGTGGAGTAGTATTAAGGCCTCGTCTTACTGTAGCAGTAATTGTTGTTGAGCCTACCTTATTTGCAGTAAATGTACCATCCTCATTAACAGAAGCAATCTCAGGATCGGCGGATTTAAAGCTAACCTTAGCATCTTTTTCAAGATTATAAACTCTCAAGGTAAATGATTTACCATTTACGAGAGTAATGGTTCTAAGGTTAAGTCTATATTCGTTATTTTTCTCCTTTTCGATTTCAGATGCCCGCGCTATACTAACTTGGGTCGGCATAATTTGTGGCAAAAAAGTAATGAAAAGAAGTAAGCCAAGGGAAATTAAGCATTTAGTTAGTCTTTCTTTCATTTTCATGGCACTTCCTCCAGGTTATGGAAATACTATGTCACATCCTATTTATTCTATATCATACTATATCATCTGATTTTGTCAGAAAGGTGTCACAATCGGCTTAAAATTTGAATAAATTGTTACATTAATTTTAAATTGGAAGTAAGTGTAAAGATAATAAAGTTTTACTACTTGTTTTCTCATACATGGTTAATATATAATATACGTGAATAAGCGGATTAGTCCATAGATAGCGGTTGGTATTGTAACTAAAGAAAATGTAGAGCAATAAGAGGAGGTAATTATTATGCAGCATATCCTAATCGCAGACGATAATCGCGATATTACTGATATTTTATCGACTTATTCTAAAATGGAAGGTTTTGAACCTTTAGTAGCCTCAGACGGTGAGGAAGCCATCCGATTATTTAACGAATATAACCCTGATGTGGTATTGTTGGATGTCATGATGCCTAAGGAAGATGGTTATGAGGTATGTAGAAAGATAAGAAGTGAATCAAATGTACCTGTAATCCTAATAACAGCCAGAGGCGAAGACTTTGATAAAATAATGGGACTTGATATAGGGGCAGACGATTACATAGTAAAGCCTTTCAGCCCCAGGGAGGTTATGGCAAGAGTAAGGGCAGTGCTTCGGAGGATGACGAAGACAACTAAAGAGAATTCTTCAGACAATGTTATTACTATAAGTAATTTGGAAATTAATTTAGAGGAATATACCTTACATATCGGTGAGAAGAAGATAGCTCTTACCAAAAAAGAAATCGAAACCATGTGGACATTGGCATCAAATCCCAACAAGGTGTTTACCAGAGATAATCTGTTGGATAGCCTTTGGGGCTTTGATTATTTTGGCGATTCCAGAACGGTGGATTCCCATATTAAAAGACTTCGTGCTAAGATAGATACTGTAGATCATCCCGACTGGACCATCAAGACTATCTGGGGTGTCGGATACAAATTTGAAATGCTTGAAGATTGAAATCCAGCCCACAAGGTGAAGGAGTTTATTAACTATGGCAAAAGAAAACAAGGTTCGTGTATATAACCGCTTGTTTTTCAAGCTTTATTTGAATTATGCAGTTATGCTACTAATGACTGCGGTCTTGATTTGTATGATTTTTATTCAGCTATACAAGAGTACAACTATGAAAAACGAACAAGATAAGTTAGAGGAGCAGGCAGAAAACAGCTCTGATTTGATAACGACTAAATTTATAAATACGCAAAATTACAGTGATTTTTTAGATTATATTAATACTCAACAAAAGATAATGGATTCGGATATATGGACCATATCAAATCCTTATGCAATTAGGCCCATGGACCTTAGATTAGAAACAAACTCCTTTGAAGAATTCTCTGTCGAATATAAGGAGTATGTGGATTTACTAGAAAGCGCTTTTCAAAACAAAACAGAATTCTCTATTGCCGATGATGAGATCTATCAGACACAGACCATAACCGTGGCTGTACCCATATATGGGACAAATCGAGAGGTGGTTGGAGCCTTGCTGTCAAAAGCGCCTGTTAAAGGTCTTACGGATATAATTAATGACAGCTTGTCACTGATTGTAATCAGCAGTGTTGTTGCCTTGGCAATTTCATTTATTGTAATAATAATATTTGCGACAGAGCTTTCACTTCCTATATCTAGAATGCGCCACACAGCCTTATCACTGGCGGCGGGAAATTATCACTCAAAGACAGGAATCAAGCGTAACGATGAAATTGGTGACTTGGCAAAGACTGTAGATATTTTATCTGAGAAGCTTTTAGAGAATGATATTCAAAGAAAAAATCTTGATCAAATGAGACTGGATTTCTTTGCAAATGTATCCCATGAGCTAAGAACTCCGATTACGGTACTAAGAGCATATACAGAATCTTTGATTGACGGGGTAGTATCAGACGAGGATAAGGTTAATCAATATTATGATAGAATGCTTTTAGAATGCAAAAGTATGGAACGCTTGGTAGGAGATCTGATGCTTTTATCAAAGATGCAGAATCCGGATTTTGCAATTGATGTTGAGCCTGTAAATCTAGTACAGATATTTGATGATATAATTCGAAGCGCAGATACAATAGCAGAGAAGAGAAATATTAAAATAGAGATTGTTAAGAATGAGCCTGTAATTATGATCTTAGGTGATTATGACCGTCTAAGACAGATGTTTATGATTATTTTAGATAATGCCATAAAATTCTCTGATGAATACAAAACAGTTCACATAAATTTATCAAAGACGGACAAAATAAGAGTAGCGATAAAAGACGAAGGAATCGGAATGGATTCCTGTGATCTGGATAATATTTTTGAAAAGTTTTATAAATCAAATTTAAGTCAGAATGCTTCAGGCACAGGGCTTGGGTTATCTATAGCCAAACAGATTGCAATTAAGCATGAGGGGCATATAGAAGTGGAATCCTCACTAGGAGTCGGAAGTACATTTACATTTACCTTTCCTCCCTTTAATATGGATGAAGCATCCCTATAAATACCATTAAAAGATTCAATAAAAGCCTTGAAATACAAGAAATAATACTTTATAATATAGCTATAGATGTTCCTGAGATGTACGACACTCCTGTTATTTTGAACCTACATGATATAATAAGGGATTCCTACATTTGTGAGTAGATGTCAAGCCGCCGTCAGCAGCGGAAGACAGAAGCTTATATGCGGTTACCCACCTAGCTTAGCTAGGAGTCAAAATGCAGGAAACGGCATTTCGGGTATTTACTAAAGATAAGAGCGGCCTCGGCCGCTTTTTTACTTTATTGGAAAGTTCATCCTATTCAATAAAAAATGCTCCTTTCAAAATTACAACAAAAGCATATGCCATGATTTTCTTTTTAATTATCATGGTTATTGTGCTATTTTTTTATGGAAAAATAGACAGACTATCTTTTATAAGAATCTATCATGTCTATAGATTTCTAAAATAAGGAGGAGCATCAATTGCTGATTTTTTTGGACGGAATTATTTTCTATATAAATTCACCTTTTCTGATATTTGTTTTGCTGATACTGATTGCATTAATCTGTTTTGTTCTAGCAATGCTGTATTATCGATTTAGCCATTTTGGTAAGAAAGTGCATTTTCCAATCTATACCTTGGGAGACGGAGATAAAGCTGGTCCAAGCGCATGGGAGAAGCAGATGCTTGATCTGGCGGATAGGCATAGTAAGGTAAAATTGGTTGGGTATAGCTTTGTTCTTGATGATTATAATCAAATTGCTTATAAGAAACTGAATAAAATCAGAGACAGCATCTCTAGCATGTCTACAGATATTCCTTCTCTGATTCCGGCAGCACGGTGGCTCTTTGACAATTTCCAGATGATGTATAGGGAGATTAACAAAGTGCGTACCTCAGGATCGAGCTATGCAGTATTACCCATACTGAAGGTAAAAAAATATCGTAACTTTCCTCGCATTTATGTTGTGGCTAAGAAAATGGTGGCTCTTTCCGGAGGACACCTGTGTGAAGAAAACATTTCCGTAATGCTAAGAGCCTATCAGCAGAAGATCCCTCTTACAGATAAGGAAATCTGGATTTTACCGGAGATACTGGGTTTTTGCCTTCTTGAAGAAATTATTGTAATATCTGATGAGATTCTTCATATGATTGAAGTTAAGTCGAAGGCAGATAAATTCTTACGGGTGAAGATGAAAGATAGGAAGGGAGCGGCTGATATATCGGCCTTGCTTTGTGAAATAAAGGATGACCTAAGATTCAATTACACCTTCCACGCCCATGTAATATACCTGATGAAAAATATGTCTTTTGATGATGCTTCTATTCAAAAATACATTGAGTATTATTTTGCTTCACTAGGTAAACAGCTGAAGGCCTCCGAGATATTCCTGGAGGAGGGAAGGATTGAATCATTACTTGAGACAAAAATCCGAACTTTAATTATAAGCCTTAGAGATATCAATGAAATGGATGAGGAAAAATTCTTTGAGGAATATTCCTGTCTGGAGCAGATTTTGTCGCAGGATCCGGATGGTGTCTATTCAAAAATGGATTTGGAAGCCAGAGGATTATACCGTGGGGTCATTGTTGATTTATCACATCGTTATAATCTAATGGAAGAAAGGATAGGGAAGGATTGTCTGGAATTGGCTATCCAGGGGCGGGAGGATCTGCATTGCTCTCATCATGTGGGAGCCTATCTTTTGGGTAAGGGTTATCCGATTCTAAAGGCTAAAATATTAGGGAAACAGATTCCGAATAGAATTAAAAAAAGAAGGAACGTAAAGGGCTTCCTGTATTTTCTTTTCCTTTCACTTACAGTATTGGGACTGAGTGTCTGTATGCTTTATGCATTCCGAAACCTTGGTGGCATACAAGATATTAGTGTGTACGTAATTACCCTTCTGGTGGTAATGCCATTGTTAATCGGCATAGCCATAGAGATTACTAATTTTATATTCACCAGAGGAATCATGGTTAAGAAGATTCCTTCACTGAATTATCAAAACGAAATACCTGATGAGGCAAGAACTATTGTGGCCATGCCGGTTATCATATCCTCAAAGGAACAGGGTCTGGAATATTTAGACCGACTTCAAAAGCATTATCTGGCAAACCGACAGCCCAACCTTTACTTTGCATTGCTGCTTGATTTTGGGGATTCGCCAAATCAATTCATGCCTAATGACGATGCTATCCAGAATGCTCTTGTTTCACGTATGGAGGAGCTGAATGAAATTTATCCGTCACAGCACCGGCGATTTGCCCTATTCTTTCGCTACCGAAAATGGAATAAAGCAGAAAACTGCTATATGGGCTGGGAGCGAAAGAGGGGAAAGCTGGAGGAGTTTAATAACCTTTTAAGCGGAGTGGGAAAGGAGGATACAAGCTTTTCTTCAATTTTCTGCGACGAAGAGCTTCTTACTACCTTTCGATACGTTATTACTCTTGATGCGGATACTAATCTGATTCGTGATAGTGCTGCGAAGCTTATTGGACTTATAGATCATCCTTTGAATAGACCGGTTCTCGATTCAGATAATCAAAGGGTAAAGGAGGGCTATGTCATAATTCAACCCTCAGTCAGAAATCATATCGTAGACAAGAATGGCAGCAGGTTTACGAAAATCTTCGCTGGAGAATCGGGACTTGCCCATTACGGAGCAATGATATCGGATATCTATCAGGATATCTTTAACCAAGGTATCTATATCGGTAAGGGCATCTATGATATTAATGCATTCCAAAAGGTGCTCAATAATAAAGTGCCTGAAAACCGGATTCTCAGCCATGATCTTTTTGAGAGCTGTTATGCACGAACAGCCTTTTCCAGTACAGCAAAGATTATGGACAGCTTTCCAAACAGTGTTTTATCCTTTACCAAAAGAGAACATCGATGGATGCGCGGTGACTGGCAGCTACTGCCTTGGTTACTTATGAAGAAGACGCCGGATGGAAGGAGCTTATGCGCTTTGTCAAGATGGAAAATCTTTGACAATTTGCGACGGAGCCTAGTTCCACTGAGCAAGACTATGTTTGTATTACTGAATTTTGCATGGATGCCCAAAGCATATTTTCTTTGGCTGCCCTTAGTATTCTTTAATGATATATTTAATCTGATAATTTCATTAATTGCAGTAATTGCCCAGAAGATGATCAGACCGAAGCTTGTCCTGGTCTATAAGGGCTTCTTAAAGGAACTAGCTACTATGGTGGAAAGAGCATTTCTTGAATTTACAATCACTCCATACCGTGCTTACGTAGCATCGGACGCGATTGTCAGAACTCTGTATCGATTATATATCAGCAAGAGGAATCTACTTCGTTGGAACACGGCAGAAGCAGTGGATGCCTCCATTATCAATACCAGAAAAGGATATTTTCTTTCTATGTGGACTTCTCTTCTTCCGGTGCTAGCACTTACGATAATATTATTATTGGGAGATTTAACACCGATAGGAATAATTCTGGCAGCAATAGTAATTGCTGACTGGGGTCTTGCTTTTGATATAGCATATCGAATCAGTCAGTCGAAAAATATGCCTAACTTGAGGGACAAGGCCCAGGACAGTAAGCTGCTTCTTGATACTGCACGCAAAACCTGGCTGTTTTTTAAGGAGCTTTCAAAAAAAGAGAATAACTGGCTCTGTCCTGATAGCTATCAGGTTTCAATGGTTGAAAAAGCCAGCGAGAAAACATCACCAACCAATATCGGCCTCCAGCTGCTTTCAATCCTGTCGGCCAGAGATTTTGGTTTTGAAACTCTGAGCTTAAGTGTTGGGGCTGTAGAAAACATGATGGAAACGATTCAGAATATGCCCAAATGGAAGGGGCATCTTTATAACTGGTATAATATTAATACTCTAGAGGTGCTAGCACCTGATTATATATCAACCGTAGATAGCGGTAATTTTCTGGGATATCTGGTCGTCTTGAAAAACGGTCTTTTAGAGCAGATCGATAAGCCTGTTTATACAGTCAAATTCCTAAATGAGCTAAAGGTCATGGTTGACACCAGCAATAAGGAAATTCAGCTACGGACAGGCATTCCTGATGAAAATAAGCTTAAGATTGAATACCTAAGGATTGGAGAATTGATGGAGGACATTGCCGATATCTGGGAAGACTTAGACGAGAGGGAGCTTATTCCACCTGCAGATTACCGTTATACAAGACAGCTAATGAGCATCATTGATAGTATGGTAGATGAAGTGGCGGCTTTAAGGCTAAAAAAAGAAAGCTTTTCTTCCTGTCCTACACTTCAGAGCATTGCAGACTTGGACAATAAAGCGGCGATTAGTATGATTAACCGGATTAGAGCACTTTGTAATAAAATCGACAGCATTTTAGCAAGTGCAGATTTTAGTTTTTTATTCAACGACAAGAGACAGCTGTTTCATATCGGATATCATGTATCCTCGCAAATGCTGGATGAGGGCTGTTATGATCTGATAGCTTCGGAATCGGCACTCACAAGTCTTCTTGTGATAGCGAGGGGGGAAGTGAAGTCAAAGCATTGGTATAAGCTGGGAAGACCTCTTACAATTGTAGATGGCATTCCATGCTTCGTATCATGGAGCGGTACAATGTTCGAATATCTGATGACGAATCTTGTATTCAAAGAATATGAAGGTTCCGTATATGCACAGACCTCCAGAGCAGCACTAATCCAGCAGATGAAGTATGCTAATGAAACAAAGATACCCTGGGGTATATCGGAATCCCAGTATTATCGGTTTGACCTAAACTCGAATTACCAATACAAAGCCTTCGGTGTTCCAAAGATAAGACTAAAGCCTGTTCGTAAAAATTCTCTGGTGGTTGCTCCGTATGCAACTATGCTGGCACTGGATATTGCGATAGAGGAATGCATAAAAAATCTTAAACGGTTAAAGGAATTAGGAGCCTATGGTGATTACGGTTTCTACGAATCAATTGATTTCAACTTACCGAATGCTGTGGAGATGACACCCTATTGCATAGTGAAATCCTATATGGCTCATCATCAGGGAATGAACCTGGCTTCAATAAATAATTATCTGAATAAGAGTATCCTTAGGGAGAGATTCCATGCGGAGCCGATGATAAAGGCTACAGAAGTCCTTTTAGAGGAAAAACATCAATCCCATTTGATTTCAATTGCCAAGCGTGGATATACAATAAAAATCGGAAAGCCACTCCTAAAAGAAGATATTTACAGTAACCGATATGTCAACAGTATAGGCATTAATACTCCGCTTGTAAATTATTTGTCGAACGGTAAATATTCACTGATGATAACATCGGATGGAGATGGCTTCAGTAAATATGAGGATCGGATGCTTTACCGTTGGCGATCGGATATTTACGCTGATACAGGTAATTTTATCTATGTCAAGGATCTTGAGCAGGGTAAGATTTGGAGTACTACCTATCACCCGACAAGAACAGAGCCGGAGGATTACCAGGTAGTATTCTGTGCAGATAATGCAGAATTTAAGCGCAGAGACGGTGATATCACGTCACATATGATTGTAAGCCTGGATACAGATCATAATTATGAGATACGTAATGTTACATTTACCAATCATGGTAATAGAAAAAAGCAGCTAGAAGTGACCAGTTATCTTGAGATGGTGGATGATGCCTATCAGGCAGAGCTAAGCCATCCTGCGTTCAATAAGCTCTTTTTGGAAAGTGAGTATCTAAAAGAGCAGGAAATATTCCTAGCAAAAAGACGGCGTAAGAAGGAGGATAATAATCCTTACCTTATGCACATGGTGAGAGCAGGAATGAAGCTATGCAAGAAAATCGAGTACGAGAATGACAGAAAACATTTTATCGGAAGAAACAATACGTTAGAGAATCCGGATTCTGTGGTCAACAGCATTCCCTTTTTTAATAATTCAGGCTTCTGTAATGACCCTATTATGAGTCTACGGGCACAGTTTTTCATAGAAGCGGGTGAAACAGCCTGCATTTCTTTCATTACAGGAGTATGTAATAGTAAGGAGAAAGCAATAAAAATAGCTGAAGATCTGAATGTAAGCTATCATAGGGATGATATCATAGAGAAGTTCAGGCTTCAAAAGAAACTGGAGCTAAAATATCTAGAGATTTCAAGAGCCCAGCTGAACGCCTTTCAGAGTCTTATCGGTCCAATCTTCTATCCAAATAGAAATTACCGAGGGCCAGATAAAATTATAAGACAAAACGTTATGAACCAGAGCTTCTTATGGAGATTCGGCATATCCGGTGATAATCCCATTCTGCTCTCAATGGTTCGTTCCCTTGAAGATGAAGGGATAATAAAGGATGTAATAAAGGCTTACGAATATCTGAGAATGAATCTTGTCAGGGTAGATCTGATTATTCTGATTGATTCCAAGCCTGGTTATCTGCAGGAAGTAGATGAATTAATCTACGATATGACAAGCTCACTTAGAATTTATGATTCCAGAAGCGAAAAGCCAAGCTTCTTTATGCTGCATACGTATCAGATGACATCAGCAGAGATAGATTTGCTTTATACTGTAGCCCGAATTGTGTTTTCAGAGAAGACGGGTATTTATTTTACGAATGAAGAAGAAAATCAGTATGAGCTATTTGATGAATATTAGGTTTAAGGAGGAAAAGCCTTGAGCACAGCAAATGAACAAGCTATACAAGAAAAGTCTATAGAGAATTATGAATATTTTAACAGCTTTGGGGGATTTACCTGCGGAGGAAGAGAATATGAAATTGTGCTGGAGGGAGATAACAGACCACCTGCACCATGGATAAATGTTGTCTCAAACAAGAGCTTTGGCTTCCAGATATCAGAGTCAGGTGCGGGATTTACTTGGAATATCAACAGTAGAGAGAATAAGCTTACACCTTGGTCCAACGATCCTGTATGCGACAGAGCCTCGGAGACAATCTATATTCTTGATGAAATAACCGGTGAGGTAATGACGCCGATGTCACTCGGAAGGTCTGACAGGGGTATTTACCGTGTAAGGCATGGTTTTGGATATAGCAGTTTTCTGCATGAGGAAACACTTGTTGATCAGGAATTAACTGTTTTTACTCCTTTGGATGAGTCTTTGAAGCTATGGAATCTTAAGCTGACAAACTATTCAGATAAAGTAAAATATTTAAGTCTGACTTATTATGTCGAATGGGTTCTTGGTACGCAGAGAGAGCATACTAATCCCTATATTCTGACCTCCTACGATAAAGAGCATGATTATTTATATGCAAAGAATATCTATACCATGGATTTTCAAAACATGTATTCCTACCTGTTCTCTAATGAGATGATTGTCAGCTATACCGGCGACAGACTGGAGTTTCTTGGGCAAAAGGGCAATATACGCAAACCGCAAGGAGCGGGGGTTAAGCTATCCTGCAATACCGGTGTGTGTTATGATCCCTGCGGAGCAATTCAGGTATCAGTAGTAATACAACCTCAGGAAAGCAAGAATATATTATTCGGGCTCGGGCAGAGCGGTGACCTTAACGAGGTATCTAATATAAGAAATAAGTATAAGGATGTCACCGCTGCAGATATGGAGCTTGACCAAGTTAAGGCTTATTGGAACAGGCTATTAGGGACAGTTCAGGTTAAGACAAAGGATAGGGCGATCGATATTATGCTGAACGGCTGGTTGCTCTATCAGACGATATCCTGCCGCATTAATGCAAGGGCAGGCTTTTATCAATGTGGAGGTGCTTATGGATACAGGGATCAGCTTCAGGATTCTCTTGCCCTTCTCTTTTCAGAACCAAGTATTATGGGCAGGCAAATTAAAGTTGCCTGTAGCAGGCAATTTGAAGAAGGAGATGTTCAGCACTGGTGGCATCCTCCGATGGGTATAGGGGTAAGAACAAGAATATCTGATGATTTACTGTGGCTACCCTACTGCACCGCAGCTTACATCCTAAGTACAGGTGATATAGCTATTCTAAAGGAACAGATTCCCTACATCAAAGGTCCATTACTTAAGGAGGAGCAGCATGAGATAATGTTTACTCCAGAGCTATCAGAACTATCCGATAGTGTTTATGAGCATTGCAAAAAAGCCATTGATAGGACTAGCTTCGGAGAACATGGACTTCCTCTAATGGGTGGAGGTGATTGGAATGACGGTATGAATAAGGTAGGAATCCAGGGGAAGGGAGAGAGTGTATGGCTTGCCTGGTTTTTATATACCGTATTAGGTGACTTCATTCCTTTATGCTATCAGGAAGGTGATGAGTACTATGGTCGCAAGCTGGAGCAAATGCGAGAAAACCTTCTTAGAAGCATCGAGGAACATTCATGGGATGGGGAGTGGTATCTCAGAGCCTTCTATGACGATGGCGGAAAGCTTGGTTCAAAGGAAAACGATGAGTGCAAGATAGATTCCATCAGCCAATCCTGGAGTGTGATATCTAAGGGGGCGAAAGAGGAACGTGCGAAAGTAGCAATGCAGTCGGCTTGGCGTCATCTTGTAAGGGAGGAGGAAGCCCTCTCATTACTTTTGGCTCCTCCCTTTAATAAAACAAGCAAAAATCCGGGCTATATCAAAGAATATATCCCAGGCATTCGGGAAAACGGAGGCCAGTATACCCACGGGGCAATTTGGCTTGCGATAGCATCATCGATGCTGTGCGATTATAACATGGCGTACAGTCTATTTACCATACTTAACCCGATTTATCTTACGCTAAACAGGAAGGATGTGCTTAGGTATGAGAAGGAGCCCTATGTAATGACTGCGGATATATCCCTTAACCCGCCCTATACGGGAAGAGGCGGTTGGAGTTGGTATACCGGTTCAGCTGGCTGGATGTATCAGGGATTATTAGGCTGGTTTTTAGGTATTCGAAAGGAAAAAGATGAACTAGTCATTAATCCTTCGACACCGGCAAGCTTCGGTGATTTTTCTATTGAATATAAGTATGGAAGGTCGCTCTATGAGATTAGCGTAGAAAGCAGGAGCAAGGGAACTCTTACAACAGAAGCAATTACAATGGATGACAGGTTAATTCAGGGAAACAGAGTTTTTTTGGTAGACGACGGAGAAAGGCATCATATTATTGTATAGTCCTAACGGTATACGATCGGCTTGGAGATAGTGCTTGTATTTTATTGAAGAAAATTTTATAATATATTTAACCATAATAATCATGTTCATACTAATGCACCTACCTATAGATAAAGGTTCGCAGATCGAACATAATGTGAAACGGAGAATGCTATGAAACATGGATTTATTCGAGTAGCTGCTACCACACCCCATATAAGGTTGGCAGATTGCAGCTATAATGCCGAGCAAATAATTAATATCATAAAAATCGCAGAGGAAAAGGAAATCAAGCTTCTGGTTTTTTCTGAGCTTTGTGTTACCGGGTATACCTGTGGGGATTTATTCTTGCAGGATATACTGCTAAGGCGTGCTATGGAACAGGTGAAAAGGATAGCAGAAACTACCGTAGATAAGGAGCTTGTTACGGTAATAGGCTTCCCATATGAAAACCGGGGAAGACTTTACAATACTGCTGCAGTCATACAAAGAGGTAGAATATTAGGACTTGTTCCGAAACAAAGTATACCGAACTACGGAGAGTTTTATGAATCAAGGTACTTCAAACAGGGACCACAGGAAGCTATTATGGTGGACTTTATGGGAGAAGAGGTGTATTTTGGTTCAAGGCTGTTGTTTGAATGCAGTGATATGCCTGATTTTATTTTGGGTGTGGAAATCTGTGATGACCTGTGGATTCCGATGTCTCCGGGAAATTACCATTGTATTGCCGGAGCGACTGTGATAGCAAATTTATCTGCCAGCAATGAAACCATAGGAAAGGCTAAGTATAGAAGAGAGCTGGTAAAGAACCAGTCAAAAAGATTAATTTGTGGGTATGTATATTCGGATGCCGGGGAAGGAGAATCCACTACCGATTTAGTATTTTCAGGACACAGCCTGATTGCAGAGAACGGTTCATTGCTATCTGAAGCAGAGCCATTTCATAATGAAATGATTATTAATGAGATAGATTTAGATATTATTAAGAGCGATCGAAGAAGGATGAATACCTTTAGTGATCAAAGCCGTGAGAATTATACACATGTTAAGTATTCATTCTCGGAGAATGATTATAAGCTAAAGCAATATGAATTAATACGTAGGATAGACCCATCACCCTTTGTTCCGGAAGGAATTTCAGAACGAAAAGAACGCTCTAGGGATATCTTTACAATCCAAGCTATGGGGTTAAAGGCGAGACTTTCCCATATCGGAACAAATCGTGTACTTATTGGGGTATCAGGAGGCTTAGATTCAACTCTAGCTATGCTAGTCTGCTTCGAAGCATTTGAGAGGATGGGACTTGATAAGAAGGGGATTTTGGCCGTAACTATGCCATGCTTTGGCACATCTTCGCGTACCTATAAGAATGCAATATCTCTATCAGAGAGTCTTGGTGTAGAGCTTATTAATATACCCATAAAAGATGCGGTTATACAGCATTTTAAGGATATAGGTCAAGATATAGATGTACATGATATTACCTATGAGAACTCTCAGGCCAGAGAAAGAACCCAGGTTCTTATGGATCTGGCAAATAAGCATAAGGGACTGATGATTGGTCCCGGTGACTTATCTGAGCTTGTTCTGGGGTTTACTACCTATAACGGTGACCATATGTCTATGTATGGAGTTAACTCATCAGTTCCTAAGACATTAATTCGCTCCATAGTGGAATGGTATGCGGATTCTACGGATAATGAAAAGCTGACAGAGGTATTAAAGGACATATTAGATACGCCGATTAGTCCCGAACTTATTCCTGCTAGCGAGACAAATGAATATCAAAGAACTGAGGATTATATAGGACCCTATGAACTTCATGATTTCTTTATTTATTATGTTCTTAGATATGGATTTTCACCTGAAAAGGTATATCGTATGGCAAAGGAAGCATTTTCACACAAATATACTGGCGAAGAAATAGTAAAATGGCTACAACTCTTCTTTAGTAGATTTTTTGCCAATCAATATAAAAGGTCATGTCTTCCTGACGGACCTAAGGTAGGTACTGTTGCAGTATCTCCCAGAGGAGATCTAAGGATGCCTAGTGATGCAAAGGCAAAGCTGTGGTTGGATGAAATAAAGCGTATATCATTATAAAGATGGAGGGAGAGCACTATGGCACTAAAGATTATTACAGACTCTGCGTCGGATATACCCAGATGGGTTACCCAGGAGTTCGGACTACATGTTATACCTACACCAGTTGTAATAGATGAAAAGGATTATTTTGATGGGAAGACCATATTTCCTGAGGAGTTTTATGATGTTCTACAAAGCGGTAGGGAAATTAAGACCTATCACATAAATTCTCAGATGTTTTATGACAATTTCCTACCTTATGCTAAGAATAATGATGAGCTAATATACATATGTTTTTCTACTGGAATAGCAGGGACATTTAATGCTGCTAATATTGCTAAGACAGAGCTATTAGAAGAATATCCCGATTTCGATTTAACCATCATCGATTCAAAGTGTGCATCATTGGGCTTTGGACTAGCTACATATTATGCCTTGAAGATGCAAGAAAATGGTGCTAGCAAAGAAAAAATTATAGAAGCTATAAGATGGCATTGTGACCATATGGAGCATATATTTACGGTTAAGACCTTAGATTACCTTCTTAAGGGAGGGCGGTTAAGTAAGACCTCGGCGGTTGCTGGAAGCTTACTCGATATCAAGCCGATTATTCAGGTTAATGATTTAGGCGCTCTTGAATCCATTGAAAAGATCAGAGGAAGAAACAAATCCCTAAAACGCTTGGTGGAAATGGTTGGCGAGAGGGGCAAGGATTTATCAAATCAGATGATAGGTCTGGCACACGGTGATGATGCGAAGACTTTGGAAGCAGTTAAAGACATGCTAAAAAATACATATGGCTGTAAGAATTTTATGGAGAACTATGTTGGCTGTGCTATCGGTGCTCATACCGGACCAGGAATAATCGGTATAATATTCTTAAATGAGGAGTCTCCCTTCAAAGAGCTTTTAAAATAAGTTCAAAATACTAGAACAACGTTCTATAAGTAATCGGCCGCTACTAGAGGCTCGTTACTTGCAGAACGTTGTTCTAAGAAGGTGCTATGTAAGTATGGTTAGGGTGCTACTTTGGCTTTATCGAGCGCAACCTTAATTGCTTCAATTAGAAGAGTCTGAGTATACCTACTGTCATCCCTTAGCTCTAGTTGATCTATGGGAACATCATTGCTCAATTGCGCTGAAATTTCATCTAAGGCAGGTGCAACAAGGGGATACATAGTGGTAATTGTTTCATCAATATTAACGATGCGCACCGAATTAATATGGTTTTCATCCAAGACCACTTCAAGATTGATTACTGTATCACTAAGTGGAATGGAGGAGGTCCATACTCCGGCTTTATATAGCTTAGTATCAGAGGCGACATCTTCATTATCTTTTCCGCTGAACATAAATATAAGCAGAAGAATTAGAAGAATACCTAAAGCAGCAAAAATTACCGTATATATAATTTCTTTTAATTGGATAACGACTATTTTCGTCTTTGCCATTTCTATCCTCCGGAGCATAAATGCTTCATTGTCTTAATCTTATTATATATTATTAATCAGTAGATTAAATTATGCCGACAAGTTGAGTTTGTGTACTAAAAGTTAATAGATTCTATGTAATCGTAGTTTAATAAGCATGTATAAATAATGAGGTGTATATATGTCCTTGCAGCTTTATCTTGGAAGTGCCGGTTCAGGTAAATCCTATCAAATGTATAAAAATATAATAGAGGAATCGCAGAAAAACCCCGGAACGAATTATCTTATAATCGTACCGGAGCAGTTCACCCTGCAAACACAGAAGGATATCGTATCCATGCATCCCAACCACGGTGTCATGAATGTGGATATCCTGTCTTTTATGCGCTTTGCTTATCGAATATTTGATGAGGTGGGAGGAAATGATTTTCCTATACTAGAGGATACCGGTAAAAGCATGGTAATTCGAAAGGTAGTAGCCAAGAAGAGTAAGGAGCTCATACTGTTTGGAGCAGGGGTGAAAAAGACAGGCTTCATTAATGAGCTAAAATCTCTTCTGTCTGAGTTCTATCAATATAATATAAGACCGGATGATTTTGAGCAGATGTTTGAAATATCAGCAAAGAAGCCGGTTCTAAAGGCAAAGCTCCATGATATTCGCACCATTTACGAAGGCTTTGCCGATTATATGAAGGAGCGTTATATAACCGCGGAGGAGATACTTGTAGTATTAAGCAAGGTAATTGATAGCTCTGACTGGCTTAAGAACAGCGTTATCTGTCTCGACGGTTTCACAGGCTTTACACCATGTCAGAATGAGATACTTGCAAAGATGATGTCTCAGGCAAAGAAGGTTATGGTTACAGTTACAATTGATCCTAGAGAACCTTTGGAAGGTAAGGAAGCTGAATATAGTTTATTTGGATTAAGTCAAAAGACTATAGAAAAACTTAATGAGATTGCAGATTCCAGTAAGACTAAGATAGAAGAGCCCATATATGTTCAGGATAAAGATGAATGCAGAGTGCCATACCGCTTCTGTAAATCGCCTGCATTGGCGCATTTAGAGAGAAATTTATTTCGTTATCCCTATGGAGTATATGAGAAGGAAGAGGATGAGATTTCTATACATAGTGCTAAAAATCCGGAAGCAGAGATAGCATTTGTGGTTAGGGAGATCAAAAGACTTATCAGAGAGGAAGGGTATCGCTATAAGGATATAGCTGTTGTCACTGGAGACATTGAAAGGTATGGTCGTATAGCAAAGTATTATTTTGCTTGGTCCAATATACCATGCTTTATAGACTATAAAAAAGAGATACTTGGCAATCCCCTTGCGGTATTTATTCGATCCGCCACCCAAATAGCATCTGAGGATTATAGCTATGAGAGTGTATTTGCTTATCTAAGGACAGGCCTCAGTGATATAGGCCAGGATGATGTGGATATTCTTGAGGATTATGTTCTTGCTAGGGGAATTCGGGGAGCTAAGCACTATCAGGAACCATTTACAAGAAGCTTTGGTAGAAAAAGGCCGGTTGATTTAGAGCACCTTAACGCTATTCGTGAAAGGCTAATTAGTGAAGTTCACCCTCTTTATGGAATTCTAAAGAATAAGAATAATACGGTTAGAGACTATACGGCTGCTCTTTATGATTTAGGGGTTCGCCTTAATGTATGGGAGAAGCTTGAAGCGCTTAATATATATTTTACCGAGAAGAATATGCCTCTTATGGCCAAGGAATATGAGCAGGTATATAGAATAGTCATGGATATATATGATCAGATAGTTATGCTTCTTGGTGGTGAGCAAATTAGTTTAAAGGAATTTACAGAGATACTTGAAACAGGTCTTGTGGAGGCTAAGGTTGGACTTATTCCTCCGGGAATGGACGAGATAGTTATTGGCGATACAGAGCGAACAAGACTGAAGGATATAAGGGCATTGTTCTTTGTAGGTGTCAATGAAGGCATTGTTCCTAAGACTATAGGAAGCGGAGGAATCCTATCTGATATTGAACGAGAGCTTCTTACAGATAACGGCATAGAGCTTGCTCCTACTAAGAGGCAGCAGGCATTTACAGAAAATTTCTATATATACCTAAGCATGACAAAGCCCAAGGATAAGCTCTATATTACCTTTCACCTGGTAAATGAGGAGAGTAAGTCGGTAGGTCCATCTTACTTAATAGGCAGGCTTATGACTTATTTTAAGAAGCTTAGGATTTATAATGAGGATGAGCAGTCTCTTGATTTGGATTACATACTTGAGGATGATGGAATTAAATTTCTGGCTGAAGGTCTAAGGAAATATCAGGCTGGCTCTAGACCAGCCATATTAGATGAAGATGATGACATCATTAAAAGTGATGACATGAATTATAATGAGCATTTAAGAGCCAAGGAAGAAAAGAAGGCTTTGATATTCCGAGAGCTTTATAATAATTATGATGAGGATGATGAGAGAAGAAGGATTCTAGAGCTCTTAAAATCAGGGGCTTTCTATGTGAATAGAGAAAGAGGAATATCTAAGGAAGCTGCTTATCATCTATACGGTGATAGCTTAAGTGGAAGCGTCACCAGAATGGAGAGATATGCAGGCTGTGCATTTGCACATTTTATGTCCTATGGATTATCCATGGAGGAACGTAGGGAATATAAGCTGGCGGTTCCAGATATCGGAAACATTTTTCATAATGCTATAGATGAATTCTCAAAGATGCTTGATGTCAGTGATTACAACTGGCATACCATACCGGATGATACTAGGGAGGAATGGGCAGTAAAGAGTGTAGAAAAGGCAGTAGAGGATTTTGAAGGTAGCTACCTAAGAAGCAATAAGAGAAATGAATATCTGATTAAGAGGATCGAAAGAATTACCGTAAGAACTCTATGGGCACTATGTAACCAGATACGCCAGGGTTCATTTGAGCCGGCTGGATATGAGATGCCCTTCTATCATATACCTGATGAAGGTCTATCACTTAGGGGTAGAATTGATAGGATGGACCTCTATGAGACAGATGATAGGGTATATGTCAGAGTTATAGATTATAAATCCGGATCTACAGCCTTTGATATTCAGAGCATATACTATGGTCTTTCGCAGCAGCTTGCCATATATCTTAGTGCTGCTATAGATTATCTAAGTAGCGCGTATAATGGTAAAGAGATAATTCCTGCGGGTATATTCTATTACAACATAGATGATCCAATAGTAGCCAAGTCTGAAGATGTAGATGAGGTTATATATAAGAGCCTTAAGATGAATGGACTTGTTAATAAGGATAAGGAGATTATCGGGCTTATGGATAGTAATTTTCAGGGACCCGATGGTAGCCTTCGCGCCTCTGTAAAGTCAGATATAATTCCTGTGGATACCAACAAGGAGGGAGAGCTTTCAAAGCGCTCATCTGTAGCCGATACCAAGCAGATTGAATCCTTACTTGGCTTTGTTAATAATAAGCTAGTTGATGACAAGAGCAATATATTAGAGGGCGATACAAGGCTAAATCCTTATAGAACCGGAGATAGGGTAGCCTGTGATTATTGTGAGTTTAGAAGTGCCTGTGGATTTGATCCACGACTTCCGGGATATTCATATCGGAATCTGGCTAAGCGTCCGGTAGAGGAGCTTAAGGAAGAGATATGGGGAGAGGAGGATACCCATGGCTATGATGTGGACAGATGCACAGCAGAAGGTGATTGACACTAGGAATAAGAACCTACTGGTTTCGGCAGCAGCAGGCTCGGGAAAGACTGCTGTGCTTGTTGAAAGAATTATATCTATGATATCAGAAGGGGAGAATCCTCTAGACATAGATCATCTTTTGGTGGTTACATTTACTAATGCAGCTGCGGCTCAGATGAGGGACAGGATAGGTAAGGCCCTTGATAAGAAGCTATTAGGTGAACCGGGTAATGCCCATCTACAAAAGCAATCATCCTTACTTCAAAGTGCTCATATTACTACTATTCATAGCTTCTGTCTGAATATTATAAGAAATTATTTTCATCATATTGATTTGGACCCATCCTTTAAGATGGCTGAGGAGTCAGAGATTACCCTCATGAAATCAGATGTTATAGCTGATGTGCTGGAGGGTTGGTATGAGGAGGGTAGAGAGGATTTTCATAGGCTTATCGAGAGCTATTCATATTCTAAATCGGATATACCCATAGAGGATCTGGTGCTTTCTCTATATAACTTCGCCATGAGTAATCCATGGCCAAAGGCTTGGCTAGGTAACATTGGAAGGTCCTTTAAACTGGATACTATAGAAGATATGAATAAATCCCCTTGGATGAAGGAGCTTCTTGCTTATGTAGCTGTGGTTATTCTGGATCTTAAGGAAAAGATAGAAGCAGCTATAGCTGTATGTAATGAAAGCGATGGACCAGAGGCATATCTTCCGGCTCTTATAAGTGACCGCAAGATGCTTTCTGGGCTTATGAATATAGATTCCTATGAAGGCTATGGGACCGTATTGTCTGATATATCCTATACCCGTCTATCCTCTAAAAGGCAGCCCGACGTAGCTGAGCATAAGAAGGATAGAGTAAAGGGCTTAAGGAATGAGATGAAGAAGGGTATTAAGGATCTTACTTCTTCCTTCTTCTTTCAGCCAATAGAGGATATGCTTAATGATATGCAGTCAGTAGGTGAAGTAATGGAGGTTCTTTCAGAGCTTACTCTGGATTTCATGGAAGCATTTGCAGCCAAGAAGGAGGATAAGAACCTAATAGACTTTAATGATTTGGAGCATTTTGCACTTGGCATATTGATAGAAGAGAAAGAGGGGGAGATTATTCCCTCTAAGGCTGCCATGGAGCTAAGTGAGCTCTTTGACGAGATACTGATTGACGAGTATCAGGACAGTAACCTAGTCCAGGAGACTATTCTTAGAGCTATATCTAGAGAGCATATAGGCGAGTCTAATAGATTTATGGTAGGGGATGTAAAGCAAAGCATTTATAAGTTCCGTCTGGCTATGCCTGAATTATTCCTTGAGAAGTATAAAACCTATGGTACATATGATAAGGATGAGGACGGGAAGATCAATCTAAGCCAAAGAATTGACCTAGACAAGAACTTCAGAAGCAGAAAGACTATTCTGGACTTTGTAAATGTAATATTCGAACAGATTATGACTGAGCCCATAGGTGGCATTCATTATGATGATGCGGCCTCCTTAAAATACGGAGAATTATTTGAAGAGTTAATGTTTAAGGGGGAAGAAAAGCTAGCTTCGGATATTGAAGAAAGAATTGCAAGGGATGTTGAGCTTATATTAGTTACCGATGAAGAGCCTTCTGAGGATGATACATTAGGCGGTAATAAGGAGAGTGTAAGGAATAATATTGATAATATATCAGGAGAAAACCCTAGTCTATTTGATGATGAAGAGGAGATGCAATATTCCAAGAAGGAGCTGGAGGCAAGGGCTATTGCCATACGGATTAAGGAGCTTATAGATCCAGAAAAAGGCCTGCTATTATTTGATAAGGATAAGGATGGTAACTATACTCATCGTCCCGCAAAGCTTAAGGATATTGTGATACTTCTTCGTACTATGACAGGGTGGTCGGATGTATTTGTTAATACCTTAATGCAGGAGGGAATCCCTGCCTATGCCGATACCGGTACTGGATACTTTCAGACCATTGAGATAATGACAATCCTAAATATGCTTAGAATTATTGATAATCCAAGACAGGACATACCATTTACAGGGGTATTGTATTCTAAGATTGGAGGTCTAACTACTGATGAGCTTACACATGTTAGGCTTATGGATAAAAACGAAACCATGTATAAGGCCTGCTTAATCTATGCTGAGGAAGGAAGCAATGAAGACCTAAGGGATAAAGTGAAGACATTTTTAGAAATGCTTCACGTCCTTCGTGGCATGGTAAAGTATACTTCTATACATGAACTTATCCAGCAGATCCTTGATATGACCGGATATTCATATTATGTCATGGCTATGCCCGGAGGAGACAGAAGGAAGGCAAATATAGATATGCTGATATCTCTTGCGGTAGGCTTTACGAAGGGAAGCTATAGTAGCCTCTTTCATTTTATAAGGTATGTGGAGAAGCTGCAGAAGTATGACGTAGATTATGGAGAGGCAAGCATATCTGGAGAAGATGAAAATACCGTAAGGATTATGAGTATCCATAAAAGTAAGGGACTGGAGTTTCCAGTCGTATTTGTGGGAGGCTTAAGTAAGCAATTTAATATGCAGGATCAAAGGAGTAAAATTCTCTTTGATGTAGATTATGGGGTGGGACCGGACTATATAGATTTAGAAAATAGAACCAAGGTTCAAACCTTACTTAAGAAGGTTATCCAGAAAAAGACTCAGATTGATAACCTTGGCGAGGAGCTTAGAGTGCTTTACGTAGCCATGACAAGAGCTAAGGAAAAGCTGATAATGACCGGTTATCTAAAATCCGTAGATGATATGAATATTCAAAAGGATTTCTCCTTCTTTGAGCTTATGTCGGTTAAAAGCTATCTGGAACTGGTGCTTCCTGCCATGAATAATGTATTTACCGACTATATGAAGGTTAGCCTTCTTAATAAGAGCGACATAATTCTCGAGGAGATCGTAAAGCAAAAGTTCTTAGAGCAGGATTATAAGGATATAGAATCTGAGATTATAGCTGGTAATAGAGATGAGGATATTCAGAAGGATATTGAGAAGAGATTATATTTTTCTTATCCTTATAAGTCTGATTCAAAGCTTAGGGTAAAGCTGTCTGTATCGGAGCTAAAGAAGCTGGGGCAATTCATAGACGATGAGGATAGTGAGCTACTTAATTATATAAGTGATGACCGATATATTCCCGATTTTATTAAGGGTCCAGGCATAGAGATTACAGGTACAGATAGAGGAACCTTATATCATAAGGTTTTGGAGCTTCTTAAGCTATCAAGAGTTAATAGCTATGAGGATTTACTAAGGGAGCTAGAGGCTATGGTTAGTGCCGGACATATTATAGGTGATGATATAGGAAGGCTTAATACTGGCAATATATTTAAGTATTCGCAGAGTGATGTAGCTAAGCGTATCGTTAGTGCAGAGGCAGCAGGAAAGCTATATAAGGAGAAGCAATTTGTAATTGGCTTAAAGGCCTCTGAGGTATATCCGGATCAGGATGATAGTCATGAGCTTATTCTGGTTCAGGGTATAATAGACCTATTCTTTGAGGAGAATGGTGAGCTGGTTCTGCTTGACTACAAGTCCGATATAGTTAAGGACGAGAATCAGCTTACCTCCAGATATAAGGTTCAGCTAGTTTATTACAAGAAGGCTCTGGAGCAGATATTAGATAAAAGGGTTAAGGAAATGATTATTTATTCCTTGTATCTGGGTAAGGAGATAAGGGTAGTATAAAGGCCGATTTGTTATATGCAAAATAGAATATTCCTTAATAAGATGGTTACACTCTAGAAAAGAAAATGGAAAGGGTGTAGCAGGATGTCAAAGAAACCAGAAAAGAAAATTGATTTAAACAATATAAAGCCCGAGGAGGAAATCAAGTACGAGATAGCCAAAGAGCTAGGTTATCTTGATAAGGTTGTGGCCACTGGATGGAAATCTCTAACCGCCAAGGAATCGGGAAGGATAGGTGGAATTATAACAAAGAGAAAGAGGGAAGAGAAAAAACAGCATGAGACTGAATAGATTTAAAATATTGCTACTCGTCTTCATGACTTCATAAGATATATTGAGGCTGTCGAACTAAGTCTAGATTCGGCAGCTTATTTTATATCGAAACTTGACAGATGATGTATGCTTACATAAAATGGATTAAGGGAGGTGTATAGAATGTTAACTTTTTATATCTCTATGCTTGAAACAGAGCAAGAAAAAATGAAGATGACAGAAGTATATGAAGAGCATAAGCATGCTCTTATGCTATATGCATTAAAGGTAACAGGCTATAATCAGGCCATGGCTGAGGATGCTGTACATAATGCCTTCATATCTATTATAAAAGAAAAAGATAAATATTTATATTTAGACAGTAAGAATTTCCGGTATGTATCCGTTACTATAGTAAGGAACAAATGTATTGACCTTTTGAGAAAAGAAAAGCGATATGCGGATATTCCTATCGAGGAGCTAGAGATATACCTAGATACAGAAGAAAAATCTATAGAAGACCAGGCTGTGATATCGTCAGAATATGAATTGATTCGTAAGCATTTGTCAAGAATTGATGAAATCAGCAGACAAGTACTAATAATGAAGTATGCCTTGGATATGTCATATAAGGAAATAAGTGAGAGATTAAATATTCCATCTGATAACATAGGTGTACGAATCCATAGAGCAAAGGAAAAGGTACGAAAGCTGATAGAAATTGAAGACGGTCATAATAGTATATAATAAATGAAGGTGTGATTGCGAATGAATATCAAACAGTTAGATGATAGCGTATTTGAGGCATTGTTTCGGCAAGCTGTTATAGACGAGTATAAGGAGGAAATCGAATCAATTCCACAGAAGAAGGAGCTGATGAGGATTGTATCATTATCTCCAGAATTTGAAATTCGTATGAAGCTACTATTTGACAATGATCGGAAAAGGGACATATACATAAAATTTATGCATTATGGTAAACGTGTGGCGGTAGTGTTTTTATTAGCTGTGACCATATTGTCTCTTGTATTACTTACTAATCCTGAGGTAAGAGCAGCTATCAAGAATACTATAATTGAATGGTATGATAAATACACCTCGATTATCTTTCACGGGAAGGAAGAAGCTGATAATGATATAGATGAAACCAAAGAATTCGTATTTGAGTATATACCAGAAGGATTTAGCGAGAGTTGGGTTGAAAGGCTAGGGAAGATTACTGATATGGAATATGTAAATGACCAGGGTGAAACTATCTACATTTCATACTGGCCTGATACAATAAATACCAATATATCCATCGACAATGAAAACCATATAATAGAGAGCACAACCATTAGTGGCTATGAGGCATATACCGCTGAAGCAACTAACGAGGACTTTGATAACGGGATCATCTGGAGTATGGAAGGTTATAGATTCAATATATGGAGTAAGCAACCTATCAAGGAGCTAATAAAGATAATAGAGTCAATTACTTGGTAAAGCTGTATACTATCTCAATACTAATTTAAGGGAATATCTATTACGATATAATATAGTTAGGAGATTTATATGAAAATTGCAGAACGGCGTATAAAGTTGCAGATGTTCATATTATTAGGTGTCATATTTCTGATAGCAGGGATGACAGTGGTTTTCTTATGGAATACAAATCAGCAAGTGGCGATAATGCCGGGGCAATTTGTATTGGTTGGGGAAAGACCTGTGATTATCAAAGAAGGAAACGTTTATGAATATGGAACGGATGGAACATGGAGGCATCTGGAACTTATAGGTGAAGCAAAGCAGATAGTAAGAGGAGAAATACTCTGCGTTTTGAATGAGCATGGGAGTCTTTATTATGATAAAAAAATTGACTTAGGAGAGGGACTACCTCTGACATCTGCTTATGCTTTATATATGGAAGAAAAGTCATTGATACTCAATAAGGAAGAACCTTTTGCCTGGATTAATCAAAGTTTAGAGTATTTGGACTTCCGGGCGCTGTTGCGAAATGGTGATATCCTTTATCAGGGATTGGGCGAGTACGACCGCTATCAAATGGATGAGGAAACCCCCATATTTCTATCAGGTTCATATATTCTGACATCTCAAGGGAATGTCTATTACTTGAAGATAGACACAGATGGTTATAGTGATATTATAAACACTGATTTGAAGTGTGTGTATGACGGTAAGGATATAGTTACGATAAGTGCTAGCGAAACTGCTGCACGGTGTTTAGGCTTGCGGGAGAATGGAAGAGTAGTTTCATTTAGTGACATTGCTCCACTGGAGGTTACGGACTGGAAAAATGTGATTGCCATACAGCAAGGTTTCAACTATGCTGTGGGACTTACTGCTAAAGGGAGTGTTCTGTATGTTGATTACAATGCAAGTAGCACTAAAGAAGTTACTAAAGCATTGGATTTGTGGACAGACATAGTTCAGATAGCTGCATATTCCGATACTATAGTAGGACTTAAGCAGGACGGTAGTTGTTTATTTTTGGATATTTCGGTATATAAGTAGCAATATCTTTAAATCTTTAGAACGGAGACTGATACTTTGTATTATTAAGCTTTAGATTGTTAATTCCTAAGAAGCCCTTAATAGCTACACAGGCACCACCCAGTAGAATGGAAGTGTCCCTTAGCACTGAGGGAACAATCTGGATATAGCTGTTCATCTTACTTTTTAAAGCATCCTCGATTTTCCCGAGAACATGAGGAAAATGAATTGTAAATGAACTATTGATAATGACTATTTCCGGATTATAGGCATTAAGTATATTATTTATTCCCACTGACATATATTTTATGAACTGGTCCATAATCTGTATAGCCATTGGATCATTTTCTTCATACATCTTACTATAGGTGGCAAAATCAACCTTCTCTAAGCCCTGTAATTTTGCAAATTCATTTAGAAGAACCCGCTCGGATACATATTGCTCTAGGCAACCAAGATTCCCACAGGGGCAGGATCTACCGTCTATCTCTACAATAGTATGCCCGAACTCACCGGCACGACCGTTATAGCCCGTAAAGAGCTGGTCATCTATAATGATACCGAGTCCGATACCGGAATGTATGCTTATATTAGCTATATTAGCATAATCGTATTGAAATGTTTTCTCACCTATTACAGATAGGTTTGCTTCATTTTCCATATAAATTGGAACGCCGAAATGTTGGTTAAGACCCTCAGCAATATTTGCACCTGCCAGATTATAATAGGGTGCAAAGGACACCTCATTATTAATGGTTACACCGTGTATTCCAATCGTAATCCCCACCAGTCCATAGGGAGAATCTGTAGGAAGATGCATGGATTCAATAAGACTAATAATTTCATTTACTATATTAAAGGCGTTCTTGGGAGTCCTTATTTGCTTAAGGCAGCAATCCTCTCCTGCTAGGTCTGATATAAGTGCAGATATAGTATCGACACCAAGATCGATGGACACGACATATCCGGACTTCTTGTTAAGGCTAAGAAGTATAGGCTTTCTGCCAAGGCTTGTATCGTCGCTTCCGATTTCTATTACCAGCTTACGGTTTATTAAATCCTGTACGATTGCCGATACGGTGGCCTTAGTTAGCCCAAGATGTTTTGCCGTAGACGCCCTTGAAATTGAGGCTTGATTAATTATAGTCTCCAATATCAGGTGCGTATTGATATCTCGTATAAGTTCCTTACTGCCTGTAACCATAACATTCACCCTTCGTTTGCTTATAATTCACAGATAAGTATATACTGTATTTTATAGCCTAATCTGTTTATCATGGTATCATAGTTTGTGTTTTTTGAAAAGGGATTATTTGCTTTAGGGCTTGATTCTACCTTGACATAAATGAGCCATCTTGTTATATTTAATTTAATATAGTTTAATCAACTAACATGAGATGGTTTCTTCATTTATTATGGTGAAATGACTGTAGAGGCATTTGCATATGCCTAAGAATTCATAGTATGAAAGGAGTAATACACAGATGTTGTATATTGGTGTTGATTTAGGAACATCCTCCGTCAAGCTCTTGCTGATGGATGAGAAGGGAAAGATTGAAAATATCGTTACAAAGGAGTATCCAATATATTATCCTAAGACCGGCTGGTCTGAGCAGAATCCCGAGGACTGGTACAGTGCTTTGATAGAAGGTATTAGGGATCTAATTAAGGATGCGAACAAGGATGAAATTGAAGGCATCAGCTTTAGTGGCCAGATGCATGGTATGGTAATACTAGATGAGAATGATAAGGTTATCCGCCCCGCCATCCTATGGAATGACGGACGTACACAGGCAGAATGTGATTACCTAAATAATGAGATTGGAAGAGAGAAAATCTCAAGCTATACCGCAAATATGGCTCTTACAGGATTTACTGCACCTAAGCTTCTATGGGTAAGAAAGCACGAGCCTGAGAATTTTGCTAAGATTAAGAAGGTTATGCTACCTAAGGATTATGTGGCATACATGCTTTCAGGAGTTCATTGTACCGATGTATCCGATGCATCAGGTATGCTGTTATTAGATGTTCAGAATAAGCGTTGGTCTAAGGAAATGCTTGATATATGCGGTCTTAAGGAAGAGCAGATGGCAAAGATCCATGAGTCCTTCGAAGTAGTAGGTAATATAAGCCAGAAGGCATCTGAGGAGACAGGACTTCCTACCTCTGTTAAGGTTATTGCCGGTGGTGGCGACCAGGCTGTTGCAGCGGTTGGTACCGGAACTGTCGGTAAGGGAAAATGTAATGTATCCTTAGGAACTTCAGGTGTAGTATTTATATCAGCCCAGGAATTTGCAGTAGATGATAACAACTCACTCCACGCCTTCTGTCATGCTGATGGAAAATATCATTTCATGGGTGTTATGCTTTCAGCCGGAGCCAGTAATACATGGTGGATGAATGATGTCTTAGGAACCAAGGATTATGTTAAGGAGGAGAAGGGTATCACTAAGCTAGGTGAGAACAACACATTCTTCCTTCCTTATCTTATGGGTGAAAGAACACCCCATAATAATCCTAACGCAAGAGGCACATTTATCGGAATGACTATGGATACTAGCCGAGAAGATATGACACAGGCGGTTCTTGAGGGTGTGGCATTTGCACTTCGTGATTCCTTTGAAATAGCTAAATCCCTTGGTGTAGAGGTAGAAAGAACCAGAATTAATGGTGGTGGTGCCAATAGCCCGCTCTGGTGTAATATAGTAGCTAATATATTAAATGTTAAGGTCGATAAGATTAATTCCAAGGAAGGTCCTGCCTTTGGTGCAGCCATCCTAGCAGCTGTAGGCTGCGGGCAGTATTCAACAGTAGAGGAAGCAACAGAAAAGCTTATCAAGGTAGTTTCTACAGTTGAACAGGATCCTAAGCTTGTAGAGCTTTACAATAAGAAATACCAAGTATTCAAAGAGCTTTATCCTACATTAAAGGATATGTTTGATGCGATGGTATAAGAAAATAAAAATTTTTAGAGTTATAACTCGTCGAAAAGGTGCTATTTTAGGCACCTTTTCCTATTAATAATCATAGTAGAAAGGAAGACTTATGTTTAAGAATGTCCAAATCCAATCTGTAAAATTGAATCAAGTCATAGTTAAAGATACATATTATAACAATGCTTTTGAGAAAGAAATCGAATATCTAAAATCATTAGAGATAGATAGACTACTTGCTGGTTTTCGAGAGGTTAAAGGGCTTAAGCATAAGGCAGAAGTTTATCCCGGGTGGGAAAATACCGAGATTAAAGGGCATACATTAGGACATTATCTAGCAGCCATATCTCAGGCATATGCTATTACAAATGATATAAGCCTGCGTAAGGATATCGATTATATAGTGGACGAATTATCAGATTCTCAGCTAGATAACGGATATTTGTTTGCTTCCGATGAGTATTTATTTGACAACGTTGAAAATAATAAGCCAGCCTGGGTGCCATGGTATACAATGCATAAGATATTTGAAGGCATAATCTTAGCTTATGAAGCTACAGGTTCTAAGCATGCCTATAATATTATGAGTAGACTTGCAGATTGGGTATACAGTAGGAGTCTGAGCTGGGATGAGAAGCTAAACCTTCAGGTTCTGGGGGTTGAGTATGGTGGTATGAATGATTGCCTTTACGATGTCTATTCACACACAGGTAAGAAAGAACACCTAATGGCTGCACAGAAATTTGATGAAATTGCACTTTTCAAAGCATTATACGAGGGCAAGGATATTCTTAATGATCTTCATGCTAATACTACGATACCCAAATTTGTTGGTGCAATGAAACGCTATATGGTTTTGGATGAATGCGACCCCTTTTATTTAGTTGCTTGTGAGAATTTCTGGGAAATTGTTGTAAATCATCATACTTATATTACAGGAGGCAACAGCGAGTGGGAGCACTTTGGTCTGCCTGATATTCTCGATTCGGAGAGGACTAACTGCAATTGTGAGACATGTAATACCTATAATATGTTGAAGCTTTCTAAGGGATTATTTCAGATTACAGGTAAGAAAAAATACCTAGATTATTATGACAATACTCTTACCAATGCAATCCTGTCGTCACAAAACCCCGAGACCGGTATGACCATGTATTTTCAGCCCATGGCTACAGGATACTTTAAAGTATATTCTACTCCCTATGATAAATTCTGGTGTTGTACCGGAACTGGAATGGAGAATTTCACAAAGTTAAATGATGCAATCTATTACATAAGAAATGAAGTGAATGGGTTAGAGATAACCGTGGGGCGATATATTAGTTCGGAATTATTTTTAGAGGATATACCCTTAAGGTTAAAAGTGGGCGCTAATTATCCTGAAAAGGAAGAAAGCAATGTTACCATCTTAGATGTTGAAGAAAACAAGCATTTTATAATAAAGCTTCGTATTCCGGATTGGTGCCAAGGTTCATATATAGTTGATGTTAATGGCCTGGAGGAAGGTATTGCAAAAAAAGATGGCTTTATCTATATCGATAGAAGATGGAATAATAACGATGTCGTTAATATAGTATGGAAGATGGCTGTCACCTATGAGAGATTACAGGATAATCCCAATGTAGTTGCTTTTAAATACGGTCCGGTGGTTTTAAGTGCGGGTCTTGGAAAGGAGGATATGGAAGTATCCAAAACAGGTGTAGATGTTACCATACCTACTCGCAATATGGATATTAAGGACTATTTGCTTATACAGAATATGACGGTAGAGGAATGGTTGTCTAGGATTACAGATAACATATTAAAAAAAGTTGGTTCAATTGAATTTGTATTAAAAAATACCGATGAAGATGAATCACTTGTATTTAAGCCACACTATAGACAGTATGAGGAAAGATATGGAATCTACTTTAGTTTATTCGATATAAACTCAGGAGATTAAAGTTTGCTAATAAATCAACTGCGGGCCATCTTAAGATATATGGCTAATTAAGAATGATTGTAACTAGCGATACCCCTGATGCAGATTTATGATGTGTATCAGGGATGCTCCTGTGATAAGATTACATAAAGAACTTATCGGGGGGGGGTACTTTGCTATATTATGGAACCTTCTTGTAGCAATATCGTCTATTATATGTAGGATATATTTTATACAACAAGGAGGTAATCAATATGAAGAAATTAATCTCATTATTTTTAGCAATTATAATGGTTTCCCTAACTGCAAATACTGCTTTTGCAGCTAAGAAGCCTGTAGAACATAAGGCTCATTTTAATTCATTTACAGGCATTGTAAAGGAAATTAGAAAATCTGAGTTTGAAAAGGATACTAGCTATGCGCTTTTAGTGAATGAGGAGGGTATGGAGGCTAATCTGGTACTGACAAAGGATACCTACTATATCAATGATGAGAAAATTCGCATAGGCTCAAAGGTTACGGGATACTATGATGCAAATGCTATGATGATTATGATTTATCCACCTCAGTATGTAGCAGTTGCAGTTATGGTATCAAATAGTGAGCAGAATATTAAGGTAGACTTATTCGATACAGATTTAGTAAGTGCCGATAATTTACTGAAATTAAATATCAGCAATGATACCGAGATTGTTCTTAAGGATGGAAAAGAATTTAAGGGTGGCCTTAAGAACCGTAAGCTCGCTGTATTTTACGGTGCATCTACAAGGAGCATACCTGCCCAGACTATTCCGGACAAGATAGTAGTACTTTCGGACCCTATCGTTCCTGATGAAGATAATAATTCCTATTACGCTTCTTTTAAGGGAAGAGTTACAAAGATGACTACCATGAAGAATGATAAGAATCTAACTCAGATAACCATAGAGGATAAGGAAGGAATAGAAGCCATATTTACCATATCTAAGGACACCTACCGGACAAATGACGAAAAAATAAAGGTTGGTTCAGTGGTCACAGGATATTACGATGCAAAGGTGTTTAGGATTATGATTTATCCCGGACAATATGAAGCCGAAGTATTAGCCGTAGAAAGATCGGAGTATAATATCAAGGTTGATTATTTTGACAATAAGCTAATTAGTGCCGATAATACTCTTAAAATAACAATAGGCAAGAATACAGAGCTAATCTATATGAACGGAAGAAAGTATAATGGTAAGCCGGTAAATTCTAATCTGCTTGTTATTTATAACAAGGCAACCAAGAGCATACCTGCCCAGACAGAGCCGATTAAGGTGATTGTTCTTGAGCAAAAAAGCAGCAAGGACGATGCAAAGGATAAAGGGGCTATAGATAAAGATAAGGACAAAGCCTATTGGAAGAGTAAGCTTGATGAATGGATGAAGTTAACCGATGAGCTTTTCGACAATATGGACCAGATATCAGGATATAAGGATGAGCTTTACAGATATATCTGGAAGCTTATGGCCAGAAGAGAAAATTCTCTTTTTGGTTGGTTAAATGTCTTGGCTAAGGACAGATAATAACCTAAGGGCTGGAAGCTAAATTATTGAAATAAAATAGGTAGTGCTATTATGAACATGCCTAAACCCTATCATATAAAAATGATAGGGTTTTTTATAGTTCGCCCAGCATGGG
>LSQX01176081.1_pt2 | contig 36995 bp, 28 predicted proteins | sample 654561 | NCBI WGS metagenome assembly LSQX01 (sample SAMN04489861, study PRJNA283612) | anaerobic digester metagenome | isolation source: 4 biogas reactors fed with cattle manure at either 37C or 55C with and... | place: Denmark: Kongens Lyngby | collected 2014 | reverse complement strand
CGTGGCACGCCGGACCATCCCGACGCGGCTGGCCAGAAACACGATCCACGGATCGCCGGTGTCGATGGCTTGCCACGACTCGTAGGCGCCGAGGGAAAGGGGAGCCTTGGCCCCGAGGGCGACGAGGAAGTCTTGGGCGTGGGCTTTCTTGCGATTATCCAAGGTCGAAGGCTTGAACTGGGACGAGTAAGTGGCCGCGACCAGCCCGACCAGGCTGCGCAGGAGAGCCTCCCGGTCCTTTTTCCCCGCTGCCTCGACTACCGCATCGTGCAGCTGCAGGATGCTGCGGTAGCGGGCCCGGTGCGCCTTCATCCGCACCTTCTCGTTTTCGCCTTCGAGCATCAGCTTCAGTTGGCGGCCGACCGTGCCCAACAGCCAGCCTTCAAAGGTGCGCAGGCCGCCGTGGTCCGTAGCGAGCCAGCAGTAGGCGTCGGCGATGCGGTCGATCAGGTCGCAGACGGTGCGCACGGGGGGAAGGGGGATCTCCCGTTGCATCCGCCGGATTCGAGCGTATTGAAAGGCCGGGTTCGGGAACTGGTCGTTCAGGGCGCGCAGGGCGAACAGCTTGGCGATCCACTCCGCACCGCCTTTCCGCGACGGAACGTAGCCGATGACCCTGCCTTCTTCTTCCAAGCTGTCGTGGCACGGTCCGCAGAGAAAGCCGTGCCGGGCCCGGCCCGGATGCTCCAGGAACGATGCAAAGAACAGGCGCTCGGTTTGCGGCTCGTCGCAGACGCGGCAGTGGAAGTACATACGGAACGCCTCCTTGGATGCAAACTCGCCCGGGTCTTTGTTTACAGGATGGTCCTCAATTGGAAGGCATATTCAGCGTACCGGGAATATCATGGTCGATGGCCTGCAGGTAGGGAATTGCTATGACGGCGCCCTTGACCATGATGCTCGCGGCCCACGGCGACATGAGGGGGGTCAGTGCGGTGACGATCGGCATCGACATCGAACGGGGCAGGGAGCGGCTTCATCATCTGTTGCAGCGGGCCGACGACAAGGCATTGGCCGAATTCTTGGAGGAGACGCCGCCCGCCGACCTTGCGGAGATGATGGCGGCCCTCAGCGAAACCCGCAGGCGGCAGATCTTCCAGGCCCTCGACACGGAGGCGGGGGCGCGGGTGCTCGAGACGATGACCTACGAAGCTCAGTACGAAACGATCCGCACCTTGCCGCGTCCTTTGGCCGCAGGGATTTTGGGGAGGATGTCGCCCGACGATTTGGCCGACCTGCTCGGCGCGCTCGGACATCCCCGGGCGGAGGAGGTGCTCGCCCTCATCCCGAAGGAAGCGGCCGGGATCCGACAGCTGATGCAGTATCCGGAGGATTCGGCCGGCGGCATCATGACCCTAGGCGTAGTGGCGGTGCCGAGCCATCTGACAGCCGAACGGGCCGTGGCCCACGTGCGCAAGGCGGCGTCGCAGGCGGAGACGGTGTATTACATCTACGTAAAGGACGACGGGGGACGGCTCGTCGGGGTTTTGTCACTGCGCGATCTGGTGTTGGCTCCGCCCGATGCCCGTGTGGCCGACCTCGCCATCACCAACGTCATCAGCGTCCACGTCGATGCGCACCAGATCGAGGTCGCTCGCCTCTTCGAACGCTACGATCTGCTCGCCCTGCCGGTGGTGGACGACGGGGGCCACCTGCTCGGCATCGTGACGGTGGACGATGTCATCGACGTGATCCAGGAGGAGACGACCCGAGACTTTGCCCGCCTCGGCGGTCAGCAGCCCCTTGAGGAACCTTACCTGGGCGCACGGGTGCTGTCTCTCGTGCGCAAGCGCATCGGCTGGCTGCTCCTGCTTTTCGTCGCGCAGTCGCTTACGGGAAACATCCTCGCCGCGTACGAATCGTCCCTGCAGGCAGTGATCGCCCTGTCGTTTTTCGTGCCGCTGCTCATCGGGACGGCCGGCAACGCGGGGTCCCAGGCGGCGACGCTGCTCGTGCGGGCGATGGGCATCGGCGAGGTGTCGTGGCAGGACTTCGGCCGGGTCGTGGGCCGGGAAATGCTGGTGGCTGCGACGTTAGGCTCGGTGCTGGCGGCGGTGGCCTTTGTTTGGGCGACGCTGTTCACGCGGGATGCAGGCGTCGGACTCACCGTGGGTCTTGCCGTGTTGGCCGTGATCCTCGTCGCGAGCACCATCGGGGCGGCTTTGCCCATGGTGGTGACCCGCTTCGGCCTCGATCCTGCGGTGGCGTCGGCTCCTTTGGTCACGACGATCACCGACGCTTCGGGTTTGCTCATTTACTTTTCCGTGGCATCGTGGGTGCTCGGGGTGTAGCGGGGAGCGTGTTCCTCCTGTCCGTACCGGTGCTTAGGACCAACTCCCCTTGACTTCTTGGACAGGTAGGTCGATTCGTATATACTCGAAGTGCGATTGCAAACTTCCGGTAGCCTGCCGCGCAGCGGAAGGGGCGTAAGGCTTGACTTTTCCTTGGATCAAAGCGCTACACTACATCGGTCTGGCGGCCCTGCTGGGAGGACCCGCGTTTTGGTACCTCGTCTGGCGGCCGGCCCTCTTCAAGGTGCAGTCGGAAGGTGCCGGATTGTCGCGCTCCGACGCCGTCTTCGCCGCGACGACCCGGGGCGTCATGACGGCCGGCCTCGTCCTTTTCCTTGCCACGGGCATCCTCGACATCATGCGGGCGGCCCGCGAGGTATTCGGCCTTTTGTACTGGGAAGACTTCGTTTTCTTCGCTACGTATTCTACGATCGGTCAGGTCATTCTCGCGCGCCTTGCCGTAGGGCTCGTGTTCTTCCTCACGGGCCTGCGCCTGAGCACCCGCCGGACTACGGTGAGCTGGATCGCACCCCTCGCCGCCGGCCTGGGAGCGATCGTCCTCATCAGCGTCGTCAGCCACCAAGCGGGAAAGGAGACCGTCACGCCGCTCGTCGCCGACGTCATCCACCTGGCCGCGACGAGCATTTGGGGCGGCGGCCTGCTCTATTTCGCCCTCGTGCCCTGGGGGATGCTGCGCACCGAGCCCGACGGAGGCGACCGCCTGTCTCACCTGAGCTCCCTTTTTTCGACGGTCGGCACGCTCGCCGTCGTCGTGGTCTCCGCTACCGGCATTTACATGTCCTTGCAGCAGTTTTATAGCCCGCTCGCCCTGACGCGCACCACCTACGGCATGAGCCTCCTGCGCAAACTGGCGGGCTTCGGTCTCGTCCTGGCGGTGGCGGCGGCGCACCATTTCGCCTTCGTGCCCCGGATGAGAGCAGGAAGCGACGCCGGCGACCGGGAGAAAGTACAGCGCGTCGGCACCTGGTTCGTGCGACTCGTGCGTGCTGAGGCGCTCCTCGTTGTGCTGGTGCTCGTCGCCACGGGCTTTCTCACGACGCAGATGCCTCCGACCAGCCCCGTGGGCCTTGTCGACGTAGCGAGTGAAGAAGGCACCTTTCCGGGAGGGCGCTATAATCTGACGCTCCTTCCTCGCGACCAAGGCCAGATCCTCTTCGAACTGCTCGTCGAGGATGAGGCGGGCCTTCCCCTCGCACTCAACCGGGCGGAACTCGACCTGACCATGCTGGACCATTACATGCCGCCTTACATTTTGCCGATGGAAGAGGAGATGCCCGGCGTATACCGAGCCACGGCGCTGCTCAGCATGGGCGGCCGCTGGCACGTGACGACGATCCTCGACTGGGCTGGCGGAAACTCCCACTCGTTTGTCATCGAATTCGATACGCTCAGCTCTTTTCGCGACGTCCAGCAGCAGCGGCGCTACGACTGGCGCGCGATCGGACAGAAGCGGTGGGGATGGGTGCTCTTTGTGCTGTACGGGGGCCTGACCGTGGCCGGGGCGGCGGCGCTCTTTTACGCAACCCGGCCGCCGCACCGTTCGGCTTTGCTGCTCACTTTGGGCATCCTGCTCCTGACCGGAGGCGGCGCGATGCTGGCCAGGGTGGCGGAGGTGCCGGGGCCTTATTCGTACCGCATTAACCCCGTACGGCGTACGGAAGCGGTCATGCGGCGCGGCGAAGAGCTTTACCGGGCCCACTGCCTCATCTGCCACGGCGAGACTGGGCGAGGCGACGGACCGGCGGGGCTGAGCGTGAATCCGCGGCCGGCCGACTTTACGAAACCCCAGGGCATCGACGACCACTCCGACGGCGAGCTTTTCTGGTACATCAGCCACGGCATCGCCGGAAGCAGCATGCCGGCCTTCGAGAATATTCTCAGCGAGGAAGAACGGTGGATCCTAGTGCATTACATCCGCTCCTTCTCCGAGGCCGCTCGCTGATCGCCTGTCCACTGTCGCGTGGCGTGTGGGGTTGCCTTCCCGGGACACTGCCCGCCCGCGTGTAGGAATTACGTCCCGACTTGCGCCCGGTGGAAGGAATGCCCAGAAGGAAAACAGAACCTCCACTGTGACGGTGAACTGATCGGTCCTACAAGGGGGTACCAGCATGGCGGACACAGTGTTGGCCGCGCAGTTGTACACGTTACGTGACTACCTCAAAACGCCGCAGGACATCGCTGCGAGCTTTAAGAAGGTACGGGAGATCGGTTACAAAGCGGTGCAGCTATCCGGCCTCGGCCCCATCGATCCGGCCGAGCTGAAGCGGATCGCAGACGGCGAGGGCCTCACCATCTGCGCCACCCACGTCGGGTTCGAGCGGCTGCGGGACGAGACCGAAAAAGTGATCGAAGAGCACAAACTTTGGGAATGCGAAGTCGTCGCCATCCCCGTCGCACCCACGGAGTATCGTTCGGGAGAAGGATACAAGCGTTTTGCGGAGGAGGCTACGGCCCTCGGACAGAAGTTCGCCGAGGCGGGTATCAGGCTGGCCTACCACAACCACGCGTTCGAATTCGAGCGTTACGGCGACCGCACGGGACTACAGATTCTGTACGAGGAGAGCGACCCCAAGTACTTGGAAGCCGAGCTCGATACATATTGGGTCCAGGCCGGCGGCGCCGACCCCGCTTGGCTCATCCGGATGCTGAAGGATCGCCAGACCGTAATCCATCTGAAGGACATGGCCGTCGTCGACAACAAGCAGGTGTTTGCTGAGGTGGGCGAGGGCAATCTGAACTGGCCCGCGATCCTCGAGGCGTGCAAGGAAGCCAACATCCGCTGGTACATCGTCGAGCAGGACGTCTGCCCGGGCGATCCCTTCGAGAGTCTCGCCGTGAGCCTGAGGAACCTGCAGGCGATGGGACTCAAGTAAGGCGCAAGGCGGAACCATTTCTTTTCGGCACTGTTGCATAGCGTGTGGGGTCCCGGCGATGCCGGAGCCCCACTTACTTTACGCTGCTGCATACGGTCGCCCGTTGGACGCTGTTTCATCATGTGTGGGATCGAACCCGCCCAGCCGCCCCACACGCCGTGAAACAGCGGCTAAGCGTTTCCGTCGACGAACATGCCGTCGGCGTCGAAGGTGATCTCCGTCGGCTCGGCGAGCGGCTCGAGCGAGGCCAGGGCCTTCAGCTCTGCCTCCCACCACGGCTCGGAGACCCAAAGCGTCTCGAGGTGCTTCGTGTCCTGGATGCGGGCGATCCGGGCGGTCTCGGGCGTCACCTGCAAGCAGCAAGCGATCGCGATAAAGAGGGCCTGCCGGTCATTGTCCACCGTCAAAGGGATGCGGGCGCCCTCGGGCGTCTTGGCCGTGACGCAGTTCATGTAGGTGGCGAGGGGATCCATCTTTTCCACGGCGCGCCGCAGCACCACGTCGCCCAATCCCAGGCCCGATGCGTTGCCTTCGGTGTCGTCCGTCAGATCCCGGATAATGATGCGCTGGATGCTGGGTTCGTAGGGAAGCGGACCGTCGTAGTAGCGGTTGACCACGTTCGTATCGGCGCCGATTCCGCTGATGTCCTTGCCGATGCGGTCGATGATGAGCACGTCGAGGGCCTTGCCCGGCAGCCGCGGCAGCCATTCCCGGGCCAGTTTGATGAGTTCCTGCTCCCGTTCGTACATTTGCTTCGCCGGCACCGCTTCGATCTTGGCCAGTCGCGACCGGCCGCTCTCAACCAGGGCGATGCCGAAGGGTATGTTGATCTTCTGGACGCTCAACCGGGCCACAGCCGGAAGCAGCGTATTGAATGTGTGAAAACCCCGGCGATGGAACACGTCCGCGCCTTTTTGCTTGCCCAGGCCGATCGCGATCATCTTAATTAGGCCGGATTCGACGGGTCCGTGGAAGTCGGTGTGGGGCTTGACTCGGTTGATCGGAATGACGACGTCGGCTTCCGTGGCTGCGATGCGGTCGAAGTATACCGGGACGTCGCCTTCCACCTCGCCCAAGAGCACCGTTTCCATGGACGAGCGGATCGGAGCGCCCACCGCCTCCTCCGTGACCCCGAGCTGCCCGAGGAGCTGCTTCTGCCCTTCCGCTGTCGCCCCGCCGTGGCTGCCCATCGCCGGGACGATGAAAGGCTCGGCCCCCATGCGGCGCAGCTCGGCCACGGTTGCAGCCACCACTTCCGCCAGCCGGTCGATGCCCCGGCTGCCGACGGCGAGCGCAACCCGGGCGCCTTCCGGAATCGCTTCGGCTACAAAGGGAGCCTGCAGCGCCTCGGCCACCGCCTCCGCCACGTCGCCGACCTCTTCCGTGTAGAGGGTTTGGCGCACTGGCAACCACCGCGGCAGGCGTCCCCTCTCAAATATTTCCAGTCCCACAAAATCGCCCTCCTTACCGTTTGGCAAATTCCACAAGACGCTCATCGACTCCTGTTCCCCAACCTGTGGCGCTGTTTCAGGGCGTGTGGGTACACCAGCGACCCTTGCACACGCGTCGAGATTGCCCACTGTTTCACGGCGTGTGGGTGGCGAGGCTTCACCTTGTGCCTATTATTCACGATGGCCTCTTGGTACAATGGGAGGGAGGTTCCAGCCCACACCCGATGCAACAGCGGCGAAAGGGCGGCAACCCACACCGGGTGAAACAGGGAGGAAGTTTTTTCGATGCAGCACTATGGTGTGGCGCCTCGGCGGAGAACCGTCACCGTGGACGTCGGCGGCGTGAAGATCGGCAGCGCCCATCCCGTCGTGGTGCAGTCGATGACCAACACCGATACTGCGGACGTACAGGCGACGGTTGCTCAGATCAAACAGCTGGCCGATGCGGGAAGCGAGATCGTCCGCATCACGGTGAACAACGACGAAGCGGCGCAGGCGGTGCCCGCAATCGTCCGCAAGCTGCGGGCCGACGGGTACACCACGCCCATCGTCGGCGACTTCCACTACAACGGCCATCTCCTTCTGACCCGCTATCCCGAGTGCGCCGAGGCTTTGGATAAATACCGCATCAATCCGGGCAACGTGGGGACGAAGAGGCAAGACGAGAACTTCCGCACCATCATCGAGCAGGCAATCAAGTACGGCAAGCCGGTGCGGATCGGGGTGAACTGGGGCTCCCTCGACCAGCAGCTCCTCACCGAAATGATGGACGAGAACGCCCGCTCCGCCGATCCGCAGCCCGCCCGCACGGTGATGATTTTGGCCATGATCGAAAGTGCCCTGCGTTCGGCCCGGTTCGCCGAGGAGTGCGGCCTGGGCCATGACCGGATTGTCATTAGCGCCAAGGTGTCCGCCGTACAGGATCTGGTCGAGGTGTACCAACGGCTGGCGAAGGAGTGCGATTACCCGCTGCACCTGGGTTTGACCGAAGCCGGAATGGGGATGAAGGGCATCGTGGCGAGCACCGCGGGACTGGCGATTCTTCTGCAGCAGGGGATCGGCGACACGATTCGGGTTTCGCTCACGCCGTCGCCGGGAGGAGACCGCACCGAAGAAGTCCAGATCGCACAGCAAATTTTGCAGTCCCTGGGCCTGCGCAGCTTTATGCCTCAGGTGACGTCGTGCCCCGGATGCGGCCGAACGACCAGCACCTACTTCCAGGAACTGGCCGACCGGGTGCAGCAATACTTGCGCGAGCAGATGCCCGTCTGGCGCACTGCATATCCCGGCGTGGAGGATCTGCACGTGGCGGTCATGGGCTGCGTCGTGAACGGGCCGGGCGAAAGCAAGCACGCCGACATCGGGATTTCGCTGCCCGGCACCTTCGAAGAGCCTGTGGCCCCCGTGTTCGTGGATGGTGCGCTTTACACCACACTCCGCGGGGACCACATCTTCGAAGAGTTTAAGCAGATTTTAGATGAGTACGTGGCTAGGCGGTACGGCGGCGCAGGTTCTGCTAGGCCGACTCCTTCTGACGATCGGCAGCCGGCTCGGGCAGAATAAGGTTCAACACGATGCCAACGATCGTCGCCAGGGCCATGCCGCTGAACGTGATGTTGCCGAGCAAGTTCAGCGTTGCGTTGCCGACTCCGAGCACCAGGATGACCGAGGCGATGAGCAGGTTCCGCGTCTTGCTGAGGTCGACCTGGTTTTCGATGAGCGTCCGCAGACCGGAAGCGGCGATGACACCGAAGAGCATCATCGAAATTCCGCCCATGACGGGAGTGGGAATCGAGCGAATCAAGGCACCGACCTTTTCGATGAACGCCAGCCCCACCGCGAACACCGCTGCGAGCCCGATTACCCACACGCTGTAAACCCTCGTGATCGCCATGACGCCGACGTTTTCACCGTAGGTCGTGTTGGGCGGTCCACCGAGCAGCCCCGCGAGGGACGTGGCCAAGCCGTCGCCGAGCAAAGTGCGGTGCAGCCCCGGCTTAGTGAAGAAGTCGCGCCCTACGACCCGGCTGATCACCATGACGTCGCCCAGGTGCTCTGCCATCGTAACCAGTGACACCGGCACCATAATCGACAGCGCCGCCAGGTTGAACTTCGGAAACATCAACTTAGGCAGAGCGAACCAGCGGGCTTCCGCTACGGCTTGCGTGTCGACGATGCCGATGATCAAGGCAAAGACGTACCCGGCGATGATGGCGATGAGGATGGGGATCGATGCCAAAAAGCCCCGGAACTTGATAGAGGCGATGAGTGCGATCGCCAGCGTCACCGCGGCTGTCCAGACCGCCTTGTCGGTCACCGAAGGCAGGAGGGCGGCACCCGTTTCCGGATCCGTCCCCACCGCGAGGCCCGCCATGTTCACGCCCGTTGCGGCCAGGCCTAGACCGATCACGATGATGACGGGGCCGACCACGACGGGAGGCAGCATGCGGTGGATCCAGCCGACTCCGATCTGCCGCACGATGAGGGCGACCAGCGCATAGACGAGACCGACCGCCACGCCGCCGCCGAGGGCATACTCGAGGCCGTACTGTCCCGCGATGAGCGTGATCGGAGCGATGAACGCAAACGACGATCCGAGGTACGCAGGCACCTGGCCCTTCGTGATCAGGATGAAGAGCAGGGTGCCTAGACCCGAAGTGAGCAGTGCGACCGATGGATCAAGGCCCGTCAGAAAAGGAACGAGTACCGTGGCCCCGAACATGGCGAAAAGGTGCTGGATGCCGAGGGGCACGGCGTGCTTTAACGGTGGGCGCTCGTGAACATCGACTACACGTGCCATTTGACACATACTCCTTCCTAATCGGGTCCGCAAACAACGCAATCCCAAAGACATTCGAGGCGCAACGCGACAATCCTGCAGGTAGGGCACCGATTCCGCACGCGCTACGCCGCTGTTCCACCGCGTGTGGGTTTGGGCGGGAGCCTCCTACCCACACACCGTGAAACAGCGGCGTATACCCTGAGAATGTGCCCGGCGCTACTTATATGGGTGGATCCGCACGCCTGCCACTACCCGGTTGATGACGCCCGCGGCGCTGGGCTTATCCGGCTGGAGACCCCGGCGCAGGCTCGTGTGTACCGCCAGCATCTGGGGCCACACGATGTTCAGGGGCGCCGTCAGACCGTCCGGAATGCCGTGGCCCTTGGGCAGACGGACGTCGACGAGCGTATCGGCCAAATTGCTCAAGCCCTCTACGCCGTCCAGTTCGCTGCCGATGACTACTGTGTGGATACCTAGTTCCTTCTGCTTGATCTCGTTAAGAAGGTCCATATCATACAGGCGGGCATACGGATCGCTCGACAGGAACATGACGATCAGTGTGTTCTTGTGAATGACCGCCATCGGCCCGTGACGCAGCCCGAGCGTGCCTTCGGACTTGCAGACTACCTGACCGTCGGTGAGCTCCTGCAGTTTCAGGTGTCCCTCCAGCGCCGTACCGTAGTGGGGACCGCCGCCGATGAACACCGCCCGGTCGAAGTCCAGCTCGGCGATACGGCGGGCGCTCTCCTCTTCTTCCGCCAACAAGCGCTCGGCGGCCACAGCCAGCGTTTCGATCCACGGCTCGAGCTTGTCCGAATCGAGAAGGGCCAAAGCCATGCCGGCGAGGGTCATTGTTGAGAAGGAGGACGTCATCGCCAGACCCTTGTCGTTCGTCTCGGGAGGCAGTAGAAGGACGTAATGGTCATCCGAGCCGCCTAGCTGCTGCGCCAGGGCACCCTCCGGATTGCACGTGATGGCCAGATGGCGGCTGTCGGGCAAGAGCTGGTCCACGAGGTCAACGGCCGCCATCGATTCGGGGCTGTTCCCGGAGCGGGCGAACGAGACGAGCGTTATGGGACCATTCGGCAGCGTACCCCGCGGGTCGATGACGATCTCGGTGGTCGCGACGGCGGTTGCGTCGAGTCCGGCTGCCGTGCGCAAAATTGGTGTGACGCAGCGGGCCACGTATTCCGAAGTTCCGGCGCCCGTCAGGATGAACGGCGAGGGCGCAGCCTGCAGCCATGTGGAAAGTTCCCGGCGTTTTTCAACTAGGCGCTCACCCATCTTACGCCACACGCCTGGTTGCTGTTCGATTTCGTGTGGGGTATGGACTGCTCCCAGGCGCTCCTTTTCCGCCTGGGGCAGGGCAGTCAAGCTTTTCAACGAATCAACCTCCTGTTACACGATCCGTCATCGCGCACCGGCAGTTTGCACGGCACCCGATGCGGTGGAAAGCCTTTCCCTGGTAATGCTAAGCTTGCCGACGGCCGAGTGCAAGTGAACTTCGACCCGGCTGGACGCGGTCTCGTACTCCGGTGACACGTACAGGTTTCCGTCCCGTGTGAAGCCAAGGTCCGTCAGGTTGTTGGCGACGAAGGCCGCATTCGACTCTACCCGCACGCCGATGCCCTCCGGCACGAAAAGACGGACGACCGAGGCCGCCGTATCCAGCTCGACCCGGGCCACCGTCACACTTTCGTCGAACAGGATATCGATCGTGCCCGCCGCCGATTCGATGTCGATATTGCGTGCATCGAGGCCTTGCAAATCGAGCGTCACGTCGCCGTAGGCCGCCCGCACTGTCACCGAAAGGGGCAAATGGGCCGGAACCGCCACGTCCCAGTGGGGCGCCCGCACATTTTCAAAAAACCAGCGCCGCAGCTGCTGCACGTGGTAGAAGTCGACGACGAAGCGATCGCCGATCAGCCGGGCCGACATCTTCGGAGCAGTCCCGGCATACGACGTCGTGCCGGAAACCTCGTACCCACCGCCCGCGGCCAGACGAATGTGCGCCGCCGGCGAGTCGAAAGTGACGGCGAGGGCCTGTGCCTCCACGTCGACGGGATGGGCGAAAGGGGTAGCAACATAAGGTGCCTCGGGTCCGAGGGGGCTCGGGATCAAGCCGGCAAACATTAGGAAAAGGACGATCGACAGGATGGCCGGCACGAACCAGAGGGCGGACCGGGACAGCATGACGTAGATCCCGGCGAAGATGAGCAGAACCGGCCAGTTGGCGAGCAGGATCTGGAGGAACGAGCCGTCGATCCACCCGAGGTTGCGCAGGAGGAAGTACAGCCCGACCAGGATGAGCAGCACGCCTTGGTTGATGCGTCCGCGGTTCATCAGGCTCCCTCCTCAGGTTAACGACGCGTGCCCTGGACGATCACAAACACGCCGAGCAAAATAAGAACTACCGGCCATACGACGTCCAACGACAGCCACACGAAGATTTGCTGTGATAAGGCCAGGACGCCGATGGCGACGAGGATCCAGCCGAGGGCCTGCCGCCGGCGTGCTGTGACTTCCTCCTGCTCGGCCGCCGTTCTTGTAGTATGTCCCTCCCGCCACTCGGACTCGAAATCTTTCGCCGTTTCGATCACCTGCTGGCGAATCTCTTCGGTGCGCTCGAACGCCCGTGTCGGTTCTCCTTCGGGTGCGGGGGGAATGACGATCCAGGCGATGAGGTACAGGAGCAGCCCTGTGCCGGTGAAAAGCAGGAGAACCCACACGAGGCGGATCAGCGTGGGATCGAGGTCGAAGTACTCCGCAATCCCGGCCGCTACGCCGCCGACCATGGCATTTGAGCGTGAGCGATAAAGCCTGCGTGTCACGATATGGGAACCTCCCTGACGGTATCACGCGACAGAGGCCACCGATCCACGGCCAGGATCGTAAGCATCTGTCGCGTTGCGTGTGGGTTTACTTCCTTGCCGGCCGGGCCGTCTCCTCCCAGACGCTCCCGGTGGACGGTTACGTCACGCCCGTGCCGGTATTTACAGAAAGGGCGGGTAGGTCTCGGTGCGACCCACCCGCCACGTCATCAGCGGCTTGCGTTCCACTCCGCCAGCTTCATGTTTCCGTACCGGACGATCTCTTCGAGGACCGGTACGAAGTTCCCGTTGTCTCTATACATGACGTCGCTCAGTTCATCGCGCAACCGCTGCTGGATCTCATCCCAGAACGGCAACTGCGGCCTCGGGTGGGCGACGTTGACCTGCATGTAGGTAACCTGCGCCCGTGGCTCGTCGATGATGAAGTTTCGCCACGTGTCCGTCTCCAACGCGGAACGGCGCGACACCATGTAACCTGTGGCCACGGCGAACCGGGCCTGGTTTTCGGGACGATTGATGAACTTCAGGAACTCCCAGGTCGCTTGCTGTTCTGCTTCCGTCCCCGTGTCGAGCATCATGAAGCCGGCCCCGCCAATCGGTACGTACGCTTCCTCAAAGGCCGGAAGAGGCACTACGTCCATATCGATGCCGTTCTCTTCCGCCTGCGTGATGAGGCTGATCAGGCCGGCGGTCGTGTATTCCATCATGCCGAGGCGTCCCTGCAGGAACGGAGTGTGGCCCGACGCGGCGCCGCTGCCGTATCCAGCCACCCTGTACTCGTGCACCAGGCTTTGGGCGAAGCGAAGGGTCTCAATCACCTCGGGCGTGTTGAACGTGAACTCGGTGCGTTCCGGATTGTGGATGCGGGCACCGCTGCGGCCTACCCATGCCTCGAAGAGCCAGCGCCAACGGGTAAGCCAGAAGCCGTACGTGTCGATGGCGCCGTCCGGACTATATCGGGTCAGCCGCCGTGCCAGGGCGAGAAGGTTTTCCTTGCCGTCCGGAATCTCCAGTGGCAGCCCGCTCTCGCGAAATAGGTTCTTATTGTAGTACAGCAGCGGCGTGCTGACGTTGTACGGAATGCCGTACATATCATCTCCGACGGTCATGGTGGCGCGCATCGCCGGGAAGAAATCGTCTATGTCGATCTCCGGGTCGGCTTCCATGAAGGGCGTGAGCGATTTTGCCAAACCCGCATCGATGAGAGCATACGCCACGCTTTGTTCCATCATGACCAAGTTGGGAAGCACGTTGCCCGCGTAGGAGACCAGAATTTTCTCCATGGCCTCGTAGTACCCCGACTGATAAACCGAATCGACCTTAATGTGCGGATACTCTTGTTCGAACTCCTCGATAATCTCGTGAAACAGCAACCGGCCCACCGTGGACAGTGAGTTCCAAACGGTAATATGCACCTGCTGCGCGGAAGCGGAAACGCCGAGAGCCATACATAAGACAACGACGGAAAGGACGGTCCAAGCTCGTAGCCTCATCGTGATCGCTCCTCCCTTGTTCAGCATAGTAGGCGGTAGAGACATAGTCGGTAACGAATTTTCACTCTGCTGATCAGCTTACCGCCCTAAATACACTACTTTGTTACAATCAAATCTCCTTGTACGGGCAAGGCGGAAAAAGGAGACGGACGTTATTGGTAGGGAGGAGTCCCAGCGGTTGCCAAGAATAACACCGCAGCATCGCTCCTTTGTCGAGCTGTGTGCAGACGTTCTCGCTTTCACAACATCGGCAGACGGAGGGACGTTCCACATGCGAAACAACCAAGACCGGCAAAGCAACGATCCGATTGGCTCCTACCTGAAAGAAGCCAATCGAGATTTTTTCGGGTCGCTGGCTACTATTGACCCGACGACCAGAGCAAAGGCTTTGATCGGCTTCATCGTCTTTGCCGTCGGGCTGGCGATCATCGTTACTCAGATTGTCTAAGTTCGCACCCAGGAGAAAGGCTTGCCCAGATGCAAGTGGTCGAGGGTGCCTCGTGCGAGCAGATCGTTGAACCAGGCGACGTATCGTTTCAGATGCCGCAGCGCCAGGCCACGAAATCGCGCACTCCAGCGGCGGAATACCGTCTCTAGTGCCATGACAGCCCGGCGGGCCCCATCCAGCCGCCGGTGCTCGGGTTCTCGGAGCACGGCGTGCAGCGGCAGAGGGCGTCGTGCGTCATCTTCGATGGGAAGCGCCCAGGTACCGGTGATTCGGTACGCGTCGCTCCGCTGACCTGCGCCGTCCAACACAAGATGAAGCGGTGCCTGGGCCGCGTGGGTGAAAACGGCGAAAGTGGCGCGACCTCCTTGAGGCGGGCCGGCGATAAACGTGACGGCGGTGCATTCTTGTCCGCGAAGCTCTTGTTCGCGCCGTGCGTCGAGGTAGTCGAGGCCGTGGCGGTGTGCCCAAGCGGTGTTCGGCAGGTTGCCCCAGAAAGTACGCCGGGCGAGAAGGGAATAGGTAGTCACCGCCGCGGCACCGGACGGAAGTGCGGGCGGTGATTCCTGCTGGGCCAGCCGTGCCATGTGCTCGTGGCGCCAGCGCCATACAGTAGACGGGGACACGTCGAGCAGGCGCGCATCCTTCCGGACAGAATTTCCCCTGTGAACGAGCTTTTGGAACCGCAAGAATTCCAAGCGGAGGCGCCGGCGGTGCCAGGACGTTCCGGTCCGCCGGATAAAAGTGCGGTTGCACGATAGGCACCGGTAGCGTGGCGTGCCGGCCTTAGTGCGACCATGGGCGTGAACACGGTCGGCAGCGCAATGGGGACACCTGGGCCGGAACGGCTTCCTCTTCCGCATGCAGCCTGCACCTCGCCTTCGGGTCGTCAGCCGAGTGTCGATGCTAGAGCCCCTCGCACCAAACGCCTGTTTGCCTACGATGTTAGCTGGCGAATGGGTGTTCGTCAAGTCCTATTTTCGGCGATTTCCGTCAAGTCGCCCGCGGCACAGGCTGCACCAGGGAAAGCCAATCTCCGGATAGAAATGAGGGTGCGAGGAGGCTCGTCACGTGTTCCGCTCCCGCAGTATCTCCCCGTACGTCGTTTTCGTGGTCATGCTGGTTGTTGCGCACACCTTTACCGCAGGTGCGCAACACAGCTTGATCGACGTGCAGCTTAGCGGTTCTCTCAGTGCGCAGGGTGTCTTCTTGCTCTCGGAAGGCGCTCCTTCCCTCAAAATCACGGTACGAAGTGCACAGGCCGGTGCCGCTCCTCGTGTCACTTTGCAGGTACTGGACCACAGCGGCCGGGAGCGGCTGTACAGAGCTGTTTCATTGGGTGTGGGTGGTACCGCAGAGCTTGACTTGAGCCAGCTCCCGCCGGGCTGGTATCGGGTGCGCTATACACTGGTCGGGTCTGACGGCCTCACCGAGCTGGCCCGCGGCGCGCGCGACATCGCCATCTTGCGTGGACAACCGGAGCTTCCCGCCATGTACAGTCCGTTCGGGGTGGCCAACGATCGCCTGCAGTCTGAAGAGGCGTACCTCCTGCGTCAGATGGGCGCCGGATGGATTTGGGGTGGAGCCGTACCGAGCTGGGCCGAAGCGCAAGTCCAGCCCGGCAGCAGGTTGATGTGGCGGACAACGGCAGAGGGAATGGAGGCAGCTCGCGCCGCAGAACTGGTCCCGGCGGGTAACGTCGGAGAGGTGCCTCTGTGGGCCAGGCTGTCCGGATTGCCGAGCGATCCATATTTGACGGAATTCCCCCGGTTCCTGCGGACTCTAGCCGACGAGTTGCCCGGCGGTGCAGCGCTCTCGGCTGTACCTCTGTTCGATGTCGTGTTGGATGCCCACGACCGGTTTGCGGAAGCCGTCAAGCGTATCAAGGTTGTCACGGCGAGCTTGCAGGATGGAGGGGGCAGGCTCAACCAGATTTTGGAAGCGAAAAGCCTTACCCAACACGGCCTGGAACAGTTGTTAAGCCACGGCGTGTTGGATCGGATCGACGCCATTCTGCTTCACATGCCGTCACCCGTCGTGCAGCCCGAAGACGCCGACTGGACCGAACTCGAGCGGACGCGGGGATACTTGCGCGCCCTAGGATCGGGTGCGGCGCTTTGGACCGTGACACCGAATGCGGCGAACTCGAAAGCGGAGGAGGAGAGCATCGCCGCGGTCAGCTTGTTTGGCGTTCCCACACCCGTTGAAACACCATACAGCGACCGCTTGGACACGCTGATCCAGGCTCAATGGCTAGTGCGTTCGCACGTGCTGCAATTGGCACATGGAGTTGAGCGCATCTTCGCCGCTCCCTTCTCGACGGGCCCGAGTGACCAGCGCCTCTTTACCGGAAGCGCCGGCGCCTATCCCGACCTGCCCCAGCGTCCACGGCCGTCGGTCGCAGCCTACGCAACACTGGCCGAAACACTGACCGGCGCGACATATATGGGCCAGCTCTCGATGCCCTTTGGTATTTGGGCCTTCGTCTTTGCGAAGCAGGGTGAGCCGATCCTTGTAGTTTGGACCACTCGCCCCAGCGCCGTGCTCGAACTCAACAATGTCAATGTGCCGGTTGTTGAGGTCACAGACATGATGGGTGCCCGCACCGAACAGCCGGTAGTGGCGAGCCGGCTCGTGCTGCCCGTCAGTCCGTCTCCGCAATATGTGCACGGCTTTGACGTGGGGCTTCTCGCTCAGGCCCTGCTCGATCAGTTCCGGGAAAGGCTCGATCTGCTGCGTACGCTAGCCGACTGGGCAGAACGGGACGTAGACAGCCTCGCGGACCGGGTGTACAGCCTCGCGACGCAGCTTTGGATACATGCGCAGGATCCTAGCGCCGACGTCGCCGAGCTTATTCCAACATGGTATGAAACAGTGGATCAGATGCTGCAGCTTGGCTACTCGCTCGTCGGTAGCGGACGGCGGGCCGCCGGCGCTTTGTACGAGGTCTTCGAACTGTTGGCCGTCCTTGCGGAGCTCGGGGCCGTGATGGGTATACAAGACGACCCCGAGGAGCTTCAGGCCCAGGTAGAGGGAACCGACGCCCTGTTGTCGGACGCCCGTGCGGCACTGTCGGAACTGATATCCCGCGAGGAGGTGGCCTTGCCCCACGCCGCACGCCTGATGGAGAGGGTGCAGCGCTGGTGGCAGCAGTCGGCCCACGGTTCGCTGCAGGCACGAGCGGCGTGGGCCGTCGTGGCACGGGAGGCGGCCGCCCTTGCCATGGCCCAGGCCTTCGCCGAGGAGCCCGTGGTGCCGCATGTGTTCTTGCTAACCGACACGACATACTTGGAGCGGCCGTTTCCCGGATTCGACGTATATGAGCCCGGCGCATCTGCAGCCGACGTGTGGACCCACATTGAACAGCTTCTCGACGCATGGCTCATCCCCGGCGGGCTCGGCCTCGGAGGGCTGAAGGGAACCCAAAGCGGCGCAGACGGAGCTGCCGTCGACGCGAAGGGCTGGGACGTGGTCCCGTTGACGGTCAAGGTGGTGGATATGTCGGGCCGTGGGGCGCTGTTTCACGTCGTGTTGGAGGGTCCCGAGGGCTGGCTGTGGCACGTTCAGGACAGCGGCGCGACCATACAGCCTTTAGGGGAGCGGGTGGTCGTTGAGCTCCCCGCCGCCGTGGAAGGTGCCACGACCGTCTCGCTCGGCATCGATCTCCTCATACCGCACGATGCGGCCGTGGGCCTGTACGACGTCGTGCTCACACTGTACGACGCGCGTGACCTGGCCGCCGACCGCATCGCTTTCACGGTAAAGGTGGACGATGCGCCTACCCACGAGGAGCCGGCGGATCCTCAGGCAACCCCACACGGGGTGGAACAGCTACCCACTGCGTCTCCATGGTAAGTGCTGGGAATTGCTTCAGTAGGCGCAGCTGAGGCACGTCCCGGACTCCTTCGACTTTCAGATAGAACCCGGTGGCCAATGCGTCGGCCGGTCCTTCGAGGGTCAGAAGGACGCGGTTGCCGTCGACCCGGACGCTGGAAGTGTTCACCGTCGGATGGGGCTCGGTGCTGCCTGCCTCCTGCACGGCGAGGAACTGCTCCAGGTTTCGGGCGGAGAGCCAGTCGATGCGCTTGTTAAAGGAAAGGCGCACCGTCTGCTCGTCCAGCCACGTCACCTTCTCGACCCGGGGCGCCTCGGTGTACATGTACATTGCGATGTGGTACTCGTACATCGTCGTGGTCGCAAAGCCCATCTGCCACGCGGTTTGCTCGAACTCGGCGATCCAGTCCCAGTCGCGGCGGTTCTGTATTTGCGAACCGATATCGGCCTGGATGCCAATGGGCAGGTCCGGCGCCACTGCGCGGATGAGGTCGACATACGGCTGATAGCTGCGGATGTAATCAGGGGGCAGGTCGCCTTTGATCCAGTCGGGCCAGTTCGTCTGCAGGAAGTGGATGTCCGGCTTGACCGTGGCCAGGACGGCGGCCAAGTCTTCGCCCAAGTCGTAGCGGGCCTTCTGCATCGAGTTCGGCCAGTCCGTCGCCAAGGTCCAGGTGGCCACGGGGATACCGGGCCGCACGTCCCGGATGCCGCCGTCGCCGTTTATGAGCTCGTCCAGCCATTCTGTAACTGTATCGACCCGAAACTGCACCCATTTTTCGTACAGATCGGGCACCTTCGTGTAGTAGCGGGGGCTCGAGCGATCGACGAAGTCCGGGGGCTCCTCACCGTAGCGCTCCCGGAATGCAGCCCGGGCGAAAGGACCGATGTCGCCGTACACCCCCGACTGCAGGCCGTTCCAGTTGGGGAAGAAGGCTTCGACCAGTTCAATGCCGTCGAAGGGATACGTTTGGATGAGCTCGGCGATAGCGGCTTTCTTCCACGCACGGTAGCCGGGATGGTAGGGCGAGAGGTAGATGAAACCGTCGGGAGCGGCGGGCGTGATGAGCTCCTGGCGCCACTCGGGCCATTCCGGCGGGAACCCGGCCGTCGAGTAGGTGCCGCCCGCCCAAACCATGGCCCACACAGCGATGCCGTGGTCGTGGAACGCGTCGATCAGGGCGGCGTTGACGTTCTTCTCGCTGGTGACGACGAGATGCACCGCCCGGTAGCCCCGCAGAGCGATCTCCTCGGCGATGCTGTCGGGCGTGCGGCCTTGGTAATACGGAAAGGCGGGGTCGACCGTCGGCGTCGGTCCAGTGAAGAGGAGCGCTCGCCGATCGAGTTCGTAGGCCGATGTTTCATTAGGTGTGGGGAGACTGAGCAGAGACAGGAGAACTAGCATCACGAGGCACCTTCTCATGTGTTTCAACCGGTGTGGGTTTCGCTGCGGCGGTGCAATAAGGCGTGGCATGGGCATCCCTCCTAAGAAACGGGACCTTTCCCACACGACATGAAACAGCGGCGCAGGGCACGGGACGAAGCCCTGCCTGCCCCGCCCCGAGCCCACACGCCACGAAACAGCGTAATGCGGGACTATGCCTTCACCTCGAGCAGCTCCACCTCGTAGCCGTCCGGATCGGTCAGGAATGCCATCTTGAGCCCGCCCGACGTGAACTGCTCTCGCCAGTTCTCGGGCCAAATCTCGAGGCCCTTCTTCTCGAGCTCGTCGCAGAAGGCGTACAGATCCGGCACGCCGATGGCGGTATGCATCAGGTCTTCCGGCACGTTCAGTTCGTAGTCCGGCGACCAGGTCAGTTCCAATTGGTGGTCGTTGCCCGGAAGTTCAAGGTGGGCGAGGCGGTTGCCTGCGGGCGAGCGGTCCGTGCGCTTTACGACCCGAAAGCCCAGGTTGTCGCAGTACCACTGGATCGACCGCTCCAGATCGCCGACCCGAATGCGGGTGTGCAGGAACTTCTTCATAGCTACCAATACCTCCCATTGCGCAGGTTCATGGCTTAGACTCTGTTTCGCCTCGTGTGGGGATTGTCCTGCGACGGCGTCCGGGACGGCGGCTAGTCCACGGCGCCTATCTCCCGCTGATACGTCTCCCGCAGGGCCAATGCTGCCAGGTCCTTCCGCTTCGCTTCCACCATGACGTCCAAGCGCTCGGGACCGATGCGCTCCACGAGGCGAAAGAAGGGAAGGGCGAATTGCCAGTCGACGTAGTCGGCATGGGCCCTCGGCTGCGCGGCGGACTTCGGGCTCGAGAGGTGGACTTTTGGCGGGCGGTCGGTCCACGTGGCGAAGGCTTGTCCGATCAGCCCTTCCAATTCGGCTTCGGACTCGCCCTCGTTGTGCACGGCATGGTGGTGGTAATCGAAAACCATGGGCACGCCCAGGCGCGTCGCAAGGGACAGGACTTGGCGGGCGGTGAAGCTTCGGTCGTCGTTTTCCAGCACCAGGCGCCGCTGGAGCCAAGGGTCGAGGCGGGCGAAGTTGCGCTCGGCCTGGATGAGGGCTCGCTCGGGATCTTTATAGCTGCCGCCGACGTGAACGACGACTTTCGCCCGCCGGTCGAGTCCCATTGCCGTGAAAAGCCGCCGGTGATACTCCCCGTAGCGTAGGAGCCACACAAAGACGTCGTCCTTGGGGTTGCTGAGGACGCACACTTGGGGCAGGTGGGAGCTTATGCGCACGCCTTGCCGCCGGACGAGCTCGCCCAGGCGCGCCAGGGGTTCCGCCACGGCGGGCTCCTCCCACCAGCGGAAACCGTCCGTAATGGGGTGCGTCGCCAGCGGGATCAGGTTGGCGCTCATTCTGTACAGGCTCAGGTTATGGCCCCGGAGGAAGTGCATGATGCGAATGGTATTTTCGATGTTCCGGGCGGCAGTCGAGACGATGCGGCGCCGGGCGGCTTCCGTGCTGAGCCCCTGTACACTCTTGACGGTCACGTTGCCCGCCGGTGAGCAGTTTTTCTCCGACAGGCAAATTGCAACGAACCCGAAGGCGATGCCGGTCAACTCGTTCGCTCCTTCAATGCTAGGATGGCGCCGCGGGCTGGGCTCCATCCTTCCCACACGGAGCGAAACAGCGTCGAATGAGTGTCAACGGGGACGACAGTGCCGTTCGAGGTGGGTGCGCCGGATCGCTTCGATTTGGCTGAAGTCCATGGCCTCGACGTAGTAGCCTTCCAGCTCATCTCGGACGGCTTTGGTCTGGGCCAGGGTACGCACTGCCTGTTCCAACACCTGGCGGTACAGTGCCATAGCGTCTTCGGTTTCGCTGCGGTGCCGCTGCACTTTGTGGTAGTCGCGGTACTCGTTCAGGTTGACGAGCGTGGCGTCGGGATGTGTGTACGGATGGGCTTCGGTCGAGGTGATGACGGCCACGCCGAGCTTCGGGATGATCACGTGGTCGATGGCGTGTGGGTCCAAGGGGCTGTGAAAAATTTCCAGATCGAAGCCTTGGGCGATAGCGGTTTGGGCGACGGCCTTGAGCAGCGTGGACTTGCCGGTGCCGGGCTCGCCCGTGACGACGATGCGCTTGGGGACGGGATCCATGAGCGACGGCAGAAAGTGCACCAGGCCCGCGGGGGTAATGGCGCTGGCGAAGAGACGACGGGCATGGCCCGTCACTTTGCTCGGGGTACGGTGGCCGAAGATCGACGCCACGACTTGCTGGATCCGCTCGTTCAAAGGGCCGTGGTTCATGGCGGCGGTGTTGGCGGCGACGATGTTTTCGTGGATGCTCTTGGCTGCGGCGAGGTAGCGGTAGGCTTGCTGGTACCCGTGGCGCACCTCGGCCTGGATCTGCAGCACTTCGCGCTTTTGGTGGAGGAGCACGGTAGGATCGAGGAAGGCGCCGAAGTCGACGATCTCATCGAAGATGCCCGGAAACGCCGGGTCGATCGTGTGGGGCGCTGTCCCGTCGAGCCAAGCGACTTCGATGGCCGGGATCCGCACGGCGTCGAGGGACTCGGGATCGCTGGAACAATGGAAGGCTTCGATGTCGTAGCCGGACTCGAGGAACGCTTCGGCGACCGATTTCATGAAGCTCGACTTTCCCGTGCCCGGACCGCCCTTAATAATGTAGAGCCGCTGGGCGCGTCCTGGCCGGATGAGATGGTCGAAGTATGAGAAAAATCCCAGAGGCGTGTTACCACCGAGGAAGGCTCGCCTTGTTTGTGCAGCCATCGAGATGACCTCCCGTGTCTCCGTGCGGCTCAGAAAAACCAACCGCCTTTTCTCACAGTATGCCACGGAGTCCGGGGTGTTGGCCAGGAACCCGGGCACCCGATGTGGAATGCGCAGGAGCGGAACGGGCGGCTGCTCGGGAGTCGCCCAGCTTGCGGCCAATCCCACACGCCAAGAAACAGAGGACAAGCGCAAAGGAGTGACGCTATGTTTCGCCATGATGGAAAGGTTGTTCTGGTGACCGGCGCCAGCAGGGGAATCGGCAAGGCAACGGCGTTGGACTGTGCCTCCCGGGGGGCCGTGGTGTGGGTTACCTCCCGGGACGGTGCGGAGTGCGAAAAGGTCGCCGAGGAGATCCGGAAGGCAGGCGGCCAGGCCTTCGCCCGCGCCTGCGACGTGACGGAGTACGCCGCCGTGGAGCGTCTCGTGCGGGAGATCGTCGATGCGCACGGCCGGCTGGACGCGCTGGTCAACAATGCAGGCGCTATCGAACCGATCGCCTACGTGTGGGATGCCGACCCTGAAGAGTGGGCCCGCAGCATCACGGTCAATCTGGTGGGCGTATACAACGGATGCCGGGCCGTACTTCCTCATTTTATGGAGGCGGGCGGCGGCGTGATCGTCAACGTAAGCTCCGGCGCGGCACACAGGCCGAAGGAAGGCTGGAGCGCCTACTGCGCGGGCAAGGCGGGTGTGGCGATGCTGACCCGGTCCATCGCGCTCGAGGCGGGGCCGCTCGGGGTGCGCGTGTACGGACTGCAGCCGGGCGTCGTCGACACCCGCATGCAGGAGCTCATCCGCCGGTCTGGGATCAACGAGGTAAGCCGCCTGCGCCGGGACCAGCTGGCCGATCCGTCCGAGCCGGCCCACCTGATTAGCTGGCTCATCACCGAGGAGGCAGCGGATCTTGCAGGCCAAGAACTGACGATCCGCGACGCCGACCTGCGGGCCCGGGCGGGACTTGCATCTTACACCGGCGCTTGAGGAGGAAAAGTTACACAGTAAGCTAAAACGTGGAATATGAACTTCCTTTCGTCACGGCCGAGGGAGGCGTGAACTCGTGCATAAACGCTGGGGATTGGTCGCTTTGTTGCTCGCTGTTGCACTCGGTGTTGGAGTGGTCCTGTGGGGCGGGGGGCAGACGCCGCCGGCCAGCGCCCGGGACATCGACGAACTTCTCGCCACGATGAGCCTGGAGCAAAAGGTCGGCCAAATGGTCATGGCCGGCTTCCCCGGGTACTCGGCGGGCAGTGAGGCGACCCAGCTCATCCGCCAGCACCACGTGGGCGGTGTGATCCTGTTCGCTCGCAATATCCGCGACCCGGTCCAAGTGGCGAATCTGACCCGGTCGCTGCAGCAGCTGGCCCAATCGAGCGGCGCCCGCATTCCGCTCTTTATCGCCACCGATCAAGAAGGCGGCATCGTGGCGCGGCTGCGCAGTCCGGCCGCGGTGATGCCCGGGGCGATGGCGCTCGGCGCTGCGAGTTCGCCCGAGCTGGCGTACGAGGCGGGGCGCAGCACGGCACGGCAGCTTCTGGCCGTAGGCATCAACATGAACTTCGCGCCCGTCGTCGACGTGAACAACAATCCGGCCAATCCCGTCATCGGCGTCCGGTCCTTCGGCGAAGACCCCGAGCTCGTGGCGGAGCTGGGCGCGGCGTTCATCCGAGGTCAGCAAGAAGAGGGCGTCATCTCCACGGCGAAGCATTTCCCGGGCCACGGCGACACCGATACCGACTCGCACATCGCCCTGCCACGGGTTGACCATCCCCGGGAGCGCCTCGACCAGGTGGAGCTCGTTCCCTTCCGGGCGGCCATCGCAGCGGGCGTCGATGCGATCATGACGGCCCACGTGACGTTTCCGAGCATCGACCCGACACCGGGCCTTCCTGCGACGCTGTCTCATCGCGTGTTGACCGGGCTCCTGCGGGAAGAGCTGGGGCATGAGGGCCTTATCGTCACCGACGCCATGGAAATGCAGGCGATCACCGCAAACTTCGGCATCGCCGAGGCCGCGGTGCGGGCGGTCGAGGCGGGAGCCGACATGGTCCTTGTCGCCTGGCCCGCCGACTGGTACGACGCCGTGCGGGTGACCCAGGCCCTCGTGGCGGCGGCCCGCTCCGGCAGGATTTCCCAGGAGCGGATCGATGCTTCGGTCGAGCGCATCCTCCGGCTTAAGCTGGAACGGGGCCTCTTCGATGTCGCACCCGTGAGCGCAACCGAGGCGGCGGAGCGGGTGGGCCGCCCTGAGGATCACGCCCTAGCCCTCGAGATCGCCCGGGCGGCCGTGACGGTGGTGAAAGACGAGCAAGGCGCCATCCCACTCGAGCCGAAACAGAGCGGAAAGGTTCTCGTCGTCACGCCGCAGCTGAGTGATTTGACCCAAGCCGAAGAGCGCGGGACGTCCCTTTCCACCTTGGGCGAAGTCGTGCGGCGGCGGATTCCGGACGCGCAGGAAATCGTCATCGGCACAAGTCCCAGCGTCAGCCAGCGCTCCCAGGTAGTGCTCGCCGCGCGGGACGCCGACACCATCATCATCGGCACGTACCGGGCCAATCAGAACCAGGCGCTGCTCGTGAATGATCTGCGTCGCATGGGCAAGCGGCTTATCGTGGTGGCGTTGCGGGAGCCGTATGACCTCCTGCTCTTTCCAGACGTGCCTACCTATGTCGCCACGTACGGATATTTGCCCGTGCATATGGAGGCTTTGGGCGAGGTGCTCTTCGGCGACGCCCCGGCCCGGGGACGGCTGCCCGTGAGCCTGCCCGGACTGACGACGGAGGGGAAGTGACACCATGCGCGGACACGGCAGTCGTGCGGTAGTCTTGTTGGTCGCTGTTGCACTCGGTGTGGGATTTGCGGCTGCGCCCTTGCCGACGGCCGCGGCGAAGGTGCAGCCCGGCATCGAGGTGCTCCTTGACGAGTACCTGCACCTGATCGAAGGCAAGCGGGTCGGCCTCATCACGAACCACACCGGCATCGATTCCAACGGGACCCACATCGCGGACCTTCTGAACGTCGCACCCGGCGTCACGGTGGCCGCCTTCTTCGCCCCCGAGCACGGACTGCGGGGGGACCGGCCGGCCGGAGAACGCATCGCCTCGTACGTCGATCCCGATACGGGCGTGCCGGTCCATTCGCTATACGGCAACACGCTGAAGCCGACGCCCGAGATGCTGCAAGGAATCGACGTGCTCCTATTCGACATCCAGGACGTGGGCACGCGCTTTTACACCTACATTTACACGATGGCTTACGCGATGGAGGCCGCGGCCGAGCAGGGTATTCCCTTTATTGTGCTCGACCGTCCGAACCCCATCGGAGGCGAGATCGTCGAGGGCCCCGTGCTCGATCCGCGCTTTTCGTCTTTCGTAGGGCTGTATCCGATCGCCTTGCGCCACGGCATGACGGTCGGCGAGCTGGCTCTCTTTTTCAACACGGAACAGAACATCGGCGCAGATCTGACCGTGATCCCGATGCAAGGCTGGGAGCGGAGCATGTGGTTCGAGGACACGGGCCTGCCCTGGGTCGCGCCGTCGCCCAATATGCGCTACCCCTCCACGGCGTTCGTCTACCCGGGTCTGGGACTGCTTGAGGGCACCAACGTATCGGAGGGAAGGGGGACGGCCCGGCCCTTTGAGTTCATCGGTGCTCCGTGGATCGACGCGCTCGAGTTGTACGCCGAATTGGAGAAGTTGAACCTGCCCGGCGTCCGCTTCCATCCGTTGTTTTTCACGCCCACGACATCGAAGTATGAAGGACAGCCGTCCCAGGGCGTCGCCGTCGAAGTGGTCGACCGCGAAAGGTTCCGCGCCGTCACCACGGGGCTATCCGTCATTTCCACTATCATGGCGCTCTACCCCGACGATTTTGCCTGGCGCGCCCCCGACCGCAGCGGACGCTACTTCTTCGATCTGCTTGCCGGCACCGACAAAATACGCATGCTGCTCGAGTGGGCGGCGCCGGTGCCGAACATCGCCAGCGTGTGGGAGGACGACTTGACCCACTTCCAAACGCTGCGGGCCAAATATCTGCTCTATTAGCCACTGTTTCACGGCGTGTGGGGCGGGTTCGGACAGCTTCGACGGCCCCGCCGCATACGACACTGTTTCCCGGCGTGTGGGATTGAGCCGGCCGCCGGTTGGGCCATACTAGCCTCGACGACGTACGAGACGGAGGCGAGCGTTGTGGGCGGAGACTGGCGGGTTCTGGGCGACGATAAAGAAGGCGTTCTCGTTAGCGAATCCCACACCTACCGGTACAGAGTCGAAGACGGCGACGTGCGGATCTACTTGCCCTTCGTCGTCGATCAGGAGCGGCTGCAGGAACTCCTGACGGAAGACGGATGGGCCGTGGACACCGACGACGCGGCGCCGGGAGTGCAGGGCTGGGGACCGGAGCACGACGAGGAAGGCTACTATCCGTGCTGGGTGTGGCCGGACAAAGAGCGCAATGAGACCGTGTTCGCTTTCCCGCCCCGGGACTACAAGGCGAGCGTGGAGGGGCACACGGGCGACGGCGCAATGGAGCTCGATCCGGTTTTTGGTCCGAAGGCGCTCGAGGAGTTTACCCGCTGGATCCCGACGTTGCAAGAGGCCGCGGCAAAGCCCGCCACCCGCTAGGGCAGTCCGTGAAGCAGTGTGCGCCCGGGAGGGAGCACAATTGACAACACCGGAGATGGTTTGCCGCTACGTGGCCGGCGGTGTGGAGCTCGGCCGCAGCCTCGATGAGCCGCCTTGGTCCGAAGCGCCCGCCTACGGCCCGTTCCGCCTCCACAACGGCAGCGCCAACTCGGCCTTCGCGACCGAGGTGCGCACGCTGTGGGACGGTCGCCGCCTGTACGTAGCCTTCCGCTGTGAGGACCAGGACATTTTAGCCACGATGACCGAGCGGGATTCTCCCCTTTACGATGAAGAGGTCGCGGAGGTGTTCATCGCGCCCCGGGACCTGCATAACTACTTCGAGTTTAACGTGAGCCCGCGGGGCGTCGTGTTCGATTCCCTCATCCACCACGACGGCGTCCGCTTCGTGGGCCATCCGAGCTGGAACTGTGCGGGCCTCGAGGTGGTCACGGAACGGGCCGTCGCACCCGGACAGCCCACCGCCGATGCCCCCGCCGAGGGTTTCGGTTCGTGGACGGCGCAGCTCGCGATTCCCTTCGCGTCGCTCGAGGAGCTCACCCCACGCCACGGGGACCGGTGGGCCATCAACTTCTACCGGATCAAGCGGCGGCCCGTGGAGGAATACAGCTGCTGGTCGCCGACACTACTCGAGCCGGCGCAATTCCACGTGCCGAGCCGCTTCGGTACGCTGCGGTTCGTGCGAGAATAGGACCCGGCTCGGCACGGGGCTGGCGGGGGCGGGAGCCTGCCCGGACCGGACAAGTTCCACACGCCGTGAAACAGTGTCCAAGCAGCTGCGCAATGCGCCCTTGTTACTGCTGCTCTTTGAGCTGGCGCAGGCGAGCGTTGATCACCGGTACGATTTCCCCCATGACGATGGCAGGCGGCTCGTTGTTCGTGTAGATGCGCGCCAGGCCGGAGGCCAAGGTGCGGTTCGTGAACGTGGGATCGGCGAAGCTGGGCATCGGCTCGGCGGTTTCACCTGCGTAGTAGAACTGCATGATGTCCTCGCGGGTGACGAAGGGGAATGCTTCGAGCGTGATATCGACCCACTCGGCGAGGACCGAACGGCGAGCGGGCTGCAGGCTCTGCAGACGGGCCCGCATCTCGTTCACTTCGGGCGAGACGAGGTGCAGGAGGAACTTCACCGCCGCATCGGGATTTGGGGTGCCCGCCCAGACGCCGAAGCCGTCGAGCGTGGCAAGGGGTACCCGCTTGACCGGGCCCTTCGGCACCTGCGTCATACGGAACGTGAAGGGGGCATGCTCGTAGTGGGCGATGTCGATGGGCAGCGTCTCGTACATCGCGATGACGCCCGATGCGAACGTGGCCCGGTAGTCGCTGTTCAGTAGTTCCGGGATCGTGGGCGCGGTGCGGTCATCGTGCAGCATCGCCCGCCAGTATTCCATGGCCTCAATTGCTTCCGGCTGATCCCACAGGACGATGCTATTGTCGCCTTCGGGGTGGTGGCGTCCGCCGTTAGCTGAGATCAAGTTGGCCCAGCGGTCGATGCTCGTCACCGGGAGCATGCTGCCCCAGCGGATCGTTTGACCGTCCTGAGTGAGGGTGAGTTTCTTGGCCGCCTCGCGCCGTTCCGTCCAGTCCCATGTCTCGTCGGGGAACGGGATGCCGGCCTGTTGGAAAATATCGACGTTATAGAAGAGAGCCGTCGTGCCCAGGTAGTGCGGTAGGATGTACTGCTTGCCTTCCCACGAAAAGGCCTCGAGCTGCATGGGGTTGAAGTCGTCCCACTCGAAGCCGTACTCGTTCAGGTAGTCGTCGAGGGCTAAGAACGCGCCCTGTTCCATCCAGGCGATGAGCACGTCGCCCCAGTAGCCGATGACGTCGGGGGCCGTACCTGCAGCCATGGCGACGGGCACCTGCTGTTCGCTCGTCATGGGCTGGTACACGACCTCGATGTCCGGGTATTTCTCATTGAACGACGCGATGATCAGCTCGTTCAGTTCGTCTTGGTGCGGCCGGGGCCATTCCATCCAAGTGATCCGCGTTTTCGTCTGTGCGAGAGCCGGCGGTACCAGGAGCAACACAACAGTCAAAGCGATGACTACCGTCCGTTTCACCACAGCCTACCTCCTTGGCCGTTCTTCAGATCGGGACTGGCTTCGCCGAATATATTCCAGTGAGGACAGGAATTTCCCTGTTGTACGGAAGGCGGAGGCAAAAAGTGCAAGCGTGCGACACTGTTGCATCGGGTGTGGGGAAGAGGAATCCGGCGGCCTAGCGTCAAAAACGGGATAGGACTCCTAGGAGCTTTGACCCATTGCAGCACACGATCTCCCCGGATGGAAGGGTGCGGAAAATGATTCGATTCGGTACGGGCGGCTGGCGCGGCGTCATCGCGGAAGACTTTACCTTTGAAAATGTGCGCCGTGTGGCAAAAGGTATGGCGCTGTACGCAAAGGAGCAATCCAACGGGCGTGAGCTGAAGCCGATCATCGTAGCCTACGACATGCGCTTTCTGTCTCCCGCCTTTGCTGAAACTTTTGCGGCAGTGCTGGCCTCGAACGGTATCGAGGTCTGGTTTATGAAGGACCCGTCGCCGACGCCCATGGTCATGCACGCGGTCGACAGGGAAGGGCTCGACTTCGGCATCACGATCACGGCTTCCCACAACCCGCAGCACTACAACGGCGTCAAGGTGATCGTGAAAGACGGGCGCGACGCTCCCGTGGAAGTGACGGACGCCCTGGAGAAGATCATTAACGCCCTTCCGGACGATCCCATCGAGCACGGCAGCTTCGCCCAACACGTGGCGGAACAGAGGATTAAGATGTACTCCGGCCGCAACGCGTACATCGATTCGCTCCTTTCCCACATCGATCAGGAGGCGATCCAGAAGCGGCCCTTCCACATTTTGTTCAACCCGATGTTCGGCACGTCCCGGGACATCATGCTGGTATGCCTCGCCACGCTGCGCTGCAACGTCGAGATGATCAACTTCCAGCCTGACTTGGTTAACGTGCGCCGCATCCCGACTCCCGAGCGGGCGAGCCTCGGCGACATGGAGTGGATGTTGCAGGACAAGCGGTATGACCTCGGCATCGCGACGGACGGCGACTCCGACCGCATCGGCCTCTACGACGACCGGGGCGAATACGTCGATGCGGATCAGATCTTGCGCCTGCTCTACTACTACCTGAAGGAGTACCGTGGCGAGAAGGGCGGCGTCGTGCGGAATGTGACCACGACCCACATCCTCGACCGCATCGCCCGCCACTACGACGAGCCTGCCTACGAGGTGCCCGTCGGGTTCAAGTACATTTCGGCGGCCATGGACAAGTACGACCTTTTGCTCGGCGGCGAAAGCAGCGGCGGGGTGAAGCTGCGGGGCCACGTCAACGGCAAGGACGGCATCTTCGCGGCCCTCCTCTGCATCGAGATGATCGCCAAGACCGGCAAGACCATCAGCGAACTCGGAGAGGAAATCAACCGGCGCTTCGGCCGTACCGAGACCCGGGCCATCAACTTGCCGATCACGCCCGCCGAAAAAAGCCGCCTGCAGTCCCTGCTGTTCGAGGAGAAGTACGTGCCCAAGCTGCCGAAGGCGAGCGAGAAGATTTCGTACCTGGACGGGCTAAAAGTGTACTTCCCCGACGACACGTGGGTGTGCATCCGTTTCTCCGGAACCGAACCGCTTGTCCGCATCTTCATGGAGCAGAACGACGCCGAGGAGATCGACGAAGTAGTCGCCGCCCTCGCCGAGGACAAGAGGCTGGCGTTGCCCGTCGTGGAGTAGCCGGGGGGTGCACCACATGAAACGCAACGTACGGAAACACGCACTCGCCTCGCCGCTGTTTCTCGGCGTGTGGGTTTTGGCACTGCTGCTGGTCCCCACCGCCGCCCGGACCTCGGCAGCGGATGCGGCCCGCAGCGGCGAACCCGTAGCCATCCGGGTGCAGTTCGAACCGGGTCCGGAGCTACAAGAAGCATATTGGCTGGCGGGCCTCGCCTCTACGCCCGGCGACTTCCCCGACGTGCTGGGCCTCGTATGGGCTCGCGTCCCGCTCAGTTGGTTCGGCTCGACGTGGGGCCTGCATCTCGTGAGCGCTCAAGGCCTGCTCCCGAACAATCTGGCGGCGGATGGAAGCGGCCCGCTGTCCGGCCTGAAGTTCTACACGCTGGTCTCCGTGAACCCCGCTTCCGGACACAGGTACGAGGCGGTGCTTTCCTACGATCCTCTGTCAGGCGCTGTTGCATTGCGTGTGGGAGACGTGACGGAAGGCCGCACGCTGGTGGAACGGGGCCTCACCCTAGCGCCCTACTCCGGCGTGTACTACTCCACACCCGCTGAAACAGGGTCGCACATGGTCGTCGACGTGCACAGCCGCTTCGAACCGTATGGCCTCAACTGGCGCCTAGTGCAGCCCGAGCCGGACGGCGTGCACATATCGGTGGACGTCGTGGACCGCCGGCGGCCCGTGCACGTACGGTTGCTGTCACCGTGGAACGAGTTGCCCGGCGGCGTGCGGTTGCAGATCGGCGACAGCGAGATCGGGCGGATCGAAGGGATCGGCAATGAGACGCTGTTTCCGCTCGTGTTGGATGGCCTGCCCGCGGGGCACTACGATGCTCGCCTTGACTACCTCTACCGGGACGAAGTCGTTGCCTCGTTCGTGCGCCCGTTCCATCTGGGCGTCGTGGAGGCTCGGTTGGAAGGCATCGAAATCCACGTCGGCGGTCCCGATGAGATCCAGATAAGGGGCGATGTGGTCCTCACGGCCGACGGCCCGGTGCGCGACGTGACCGTGGCTTTAGACGCTGTTCTGTCCCGTGTGGAATTAGAGGCGCGGGACTACGGGACAACCTTTGTGTTTACGTCGGAGCTCGAGTCGAGGCGGCGGGTTCTGGAGCGGTCCATTCCCACACTCGATGAAACAGAGGTAAGGCTCCCCTTCGCTGCCACTTTGTCGGTCTCCGATGTGCAGTGGCCCTACCGCATCTGGGAGCTGGCCCTGGTGCCCGAGGTGTCGACGGCTGCCGGGGTGCGGACGGGAACGTACGAGGACGTGATCCGGGTCTACGCCGTGGCGCCGCCGGAGCCCGACGGCACACTGCGGGTGATGACCTACAATATCCACCACGGCGAGGGCATGGACGGCCGGATCGATCTGCAGCGCCTCGCCGACGTCATGGCGTATTCCGGTGCCGACATCATCGGCCTGCAGGAAGTGGACGTGCGCACTCGCCGGTCCATGGGCGTCGACCAGCTGGCGGCCTTGGCCGAGCTGCTGCACATGGAGAGCGCTTTCGGCTGGAACCTGCTGTACCAGGGCGGGTATTACGGCAACGCTCTGCTCAGCCGGTACCCGATCCTTTCCAGCAACAACATCAATCTTTACTGGGCCGGAGGCGAGCCCCGCGGTATGCTGCGTGCCGTGGTCGATGTGGACGGCAGCCCGCTCACCGTGTACGTCACGCACCTGGGTCTGGACGCACGGGAGAGGGACGGCCAGCGACGGCAGATTGTCGACCGGTTGCGAGGCACGGACGGACCATTCGTGCTGCTCGGTGACATGAACGAAAGTTGGAGTCCCGGTCAGGAGCCCCTCTTCGCCGATGCCGCGGTCGATGCGTGGCTGCAGGCCGTCGACATGTCCGAGCCGTCTAGTCCGCTGCGGCTTCTGGGCACGTTGGGGAGTACCTTCAGCAGCACGAATCCGAACCGGCGCATCGATTACATTTTCTTGTCCCACGATCTGGCCGTTACCGGAGAGAGCGCGGTGTTCACGATCCAGACCCAGGCTTCGGACCACTTGCCCGTCGTTGCCGAGATTGAATGGAAGAATTGAGGTTGGATTTGGCGTTGAAGTTGAAAAGCGTGCGGGTGATGACCTTCAATATACGCCACGGCCGAGGCGTGGACAACGAAATTAACTTGCCTCGCATCGCCCGGGTAATCCAGGACGCGGGCGCGGAAGTGGTCGCCTTGAACGAGGTCGACCGGCGGACGAGACGGAGCGGCGGCGTCGACCAGGTCGAAGAGTTGGCAAATCTTCTGGACATGGAATACGCGTTCAGCCCGAGCATCGAGTACCAGGGCGGTCAGTACGGCAACGCCGTACTGAGCCGCTGGCCCATCGAGGCGGCGCACGTCTACAAGTTGCCCGAGCTCGGTCCCGAGGTGCGCACGTTGCTCTACGCCCGCATCGCATGGGACGGCGAGCCCTTGCACTGCTTCGTCACGCACCTTGGGCTTTGCGACGACGAACAGCGGGCCCAGTTGCGGCAGATCGCCAAGGTGCTCGAGGCGACTCCGGGCCCCAAGATCCTGGCCGGCGACTTCAACTTCGATGCCAGCCTCGTCGACTGGCTGAACGAACTTCCCGCCACCATGCGCGAGCTTTGGACCCTGCAACAGAGGGAACGCCTCTTCGCCCACCACAACGGACTCAGCGGCAACACGTTTCCGTCTCGCGATCCCAAGAAGCGCATCGACTACATCCTGGCCTCCGAAGAGCTGGAACTCGCCGAGCCCGTCCTGCCGGTGCACACGTTGGCGTCGGACCATTTGCCCGTCGTAGGCACCTTAGCGCGGCGGATGTAATGGACGGGTCGTCTCGGGATGTACCTTCCCAAGCTATGCCGCTGTTCCATGGCGTGTGGGATTGCGGCCCTTCGATATACCCACACGCCGTGAAACAGTTACCGATGTAGTGCGCAGTCGACCACTAGAAATCCTGGATTAGGGCATCGATAGTCGGTTTGATTTCCAGGCCGACCGTCGTCGCAGGCTGGGCTCCGCTCCACAGTTGCTGGTGGTACGTGGCGCGCAGTGTTGCCTGGACCTGATCCCAGTTGGCGGGGTAAGGCATGACGCGGGTCGTGCCGTGCTGGAGCGGCTCGATGTAGGCAAGCCGGTTCCAGTCGGCGTCTGGACGGAGAAAGTACTCGACCGCGGCGTCGATGATGAACGGGATGCCGTTACCGAGTGTGTAAAACTGCCGCTGCGCGAAGTCGCTCGTGGCCATGAATTCCACGAGCTTGGCGGCGAGTTCTGGATAGCGGGTGTGAGCGTGCACGGCGACAAAATACGCCTCCGCTGCCGTGCGATCCACCGCCGCGCGCGGGAACGGAGCCACGTCATTCGGGAACGGCTGCTCGTTCAGGCGGCGCATGTCCCACGCTCCCGACGGGTACATGGACGCCGTTTCGTTGTTGAAGTATGTCCATGGACTGCCCCATAGGATGGTATAAGGGGGCGTGACAGCGTGCACGTGGGTTAGGTCGGCGAGCCACTGGAGAGCATCGGCGGCCTTTGGCTCGTGCAGGAGGAACTCGGTGCGGTCCGCATTGAAGATATCGCCGCCGTTGCGCCAGACCCAAGTGATCCAGTCGCGTAGGACGAAACTGTACCACACGAAGCCGAAGCGATCGACGACTCCGTCACCGTCCTGATCACGGGTAAGTGCTTTGGCTTTTGACACAAAATCATCCCAGGTATCCTGTGCCGAGAGCGGTGCGATCCCCGCGCTGTGGAAGTGGTCGACGTTGTAATTGATCCCGGCCGGTCCACCGTAGAGCGGCAAACCGAACAGCTGGCCATTCACCCTGCCGTCGTCGACCAGCCCGGGGAAGTAAACATCTTCCAAGTCTGTGCGCAAGTATGAGTCGAGCGGCAGGAAGAATCCTTGGCGCGCTAGGTTCGCAAAGTCAAAGCTCCAAAGAAAGACGATGTCAGGCGCCAGTCCAGCGGCGGTACGCACGGGAATTTGTCCGACCAGGTGGCCTCCGCCGATGTACTCGATATCGTACGTCAGTTCGGGGTAATCCTTTTGAAACTCCGTCAGGATGTTCTCCAGTACAGTCATCACTTGCTCCATATCGCCGTAGCCGGTGGTGATGTGCAAGTGGGTTTGACCGCCTGCAACCGGCGCAATGATCAGAAGGGTAAGGAACACTACCGCGGAATCTACCGACAGGCGTCTCATTACGACACCCCTCCCGACGCAATATTTTAGAAGCCGCCTATTCGTTCGTTCTCGGCCGGCGATTTCCTCTGTTTCACGGCGCGTCGATTTCTGTGCAAGGGTACCTACCTCGCATGCCGGTGAGCTGATTCTTTTCACACGTCTCATGGCGTGTGGGGCGCGTCCGGTGCCCCAACCCACACGCTAGGAAACAGTGGCCGACGCGCTCCGGGGAGCGTTCATCCTACGCCGTTCCCACACGCCGTGAAACAGTGTCCAAGCTTAGCCTGCGTCCCTCCGCTCGCCCGGTGCTTGAATGATCACCCGGTCTCCCTCCACGACCATCTTCACCCGGCTGCTGCCTCCGAGCCGGTTGGTAAACTCCTTCGGTAGCTTGATCCGGCCGGCGGAATCGAGCAGGGCGAAGGCCTCGTGGGTAGTGTGGTCGACGCCGATGCCTGCGCCAGAGCCCGTGGGTTGCAGGGGGATCTCGCCGCTCAGGGCAGCTGCCACCGCATCGGCCGTCTGCTGCCGGACCACCTCCGTGCTAAGCTTTCCGTCTTGGATCTCCACGTAGCGGTCGGCGGCCCGGGCCACGGCGGGGTCGTGGGTGACAATGATGACCGTGACACCAAACTCATCCCGCACCTGCCGGAAAAGGTCGAGCATGGCGGCGCCGGTGCGGGAGTCAAGGGAGCCCGTCGGTTCGTCGGCCAAGAGCAGCTCGGGTTCGTTGGCCAAGGCGACCGCGATGCCGACCCGCTGCTGCTCGCCGCCCGACATATCCCGGGGCCGGTGGCGCATGCGCTGGCCCAGGCCGACGGCGCCGAGCAGGTCCTTAGCGCGCCTGCGGTTGGGCCGGCCGGCCAAGATCATCGGCAGTTCCACGTTCTCTAGGGCGGTGAGATAGGGAATGAGATTGCGGCCGGTCTGTTGCCACACGAAGCCGACCATCTCGCGGCGGTAGCGCATGCGGGCCCGGTCGGAAAGGCGCGTGAGGTTCCAATTGCCCACCTGCACCGTGCCGGCTGTGGGCGCGTCGAGTCCGCCGAGCACGTTGAGGAGCGTGCTTTTCCCGCTGCCGCTCGATCCAACGATGGCGATGAGCTCACCCCGTTCGACCTGCAAATCGAGACCTTGGAGCGCCAGCACTTCCAGGTCGACCACTTTGAAAATCTTGATGAGGTCTTCGCAGAAGACAAAGGGCCTGGTCTCGTCCATCGTCACGCCTCCTCACCCAGCTTGACGGCTTGATGGAGCTGGATCCGCACGAGGGCCGCAGCCAAGACCAACACGCCAAGAAACAGCATCACACCTAGGACGACGTAGATGCGCCGGACGTCCGCTGCGTCGATCACCACGGTGAAGGGCGGGACGGAGTCGGCTATCTCGGGGTTGACTTGCAGAAACGGCAAGAAGAAGTGGGCCGAGGCGACTCCGAGGAGGCTTCCGAGTCCGAGGCCCGCCCCGACCGTCAGCACGCCTTCCAACACGAGAGCGAACAGAAGCTGAGGGAGCGACAACCCCATCGCCCGCAGCACCCCGAATTGCAGTGCCCGGCTGCGCAGCGACAAGAAGTGGAACAGGAAAAAGCCCGTCACCGTCGCGACGCCGGCCACGATGAAGCCGATGGTCAAGACGCCGGAAAAGCCCATGCGGAACGGGTCCCTGCGGGCTTCGACTAGCTCCCGGCGGGAATCGTCAAGGCGGACTACGTAAATCCCTTCCTCGGCGAGGGCATTCACGATCGGCTGCAGCTGGGCGCCGGGTTCGAGGGCCAGCCAGACGTCGTAGGGCTCCATCATCGTCTGCTCTTGAATGTGTTCCAGATTTAGGACGAACATGGGTCCTTGCCGGGGATCGAGGGTCGGCCAGTAATCGATCGGCGCGACGATGTACGCTTCCACCGGTTGTCCCCCGATGTCAAAGGTGACCCAATCGCCGAGTTCGAGGCCGCTTGCTTGCATGAAGGAGCGGGATGCGAGCACGCCCTCCCGGTGCAAGATGAGCGCGTTGAGATAATGGTTCCGATGGGCCGGCAGGAGGCCGTCCCGGAACCAGGCAACTGCGGCGAACTCGTGGGGGACGATTCCCAGGATGTTCGCCTGGCCCCGGTGGACGCCGCCGAGCTGCACGTCGACCCGCCGGCTCATCACCCGGGCGGCGGCACGCACTCCGGGCAATCCGTGGTTGACGTAGAAGGGCGGCTCGAACACTTCGTCTACGGG
>LSQX01080717.1_pt3 | contig 37041 bp, 42 predicted proteins | sample 654561 | NCBI WGS metagenome assembly LSQX01 (sample SAMN04489861, study PRJNA283612) | anaerobic digester metagenome | isolation source: 4 biogas reactors fed with cattle manure at either 37C or 55C with and... | place: Denmark: Kongens Lyngby | collected 2014 | reverse complement strand
TGTATTGCCGAGCATTTTTGGGCGATATGACGGAAAAGATGCAAGCAAGCATGCAACAAAGGCTTCAGCCGCTCATTGCGCGGTGTTGCCTTAGCTGTCATCAAATGTTAATGATATTTGGGAAGCCAATCTCCGTGTGTGTCGATAAGCTCGTCACACATTGAAATGATATCGTCAATTGACAGCTCGCTTGAGCAGTGCGGGTCAAGCATGGCCGCCTGGTAGATATGCTCCTTTTTCCGCGTGACAGCCGCCTCGATTGTGAGCAGATGTACATTTATTTCTGTCATATTCATCGCGGCAAGCTGAACGGGCAGCGGCTTTTGCATGCAGGGCTGAACGCCGTATTTGTTTACAAGACAGGCGACTTCAACGCAGGCTTCTTCCGGAAGGTTGGGGATTATATGACCTTTGTTCAGCACGTTGCCCCCGATTTTGTAAGGAACGTCCGTAACCATCGCCTCCATAATATAAGAGGCGTACTCCCTTGTCCTCGAATGTCTTATCTCTCCGTTGAGATATTTTTCCTTTGCCTTTTTCCAGCTTTCAATCTGATTGATACAGCGCCGCGGATATTCGTCAAGAGGGATGTTGTAGCGCTTTATAAGCTCCGGATATTTTGATTTGATAAAAAAGCTGTTATATTCGGCGTTGTGCTCGCTTGACTCCGTGCAGTAATATCCAAACCGGCGGATGTATTCATACCTGACAAGGTCATGGTGAGTTGTGTCGCCGCTTTCAAGCACTTTTTTCGCCTCGGCGCGCACGGCGGGGTAAAGGTCTGTTCCGTCCGCGTCATAAAGCTCAACAAGCCAGCCCATGTGATTGATGCCCGCGATACATTCTTTTATCGGCTCGCTGTATTCGATTTCGAGGTCGTTTAGCAGCCCTCTCGCGCACATCTGCACGCTGTGGCAAAGCCCCACTGTGTTGACTCCCGTGTATCTCTGCATAAAGCCCGAAAGCATCGCCATCGGATTTGTGTAGTTAAGAAACCATGCGTCGGGGCAAACCTCCTCCATGTCTGCCGCAAAATCGGCAAGCACAGGTATTGTTCTGAGCGCGCGGAATATCCCGCCGATTCCTGTCGTGTCAGCTATTGTCTGGCGCAGACCGTATTTTTTCGGCACTTCAAAATCAATTATTGTGCATGGGTCATAAAACCCGACTTGTATCGCGTCGACGACAAAGTCAGCACCTCTAAGAGCTTCCTTGCGATTTTCGACGCCTATGTATGACTTTATCTTCGCCCTGCTGTCATTGATGTTTTTGTTAAGCGTGTTAACCATAAGCTCCGACTGCTCAAGTCTTTCCTTGTCGATATCATAAAGAGATATCTCGCTGTCGCGCAGCGCTTCGGAACACATTACATCACCGAGAACATTTTTTGCGAACACAGTGCTGCCTGCACCCATAAAAGCAATTTTCATAGTTTTCCCCCATTTTTATAAAATAAATTCAATATTGTCCGTCTTTTTATCGACGGGCAGAATTTCCGCGTCAGGGTATCCCAAAGCAGCCATGCCGTAAACATCATGCGACGACGGTATTTTTAAATCGTCAAGTATTTTTCTGATTGACGGCTCGCCGCAAATGCCGAACAGCTGATTTATCCAAACAGAACCTATTCCAAGGGAATGAGCGGCCAAAAAGGCATTTTCGAGCGCGCAGGCGCAATCTTCTCTGCTGTATTCATATTCCCTGTCGCAGGAGGCGATTAAAAGGGCGTTCGGTGAATAAAAGTCATAATCGTCGCCCCTGCTAAGGCAGACAGCAATCTCGCTTGAAAGCCTGTTCATCAGCTCCTTGCTTTGAAGAACCGTAAACTTCCACAGCTGGCTGTTTTTCGCGCTCGGAGCAAGCCTTGCGGCCTCGGCGATTAAGCCCAAATCCTCCCTGCTTATGCTCCTGTCTGAAAAGCTTCTTACACTCCTCCTTGATAAAATACACTTTATGGTTTCGTTTTTCATAACCTTTGCACCCCCTTAAGGCAACGCTCTATCTCCTTGCCGATTATATCCGCCATACGGACAAAGCCCGAGTCGTTCGGATGTGTGCCGTCAACGGTGCAGCAGTCCCTGTATTCGCCCATAAAAAGACTTTTCCCGTCGATATAAAAAACATTTTTGTCGCCGCTGTTCAGCGCGTTTAAATAAGTCTCATAAATGACTTCGCGGCGCATTGAAGCGTCGTCAATATTTTTGTCAAAATCGGGTCTTGAAACAAATATGACAGGCAGTCCGGGATTTCTGCCCCTCATTTTTTTGTAAATTTTGTCGTGTGTGTTTTTCAGGTGTTCTATATTCGGCGAGTTGTGGTCATAGTCGCAGACAAACACGCTCATGTCAAGGTCGGCGATGTAGTTTATTATGGCGTCCTCTCCTTTCGCGCTCCCCGAAAACCCGAAATTAATATAATTGCAGCCAAGCTTGCGGGAAATTATCGCTTGATATGAGTTGCCGGGGCGTGAAGCGCATCCGCCTTGAGTTATTGACGAGCCGTAATAAACCACGTGCTTTTTGTATTTGTATTGCGGCGCGTCGCCTACGGCGGAAAATGTTTCAAGCCCTATGAACAAGTCGTCAACGGGGTTGTAAAGAGGAAAGTTTATTTCAATATCCCTCATGCGTTTTGAGCCGAAATGATATATTTCCTCGTAGCCGTCCTTAATTTTTATCGGCGGTATAAATGCCTTGCAAAACTCGTCGCCGACATACATATCAAATCCCGACGAGCCCGACAGCGGCATATTCGGCATGTGGCAAAGAGATGACATCAAAACCTTTAGCGCAATAAATTCGGAATCGGTGGAAAAGCGAACGCGCCCTCCCGCCGTGTTAAGGTTAAGATTCTTAACGGACTCGCTCGTGGACTCCGCGACATTTTGCGGTACGCGCCTGAACGCCTGACCGTCCTTTGAGTTATAAAGTCCGAATATCTTGAAAGGCTTGTGTCTTGAGCTGTAAAACGCAATATTTTCTTCCTTGAGCTCTGTGTTTATCCTGAGATTGCCGTCATAATTTACAACATCATATCTTGGCAATCCGCCCGCCTCCTTTCACGGTCACATATAAAATATATTGTCTGCGTATTCGTCAAAAATCTTTTTGTTATGCTCGTCGCCGCCGTCAAGGTTTGCGCTCATAAATATGGGTGGAACAATTCCGTCGGCAATGAGCTTTTCCACCGTTTCTATGACAATACTGTTAATCAGCGACACGCCGACGGCTGTCGATGTGGGTCCGATCATTTCCGCCAGACCCTCAAGCTTTATCGCGGCGTCTCCCGGCACTCCGCAGTTGTCAATGACTATGTCGCAGACATCACACAGATGCTTGCCCGACGGGTGCCTTGAGGTGACGGAGTTTGAGTGCTTAAGGCTTGTGAAGCCGACTGTAAAAACTCCCTTTTGGCGCGCCTCAACAGCCATCTCTATCGGGACGGTGTTTCTCCCCGAGTTGGAGTGAAGTATGAGCATATCACCGGATTTTAAATTGTTGCTCTCAAGTATAATCTTGCCAAGCCCCGGCAGACGCTCAAGCTCGCTCGTCATTGTGACAGGGCGCGTGTTGAGCAAAACACCTGAAAAAAAGATGGGGTTAATTATCGCCAGACCGCCCGTCCTGTAAAAGACTTCTTCGGCAAGCATACCTGCGTGTGAGCAGCCAAAAACAAAGACGCTGCTTTTTCGCTTTATTGTTTCCGCCATGACTTCGGACACGCGCAAAAGCTGCTCCTGCTGTGTCGACCACGCTTCGTTGATTGTCTCCGTAACCTTGTTTATGTATGTTTCACCGTGCATAAACGCACCTCCCTTTTGATTCTTACAATATTATACACCACGCGCAAATAAAAATAAAGGCATTAATCAATTTGAGTTTGCGCATGGCGGAAAAACACACTGTAAAGTGAGGGCAGAACCTTTGATTTATGAGATCTTTAAGTCAGAAAAGTAAAATACGCTTAAACAAAAAAGAAATGTTCCATGGCTGATTATACCACAAAAACATACCAAATGAAAAGAGAAATCTTAACTTTTTCTGAAAATGTTTCAAAGCTTCAAATAACTTCCCGTGAGACACACAAAAATTCAGCATCGGATGATTTACAGGATTTTAAAGATCCGAAAGCTGCATTTTATCAGGCATATCAGGCATAGCGGACATGGCGGCATACACGACAGCCTCCGCAAATGTTAAGAAACAAAATCGACGGGCTTTGATGCCGTCCTGCCAAGGGAACGCCCGGGCAATCAGCAAAGAAGCGCAAAAGTCTTATTTTAGGGCAACACCGCACAATGATTGTTGTGCGATTGCGACGTCAGTATTTCAAATTGCCGAAACAGCGGAGACAGTAAAAAAGAAATTCAATGAAAAGTTTTCAGCATTTTGCTGAAAGTCAAGAATAAATGTAGCAATTTGTAAAAAGATGATGTATAATGCCTTTAGTCTTAACAGGAAACCGTGATATATAATTAAATTAACATATTTGGTTCAAAGTGCCTTGAGTATTGCGGTACCTTATGATACAATGCCATTAACGTTTTTGATAATGGAGGGCTGTGTTTTGCAGAGCATAATTTCTGTCGGAATAGACATAGGCACCTCCACCACACAGGTTGTTTTCAGCCGGTTGTCGATGGAAAACACGGCGGGATATTTTTCAGTCCCTCAGATTTCCATCGTTGACAAAAAAGTTGTTTACAAAAGCGACGTTTACACAACCCCATTGAAATCAAGCTCACTGATTGACGGCGAGGCGGTTCGAGGCATTGTCGAAAATGTTTACAATGACGCAGGCTTTCGCCCCGCGGACATCGGCACGGGAGCTGTCATAATAACAGGCGAGTCGGCAAAAAAAGAAAATTCAGAAATCGTTTTAAAGCAGCTTTCAAGCTTTGCTGGCGAGTTTGTTGTTTCTACGGCAGGCTCCGACCTTGAGGCGATAATCGCCGGCAAGGGGAGCGGCGCCGCCGCTTTTTCTAAGGACGGAGAAACAGTGGCGAATATTGACATCGGCGGAGGCACGGCGAATATCGCGATTTTTGATTGCGGGGACGCTGTTTCAAAAGGATGCGTTGATATCGGCGGCAGGCTTGTCACCGTCTCACCCGACATGACTGTCACATACATCAGCGAAAGCGCAAGGCTTATAGCTGAAAGCTGTCGGGCGGACATTGTCCCGGGCAAAAAAACTTCAATGAATGACCTCTCACTTTTGTGTGAGGGTATGGCGGCTCTTTTGGAGCGTTCGCTCGGAATCGGCGGCCGCACCGAGCTTCTTGATAAGATAAAAACAAGCGGCAGCTCCGATTTAGTCATAAATAAGCCTGTCAACGCCGTTTGCTTTTCCGGCGGCGTGGCAAATTTCATTTATGACGACGAGCGGGACAAGCTGAAATTCGGCGATATCGGCGTTTTGCTCGGCGACGCTGTCAGAAACAGCAGGCTGGTGTCGGACTTCAAGCTCATAAAAGCATCGGAAACAATAAGCGCCACAGTTATCGGCGCGGGAACATACACGACTTCAATTTCAGGCAGCACGATAGACTATGCGAGGGATATTCTTCCGCTTAAAAACATTCCCGTGCTGCGAATTAGTGAAAGCGAGCAAAAATCCTGCTTTGACGGCGACAGCTCTGTTCTTGAGGAGCGCGCGAGGTGGTTTTTGTCACAATGCGGCGGCGCCGTCGTACTTGCCCTGCGCGGCGAGCCGGATCCCTCTTTTTTATCAATCAAAAGACTCGGCGAAGCAATTTCCTCTGCAATGGACAGCGTCCTGCCCGCGGGAGAGCCGATAATTGTCGTCCTTGAATGCGACATCGCAAAGGCTCTCGGAATGCAGATAAAACAATTTTCAGGCGGCGCAAGAAGTGTGATTTCATTGGATTCCATCAAGGTTTCACAAGATGATTTTATAGACATAGGAAAGCCGCTGATGGACGGGATTGTAGTTCCCGTCGTCGTAAAAACACTTATTTTCGGCTAAGGGGGATGCGAATTGTCATACAAAACCCTGCTTTCCGGGCAGTATTTCACCTTCGGCAGCGTCAAAGAGGTGCTGGCAAAGGCAAATGAAGAAAAATCCGGGGATATACTTGCCGGTATCGCCGCGCGTTCCGATATAGAGCGTGTCGCGGCAAAAGAGGTTTTGTCTGAAATGTGTCTTTCGGAGCTTCGCGAAAACCCCGTCGTCCCTTACGATAGCGACGACGTGACGAGACTTAATCAAGACGGCATAAACGAGCGTATTTATGACAAAATCAAGTCATGGACAGTCGCAAAGCTGCGCGAATGGATTTTATCAAACGAAACCTCGGAGGCGGATATTAAACGTGTTTCAAAGGCTTTGACGGCGGAAATGGTCGCCGCCGCGGCAAAATTGATGACAAACCTTGACCTTGTTTACGGCGCGGCAAAGATTCAGGTTCCGGCGCGCTGCAACACGACAATAGGGCTGCGCGGCACACTGTCCACACGGCTTCAGCCAAACCACACAACGGACAATATCGAGGGGATTACAGCGTCGCTTTTCGAGGGTTTAAGCTATGGCTGCGGCGACGCCCTTTTAGGTTTAAATCCCGTAAACGACACAGTTTCAAGCCTTTCCGAAGTTTTAAAGACACTTGATGAGATAAAAAACAAATTTCAGATTCCGACTCAGATATGTGTGCTGGGTCACATCACAACACAAATAGAGGCTGTCAGGCGCGGCGCGCCCTGCGATATGATTTTTCAGTCGATAGCGGGGAGCGAAAAAGGCAACAAGGCTTTTGGGTTCGGTACCGAAACAATTTCAGAAGCCGTTGACCTGATGAAAAAACAAGGCACGGCATCCGGCAATAATGTCATGTATTTTGAGACGGGGCAGGGCAGCGAGCTTTCATCCGACGCTCACTACGGCGCGGATCAGGTGACCATGGAGGCAAGGTGCTATGCTTATGCGCGAAACTTTGCGCCGTTCATGGTAAACACAGTCGTCGGATTTATAGGTCCCGAATACCTTTACGACAGCAGGCAGATAATCAGAGCGGGTCTTGAGGATCACTTTATGGGCAAGCTTTCGGGCGTTCCGATGGGCTGCGATTGCTGCTACACGAACCATATGCTTGCGGATCAAAACGATGTCGAAAATCTTGCGCTGCTGCTTGGCGCCGCAGGAGCAAACTACATAATCGGCGTGCCGACGAGCGATGATATAATGCTAAACTATCAAACTAATTCATATCATGACGCGTGCGCTGTCAGAGAAGTTTTGGGCAAGCGGCCAATCCGCGAATTTGATATGTGGCTCGAAAAGATGGGCATCACCGAAAACGGCAGGCTGACAAAAAGGGCGGGCGATCCTACAATATTCACATCGGCCGCCGGGCTCGGTTAAGGGGGCGAAGCGCAATGACTGACAAAAAGATGATTGAAGATATAGTAGCGCAGGTGCTTTCCGAAATCGGCTCTCTCCAAGCCGCGGCGGAGGGCGCAAAGGCGGAGCTTGACGGCTCTTTTGACGGCGGCATTTCCGAAGCCGATTCTTCCGGCGGCATTTCAGACAACGGCGGGGATGAGGCGATTGAGGATATCACTTCAAGCGAATCAAGAGCCGTTTTGCTGCTGAAGGATCCCGAGGACTACGACGCGCTGATAAGGATGAAAAGCAAAACAACGGCGCGCATAGGTGTGGGCAGGGCAGGCGGCAGGCTGAACACCCGCACAATGATCACACTGCGCGCCGACCACGCGGCGGCAAAGGACGCCGTATTTTTAGATGTCGGCGAGGAGATAATCAAAAGGCTTGGGCTTTTTGAGATTCAGACAAAATGTGCGGACAAAAACACATTTTTAACGCGTCCCGACCTCGGCAGGAGCTTTTCAGACGACGCGATTAAAGAGATAAAGACAAGGTGCAGGCCGAATCCCGATGTTCAGATTTATCTAAGCGATGGACTTTCCTCCACCGCCATAAACGCGAACGCGGAAAAAATTCTTCCCGCGATAACAGAGGGTTTGACATCGAGGGGGATTTCTGTCGGCACACCCTTTTTTGTGCGGTTCGGCAGGGTGGGCGCGCAGGAAGAAATTGCGGAGGCGCTGGGCGCGAAAGTCGTCTGTGTGCTTATAGGCGAACGCCCCGGGCTTGCGACATCCGAAAGCATGAGCGCTTATATAACATATGAGGCAAGGGTGGGAATGCCCGAATCGCGGCGGACAGTCGTGTCCAACATCCACAGCGGAGGCACAGCTGCCGTTGAAGCGGGCGCATATATTGCCGAGCTGATAGAAAAGATTCTTAACGCGAAAGCAAGCGGAGTTGATTTGGCAAACAGATAATTTTTGCCGAAAGGAAAGATAAGCCATGCGACACGATCCCATTAAAACAAACATATTAAGCGTGAAAATAATTCCGAACGCCGACCCGATGATTTTAAGATCGCTCGGAGTGCTTGAGCATGAACGAAGCCTCGGCATCATAACGACAGACTGCGACGATGTCTCCTACGCGGCGCTCGACGAAGCGACGAAAAAGGCGAGAGTAAGAGTTGTTTACGCGCGCAGCATGTACGCCGGATCCGGCAACGCGTCCACAAAGCTTGCGGGCGAGTTTGTCGGCGTAATTGCGGCAGACGAGCCGGAGGAAGTCAGGAGCGGGCTTCAGGCGGCAATCAGCTTTATGGAAAACGACAGTTTTTTTTACAGCGCCGCGGACGACGATTCAATCATATATTTCGCGCACTGTATATCAAGGACAGGTTCATTTCTTTCATCGGAGGCGGATGTCACGGAGGGCATAGCCATGGCTTACCTGATAGCGCCGCCTATGGAGGCTTTACTGGGGCTTGACGCCGCGTTAAAAGCCGCTGATGTAGAGCTGAAGGTGTTTTACGGCCCGCCTACCGAAACAAACTTCGCAGGCGGTCTTCTCGTCGGCGACCAGGCGGCGTGCAAGGCGGCGTGCGAGGCTTTCGCGGACTCTGTCTGCGAAACGGCGGAAAATCCATTGGTATTTTAAAGGAGGCGTTTAAGATGGCGCTTGACAAAGACCTTCAGTCTATCCAAGAGGTGAGGGAGCTTGTCGCCGAGGCAAAAGCGGCGCAGGCGATACTTGCGACATTCAGCCAAGACAAGATTGACGATATATGCCGAAATATTGCCGCCGAATGCTCAAAGCACGCCGCGGAGCTTGCGGAAATGGCTGTCGAGGAAACGGGGTTTGGCAACAGCCGTGACAAAACTCTTAAAAATCTGCTCGGCAGCGTCATGACGTGGGATTACGTTAAGGACATGAAAACAGTTGGGATAATCAGCGAAAGCAAGCGTGACAGGATTTTGGAGATTGGCGTCCCGATGGGTGTCGTCGCCGCGCTTATTCCGTCCACAAACCCGACCTCCACCACGATGAACAAAGCTATCATCTCCATAAAATCCGGAAATTCGATAGTGATAAGCCCGCATCCGGGCGCAAAAAAATGCATTGTCGAAACGGCAAAGATAATCCAAAAAGCCGCGTCGGAGGCAGGCGCGCCGAAAGGCGCCGTAGGCTGCATTGAAATGACGTCGATGGAAGCGACAAATGAGCTTTTGAAGCACCGCGACACAGGCATTGTGCTTGCGACAGGCGGCGAGGCGATGGTGAGAGCGGCATACAGCTCGGGAAACCCCGCGATTGGTGTCGGACCCGGCAACGGGCCGTCATATATTGAGCGCACGGCCGATGTCAAAATGGCTGTAAAGCGCATTTTTGACAGCAAAACATTCGACAACGGCACTGTTTGCGCGTCCGAGCAGTCCATTGTCACAGAGCGCTGCATAGAGGACGAAGTCGTCAATGAAATAAAGGCTCAAGGCGGCTTTTTCCTGTCGGATGAAAGCTCAAAAAAGCTTTCGGGCTTCATCCTCCGCTCAAACGGCACGATGAATCCGCAGATTGTCGGGAAAACCGCCGAGGTAATCGCCGAAATGGCGGGTATAGATATTCCGCACGGCACACGGGTTTTGCTTTCGCGCCAAACGGAGGTTTCAAAAACAAACCCGTATTCAAGAGAAAAGCTTTGTCCGATATTAGCCTTTTATGTTGAGGATTCATGGGAGGCTGCTTGTGAGCGTTCGATACAGATACTCAATGTCGAGGGGCTTGGGCACACAATGACGATACACTCCGGCGACGACAAGATAATTCGTGAGTTCGCGCTTAAAAAGCCTGTTTCCAGACTTCTTGTCAACACTCCGGGAGCGCTCGGCGGTGTCGGCGCGACCACAAATCTTGCGCCTGCCTTGACTCTCGGCTGCGGCTCTGTCGGCAAGGGAGCGACAAGCGACAACATAACGCCTCTGAATCTCATAAACATCCGCCGTGTGGCGTGGGGATGCTGTGAGCTTGAGGACTTGAACTCCAAGGGCGCGGGGGCTTCTGTTTCCCCGTCCGCCGCACCGCCCGTGGCGCGAAGATCTGCGCCGACATCACCTCCTTCGCTTTCGAGGGATGAGATTGAGCGCATTACGCGCGAGGTTATTTCACGCATGGGCGGAAGCTCATAGACGATTAATTCGCGGCGATTGCCGCGTGTTATAATTATACAAACTATTTTCAGGAGGATTAAACAATGGCAGAAGCATTACAAGCACTCGGAATGGTTGAAACAAAAGGACTTGTCGGCTCTATTGAGGCGGCAGACGCGATGGTTAAGGCGGCAAATGTCAGCCTTATCGGCAAGGTTCACATAGGCGGCGGACTTGTGACGGTTATGGTAAGGGGCGATGTCGGAGCGGTCAAGGCGGCGACAGATGCCGGCGCGGCGGCCGCGTCAAAGGTCGGTGAGCTTTTGTCCGTCCATGTGATACCGCGCCCGCACGGGGATGTCGAGCAGATTCTTCCCGTTCTTAAGTCGTCCGACAAATAATCACAATGAGGATATTGACGGAAGCGGACCTTAGGGCCTCGTTTCAGACTGACGGCATAAAGGAATACTCCGTGCCGCCGGATGTGTTTGTGACGCCCGCGGCAAAGGAGTACCTTGATGCAAGGGGCATAAAAATTGTCGTCACAGACGGCGAAAAAACCTGTTTCAATGAAACGAAGCAGGCTAAGGCTTTCGCGCCGAAAAGTGCCTTTATCGGCACGGCTCCGGGCGAAAAATATGACATAAAGCCGGAAAACATGACACACCTGCGCGGAAATGTGATTGTGCCCAAAATTCACCCCGTTATCGAATTCAGAGGCAAAATGGACACGCTGCAAGCCGACATCATACTTGTCCAAACGGCGGCGTCAAGGCTTTGCATGGATTCTCTTGCGGAGGATTTGCAGGAAACACTGCTTTTTACGAGAGCTGTTCTTGGTGCGGAGGTGAACAATTCACCTTTGGAGGAGCCGCGCTTGCTTGGGTTTTCTTATCCTGAGCTGCGCCGCGTTTCACACGACATAAAATCGGAGCTGGGGCTTGAAAGCCATCCCGTCCCCGACTATACGATGGGCGAGCTGCCCGCCGCTGTCAACGCGCTTAGGGCAAAGGTTCGTGAAGCCGAGCTTGCGGCGGCCGCGGCGCTGCCTGACAGGATAGATATTCTGACGGCGCTAAACAGGCTTTCAAGCTGTATGCATATCATTTTTTGCCGCCTGCTCATGGGTTATTACAGCTGAATGAAGGTGTTTTAAAATGAACGAAAATGAAATCAGAGAAATAGTCGAGCGTGTGTTTGAAAAGCGGCGCGCCGCGGACGGAGCGGCAAAAGACGAAGCCGCCGGCAGCAAAATTCTCATCGAGGCTTCCGCCCGCCATGTACATCTCACAAAAGAAGCCGTGGAAAACCTTTTCGGAAGCGGCGAAAAGCTTAATTGTGTTCGTGAGCTTTCACAGCCGGGGCAGTTTTTAAGCGACAAGCGTGTTAAAATTATTTCTCCGAAAGGAATCATCGAGAATGTGGCTGTTTTAGGACCCGAACGCCCGTCGGTGCAGGTCGAGCTGTCGTTGACAGACTGCCGCGCGCTGGGCATTGACGCGCCTGTAAACATGTCGGGCGACATGAGCGGTGCGGCCGATGTTTTCATTTCGGGCGAAAAAGGCGTAATTTTTGCGCGTGAAAGCGCAATCGCGGCAAAAGCGCACATACATTTGCGCCCCCGCGATGCCGAAGCACACGGAGTTTCGAACAATCAGCACGTCAAGGTCAAAGTCGGGGGCAGGCGCCCGCTCACCTTCGATGATGTCGTCATAAGAGTCAGCGAAGATTACGCGCCAGCAATGCACATCGACTTTGACGAGGCAAACGCCTGTTGCCTTGAAAAAGGCATGGAAGGCACGATAATAAAATAATCAAGCACCTTGCTTTGACGCGGGACGACTGTGTATACGCGTTCAACAAAGGTTTCAGCCGCTCATTGCGCGGTGTTGCCTTAAGATTCAAAAGGCGATGAAAATAAATCGAGGTGATTATATGCCTGAAATTTCAAATGAACAGCTCATTGAAATTATCACGCGCGAGGTTATGAAGATTATGAGCGAGGGCAAAAACGAGATCGACGACAAAAGTGACGACAAAAGCGGAATGTCCGCGGCTCTTGTCATAGGAAACGCCGACCTGCTTCCGCCGTCAATCAAAAGCAGGCACAATATCCTCGGCATCGAAAGCTACACCTGCGAGGAAGATATAGTCAAGTTTGAAAAGATTTTTTTAACAGAATTGAGCTTGACGGAGCTTGCTGATATAGCTCTCGGCAGAAACACGCGCGCCGTCCAGTGCGCTGTGATATCGGGGCTTCAAAACGGCACTGAAATCCTCCTTTTCGACAGCGCACTGACGTTCAGAAAGAAATCGCCGTCAATGTCAAGAGGGTTTTATCAGCTTCTTGAGGGATATGTCAGGACGCTTCAAGGCTTTGGGATTAAGCTTGTCAGCGGTCAGACTCCCATCGACAAATACACGGCTCGCTCCGCTCCGGGCGGCGAATTGCCTGAGGGCATAATCACGGAGGCTGTCGCAGTATCAATTGTGAAAAAGTCGTCAGAAACAACAGTGTTTCTTAAAAAAGGGACAGTTGTCACTCCGTCGGCAAGGGATGTTTTTCTTCATTCCGGCAAGGTTATCGAAATAGTTTAAGGGAGGCGCACCGATGCTTATATGTGAGGTAATAGGCCACGTTTGGGCGACAAAAAAGCAGCCCGGGCTTGAAGGGCTCAAGCTGATGATCGTAAAGGAGACACGTGCAAATGAAAAATCGGCAAAAACCTTTGTCGCCGCCGACACTGTGGGCGCGGGAGTGGGCGAACAGGTTCTTGTTGTTGACGGCAGCACGGCGCGGCGCGCGCTCGGAGCCGACGATTTGCCCATAGATTGCGCTATTGTCGGCATAATAGACACGTTGGAAGTGCAGCGTGAAGCAAAAAAATAATATCAATTCACTCCTGAAATGTGGTGAAAGTGTTGTGCTTGAAAGATAAGATATTCGCCGCCGGTGTCGTCGGCTGCGGGGGCGCCGGTTTTCCGACGCACGTCAAGCTTGCGAAAAAGGTCGAATATTTGATTATTAACGGTGCGGAGTGCGAGCCGCTGCTTCGCACCGACAGATACATAATGACAAACTTTGCTGACGAAATTGTCTCGGCCGCAGAGGCTGTCCGTAATGAGGTCGGGGCAAATCTTTGTGTGATAGCTCTGAAACAAAGCTACAAAGAAGAAATCTCCGCCTTGCAAAAATCCATTACAGCCGGCGGCTTTTCCAAAACAATAAACCTGCACTTTTTGGAAACCTTTTATCCGGCGGGCGACGAGCATATAATTGTCCGCGAGGTCACAGGCAGGGTTATTCCGCCGTCAGGCATACCGCTTGATGTCGGATGTGTCGTTTTAAACGCAGCGACAATGCTTTGCGTACACGGCGCGATGAAAGACGAGCCGTTTACAGACAAGTTTCTGACGGTGACGGGAGAGGTGAACACCCCCGCGGTGCAAAAGGTGCCAATCGGCACTTTGTTTTCGGATTGCATCGAAAAGGCGGGCGGCGCAAAAACAGACGATTACATTATTATCTCCGGCGGTCCGATGATGGGCAAGGTAATAACGCGCGAACAATCCCACAGCGAAGTCGTCACAAAAACGACGTCGGGAATAATTGTGCTGAAAAAAGGCGGCGTTATTGAGAAAACAAACGCGATGTCAATCCGACAGATGCTGAACCGCGCAAGATCGTCGTGCATACAGTGCAACTACTGCACACAGATGTGCCCGAGATATCTGCTCGGTCACCCTATTGAGCCACACATGATAATGAGAAAAACAGGGCTGAACGGCAGTCTTGACGGGCTTTTGGCTGACCGCGACATTCAAAATGCCGTTCTTTGCTGTGAATGCGGCGTGTGTGAGGTCTATGCCTGTCCGATGGGTTTGCAGCCGAGAAGAATTAATTCAGTGATAAAGGCCGCGCTCGCCGAGGCAGGCATAAAACGCGGCGGGGACGACGGGCAAAAGGCAGAAAGCAAAATGAGGGACTTAAGAAAAATCCCCACAAAAAGAGCGGCGGCACGAGCGGGCGTCGTCGATTATTATGACTTTGACATTAAGGAGCTTATAGTCTTTGAGCCGACAAAAGCGGAGCTGCTTTTGTCGCAGCACATCGGAGCGCCGTCGGTGCCTGTCGTCCGCGACGGCGACAAAGTGGCGAAGGGTCAAACAGTGGCAAAATGTCCTGACGGGAAGCTTGGCGCCAACCTTCACGCAAGCATCAGCGGGACAGTCAAAATAAAAGAACACAGTATCGTAATAGAATCAAGAGGGTAATGCTATATGATGGAAACAATCGGATTTCTTGAGCTTAACAGCATTGCAAGAGGGATAGAGTCCGCCGACGCGATGTTAAAGGCGGCGGATGTTCAGCTTATTTTTTCAAAGGCTGTTTGTCCGGGAAAATATAATATCCTCATCACAGGTGAAGTGTCGGCTGTCACGGCTTCGCTTGAGGCAGGCGAAAGGACAGGCGGGGAGCACGTCGTAGACAGTGTTGTAATCCCGCGCGTCCACCCCTCTGTGATTGACGCCGTGAACCTTGCCTCGGAGCCGGGAGACGTCAACGCTGTCGGCGTGATGGAGTTTTACAGCATCACGGCGGCGGTTTACGCGGCTGACGCGGCAGTCAAAGCGGCTGAAGTGTCGCTTATGGATGTCCGTCTCGGCACAGGCATCGGCGGCAAGTCGTTTGTTGTTTTGACGGGCGGCGTCGCGGCGGTAAACGAGGCTGTAAAATGCGGAGTTGCGGCGTGCGGCGCACAAAGCCAGCTTGTGTCTCATGTTGTAATACCTAATCCAAGGCGAGAAATATTCACATCGTTGATGTGACAATTCAGGATGTCGCGCCGCGTTTGTCAAACACCTTTTTGATTTTAAAACGCCGCGCTTGACGGATTGGCAGAAACAGCTTAAAAACCACAAGCCGTGTCGGCAAAAGACGCGGCTTGTGGTTTTGCACGTTATTTTATTTTTGCTTATCTTTGGCTTTGGAGCGTCCCTTTTGGATTATAACGCGCCTTTTTATTGATTAAAGATACTTTTCAACAATTTTCAGAAGGTCTTCTTTGCTTCTGAACCCAACAATCCTCTCTTTTTCGGTGCCGCCGACAAAGATTATTATTGTCGGGATGCTCATGACGCCATAAGCGGCGGCGACATCTCCCGCCTCGTCGACGTCAAGCTTGTAAACACCGGCTTTGCCGTCAAGCTCATCGGATAAGTCCTCGATGACGGGCGCCAGCATTCGGCAGGGGTTGCACCAGCTTGCCCAAAAGTCAACGACCGCGGGCGTTTGAGACGAGGAAATCACCTTTTCAAAATTGTCCGAATAAAGATGCGTAGCAGACATTTCAATCACTCCTGTTAAAAAATTGTTATGTTAAGATTCGCTTTAGGATATTGTTTTCAATTTGATATGCTTTATTCATCGTCAAAATTAATGCGCCTTTCCTCTATGACAAGAGGGCGGTTCATCACCCTTGTGTTTATGTTTAAAATGTATTCGCCGAGAAACCCGATGAAGAAAAGCTGGACGGCGCCGAGGAAGCACATACCTATCAAAACGGGCGCCATACCCATCGGAAACCTGTCCCAAAAAATCAGCTTGAGGATGAGATATATTAACCCCACGGCAAAGCTTGCAATGCCGACAAGAATACCTGCGAAGGTCGCTATCCGAAGCCCGGCTTTTGTATATGATGTGAAGCTCAGCATTGCGGCGTCATACAGTGAGTAAAGGTTGTTGTGTGTTTTCCCCGCCCGCCTTTTTTGTTGCGTATATTCAATTTCCTTTCGATTAAACCCCAGCTCGGCGACAATGCCGCGCAGGAAAGGCAGAGGGTCGTGAAGAGAGCGCAGGACTTCTATAAAATCTCTGTCATAAAGCCCGAAACCGGTAAAATGCTCAATCTGCTTTGTGCTGCTCATTTTTTTGATTATCTTGTAGTAACAGGTGCGCAAAAGGCGCATGATTTTGTTTTCCTTGCTTGCCTTTTTTATGCCGCATACGATTTTGTACCCTTTTTCCCATTCCCTTACAAACACAGGCACAAGCTCGACAGGGTCTTGAAAATCGGCGCATATCACGATGACACAGTCCCCGGTCACTTGCAGCATGCCGTAATAAGGGGAATTAAACTGACCAAAGTTGCGGCAGTTGAATATCGCCTTGATTCTTTTATCTTTTTTGCAGACATCCTCAACAATTTCCCGCGTGCCGTCTGACGAGTGGTTGTCAATGAAAACGATTTCATAATCATAGCCGCAAAGCTCAGACTCCGCCATGCGGGTCAAGGCGTCGCTCATCTGAATAATGTTTTCGCTTTCGTTGTAGCATGGAACAAGAATGCTGATCTTTTTCAAAACAATCCGCCCTTTAAAGCTTCGAGATAATGAAACTGCTGATTTTTACAATCATCGGCACTATATAAACGGCAGTATAAGCGGCAAAAACAGCAATAATAAAGCTCTTTTCAAGAACAGTGAGAAACCGTCCTTCAAGCCGCGCGCTGACTGTGTGTTTTCTATTATATATAATTATGGCGATTAATGCAAGAAGTGAAAGCACACTTATCACAATTCCTGCTCTCATGCCGTGAGGCATAAAGCTTAGTGAAATGTTATTTACGCCCTTTTCAAGCTTAACAGCCATAAAAGCGCCGACGGCTGTTTCAATTTTAACAGGATTGCCGTTAATCTTGCATTTCCAGCCCTCATCAAAAGCTATCGGCAAAAAGAGGAAGTCCCCGCCGTCTTTTGAAACTGCTTTTGCCGTGAGAGAGCGCGAGCTTGTTTGGACATCGTAAGCGCCGTTTGCCGACATACACAGTTCCGAAAGCTTTTTTGTGTCAAGGACGGCAAGGTTAATCTTAAGATTTTCGGGAGAGATGACGCTCTCGTTGAAGAAATCAATTTCAATGGTGACGGATTCGTTATCAAAGCTTCCGAGGTTTAAAGCTCCGTTATTAAATCTTGTGCTGAATCTGTCGTTTGTCGGGTCGTCAAGCGACGGCACGGGAACAGACTCACCGTTGAACTTTATACGCAGGCATTTGCGCTTGCTCATGGCGGGGAACGCGGCATAAAGGCACCCCTGTCCTTCCACCTTCAACGTGTATGTCGCCGTGCGATAAGAAGAATCGTTTTTTTCTGATATAAAACGGCTGTAATCCGGAAAATCAAACAGTCCCTCTCCAAAGATTGATTTTGCCGCATTATCATTTGTCGCAAAGACATTTGCACCGTTTATTGAGGATTTGATGATTTCCCCGTCCGCCACAACTCCGAAAGGCAGAGAAAAGTCACTTTCACAAACAAAATAATCTCCCGCCATGCCTTTAAAAGAATAAAACTCATCAGAAAGAGGGGAAGCGCTGATTGTGTATTTGCAGCCTAAAAGGGCGTCGGAAAAATATGTCCCGCCGGTGTCAAGAATCCGCGTGTAAACAAACGAATATCCAAGGTTTATCATGTTCTTTTTAATTTCAAGCGGAATTATATGCGTAAAATTTGACATAGCGGGATAGCCGATAATAAGCGGATAATTAGAGTTCAGCGACGCGTCAATATTTTTTATGCGCGTGATATTGTCGTCCGGCAAGTCCAGCTCATCATAAATCGTGTTGCTGTCAAAAATAAAGTCATGACTGTATTCCGCTTGGCGCGGCTTGCCGCTTGAAAAAGCCCGATTTGCGAAAAAACCGATTTCAAACAACACCATTACACAGACTGTTACAGCTGCCAACCTTTTTATTCCGAAACGGACAGTGATGACATAAAAGAAGAATAAAAACAAAAAGGCGAGAATAATCACCGGCGCGGATACTTTGTCAATAATAGCGTAAGTGCTGTTTTCTGTATATATTTTGTTCAGCATGAGCCACGCGGCGAACCCCGCCGCGCAGAGAGAAACTGCAATCGGAACAACCGCAAAAAAAGACTTGCCTTTAAAAAACAGACTGCTCCCGAAACGCTCGACGGCAAAGCAGGAGCACGTCAAAAGCGTGAGGTGGAGCATGAAAGCAAAACGCATTGAAAACATAACATATGTGCCCATGTGCCACATGAGGTTAATGTTTTCAAAAAAAACGGGCACGGCGCACGTCAGCACGGCAAGAAGACAAAAGCCTATTTTCCTTTTTTCCTTCGGCATCTTAAACGCAAGCAAAAACACAATCGCCGTCGGCAGCGCTGTTAAAATCAACAGCATCCCGAGCTTTGTCACAGGGTTTCCCGCGGCGCTTACAACAATATCGCGGTAGCTTCTTGCGCTTTGAAAGCGTGAGCTTGCAGTCATAGAAAAATATGATGTCGCTGAAGAAAACGCCGACAAAAGAATCGCCAAAACAGAACCGATTCCAAAATTAAGAATCGAAACTTTCCTTATTTCCTTGGGAATCACCATGATAATGTAAAGCCCGACGACGAGAAAAAGATAGATGTATATCATGTATGAGATATACAGCTGTATCATGAGACAATATGTTAAAACAAGCACATACGGAGCTATCTTGCGCCGTCTGAAAAGGTGGTCGAGCGCAAGCAGGACAAGAGGGAAAGCGGCGACAATCTCAAGCCATGAAATGTTGACAAAATATTGAAGGATGTAAGAATTAAAAGCATACATCAAGCTGAAAAGCATATGCCAAAACGGACTTATCTTGAACTTTTTGCTGAAAAAGAGCATAGATGTAAAGGCGCAAAGAGCAATTTTTAAGATCAAGAAAAAGGACATACATTCAAGTATCATCTCGCGCGGACATATCAGGAAAAAAAGCAAATTAAAAGGGCTTAGGGCAGTCGAAAAGACACCTTGGACAAAAATTCCGGAAGCCGTTTTCCAATTAAACAGCAGTCCTCCGTCGCCGTGAAGAGCATCCCACACTGCATAAAAGGCGGGGACGTTGCATTGTGTCATATCGTCGTATACGATGCTGCCTTCTCCGAAAGGAAAGATCCCGTTTGCGAAAAATATTGCCAGCATAAAGAGAATCGCTAAGGCGGGCGGGACAAAAAGGAGAAGCTTTGAGCGGACGGATTGATTCTTTTTTAGGTCTTTACAACCTGATTCAGCCAAGTTTATCACCTTGAAATTAAAAAATATTATGTTGAAAACACGTAAAAAGTGTGATATAATCAAGAAAACACAGCATTTTAAACGGTCGGCGCCCATGTTGCGCGTCTGTCGGCGTCAGGCGGTTTAATCGCCCGTCGCCGCTTGTGCGGGGGCGCTTTATATTTTTGAAAGGAGCCTTGCCGCCATGCAAAAGCAAAAAAGAGTCGCCGCCATTCAAGATATTTCCGGGTTTGGAAAATGCTCGCTCACGGTGGCGCTCCCGATTTTGTCTGCGGCAGGCATCGAAACCGCCATAATGCCGACAGCGGTTCTTTCGACTCACACAGGCGGGTTTTCAGGATATACCTACCGGGATTTGACGGATGATATGCGCCCGTTTGCCGCTCACTGGAAGTCGGTCGGAATAAAGTTTGACGCCATTTACAGCGGCTTCCTCGGCTCCCGCAGGCAGATAGAAATTGTTAAGGAATTTATAAGCGATTTCCGCACTGACGGCTGCATCGCCGTCGTGGATCCCGCCATGGCTGACAACGGCAAAATGTACGCTTTGTTTGACATGAAGTTTGCGACGGAAATGGCGTCGCTTTGCGCTGTCGCCGACATCATTGTCCCAAACATCACCGAAGCTGTTTTCATGCTCGGCAGGGAATACAGCGAGGGGCCGTTCACAAAGAAATACATTGAAAGCCTGCTTTTTGACCTTGCGGAAGCAGGGCCATCAAAGGTCGTGCTGACGGGCATAGGCTTGGATGAAGGCCGAATGGGCGCGGCGTCTTATGACAAAGAAACGGGCGAGGTTTTTTACGCGATGTCAAAAACCATCCCCGGAATGTATCACGGGACAGGCGATATTTACGCGAGCGCCCTTATCGCCGCTTATCTAAAGGGCAGAAACCTTGCGGATTCGGCAAGGATAGCCGTTGACTTTGTTTATGAAAGCATAAAAAGAACAAGCGAAGCGGGTACAGACGTAAGATTCGGAATTGACTTTGAGACAGGTCTTTTGAAGCTTGCCGGCGACATCAACAACGTTTGATATTTTATCCGCGGGCTTTCAGCGCTGCCTTTTTCAGGCGGCGCTTTAATTATTTTAAGGTTATTTCATCAATCCGTTTGACTTTGCCCAGTCGTGGAACACCTTGAGCGCATTCATTCTTCCCTCGCCAAGTGTCGCGGCGCTTCTGTTTATCCAGTTCATTTTAACTCCCTGAAGTCCGACAAGATATTTTGCGGAGCAGTTAAAACCGCTGTCTATCGCGCAGTCAAGAAGTATGATGTGCTGAAAGGTTTTTTCTGAAGCTTCAAAATCGCCTGCCGTAAACTCATCCCACATCTTTTGAAAAAGCTGCGCTCCGCAGCTTGTCGTCGTCGCCATAACTCCGCGCGCTCCCGTCTTGTAAGACTCATATAAAAGCGGCACATTTGCCTGGAGGATGTTTGAGCCGCCCTGCACCGCAATCTTTTCCTTAATCATTTTCAAAGTGCATGTCGTGTCTTTTATGCCGACAAACTTGCCTGTGTCTGCAAGTCTTTTGTAAACATCGGCTTCCATTATGTGCGGTTTGCAGCCCGGATATTCATAAAGCACGATGGGAAGCTCCGTAAAGCTCGCAAGCTCGCAAAGGTAAGTATATTGGCGTTCCTTATCGTCGCCCATTCCTTTTGTGATAAAAACAAGTCCCGAGGCGCCGGTCGCCGATATCCTTTTTACCTCCTCGACCTGCGCAAACCAGGACGGCTCAAGGTTTGCCGTCGCGAAAATCGGAACACCGTTTGCGTATTTAACGGCAGTCGCGGTAAGCAGCTCGCGCTCGTCAAGAGTCTGAAGGGACATCTCCGACGTGCCGCAGACAGGGACGAGGAATCCGGCCCCGGTGGACGCCTGGTATTCGGTGTAAGCCTTATAAGCCTCAATGTCGATTGTCCTGTCGTCCTTATACGGCGTCAGCATCAGCGCGTATACGCCGGACATTGGGTTGTTTGAGTTGTTTTTCATTGGCAATCACTCCCTTTATTTTATAAAACAACAACTTAAAGTATAATCCATATATGCCTCGATTTCAAGGTTTTAACAAAATAATTGACGATTTCAACGATGTTTTAACACATGACCGCATATCAGCAGAACGTAAAATACTTCAAACAGCACACTTTGCGCGACAAACAGCGGCAGCGGATGTAATTTAATCACACTTGTCTGCATATTTATTATATAAGTATTAATATATGGGGGAGCAGAAAAATGGATAAAAGTTTTTTAAAAAGCGCTTTGGTTCTGTTTTTGTCGTTATGCGTGGCGTTCGCCTGCGCTTTTTCTGTTTTAGGAGTCGGAGACGAGCCTGACGAGGTTTTTTATGAGGATGGCTATCTTCTTTCGGGCAACATCGGCGAAAGCGTGCCTGTCATTGCCGAGCAAGGAGCTATGCCTGTTTTTGTCAATGCAAAGGCGGCCCTGCTGATGGACGCGGGGACAGGTCAGGTGCTGATGGCGATGAACGAAAACAACAAGCTTTATCCGGCGTCCGTGACAAAGATTATGACCCTTTTGCTTGTCGCCGAAGCAATTGACAGCGGGAAGCTCAAGCTTAGCGACATGGTGACGACAAGCACAAACGCGTCGTCAAAGGGAGGGTCGCAAATATGGCTTAAGGAAGGGGAAACAATGTCTGTTGACGACCTCCTGAAAGCCACTGCAATTTACAGCGCGAACGACGCCTGCACAGCGCTTGGAGAGCAGATTGCGGGCAGCAGTGAAGCGTTTGTCGACATGATGAATGAAAGAGCTAAAGAGCTTGGAATGTCCGGCACATATTTTGAAAACTGCACAGGCCTTGACGACGCGGCGGCAGATCATTTGACGACGGCGCACGATATCGCTCTGATGTCGAGGGAGCTTTTGAAGCACGAAATCATACAGGAGTACACAACAGTTTGGATGGATTCGCTGCGCGGCGGTCAGACAGAGCTTGTGAACACAAACAGGCTTGTCAGATTTTATGAGGGAACGACAGGCTTGAAGACAGGCACGACAAGCAAAGCGGGCTGCTGTGTCGCGGCGACGGCGAAAAGGGGAGACACACATCTCATTGCGGTTGTAATGGGCAGCCCGAGCAGCGACGACAGATTTGAGGGCGCAAAGGCGATGCTTAACTGGGGCTTTTCAAATTATGAGACAGTGACGCCTGAAATTGACAAGTCGCTTATTACAGAGGTGGCGGTTATTAAGGGCATAGAGGAAAAAATCAAGCCGTCGCTCCCGGACACGACCTCAATCCTTATACCGAAAGGAAGAAAAGACGCTTTGACACAGGAGGTTACTCTTTCCATCGACGTTGAGGCGCCTGTTGAAAAAGGTCAAGTTCTCGGCAGGGTTGTTTTTCGGCTTGACGACGAAATTATAGGCGACTACAACCTCACGGCCCCCGCACAAGTCGGACGGCTTACGATGGGCATAATATATAAAAGGCTTTTGAATGTCTTTTCGAGCTGACAATTCCCAATTAAACTTATGATTGAAAGAAACTTCCAAGCTTTGAGCCGTGATTTATATATTTTTTAATATTACCTGTTTTCTATTGAAAAGCACGTTCAAATAGGTTAAAATAATCTTGTAAAACTATTTGGAAGTGTAACCGGGGGTAATATTATGTCGCTTTTTGTCAACTGTAAATATGCCGGAGCGGAGGTGACGCCTGAAGCGGTTGCGAAAATCCGTCCCGAAGTTGAAAAGGCGTTCAATCTCCTGCGCTCAGGCGGCGGCGCCGGCAGCGAATTTACAGGTTGGCTTGACTTGCCCATAAACTATGACAGGGACGAGTTTGAGGCGATAAAGACCTGCGCGGAAAGGATCAAGTCTGATTCCGACGTCCTTGTGGTCATAGGCATCGGCGGGTCATACCTTGGCGCGCGAGCCGTTATCGAGCTGATAAAGTCAAACAACTACAACGCGCTAAAAAAGGACACGCCCGAAATTTATTTTGCGGGCAACACAATAAGCCCGTCCGCTGTTTCCGACATTATTTCAATTTGCGAGGGCAAAGATTTTTCAATAAACGTCATTTCAAAATCAGGCACGACGACAGAGCCTGCCGTGGCTTTCAGAATATTCAGGGAGCTGCTTATTAAAAAATACGGTCATGCCGAAGCCGCGCGCAGGATTTATGTCACGACAGACAAGTCAAAGGGCAAGCTGAAAGAGCTTGCAGATCGCGAGGGTTACGCTTCATTTATTGTTCCCGACGACATAGGCGGCAGATATTCTGTCCTCACAGCCGTCGGTCTTTTGCCTATTGCCGTCGCGGGGGTAGATATCGACAGCCTGATGGAAGGAGCGCGCGGCGCCCGTGAGGCGTACTTAAACTGTGATATCGACAAAAACGATTGCTGCAAATATGCCGCCGTCAGAAACATCCTTTACAGAAGCGGCAAAAAGATAGAGCTTTGCGTAGCATACGAGCCTGCGTTCACAATGATGTGCGAATGGTTCAAGCAGCTTTTCGGAGAAAGCGAAGGCAAGGACGGACTCGGCATATATCCCTCATCCGCGATTTTTTCGACAGATCTTCATTCTCTCGGTCAATATATACAGCAGGGCGAGCGCCATATTTTTGAGACAGTTGTTTTTTTCACAGAGCCGAAAGAAGACCTGACAATCAACGCCGATGTGGAGGACATTGACGGGCTTAACTTTCTTTGCGGGAAAAAGCTGTCTTATGTCAACAAAAAGGCGTTCGAGGGCACCGTCATTGCGCACGCCGACGGCGGAGCGCCAAGCATAATTATTGAGATAGACAAGGCGGACGAATACAACACCGGATGGATGATTTATTTCTTTGAGCTTTCCTGTGCTATCTCCGGCTATATACTCGGCGTAAACCCGTTTGACCAGCCGGGAGTCGAAAGCTACAAAAAAAATATGTTTGCGCTTCTCGGGATGCCGGGATTTGAGAGTGAAAGGGAGCGGATTTTGCACAGACTGTCCGAATAGCTCCCGACTTATAAAATTGGATATGTAACAATGAAAGGATATGATAAAAATGGTTTCTTTAATTATCGGTCACAAGGGCTCCGGCAAGACAAAGCACCTCATAGAGCTTGTGAACTCAGCAGTCGAAAGCTCTGACGGCAATGTCGTGTGTGTTGAAAAAGAGCCAAAGCTGACATATGATGTCAATTACAGGGTTCGGCTGATAGACACCATCTTTTACGGCATTCAGGGATACGACGCGTTTTATGGCTTCCTTTGCGGCGTATGCGCGGGCGACCACGACATCACAGACATTTTTATCGACACCACTCTTAAAATAAGCGGCGAGGATTACGAACAACTGGCCGATTTCCTTGCGGACATTGATAAGACGTGCAAAGCCTTTAATAAAAAGATTACCTTGACAATTTCAGCCGACAAAGACGATTTGCCGAAAAGAATTTTTGATTTTTGCACAGTTATATAAAAACTATATTGACAAACAATATTCAAAAAGCTATAATATCCCCTGCGTGGTTTTTTCAGCTTTAACGCCGCGCAGGGTAATTATGCTCCGATGATTTTAAAGAAAGAGTAGCCATGATATTTGAGCTTGAGCCTGTTTTTAATAATGTCGGGTTTTCTGTCAAAATCGACTACGAGTTTATTTTGCCCGATGCCGGCGACGGCGGTGTCTGCCCTTTTACTTGTCCGTTTGCCGTAAAAGGCAGCTTTGTAAACAACGCGGGTGTTGTTTCAGTCGAGGCGACGGCTTCGACAGATTTGTCGCTTCAATGCGACAGATGCGCAGTCGAGCTGACAAGGCACATTGAGGTGCCTGTGCGGCACGTCCTTGTGACGGAACTTAATGACGACACAAACGACGAGCTGATTTTAATTGAAAGTTTTCAATTTGACTTAGACAAGCTTGTGACGGACGATATTTTTCTTTGGCTTCCGTCAAAGTTTCTTTGCTCAAACGGCTGCAAGGGAGTTTGCCCGCAGTGCGGCCAAAATTTAAACGAAAGCCAATGCAGTTGCAAAAAGCCTGTTGACCCGCGTCTTGAGGCATTAAAGCAGCTTTTGGATAATTGAAGGTTGACAGCAATTTAAGGAGGTGCTCATATGGCAGTCCCAAAGAGGAGAGTATCAAAGACAAAGCGCGACAAAAGGCGCTCCAGCGTGTGGAAGCTTGACGCTCCGTCGCTTGCAAAGTGTTCACAGTGCGGCGCTTACAGAAGATCGCACAGGGTATGCCCCGAGTGCGGCTATTACAACGGTCGTCTTGTTGTAAAAAAGGACGCTTAAAAGCACAGTTAGCTTACGCGTCGATTTCAGACAGAGGAGGATAATTGAACCTTCCTCTGTCTTGTGCTATTTAATCAGCTTTAACAGCTTAGGGGCAACACCGCCCCGGTTTGCCGCTCAAGAGCTGACGGCTGTTTTTTGTGTGCAGCCTTGATGAGAGGATGGTTTTATGTCCGTCGTTGTTTTCGGAGTCGCCGAAAATTCGCCCTGCGCCGGAAAAGGCGTAAGGGCGGGGGATAAGCTTGTCGCGATTAACGGCAATGAAATAAACGACGTTCTTGATTATCAATTTCACATAAAAGAAGAAAAACTTGTCATAGAGCTGCATTCGGCGCGCGGCAGGCGCAAGAAAGTCAAGATAAAAAAGAGCGAAAATGAAGACCTTGGGATTTTATTTGAAACATACCTTATGGACAAGCAGCGCAGATGCGCTAACAAATGCATCTTTTGCTTTATCGATCAGCTTCCGAGCGGCCTGAGGGACAGCCTGTATTTTAAGGACGACGACTCACGGCTTTCGTTTTTGTTCGGCAACTATATAACACTCACGAATTTGACGCGGCGTGAGGCGGACAGGATTATTAAAATGCGATTAAGCCCCGTCAACGTGTCTGTTCACACAATGGATCCATGTCTGCGTGTTAAGATGATGGGGAACAAAACGGCGGGGGACTGCTTATCATACTTAAGGGAGTTTGCCGACAGCGGAATAAAGATTAACGCGCAAATCGTGCTTTGCCCCGGCATAAACGACGGTGCCGCGCTTGAATACAGTCTTTCACAGCTGCTTGATTTGCATCCGGCGACACAAAGCGTTGCTGTCGTCCCTGTCGGGCTGACAAAGCATCGCGAGGGTTTACATAAATTAGAGGGTTACACGCCGAAGCAGGCGGGTGAAGTCATTGATATAATAGACAGGTTCAACAATGAAAACGCCGCGTCAGGCTTTCCGAAGATGGCCTTTGCGGCAGATGAGTTTTTTATTAAATCAGGCAAGGATATGCCCGGCATGGATTATTATGGGGATTTTCCGCAGCTTGAAAACGGCGTCGGTATGTGGACACTTTTAAAAGAAGAATTTCTCTCGGAGCTTGAAAGCTTCTCCGGCAATGTCCTCGGCGGCTCAAGAGAGGTTACAATTGCGACGGGCGAGGCGGCTTATCCGCTCATGCTTTTTTTATCAGAAAAAGCCGCCCAAGCCATTCAGGGGCTTCACGTCAAAGTCGTCAAAGTTACTAACAGCTTCTTTGGTGAGGACATAACAGTTTCGGGGCTTTTGACAGGCGGGGATATTTTTTGCCGGCTTTCAAACCAAAGCTTGGGCGACGAGCTGCTCATTCCGCTGTCGTCGCTGCGCCACGAGGAGGATATATTCCTTGACGGAATGACAGTAGCCGAGTTGGGCGAAAAGCTTGATGTAAGCGTCCGGGCAGTCGCAAACAGCGGGTCGGAATTGCTGCTTGCTTTAATCGGCGGATGATTTTTATGTGTCCTCCGCGTACACATGGCAAGCGCATTCAAACAGGATTATCCCAAGCCCGATTATGCCGATTGACGGGTTCACACATTTGAAAAGCTGCTGTGAAATGTCCATGGCGTAATAATAATCTGTCAGGCGGCCGGCGGCTATGTGAAAGGCCAGCGAAGCCGTCGCGAGCGCAATGACATAAAACGCCCCGAATTTTAAAATAAATTTTGAATATTTGCTCATGCATCCAAAGGTTTCGACAATATTTTTATATGTACGCATTTTATAAATCAACTCCACACACATTTTAACACCGCTTACACATAGTTTTCAATGCATAAATAATGGGAGTGAAAGTCAATGGGCGTCGGCATATCAACTGCCTGCCATTACCCGCTTGAGACGGAAAAGTCTTTATCAAAGCTTGGCAAAGCCGATGTAAAGATAGCTGAGATTTTTTTCAACTCAAGATCCGAGTTAGAACCTCCGCTTTTAAATGAAATAAACGCGGTCAAAGACTTTTACGGCATAAATATTAACTCTGTTCACCCTTACCTCACTTTCGGCGAAAGCTACCTTGTTTTCAGCGAATATTACAGGCGTTTCCTTGACTCGGTTGAAGATTTTAAAAAGATATTTGAAGCCATGAACAAGCTTGACAGCAAAATATGTGTAATCCATGGCGAAAAAACGCCTTTTAGGATAGAAGAAGATGAATATTTTGAGCGTTTTGCCTTGATATCTGAGGAGGCAAAAAAATTCGGAGTCATTTTGACGCAGGAAAATGTCGTCAATTTTCGTTCATCGTCCGTTGATTTTCTTAAAAGAATGCGTTCGGCTCTTGGCGAGAAATTTAAGCTCACCTTCGATATAAAGCAGTCCGTCAGGTCAAAGATTGACCCTTTTGACTTTGCCGCCGCTTTCGGAAAGGATATTGTCAGCATTCACATCAGCGACCACAACTCAAAAAGTGACTGCATTCCGCCGCTTTCGGGCATCTTTGATTTTGAGGAGTTTTTTAGGACGATGCGCGGCTTCGGATATGACAAAAACTACATAATCGAGCTTTACAGGAGCGGCTTTGACAGCGAGGAAGAGCTTATTTCTTCATATAAAAAGGTCGCCCGTCTGCTCGGAGCAGTGTCTTAACAGGCATCGGAACTTAGCATTTCCCCTAAAAACGCAAGAAAAAGCCGCGATAGCTAATATCACCGCGCCGCGCGGGAATTAATGTTTGTGTCACAGGGGAATTAAAGTGCGCCGCACTTGCAATATTTAGAAAACATGGTATAATATCAACATTAAATATAAGGGGTGACTTACTTGAGATGTCCGTTTTGCGGCTATGAAGAAAGCAAGGTTATAGACTCCAGACCGACAGACGAGGGCGAACGTATCAGAAGGCGCAGGGAGTGCATAAGTTGCGGAAAAAGATTCACGACTTATGAAGTCATCGAAAGCGTTCCCATAATAGTTGTGAAAAAGGATAAATCAAGGGAGGTTTTTGACAGAGCCAAGCTTTTCAGCGGAATGCTCCGCGCTTGCGAAAAGCGCCCCGTTTCTCTCGAAACAGTTGAAAAAACTGTGGCTGAGATTGAGACAGTGCTGCAAAATTCGCTCGACAGGGAAGTCAGCTCCGAGCGCATCGGTCAGCTGGCAATGGACAAGCTCAAAGACATAGACGAGGTCGCCTATGTGCGGTTCGCGTCTGTTTACCGCCAGTTTAAAGATATCAACACATTCATGGACGAGCTTGCTAAGCTGCTAAGCGAAAAGAAATAAACCGCAAATGATGACCGCGCGGCACGCCCAAAGGCTTGTCGCGCGGTTTTGTTTATTTAAGTTAAGTCTTTGTCGGCGGTTTGGTTTATTCGTTAAATGGTGAAAGGACACCGTAACCGCCGTCGTTTCTTTTATAAACTACATTGACTTCATTTGTGTCCGCGTTTTTAAACATATAAAACATGTGCCCGAGCAAGTTCATCTGAAGAATGGCTTCATCAATGCTCTGCGGCTTTACCGCGACTGATTTTGAACGGACAACGTCAAAACTGACTTCCTCATCAACATGGTTCTCCATTGAAATCAAGCTGTCAATACTGCCGCTGCGCAGCTTTTTTTCAACACGGGTCTTGTTTTTGCGTATCTGCCGTATAAGGGAATCGACGCATTTGTCGAGCGCCTCGTTCATGTTATAAGCGCGCTCCTCGGCACGGAAAATCATTCCGTTATAAACAACAGTGATTTCAACAACCTGGAAGCTTTTCTCAACAGTGACGGTTATTTTGACCTCGGTATCGGCGCCGAAAAAACGCTCAACTTTCGCAAGCTTTTTTTCCGCGTGATTTTTGAAGGACTCGCGGGGGTTACACTTTCTGCCCACAATACTAATTTTCAAGCCATCATCCCCTTTTTACTTTATTCCCCTTTGGTATCTTTGGAGATGACATAATTATAGCACATATCGCACAAAAAGTAAAGGTGATGACCCTCAAGTTTTAAATATATTTCACAGTTTGTTAACACGTTTTGTCAGATTATCGCTTCGGCATGTCTTGTTACATGACAGCCGATGTTAACAGACACGGGCAGCCCCGCGATGTGTGTCGGCGCCGACTCGACCGCCACCGACAAGGCGGTTGTCTTGCCGCCGAAACCCTGTGGGCCGATTTGAAGCGCATTTATGCGGCTCAAAAGCTCATCCTCAAGCTCTCTGTAAAAGCTGTCCTTGTTTTTGACGCTCACAGGACGGCAAAGTGCCTTCTTTGCAAGATATGCGCAGTGTTCAAAGTCGCCGCCGATGCCGACGCCTATTACCATCGGCGGGCAGGCGTTGCTGCCGGCGTCGCTTACGGACGAAACAACAAACGCGACAATCTCGTCTCTTGAGGCGGACGGTGAAAGCATTTTGAGGGCGCTCATGTTTTCGCTCCCGAAGCCCTTTGGGGCGGCTGTGATATGCACCTTGTCGCCCTCGACTATCCGCGTGTGGATTATCGCGGGCGTGTTGTCGCCTGTGTTTGTGCGCCTGAGCGGGTCGCCGACAATCGAGGCGCGGAGATAGCCCTCGGTGTATGCCCTTGACACGCCTTTATTTACAGCCTTCTCGAAGCTTCCGCCGACAAGGCGCACGTATTGACCTATTTCAAAAAAAACAACAGCCATGCCCGTATCCTGACAAACAGGTATATCAAGCAAAGCCGCTGAATCAAGGTTTGCCGCGATGTCTTTCATGATGCATTTGGGCAGCGACTCGGTTTCGTCGCCGCAAGCCTGACGGATGAGCGCCTCAAGGTCGCGCGGGAGAAATTTGTTTGCCTTTATGAACAAGCCGCGCACCGTATCTTCAATTGTCTTAACATCAATTTCTCTCATTTTGCTCCATCACAAACGTCCTGCGGCACATTTGGGCACAGTGCCGCAAAAAGTTTATCTGTAATAAGTGAATTTTGTAAACACCCATTTTGAGGAGTCGCTTTTTGACGGCTCCAAAACAAAGTCAAATGTGTCCTCAACATCCGGCTTTCCGTCGCCGTCTTTGTCCTTGACAACTGTGACAAGATATGACTTTTTGTCTTTTGACTGCTCCTTGATTGTGAAGCTTTCGCTCAAAACAGTCGCCCCGGTGCCCATATTTATGTCAAGCACATACAGCGAGCCGTCGTCAAAAGCCATATAGCGCTCGACATTCAGAAGCCGGGTGACGATTTCTTCAGAAAAATATCCGAGCATATAACTTCTTAACTTTTCGATTGTGTTGAGGCTCTTGTCAGACACCCTGTAATAAAGAAGCCCTTTTTCGTATTCGATGCTGTCCTCACGATCGATTTCAGGCACAGTGGAAATAAAAAGTGAGTAGGCGTCCAGGGCTTCTCCCACAAGAGAGTTTATGTAATTGTCCTGTGTTTTATCGGCATTTTCCGTAACATCCTGACTGCCTTCATCCTTATCGGCGGGCCGAAAAACCTCGGCCGAGCTCCATTCCGACGGCTGCAAGTCAGTCGTTTCACGCGAATCTTCGCCGCCGCATGAGGAAAAAAGCAACGCGGTGATCAAAAAAAATGTCACCGCGGCTGTCGTGGGTATTAACTTTCTCAAAAAACCACCCTCTAAAACACCTTGGCTTATTTTGCTCCGCGGCGAGAATATCCGCCGCCATGTCTTGACTCGGATGAACGTTTGAGATCTGTGATTTTTTCGTCGCTTACTTGCTTGAAACGTGCCATCATTTCCTCGAAAGACTGATCAGACGAGGAGGGCTGAGGCTTGCTGCCCTGCCAAACATTCGCGGGAGAACGGCGGCCGGAATTTTGCCTTTGCGCAGGCCGCTGGCTGTCTGCCCGGCGAAACTGAACTTTTTCGCCGCCTTCGCTTTCATCGACCTTTTTAATGGAAAGATTGATGCGTCCATTTTCGTCGATGCTCAAGATTTTAACTTTTACCTGCTGGTTCAGCTCAAGGTGATCGCGTATGTTTTTGACATATGCCGATGCGACTTCCGATATGTGAACCATGCCCGTGCTGCCGTTTTCCAGCTCAATAAATGCGCCGAAATCAGTAAGACCTGTGACCTTACCCTCCAGAATTGCTCCAACCTCTGACTGCATAAAACCGCGGTTTCCTCCATAAGATTATATTTTGAAGCCGGTAAACGTCAATTTGAAACAGAAAGGTCATAATAGACACGTTCGTTTGGCTTGACGTAACCGAGATCCTCATCACGCGCTCTTTTTTCTACGTATTCTTCAATGTCCTTTTCGGCGAGCATACGCTCAAGCTCGTCGTTTTCGTCCTGAAGAATCCGGCATTTAAGAGAAATTTCCTCAATGCCTGACTTTCTTTCGGTTATTTGTGATTTCAGATTAAAGAAAGAAACAAAGAAATAAGCAACCATCACCAACATGGCAATAGCCAGCAGATAACTTCCCTTGAATTTTAAACGAGATTTTTGGGGCAAATCAATCAATCCTGCCTATTTTTACCGAATGCTAATATACACTTTAGATTATATACCATTATCCTATTCAATTTCAAGTGAAATTTTGATTTTTTATGTATTTTTTTAAAAATCTTTTTGACAAAGCATGATATTTTATAAAACAGTGAGTTTATAAGCCTAATTATGAAGATAACAGGCTTGGAAATTTGTTTGTACAGCCATTTTATGAACCGCGTTGTTGCTTTGCTGCATTTAATTGCCACTGTGCCGAGCGAAAAGTAATAAACAAACCATCCGAGCAGCTCCGCAATAAAAGCATATCCGCGCACTTTTCCGTTATTAATTGCCAAAAAAAACAAAAAGGTGAGAACGGCGCAAAGCGAAACATAAATGACATCATAAATAAAAACAAGCTTTTTACCTGATGAAAAGGCAAGCCTGACGGCGCGAAATATGTCATATAATATTCCGAGGATAAAGCCGAATCCGAAGGACTGCAAAAAGACGCGCATTTGGTATGACAACGACTGAAGATAAATCATCTTTCGCTCAAGTCCTTTTCGGAGTTTTTCATCTTGTCAAAAGCTTTTGAATCAGCGAAACACCTTGCTGAAAAAACCGGAGCTTTTTGGCTGCTCGTCGGCGTAACTTAGTGATGATATGTTTCCTTCAAGCTGCAGCTCTCCCGTCTCCACGCTCAGCTTGTTTATGTGCAAATCATTGCCTCTGACTGTCAGCTCGCCCAGCTCTGTAAAAACAATAATAACTCTGTCGTCAAAGCTGTCAACATCTGAAACGCCTGACATATTGAGGATCCGTCTGTCCTCAAGGATAAGGTTTTGCGGAACTTTAACCAGCCTTTTTTCGTCTGTCACGTTCATTTTTGCTCCTCCTATCTTATGAATGAATCCCAAAAGGCTTTCTTTTTCTTCCTGCCGGGCGGCCTTTCCGGGCGGCGGTTGACAAGGATTGTGTCGTCGCCTATAACGTCAATCTCATCCCAGCATATCCTTGTATCGTCGTCGCGCCCGAGCAGTCCGAAGCATCGGCTTTTGCCGTGTATAATAAGTGCGACGACATGACCGGTGCATGTGTCGACATCAACATCACAAACGTGCCCGAGACGGCGCCCGTCGACTTTGCATATTACTTCCTTGCAGGTCAAATCTGTTACGCAGCATTTCACAGGATGCACCCCTTGGATATATATATGCGGGGCGCTGTTTGCATATTACATCGTCATGCACCCGTGAAATGAAATTTCACAAAGGGCAAAATAAAAGCGCGGGTTGAAGAAAACCCGCGCGGTCTGTCTTATCCGACAACTGTTCTTATTTCAAACGGACAGTCTGTTATTATCCCGTCGGCGCCCATCTTAACAAGCTCCGCCGCCTGTTTCATGCTGTTCACCGTCCAAACATTAACTAAAAGCCCCAGTCTGTGCGCGCGGGCAATCAGCTGTCTGTCAACAAATCTTGCCATCGGGTGAATTGTGTCAGCCTTTATCTTGTGCGCGTAGTGGAGGGGAGGGGACATCCAGTCGGAAAAAAACTTGGTGATTCTGGGGTAAAGCAAGCCGGTTTTGCATTCGCTGTCGATTTCCTTGGCAAAGACAAGCGTGCCGCCGTCGAAGCTTGAAATCAAAAGCCTGTCAAATAAATTATATTTTTTTGCAGCTTCGATTGTCTTTCGCGCTATTTCTTTATTTTTTAGCTTGTCTCTGTCAGCCTTAATTTCGATGTTAATAAGCTTAATCGGCTTGCTTTTTAAAAAGATAAAAAAGTCGTCAATAGTCGGAATCCTGACATTTTTAAATTCTGATAAAAAGTATGAGCCGAAATCAAGGTTTAGGAGCTGGCTTAACATATAATCTGAAATTTGACCCTTGCCGTCGGAGGTTTTGTCGACAGTGTAATTATGGCAGAGGACAATATGCCCGTCTTTTGTCATGTGGACGTCGGTTTCCACTCCGTCGGCGTACAGCTCACACGCCTTTGAAAAGGCGGGCATGGTGTTTTGCGGGGCGTCACGGTTTGCGCCCCTGTGAGCAATTATCATAACTTTTCTCATATGCAGTCCTCCGAGAGAGCTTCACCCGTGCCCTGACAGGCTATAAATATAATATCGGCTGCGGGCGCAATAAAAAGCCCCGCGCTATGCGGCAAGGCTAACCTTCAAAATAGCGTTCAAGAAACCGCCTTGTGCGCTCCTCGTCGGGCGCGCAAAAGACACTTTCGGGGCTGCCCTGCTCAACGACGATACCGTCGTCCATAAACATGACAATATCGGAAACCTCGCGTGCGAATTGCATCTCGTGAGTGACAATTATCATGGTCGTATCCCTTTCGGCAAGGGATTTTATGACCTTTAAAACTTCTCCTGTCAGCTCCGGGTCAAGCGCGCTCGTAGGCTCGTCGAAGCACAGTATGTCGGGGCGGAGCGCCAAAGCGCGCGCTATCGCAACCCTCTGCTGCTGACCGCCGGAAAGCTGATGAGGATATGAAAAAAGCTTGTCGGACAAGCCGACGCTGTCCAGCAGCTCATGAGCCCTTTTGTCGATCTCAGCCAAAATCTCTTTTTTGTTTTGCTTGTAATCTTTTTGATCCTTTGCGAGCAGCTCACAAGCGAGCGTGATGTTTTTTAAAACATTGTGCTGGGGAAACAGATTGAACGACTGAAAGACAAGACCGAAATGCAGACGTTTCTTTCGCTTTTCGGACTCTTTTTGAGTTGACTTATCGTCCGCGTCAAAAAGCTTTTCGTTGTTGACATAAATACTTCCGCTGTCGGGCGTTTCAAGAAAATTCAGACAGCGCAGCAAGGTGGTTTTCCCGCTGCCCGAAGCGCCGATTATGGACAGCGTGCTGCCCTTTTCAAGCGTGAAGCTTATATCATCTAAGACCTTTGTGTCGCCGAAATGCTTTTTTAAGTTTTTTACCTCTAATACCGGCACCGTTCACACCCCCGAATTAAACTGAGAAAAAGCGCAGTTTACGCTCCAGCGCCCGAAACAGTATTGTAAGCACGCCGCAGAATAAAAGATAAAACACGCCTGAATAAAACAGCGGCCAAATCAAAGCGCTTGAGGTTATGTATCTTTGCGCCACAAAGATGATGTCGACCACAGCTATGATGCGGGCAAGCGACGTGTCTTTTACAAGCGTCATAATCTCGTTTGTCATCGGCGGCACAATTCGCTTTACAACCTGAAGAAGTGTTATGTGGTAAAAAATCTGAGGCTTTGTCATCCCCAAAACATGACCCGCCTCATTTTGACCTTTCGGGACACCCTCAATGCCGCTTCTGTATATCTCTGAAAAGTAGCAGGAATAGTTTATAACAAAAGCGACGACAGCCGCAACCTCGCGGTTTGAAAATATTGTGGTTCCCCAAAGGATTCCCGGGCCGTAAAAGACCACGAAAAGCTGAAGCATGAGGGGAGTTCCTCTTATCATCCACACAAATATACGCACAAGCCAGCGCACCGGGAAAAAACTGCTCATGGAGCCGAATGAGACAATCAGCCCGAGCGGAAGAGAAAAGATGAGGGTCAGCAAAAACAGCTTGAAGGTGGCGGCAAAGCCGACAAGCAGGTGAAGCGTTACATCAAGAAATAATTCCATAAGCATTCCTTAATTCAAAATCCGGCAGGGAAAACCCCTGCCGGAAACAAGTGGTTTGATTTGTCAGTCGGTTATAAGGTTTACCTGATATTTTTCGGCAAGCGCCTGGAGCGTTCCGTCGGCAAGAAACTCGTCTGTAACAGCATTGACTTTTTCTACGAGGTTGCTTCCGGTGCGGAAACCAATCGCAAGGGTTTCATCCGCAAGAATAAGGCCGTCGATTATCATAAGGTCGGCATAAGCGCCGTGTCCGACAAGGTCGTCCGCCATTGTGGAATCCACCGCGGCGGCATCAGCTGTGCCTGCTGAAACCTCCATCAGCGAAGAAACAAGCGATTCGGAGGGCGTAAAGTCGGCCATGGAGAGGTTTTCATCGTCGGAAATCGCATCTTCTGATGTTGAGCCGCCCTCTGCAACAAGCCTTGCGGAGACAAGCGATGCCGTGTCAGTGTATTTTGCGGCGTCAGCGCTGCGGATGACCACAACGACTGAATTGTGAATATAGCTCTTTGTGAAATCCATGTTTTCAGCGCGCGCCGGAGTGTATGTGACGCCGTTCCAAAGGCAGTCGACATTAAAAGCGTCAAGCTCTGTTTCCTTGTTGTCCCAGTCAATTTCGATAAACTTGGGCGTTATTCCAAGCTTTTTGCAGACGGCCTCGGCATATTCTGTGTCGAAGCCTATGAGGGTGCCGCTGTCGTCATAATAGTTCATGGGTTTATAGTTGGTGATGCCGATTACAAGATTGCCGTTTTCCTTGACATATTCCCAGTCGGACGCGGCCGATCTTTTGTCTCCGCAGCCGGAAAATGTGCAAAGGCAAAACAAAGCGGCAAAAGCAATGCAAAGAATCTTTTTTGTTTTTTTCATTTAAAAACCATCCTTTTCTGCGAAGGACACGGGCAAAGCATGAAGCCTTGCGGTCCGACGCTGTGATTTTAAGTTACCGTCCGCATCTGCCGAAACAATGCCCTGTGGGACGGTGTGCCGCAGGGCAAGCGAAGGTAAGGGGTGAAGCTGTTTGGCTGCTGTCCGCCCCGCCGTGCTCGATTTTGGACAGAGCTGAAACGGCAAGCCAAAGGCAAAAACCATACCTCCCGCAATTTAAGGCAACACCGCGCAATGAGCGGCTGAAGCCTTTGTTGCACGCTTGCTTGCATCTTTTCCGTCA
>LSQX01121787.1_pt1 | contig 37046 bp, 28 predicted proteins | sample 654561 | NCBI WGS metagenome assembly LSQX01 (sample SAMN04489861, study PRJNA283612) | anaerobic digester metagenome | isolation source: 4 biogas reactors fed with cattle manure at either 37C or 55C with and... | place: Denmark: Kongens Lyngby | collected 2014 | reverse complement strand
TGAGATGTGTATAAGAGACAGTCGTTGGGCATTTCGACGAAGGCGAAACCTCGGGGCCGGCCCGTCTCGCGGTCGGTGATGATGCTCACGCGACTGACTTCCCCAAAAGCCGCGAACGCCTCTCGGAGTTCACTTTCCGTCGTATCGTACGACATGTTGCCAACATAAATGTTCATCAAACGGAATCTCCTCGCACACACACAAAACAGGAAACACTCGATCTGTGAGCCGGTCCACCTCGGGGGAATCGTCCGCTTTTCGGCCGGCCAATCTTCGCGGGCGCGGCCGAGCTGAGCGCCCGTCCCCTTCGACGCGGACGCACCACGCCCCCAGTTATCCCTTGGAAATCTCCACCTTGGTGGCCTTGCGCTGCTCCCGGGCAGCATTTTGCCACAAGTCCATGAAAAGCACCCGCCTCACCGAGTCCTTGGCCATGTCAAAGGTCATCTCGCCGGGCTTTGTCTCGGTCACCTTGATCAGGTGGTAGCCGAAGTCGGTTTCCACCGGCTGGCTGACCTCGCCGACGGGGAGGGCGAAGGCCGCCGCGGCGAACGGCTCGACCATCTGGCCGTGCCGGGCGAAGAACCCCAGATCGCCGCCCTGGGCGCTGCTCGGGCAAGCCGAATACTTCTTGGCCGCCGCGGCGAAGTCCAGCCCGCCGACGATCTCCTGGCGGATCAGCGCGATCTTCTCCGAAGCCGCCTTGTGCTGCTGCGGAGTGCTGGCCTCCTCCAGTTTGATCAGCACGTGGCTGGCCTTGACCTGCGTCCCGTCGAATTCCTGCTTATGCGCGGCGAAATGCTGTTGGAGCTTTTGGTCGTTGATCTGCGATTCGGCGTACTTCTTGAACGCCATCTGGTCGCCGATCTGCCCGCGGAGCGCTTCCTCCGTGAGGCCCTCGGCCTTCAAGGCCTGGGCAAAGTCCACGCCCGCCTCCGCCACCTGCTTCTTGATTGCCGCAAGCGCCCCGTCGATATCCTTGGCGTCGGCGGTGATTTTCTTGGCCGCCAGAAACTGCTTGACCAGCCGCCCGTCGATGATCGAATCGAGAATCATGCCGCGGATCTCCTTCATCGCCTCGGGCGGCACCTGCTGCCCCTGCAACCGGGAGCGCAGGGCGTCGCTGAGTTCCGCCTCGGTGATCTTGTCGTCGCCGACCGTGGCGACAATTTTGTCCGGGACGACAAGCGGCCGCGACAACTGGGGAACCGGTTCCTGGGAGACGACCGGCGCGGACGCCGCGATCGATGCGATCACGGCGAAGGCAAACACTCGGGACATGCACATAGGAGGCTCTCTTGTCTGGGAGAATCGGGGGTTAGGGCAAAGGCAGGGAACGGCGACGCCTGCCGGCCAACAGGGAAAGATGCGCGACCCGCGGGGGCGCAGAGATTCACCAGGCGGGTGATTGCCCGGAAGCTGCCGTCGCAATACACTGGTCGGAAAACCCTCACGTGGCGCACAGCGACGGCATGCAACGCGACTGCCAATCCGCTGCCAAAAAACTATCTCTGGCCGGGCCGACGCCCGAACCTATCGCAAAACCGACCAGACAACCGAAACCTGCAACCGGAAAAACACGACAGCAGAATTAGCGGATGGTCCTCCGCGCCGAACAGGCGGAGGCTCAAGTCGGAGCTCAACGCTCGCAAAAACTCTCCATGGCTTGCCCGCCAAGACTGTCTCTTGCGCGACGCCACGGCCGGCAGACCCCTTTTGGTCGGATGGCTCCCACCAAGCTGGGCCACCCGATGAAGCCCTCTTAGTCTAGCTTCGCGACGGCCTTGGGACAAGAGCAAAGGTCTACGGCCGCTCCCATTGGAGGATGATCTGGCGTGGCCGCTCGGGGGGCATGGGATGGCTCAGGTGGGCCCGCTGCGGGGCGGATTCCGGCAGGACACCCGCGGGCTCGGCAGCGAGCGGCTCGGGCGTCGTCCCCGAGGCCCGCCATCCGCCGGACCCTTGATCCATGGCTGTGGCGTTGGCCGGAGGATTCGAGGCCGGGGGCGATTGGGAGGAGAGGGAGACGAAGTCGGCGGCAGGCTGTGCCCCCCCGCCGCCGCGGTAGATCAAGTTGGGCCGCGGCCGAGACTGGCTGGCCACGGCTGCCGGCGGCGGTGTGTGGGGATCGGCGGCCAGGGCCCTCGACGCGTCGATCGGCGGAAAGCCCCGTGCCACCCAGTTGAGCCAGGAGTTCTGGAGCGTGGCGAGGCTGGCATGCCCGTAGTGGCGGTTGATCGCCGCGGCCCACCGGTCGTTTTCCAGGCCATCGCTCAGGAACGCCAGGAACCTGCGCCTTCCGCCGGCCTGAATCAGGTATTCGGCGAGCGAGAATCCCTGGGCGTAAAGCGGCATGATGTCTCGCGGATATTCCTTCATGGCGAACATGTGGTTGAAGGGAATCCCGCGATTGTCTTGGAGGAACTCGACGAGCATCTTCCGGTGCCGTAGCCGCTCGCTGGGGTGCTCTGCCGAGGTGGCGGCCCCTTCGTCGGCCCAGCGGGGCAGCGGGCAGCGGAAGTAGCTCGCCAACACCATGTGCGTGATCTCGTGGGGCAGGACCGAGTCGATGATCCGCGCGTGGGAGCCTTGAATCGTCATCCGCCAACCGAAGACCTCGCCCCGGTCGAACAGAAACGTCGTCGCGCCGCCCGCCCCGAGTCGCTCCCCGACCTCAACGGTGATCCGGCAGCGGTCGGCCCAGCGGGGCATCTCCTCGCCGACCCAGGCGATGGCCAGTTCGCGCCGCAGTCGCTCCGCCGTTTGACCGTAGACCGCGGCGCGACCGGGATCGCGGGTTTCGATGAGAAAATTGGGCGTCGGGTAGCTGGCGCCGAGCGAGGCGGCCAGCAGGGCTGCAACCAGCAGCGTGCGCGAAAGGCGAGCGTCCATGCTCTCGCTTGCTCCCTACATGAGTTGTCCGGCGGATCGGCCGTATCCTTACGACCGGCATCGCATGCCGCCGGGCTGTCCAGCGTGCAAAAAACGGGCCAAAACGCAGAAAAGACCGCTTGCCCCTCGCGATCGTCTCCGCCAGACCGCAAATTCCGGCATCTGTTCGAGCCTTCCGGCTGTTCGGCCAGGGGCTCGTGCCAACGCCGACTTTGTAACTTTTACATGTTCTACCCGCCCGGCGGGAAAGTGCAAAGGCCGATTTCCAGACCCGCGGGGGTGCACGTCCGCTTTCTGGGTTGGCCGGGTCTGAGAATGATCCAGCGGAGAATCTCTGGACCGGATGGCAGAATGGCCGGCACGGGGCGGTCTGGTGGAGGGGGGCCTCTCGCTGAAGAGATGGCGGCCAACCGATGGCGAGAACGCGCCTGGGGCCTGCCGGCTGGAGGAGGGCTGCTCAAGCGAAAGGTTGACGACGGCCACTTGCCGCGTGTACCCTGGGGGGTCTACACAAGCACCGCGAAGCGGCGATCCGAAGTCGCATACCCCGGAAATTGGCAGCGCTCGGGCCACGGCGACGAGGAAACGCGGCGGTGCCCTGCCTCATGCCACCGCTTCCTTGATTCCTGACGCCGAGGTGACCGATGAGACCCGACCTTGTGCGGCTCGCCGCCGTGCTTGCTTTCCTCTGGACCGCCGCCGCAGTGCCGGCGCGCGGCGCGGCGGAAGCGGACTGCCCGCTCGTGCCGGTGCCGAAGTCGTACCACGACCACGGCCGCGCGTGGGAATTGTCCGAGCCGCAGCAGGCGGCGATTGCACTCGGCGCCGAGGCGTCCGAAACGGAGCGTTACGCCGCGGAGCGGTTGCAGGCGCACGTCGAACGGCGATTCAAGCAGCGGATTCCGATCGTTGTGGAATCGGCCGTTGCGGAATCCGTCCGCCAGGTCTTTCTGCTTGGCCAGCGGAGCAGCAACCCCTGGGTGGACAAGCTCTGCCGCGAGCAGAAGATCGGGCTGGGCGATGCCGAGCCCGTCGCGGACGGCTTCCTGATCGAGTGCGTGGAAGACGGCGGCCGCCAGGTCGTGCTCGTCGCCGGCGGCAACCCGCGCGGCGTGGTGTACGGGGCGGATGCCGTGTTCGACCTGATGCGCGCCGAGGCGGGGCGGACGGTCTGGCCGGTGGTCTCGGTCCGCGATTGGCCGAGCATCCCCTGGCGCGGGCGGCCCCATTCGGTGCTCCGCCAGCACCTCGTGCCGGGGGCGCTAGACGCCTACATCCGCGCCCGGCTCAATTTCACCGACGTCCGCGACAACCCGCACGCCAAGGCCTCCAACGTCTACCCCGCGCGGAAGGCATCGATGGGGTTCCCCGCCGGCGTGCCGATCGACAGCGAAACCGTCGAGCGGATGGTTCGCGAGTCGCACCGCCGCGGGCTGTTCGTCTACGGCACGGTCTCGTGCGGCGTGCCGCGGGCGAAGCATGACGACGTGCTCGACACGTTTCGCCAGTTGAGCGAGCTGGGCGTCGACGGCCTGTGGATCTCCTTCGACGACGTCGGTGGCGGCGAGGACGCCTCGGAGCTGATCGGCCGGGTGCTCCAGTTCGGCGAGACGCTCGGGATGACGGGCCGGCGGATCGCCACGACTCCGCCGAGCGGCGACTACCAGAACATCGACACGGAATTCAATCGCCGCACGGCGGAACTGGCCGGGATGGCGGAAGCCCAGTGGTTCTTCACCCGCGTGCCTTGCCAGGCCGACGCGGAGCAGGCCGGCAAAATCGGCTTGCGGCGGCTGCCCGGCTGGTGGCACAACCTCGTCGATTTCGGCGTCGACGGCGGCTTTCTTCACAACGGGGACATCCTCGTCAGCCTGCGGTCCGACGACCGGCCGGGCTACATCGAGCCGCAGCCCCTCGCGCGCGGCTGGCACGCCCCCGCGTACGACGCGATCCGCGAGGCCGACAAGTACACGGACCACGTTCTGCTCTGGGGCGTGGTCGGCGGCTGGCCGGAAGAATACCTGATGTCGGTGCTCGGCATCTGGGCATGGAACCCCGCAGCCCACGACTGGGACCAGACGCGGCGGGCGATCTACCGCTACGTGTATGGTCCCGGGCAGGTGGACACGGCCTGGGCGTTCGACGACAAGCTGGCGGAGTTGAAAGGCCTGTTCCACCTTCCCCGCTGGCGATTCGAACCGAACAAGGGATGGCCCTGCCGGCTGAAGCAGCCCGGCGATCGGCCGCGGGCGCTGGCGTTGATCGACGACCTGGAGACGCTCAGCGGCCGGCTCTCGTCCGCAGCGCCGCTTGAGTCGGCGATCGACCGGGCGAGGCTCGAACAAGTCTATCTGGAGCCGATGCGAACGACCCTCGTCTACGCCCGCAAAATGGCGCTGCTCGATTACCCCGAGGATTGGGCCGACGAGTTTCAGGACCGGATGTACACTTGGCTCGACGAGGGCAACGCGGCGGCGGCGGAAGAGGCCCTGGCGGCCGCCCGCGACCGCCTGCAAACGGAATTGCGGCGGATCGGCGAGGAGCTTCAGGGCCTGAAGGGAATTGATGGGTATCAAGCACACTGGGAGAAACAGCTCCCCGAATTCAAGGCGTGGACGAAGCTGGCGAACGATCGCCGCGCGGCGATGGACGGCCGGCTGAAGCGGCTGCTCGGCCAGCAGCCGGACGATCTCATGCCCTACAAACCGGCCACGAAAGAAGATATCGACGCGCTGTTTGCCGATTGGGATCAGCCGCCGCCGGGCAAGGTTCTGGCCGAACTGGCGGCCGAGGATTGGCTCCGCGCGTCGCCCCGTTGGCGAGGGGCGTTTGTCGCCGGGATTTCTGAACTTGGCGGCCGCAAGAGCCTGGCGATCGGCTATCCGGCCAACACGCCCTCGCAGCCGGGCGATTATGCCGAGGTCCGGGCGGAACTGCCGGTGAAGGCGGCGGCCGGCCGGCTGCTGCTCGACGCCTGGGTCGAAGATACCCGCACCGACAACCAGTGGCGCGAGTACCGCTCGATGCAGCTGTGGGTCAACGACCAGCTGGTCTGGGAGGAGGACGTGGCCCCGGACCGCAAGGGCCGGGCCTGGGTCACCTGCGATGTCACGGACCTGGCCCGGGCGGCCGAGCGGCTCCAGCTGAGGTTCCGCGTGAGTGACCGCCGCGGCGTCAGCCACCATCTGAGCATTAGTTTCCTGGGACCGGTGCGGCTCCGCGAGGGCCAGTAGTTCGGCCCCTCCGAGACCGTTGACGCGCGGCCCGGACCGACGCGCCCCCTTCTGATCCTTCCTGAAGTGCTAGAGAGAGGCAAGCCCGATGCGAGTGATCCTGGTTTGTAGTCTATTGGCCATGTCGGCGGCGGCGGCGGAGCCCGAGCGGGACTGCCCCCTGGTACCGGTCCCGAAGGTCTACCGCGACTCGGGTCAGTGGATGGCCCTGGCGAAGGAGGGGGAGGCGGCGATCGTCGTCGGCGTCCAGGCGAGCGAGCCGGAGCGCTATGCTGCCAGCCGATTGCAGACGCTCATCGAGCGCCGCTGCCGGCAGCGGCTGCCGATCCTCAAGGAGGATGGCCTGCCCGACAGCGTCCGCCAGGTGCTGCTTCTCGGGCAGCGCTCGACGAACTCCTGGCTCGACCGGCTTTGCGCCCGGGAGAAGATCGAACTGGGCGATGCGTCGCCGGGCGAGGACGGCTTCGTGATCGAGGCGGTCGAGGACGGCGGTCGGCAGGTCGTGCTGGTCGGCGGGAGCAATCCGCCGGGCGTGATCTACGGTCAGAACGCGCTGGTCGACCTGTTCGAACAGCGCGGCGGCCGGGCCGAACTGCGGCTGGCCTCGGTTCGCGACTGGCCGAGCATCCGCTGGCGAGGCCGCCCCCATTGGCGAATGCGAATCCATCTTGCGCCCGGGGCCTTTGACAGTTATGCCCGCTATCGCCTGAACTTCACCGACGTGCGCGACGCGGGGACTCCCGACGGCTATGCCGCGATGGGGTTCCCGCCGGGGTTCAAGATCGACGTGCCGGCCACGAAGCGCGTCATCGACGAGGCGCATCGCCGCGGAATGTTCGTCTACGGAACCGTTTCCTGCGGAGTCAAGGCAGACCAGTACGATGCGGCCCTGGGCACGTTTGAAGAATTGATCGCCCTGGGGGTCGACGGTATCTGGATCTCGCTCGACGACGTCGGGGCGGGCGAAGACGCTCCGGTGATCATCCGCCGCGCGCTCGATCTGGGCGCGGCGCATGCAATGACGGGTCGCCGGGTGGCCAACACGCAGCCGATCGGTTCCTACAACAACATCGACACGGAGTTCAACCGCCTGGCGGCGGCGATCCCGGGCTATGCGGCCACGCAGTGGTTCTTTACCCGGGTGCCCTGCCGGGAGGACCTCGAGGCGGCGCGGAAGCTGGGGCTGGAACTCAAGCCCGCCTGGTGGCACAACCTGTTTTCCTATCCTGGCGGGTTTCTCTACAACGCCAGTGCCGGCCAGTCGCTCCGCGAGGACGGCAAGCCGGCGTATTTCCACATGCAGCCGCTCAGCGTTGGCTGGGGCAGGCCCGACTACGAAGCGCTCCGCGAGGCGGCCAACTACACCGACACGGTGATGCTCTGGGGGATGTACGACGGCTGGCCCGAGGAATACCAGGTCGGGGCGATGGGCATCTGGGCATGGAATCCGGCCGAGCACGACTGGACTGCCACGCGCCGCGCCGTCTACTCGGACGTGTACGGGCGCGGCCAGGCGGAGACGGCCCTGGCCTTCGACGACCTGCTCAGCCAACTCAAGGGGCTGTTCGAGATGCCGGTGCGGCGTTTCGCGCCCAACAAGGGCTGGCCGCCGCGGCTGCGGAACCTGGCGGATCGGCCCCGCGCGCTGGAGCTGATCGAGCAATTGGAGCCGTTGCGGAAGGTGCTCGAGGAGCGCGCCCCCGGCGAGACGCTGCTCGATCCGGACCGCCTCAGCACGGTGTATCTCGAACCGCTGGCGGCCACGCTCGACTACGCCCGAAAGATGGCCAGCCTCGACTATCCGGAATACACCCTCGGCTCGTCTTTCGACGAGAAGATGATCGAGCTTTATGGCGACAGGGATCCGGAGGAGGCGGAAAAGGCCGCCGCCGAGGCCGACCGGCAAGTCGAGCAGCAATTGGCCGCGATTGAAGAATCGCTGCGGGGGCTGAAGGGCATCCAAGCGTACGCCGATTTCTGGCGCAAGCAGGCCGCCGGGGAGAAGACCTGGGCCGAGCGTCTTGCCAGTCGGCGGGCGGCAATGGAGACCGCGTTCCGCGCTATGGCGAAGGACGGGTTCGCCCGCTGCCTGGTCGACGAGCGGCTCGACCAGGCCGGCTATGCGGCCTGGCTGGAGAATCTCGCCTCGCCGCCGGCGGGCCGCCTGCTGGCCGAGAGAGCCGCGGCCGAGTGGCTCGAGCCGTTGCCGCGCTGGCAGGGGACGTGGTGCCTGGGGCGGATCGACTGGCGGGAGCAGAAGCTGGCCGTGATCGCCTTTCCGCGCCAAACGGCCTCGAAGGTCGGCGATTACGCGGAGGTTCGCGCGGAATTGGCGGTCCCCGATTTCAACAAGCGGGTCTCGTTGGACCTGTTTGTCAACGACACGAAGATCGACCCGGCGTATCCGCGCTACCGCTACCTGGAGCTCTGGGTCAACGACCGCCTGGCGTGGGAGGAGGACATCACCCTGTCGCGCGCCGGCCGCGAGTGGCTCACGGTCGACGTGACCGAGGCGGCCAAGGCCTCGAAGTCGTTGGCGATCCGATTCCGCGTCGTCGACCGCCAGCGCGTGGGCAGCTACGGGAGCGTGACCTTCCTCGGTCCGCTCCGACTCCGCGCGGCCGAGTAGCACGGCAGACTGCGCGGGGCGGCGATCGAACGGCGGGCGGCAGGGTGCAAGACGAGGCGATGCCCTTGCACGGTCGGTCGGAGCCGTGCCGTAGGCAGGGATCTGGTCCAGGTGGCAATCGAGAAATGGTCGGAGCAAATGATCAGGAAGCGGACGGCGGCGGACGAATCGGCATCGCCAGGGCGCAAACGCATCGCGGTCACCTCGGCGACGCTCCAGCGCGGAGCGGAATACCCGGCAGGCACGCTGCGGATCACGTACGTCAGCGGCGTGGACGGAGCGGAGGACTGGGCCCTGTTTCTGCCGGGAGATGGCCGCCAGACGACGATTGTCTACCTGCACGGTTCGTTCGCCTCGGCCGACCAGATCTTCACCCGCAAGGACATCCGCCAGTTCTGGCTGGCGAAGATCATCGAGGGGCGCCACCCGCTTCTATCGGTCAACCTCCGCGGCACGTCCTACATGAGCCCGGCGGCGACGGAAGACATGACGGACCTGCTCGATTACTGTCGCGGCGAGCTCGGGTGCGACCGGTTCGTGCTGCTGGGCGGGTCGGGCGGGGCGTCCAGCGCGATGGCCTACGCGGTCCTCCACCCGGACCGGATTCATGGCGTGATCGCGATGGGGGCGTGCGACATCCTCGGGCGGCTGGAGTTCGCCCGCAACAGCGGCCAGCCGGTTCTACAAAAGCTGGTCGCGGCCGTCTTCGCGGCGTACGGCGGTGCGCCGGAGGACAAGCCGGACCTGTACCGCGCCCGATCCGTGCTGGCCCACCCCGAGAAGCTGACGATGCCGTTCGTGCTCACGATGGGGGAGGACGACCGCTTGATCCCGGTTGCGGAAGCGCGCAAGGTCGCACGTGCGATGAAGGAAACGCGCTCGTTCGTCTACCATGAAATCCCCCACGGCGATCACGACGCGGCCCTGTGGGTCGACGTGGACCTTGAGACGCTGCAAATCCGCCAGTAGCAGCCGCACGGGGGGGCGCCCCGGGGGGTGGAATTCCGTCCGGGTTTGCCGCTGCCGATCGAAGCGGAGTGCATTCCCGGTTCTCCGCATGCCGGGGCGTTCAGCCGGGTACGGTCAGCGGCTGGCCGTTGTCCTTGGCGCCGAGCCCGAGCAGAAACGGCACGGCGCGGCGGGCCCACTGGGCGGCGGCGGGGTAGGCGGACGCCGACGGCCCGAAGCAGCAGCGCAGCATCTCTGTGTCGATGATCCCCGGGTTGAGCGGCACGGCGGCGATCCCTCGCGGCAACTCCGCGGCCAGTGCCCGGGTGAGCCCTTCGATCGCCCACTTGGCCGCGCAGTAGGGCGCCACCTCGGGCGAGGCGGAGCGGCCCCACCCGGAACTGAAATTGACGACTACGCCCGTGCCGCGGGCGATCATCGCCGGGACGAAACGGCGGATCACGTTGGCCGTCCCCTTGATGTTGATGTCGACCACCTCGCTGAATTCCCGATCGGTGATCTCCCAGAGCGGGGCATTTCGATTGATCACCCCCGCATTGTTGATCAGCAGGTCGACCCCTCCGGCGGCCAGCACCCGCTCTGCCCATTGCCGGACCGCGGCATCGTCGCGCAGGTCGACGCAATCAAAACGGTGGGGCGGGCCGAAGCGGTCGTTGGCCCGCTGGATCGCGGCGGCGCTTCTCGCGCAGCCTGCCAGGCGGTGTCCGGCGGCGATGAAGCCTTCGACCAGCGCCTGTCCCAAGCCGCGGCTGATTCCCGTGATCACGATTCGCCTTGCTTCCATCGGCCCGTCTTCCTTGCCAGCGGGTCCCCTCCGTGTTGCGCAAGCGGCGCCGGGGCCGCCTACTGCCAGGCGGGCTGGGCCCTGTCCTGGGTATCGACGCGGTAGGGGGCCCAGACAAGAATCACGTTCGTGTCGCTGATGTCCGCCTTTCTCGGGCGCAGCGGCGCTGCCTCAATCACGAGGTTCTCCTCGCGGATCGCCGTTTCCAGGTGATTCACTTCAGCCTCGAATTCCGCTTCCAGATCGGCCAACCGCTGCTGGATCACCGCCACGTTTTCCTGCACTCGGCCCACGTCCTGGTGCTCGCGCGCGGCACGGCCCGCCGAGCGGACGGCGCTCGCCGCGCTGGACAGGCTCGTCTTGCTGACGACCTTGCGGCCGAGGAATGCGCCGAGGATCGAGGCGCCGATCGACACGGCGGTCTGGACGGCCTGGTGCCGCGACTGGCTCTTCTCTCGAGCGACGCGCTCCTCGGCGCGGCGGAGCTGGTCCTTGAGCGTGTTGAACCTGGCCGCATAGCGGCGGCGGAGGTCTTCCAGCGACGCATCGCGGGCCTCCCGCGCCCGGAGGCCGAGGCGGAGGCGGAAATCGGCCTGGCTCTCGCCGGGCTTGGAGTCTTCGCGCAGGCTGGGGCAGGTCCAAAGCGGGAGCGACTCGTTGCGATGGAGGTGGGTTTGGAAGTCTTTGAGCCACCGGGCATATTGCCTGGCCTGGCTGACCGCGGCCGGCGCGGAGGCGAAGGCGGCGCCGTCCTCGGGCCGGTCGTCGAATTCCGCCGCGCCGCCCGCGAGCGATTCAGCGTCCTCCCAGACATCGGCCGGCGGCTGCTCGCCGAGGAGCGCGATCCGCGCGCACTCCTGCCAGAGGTCGACGCCGCGCTTGGCGTTGACGTAATGCACCTTGCCCGTGCCCAGCAGCGTCGGGCGGTATTCGATCCGCTCGCCCTGGCCCGGCCTGGCGCGGCAGGCGAAGAAGCGCTCACCGGCCTCGGGGGGGACGATCGGGCGCTGGGCCTGGGGCGCGGCCGGCGGCGCGGGCGCCGGGAGGACGGCCGGCGGCGGCGTGGCGGCCACGGCCGCCGCTTGCTTGCGCGGGGCCATCAGCGACTGGATCTGCCCGCGGCTGAGCGGCCCGCCAAGGTAGCTCAGGCACCAGCGCGTCTGGAAGACGACCGGCTGGTCTTCGTGCACGTTGTTCATCAGAAACACGCGGTTGCCCAGTCCCGCCAGGATCGCCTCCATGTCCTTGCGGTTGAATTGGGCGCCGGCGGCGGCCGAAGCGCCTTCGAGCCCCTCGAGCACGCGGAGCTTGTCGCGCTCGGTCTGGAGCCGGCCAAGCAGCCAGGTGCCGGCGTTCGACAGGCCCTTGTAGTCCAGGTCGACGGGGTTCTGGGTGGCCAGGACCACGCCCAGGCCGAAGGCCCGGGCCTGTTTCAACAAGGTGAGCATCGGCGTCTTCGTGGGCGGATTGGCGGTGGGCGGGAAGTAGCCGAAGACCTCGTCCATGTAGAACACCGCCCGGAGGCTCGTCGTCCCCGACTGCGACCGCATCCAGGAGATCATCTCTCCCAAGAGGATCGTGACAAAGAACATCCGCTCGGCGTCGGACAGGTGGGCGATCGAGATGATCGACAAGCGCGGCTTGCCCTCGGGCGTGTAGAGGAGCCGCTGGATGTCGAGCGGTTCGCCCTCCAGCCAGCCGGCGAACCCCGGCGACGCGAGAAGATTGTTGATCTGCATGGCCAGGGCGGTGCGATCTTTCGCGGGGAAAAACGTCTCCAGGTCGACCAGGCCCATCTTGTCGAACGGGGGTGACTGGATCGCCCGGACCAGCCCGGCCAGGTCGAGGTCGCGCCCTTCGCGCCAGGCGTGTTCGAAGATCTGCGCCAGGAGGATATGTTCGCGGCTGTTGAGCGGATCGGCTGCGATGCCCAACAGCGCCAGGAGCCCCGACACGGCCGAGGCGATCCGCTCGCGCAAGGCGTCGGGCTGGTCGAGCATGCTCCGCGGCGGGACGGTGAACGCCCGCAGCACCGCCAGCGGCAGCCCTGCACTGCTGCCCGGCGTATAGATCGCCAGATCGACGGAAGACCGGAAGCGTTCGATCCGGGCGGCGTCCTGCCCCCATTCGGCCAGGCCCTCGCGCCACTTCTTGGCCGTCGCCTCGGCAAGCTGCTCGGGGGTAATCCCCTGGCGCGCGGCCTCGGCTTCGTCGATCCAGGGGCGGAAGTCGGCTGATTCCAGTCGTGGAAATGTCAGCAGGAGATTCCCCAGATCGCCTTTCGGATCGACGAGGATCGCGGGGATGCCGTCGATGGCCGCTTCCTCCAACAGGGTCAGGCAGAGGCCGGTCTTGCCGCTGCCGGTCATGCCCACGCAGACGGCGTGCGTCACCAGATCCTTGGAGTCGTACAAGACCAACTCGTCCTTGAGGCTTCGGCTCGCCGGATCGAACTGGCGGCCGAGGTAGAACACGCCCAGCTTCTCAAAGTCCTGCATGGGAAAAACCTTTACAGCGGGGGCCGGGAGATCGACAACAGGACACGTCTCAGGTTGACGGCCCGCCGACCAACACCGAGCCATCGCCAATAATCGCACACTTGCCATCCAGCGACAAGGTTTTGGGCCCCGAATGGGCTCAGAGCGAACCAGCACCGGCCGAATGGCATGGCGGGAGAAGACTTGCGGTTGGCTGCCGGCGGGGCGGGGTGAGGCGGAGGTTCCCAAGCTGGAGCCTGGCAGCCAGGAGCGTGGCTGGAGCGCGGCTGGAGCGCGGCTGGAGTCTGGGGACCGGGAGCGAGACTTGCCGCCCGGCGGCCGCCCGTCAGCCGAGGTGCGCGACGATGAAATCGACCGCCTTGCCGATGGTCTTCACGTCGAGGGCCTGTTCCTCGTCCATTTCGATGTCGAACTCCTCCTCGAAGGCGGCGATCAGTTCGACGCTCTGCATCGACTCGGCGCCGAGGTCGTCGACGAACCGCGCGTCGTCGTCGATGCGGGCAGGCTCGATCTTGAGGGTTTCCGCAACCACCTTGATGACACGGTCGCGCACATCGTGCGACATGGGAAGACCTCCTGATGGCTAGGCCGGCGGCGCGCTATGCTTGGGCGGTCGCGGCTCGTTTCCATTTCTCCACGCGATCCGCCAGGCAGGCGATTTCCGCCTTCAACTCCTTGGCGAACCGATTGCTCTCGAAATCTCCGCGGACACGCGCGAAATCCACGCCCGCGTCCGCCGCGGTCCCGTCCTGGCCGAAGCCCGTCTGAACCGCGTTGTCGAACTCTTTCTGCGCGTCGTTCAGCACCAGGCTCAGGAACTTCTTCCGAGCCTTCCGCCACTCGTCGGCGATTCCCGGCATGTCCTCGATGGCCAACTCGTCGAGGCTCCGGGCAAACACGCGGGGGTACGTCTCGCGGACCCAGATCCATTCATCCTCGGCATAGCAGCGGAGAATCGCGTCGAGTTCGGCGTTGATGCCGTCGAGGTCGCCGATCGTGCCGGCGGCAATCGCCGCCGCGAGGTCGTCGAGCCGGCGGCGGGGCATCATCTGGCCGCCGACGTCGATCCAGTCGGGATCGTACACGGCGTCCGTCGCGGGCGCCAGCGCGGCGGCCAGCGAGGGCTGCCGCTGCTCGAGGGCTCGTTCCGCTCGAGCGAGGACTTTGTCGAGCATGTACATCTCGATGGCCGATCGGTAGAACTTGATGCCCGTGCGGAGCAGCACCCGCTTGACGTCCGTGCCGCCGAGGCCCACCGTGTCGACGGCGCGGTCCGTCTTTTCGACCAGTTCCTTCATCCGCGCAGAGCCGGTGATCATCCGCCCCGCGGTCAACGGGCTGAAGACGTCGAACGTGAGCCGATCGCGGCGGACCTCGCCGCGGCGGCGGTCTCGGGCGGGCCACTTGGCGCCGTCGCGGACCGTTCCCACGGTCGTGAAATTGAACCCGGGCGTCATCATGCACCGCCCGTTGGGCAGGGCCTCCAGGTAGCTGAAGGGGAAATCGGCGGTGTCGAATGTCCGCGTGTGCTTGCCGAGGACGACGCTGAACGGGCCGACGCGGCAGGGCCACATGATGTAGCTCGACGAGCCCGTCTTGCAGCCCCGTTCGAGCCTTCCTTCATGGACCGGCCCGAGCTTGTAGAGGTGGTTCGACTGGTTCGTCCCGCTGCCGGCGTTGTAGAAGCTGAACAGGCCGGCGATCAGCAGCGTGGACTTGTGGTGGGTCACCGTGTAGGGGCCCGCGAAGATGCTGCACGCCTCGCCGTGAAACGCCTCGCAGTTGGCGAAGAACAGCGACCCTTCGCTGGAGAACTGCTTGCCGATCTGGCAGGCCTGGCCGACGAAGCTCTTGGCGAGGATCGCCCCGCCGGTAACCGTTGATCCCTCGGCGATGATGAAGTCCGCGGCCTCCACGCGGCTGCCGATCATCGTCGGCGCCGCCTGGCTGCTGAGGATCGTGCCCCGGGCGAGTGCGGTCGCTCCGTCGATCACGGCATGCGCACCGATGTTCACGTCGACGATGCTGGCGGTGTTGGCGATCCGGGCGCCGGCGCCGATCCGGCCGCGCTCGGCGGCGGCCTTGGCGGCCTCGGCCTTGGCCACGGCGATGAGTCTTTCAACCAGTTCGCCGCGGTAGCGATGCAGGCAGACGAGGTGCGCGAACTGGCTGTCGAGGCGGTCGAAGAGGACGACCTCGCGGCCGCCGGCTTCATTGAGGACCTCGACCTCCACGCCGTTGCCGAAGGTTGCTCCGGGACGCGTCTCGATCCGGCCGGCGTTCTCGATGCACGCGCCGGCGCCGATCTCGTAGTTGGCGATATGCAGCCCCACGTTGGCGATCCGGGCGCGATCGCCGATCGTGCAGTTGGCGAGCAGGGCGTGGTAGATTCCACAAGGCTTGCGGAGCGGGCCGTCGCCGGCAACCGTGCCGCGGTTGGCTCCGATCTCGACGTCGCCGAGGAATTGGGCGTTGCGCACGGCGGCCGGGTCGAATCCCTCGGCGACCCGCACCCGGCTCCAGTCGGCGGCGGTGCAGCCCTGGGCGGTGAGGGTTTGAATCTCGGCGGCGGCCAGCGGGCGATAGGGTCGATCGGTTACGGGATTGGGCATGAACGTTGTCTCACGATCTGGTAGGTGTCGTCGGCAATCGCCGCTTCTTCGTCGGTGGGGACGACCAGGACCGCCGTTCCGCTCTGCGGCGAACTGATTGCTCCTTCGCGCCGCCCGACCATCTGCTCGTTGAGCGCTTGATCGATGGCAATTCCCAGGCAGTCCAGGCCGCTACAGGCCGCGGCGCGGACCGGCACGGCGTTCTCGCCGATGCCCCCGGTGAAGACCACGGCGTCGAGGCGGCCGAGCACCGCCGCGTACATGCCGATGTATTTCTTGATCCGGTAGCAGAAGACGTCGATCGCCAGGGCCGCGCGGCGGTTCCCCTCGCGGCTCAATTCGAGCAGCAGCCGCATGTCGTTCGACCTGCCGCTGATCCCCAGCAGGCCCGACTGCTTGTTGCAGAGCTCGTTCAGTGAACTGACGGCATAGCCGCGGTCGGCAAGGTAGAAGAGGATCGCCGGATCGAAGTCTCCGGTCCGCGTTCCCATCACCAAGCCCTCCAGGGGGGTCAGCCCCATCGACGTGTCGATCGAACGGCCGCGCTGGACCGCGGTCATCGAGCACCCGTTTCCCAGGTGAACGGTGATGCAGTCGATCTTGTACTTGCCCAGGCCGAGCATCTGGGCGGCCCGCCGGGCGACGTAGCGGTGGCTCGTGCCGTGAAAGCCGTAGCGGCGGATGCCGAACTTCTCGTACAACGGGTAGGGCAGGGCGTAGGTGTAGGCGACCTGGGGGATCGTGGCGTGGAACGCGGTATCGAAGCAGGCCACCTGGGGCACGTCGGGCAGCTCGTGCATTGCCGCGCGGATGCCGGTCAGGTTCGGGGGGTTGTGCAGCGGCGCCAAGTCCGAAAAACGTTCGATCGAGGCGATCACCCGGGGCGTGATCAGGACCGATCCGGTGAACTCCTCGCCGCCGTGGACGACGCGGTGGCCGATGGCCTCGATCTCCTCCGCCGACGCGAGGACCCCCTCGCCCCCGGAAAGGGTCTCCAGGATCAGCGCCATGCCTTCTTCGTGGTCGGCGATCTGGCCCTCCAGCCTCCGGACCTCGTCGGCGTAGTGGTGTTGGATGGCGCCGCTTTCTTCCCCGATCCGCTCGACCAGCCCCCTGGAAATCACGCGTTTTTCGGGCATCTGGTAGAGCTGGTACTTGATCGAAGAACTGCCGCAGTTGACGACCAGGACCTTCATCGCATGGGCTCCCTGCATTTCTCCGCTCAGGCCTGCGCCAGGCAGACGGCCGTGGTGGCGACAATATCCTCGACGCTGGCCCCCCGCGAGAGGTCGCTGATCGGCTTGGCGAACCCCTGGAGGAACGGCCCGATCGCTTTCGCTCCGGCCATGTACTGCGTCAACTTGTAGGCGATGTTTCCCGAATTCAGGTCGGGGAAAACCAGCACGTTCGCCCTGCCGACGACCTCGCTTGGTTCCTTGACCTTCTTGCTGGCCACCGACGGGATGATTGCCGCGTCGGCCTGGAATTCCCCGTCGATTTTCAGGTCGGCGGCCCGCTGCTTGATCAGGGCCAGCGCCTCGGTGACGTGGTTGATGCGGACGTGCGATGCGCTCCCCTTGGTCGAGAACGAGAGCATTGCCACGCGGGGCTCCTCGGGGAGCAGTTTCCGCGCGCTGCGTTCCGAAGCGATCGCGATGTCGGCCAGTTCCGCGGGCGTCGGCGCGATGTTCACCGCGCAGTCGGCGTAGATGAAGGGTTTCTGCTTCTGCCCCTGGAAATCCGGAATGATCATCAAGAAGAAGCTCGAGGGAGTGGCCAGGCCCTTGGCCAGGCCAACCGTCAGCGCGCCCGCCTGGATCACCAGCGCCGTGGGCGTGTCGACGCCGGCGACCATCGTGTCGGCGTCTCCGCGGGCGACCATCATCCCGGCGAAGTAGAGGGGCCGCCGGACCATCCGCGCCGCCACGCGCGGATTCAGATCGCGGCCCTGCACATAGGCCTCGGTGTACTCGGCGAGTTTTTCGCTCTTGCCCGGATCGATGATCCGGATGCCGTCGAGGCCGAAGCCCGAGGCCGCCGCCAGGGGCCCGATCTCGGCGGCGTCGCCGAGGAGAATCGGATTGGCGATCCCCTCGTCTTTCATGCGCCGCGCGGCGGCCAGCACGCGATCGTCCTTCCCCTCCGGCAAAACAACCGCCAGAGACCGCCGCTTGGCAGCCTCGATGAACTGGGTCAAGATGCTCATCGGCTCAACGCTCCCGGGTAAATCGATCGAGTTGGTGGCGTGGAACTCCGCCGGAGCGCTCCTTTGGCCGTCCGCCGCCCGCGCCGGAGAGGCGTCAGGACTGCGGCGCCCCGGGCTTTTTCTCTTGGATCCAATTGTAGTATTCGCGCATCGTGAGGTTCGCTGCGGCCGCCTCGTCGAGGAACACGTCCGCGTTGGGATGCAGTTGCAGCGCGCTGGCCGTGACCATGCTGGTCACCGGACCCTCGATCATTCTGGCCACCGCGTCGGCCTTGCCCGCCCCGCTGGCGACAAGCACCAACTGCCGGGCTTCGAGGATCGTGCCCACGCCCATGGTGATCGCGTAGACGGGCACATCCTCGGGCTTGTCGAAGAATCGGGCATTGTCTTCGATCGTCTGCCGGGCGAGCGTCTTCAGGCGCGTCCGCGAGGCGAGCGAACTGGTCGGCTCGTTGAATGCGATGTGGCCGTCGGAGCCGATGCCCAGGAGTTGCACGTCGATCCCCCCGCAAGCGCGGATGTGGTCCTCGTACCACTGGCAGAACGCCCTGTAGTTGTTCGTCGTGCCGGAGGGAATATGAGTCCTTTCCGGCGGCACGTTGATGTGCTTGAAGAGATTCTCCCGCATGAAGTGGTGGTAAGACCGCCCATGCTGGGCCGATAGCCCCACGTATTCGTCGAGATTGAAGGTCGTGACCTGTGAGAAATCGAGACCTTCATCTTTGTGCAGTCGCACGAGTTCCCGGTAAATCCCCAGCGGACTGGAGCCGGTCGCCAGTCCCAACACGGCATTCGGCTTGGCATTGATCACGGCGGCGATCGATCCCGCCGCGCGCCGCGACAATTCTTCGTAGGTCTTCGAGATCCTGATTTCCATGTGCAGTTCCCCTGGTGCTTGAACGAAGAGCAGTCGAACTGCCGAGCCGATCGATCGGCCCTCGGCCACGCGGCGCGACCACTTCTACCGATGGGGGTATAAATTAATGGGGAAGGGACCAGAGATGCAAGTAGCCCACACGGTGGTATCATACTCCACCCATTTTGTGGGCAGGCGGCAGGTGGAACGCCCGCGCACCCCGCCGGCCGATCTCCAGCCCGCCGCCTACGGCTCCGAGCCGCCGGCCGCGGTGAACAGGGCAAGGGCGTGCGCGACTGGCTCGACGTCGTGCACGCGGAGAATCTGCACGCCCGAACGGGCCAGCGCCAGCGCCGCGCCGATTGTGCCGGCCAGGCGATCGGCACGGAGGTCGGCCAGCACGTGACCGATGAACTGTTTCCGCGAGTGCCCGACGAGCACGGGCTGCCCCAGGGCGTGCAGTTCCGCCGCGTGGCGAAGCAACTGGAGGTTGTGTTCGGCCGTCTTTCCGAACCCGATCCCGGGGTCCAGCGCGATGCAATCCCGCGGAATGCCCTGGCCGACCAGGGCGTCGCGCCGCTGGCGGAGAAACGCGCCCACCTCGGCGACGACGTCGCCATAAACCGGAGCATCCTGCATCGACCGCGGCGTTCCCAGCATGTGCATCACGCAGACGCCGGCTCCCGTCTCGGCAGCCGTTTCGATCATCGCCGGATCGGCCAGCCCGGTGATGTCGTTGATGATCGCGGCGCCCGCATCGATCGCCTCCCGCGCGACAGCCGCTTTCGCGGTGTCGATCGAAATTGGGATGGCAACCTCCCGCGCGAGCCGCTCGACCACCGGCGCAACGCGGCGCAACTCCTCGTCGACGGGCACGGGTTGGGCGTAGGGCCGCGTGCTTTCGCCGCCGACGTCGAGAAGGTCCGCGCCGCGCGCGGCCAGTTCGATTCCCTGCGCTACGGCCGCGGCGGCGTCGAAGAACCGCCCCCCGTCGGAAAAACTGTCGGGCGTGACGTTCAGGATTCCCATCAGGAGGGGGCGGGCGGGGCAGGCCAACGTCCGCCCGCGGACGCGCCAGTGCCCGGCTCGGGAAGGGGAAAAAGGCGACATCGAAGCCTCCGGGGAGCCCGCGGAACGTACCGGGCGAGGTGGCCCCGCCCCCGCCCGATGATCAGACGCCCCGGGCCATCCTAGAGGGTCTTCGGCGGGTTGACAATCCGGGCGATTGGGCAATCGATCGCCGCCGTTCCGCACCGTGATCGTCGTGGCCGCCGAGCCCCCCCTACCAGATGCCGACGAGAATGTCGTAGCCGGCGTGGGCCCCGGCCGCGATGCCGAAGCCGCGGATCACGAACAGGAGACTGAAGAACATGCCGGCGAGAAACCGGAACACGAACGTGAACCAGAACCAGTGGCTTTGCCAGTCGAGCGCTTCCGCATGGGGGCCGATGTAGTGGGCAAGGGCGAAAAACAGGCTGGTGGACAGGGCCGCCGTGAAGACGCTCGCCCCGGGCGCCATGTCCAGGCTCCTGAGCACCCAGACGACTGACGAGAGCAGGATCAGGCGAAACAGCAACTCCTCATAAACACCGGCCCCTAAAAACCCCACCAGGCGGCGCGCCGTCTCGTGCGCATCCGCCGCGAGCAGAGCTGCCGGCGGAGGGGCCGCGCTCGGATCGAACAGTCCCGACTGCAAATGGAGCAGAAATCGCAGGCCGATCGCAAGGAGGACGCACTCGCAGACCATCCCCTTCAGGACCGACGGAGCAACCTCCCACGGTTGCCGCGTGGTGTGATGCCATCCGAGAAGGATGCAGACGCAGACCGCCGGGAGGAGGAAATACTGCCCAAAGCCAATCAGTTCCAGCACTTGCCGCAGCCAGACGTCGGCGCCGTTGCGAATCGCGCTCGGTCCCAACAGGAGTACGCCCAACTCGTAAGTCGCCAGCAGCGGCGCGATGAAGACCAGCGATGCCAGCGGACGTTGCGATTGGACCCAGTAATCGACGCCGTTCGAGTTGGCTTGCTTCACGTCGTCGGCTTCATGCAAGGAGCGGACGCGCCTCAGGCGAGACTGCAAATCCAGGAAACAAGGGACACCTGCGTCATCTTCGACCCGTCCGGGGGCGGGGCTTGAACTGGTCCCGAATCACACCGAAAAACCGGAAAACCCTTTCGTCCCCAAGCCGGAGGGTTCGGGGGTCGGTCTTTACTTCCGCCTCCCACCCGGTACCCTGGTACCCTGTAGCCAGTCCCCGTACCCCGTGACCTGTACCCTGACCGATGGCATCGACGCTGCAGACAGTCTACGATCGCTTGTTCGACGCGTTTGGCCCCCAGAACTGGTGGCCTGGCGAGACACCTTTTGAGATCATGGTGGGGGCGGTGCTCGTTCAGAACACGGCCTGGAAGAACGTGGAAAAGGCGATCCGAAACCTGGCCGACCGCGATCTGCTCGATCCGCTTGCCCTCAACGAGGTGTCGGCAGAGGAGCTTGAGGAACTGATCCGGCCGGCCGGTTACTATCGCGTGAAGACGAAGCGGCTGCGGTGCCTCGTGCGCTTCGTCGTCGAACGTTACGATGGGGATTTGGACGCGATGTTCTCGACCGGCCTGGCGAGTCTGCGCGAGGAGCTGTTGTCGCTCAACGGGATCGGGCCGGAGACGGCCGACTCGATCCTGCTCTATGCCGGCGGGCTGCCGACGTTCGTCGTCGACACGTACACCCACCGGATTCTCGCCCGGCACGGCTGGATCGGTTTCGACGCGGGTTACTACGAGATCAAGGACCATTTCGAAGGCGGCCTGGTCGAGGACGTGCGGTTGTATAATGAGTTCCACGCGCTGCTGGTGCGCACCGGGCATCTCTATTGCCGCCGGCGGCCCAAGTGCGCCGCGTGCCCGCTGGTGGACCTGCTCCCGGAGGGGGGCGTCCGCGAGCCGGATTTTTGAGGCGAGCCCCGCTCGCCGTGGACTTGAGCACGCATGTCGAAAAATCAACAAGGTCCTTCGCTCTTTCAGTCGGGCGAGGACGCCAATCGCCGCGCCGCGTTGCCGCTGGCGGCGCGGATGCGCCCGCGGCGACTGGACGAATTCGTCGGCCAGCAGCATTTTCTCGGGCCGGGCAAGCTGCTCCGCAGGCTGCTCGAGGCGGATCGGCTCGGGTCGGTCATTTTCTGCGGGCCGCCGGGGACCGGCAAGACGACCCTCGCCCGGCTGCTCGCAACGGAAAGCCGGAGTGTGTTCCGGCAGCTGAGCGCGGTCACGAGCGGCGTGAAGGAGCTCCGCGATCTGCTCGGCGAGGCGGACGGCCGGCTGGCCGCCGAGGCCCGGCGGACGCTGCTGTTTGTCGACGAGATCCACCGGTTCAACAAGGCCCAGCAGGACGTGCTCTTGCCGGAAGTGGAAAACGGCGTCGTGATTCTCGTCGGGGCGACGACGGAGAATCCGTTTTTCGCGATCAACAGCGCGCTGATCAGCCGCAGCCGGGTGTTCCAATTCGAGCCCCTCTCGGTCGGCGACATCCAGCGGGTGATCCGCGGCGCGCTGGCCGACGCCGAGCGCGGGTTGGGGGCCTACGCGGTCCGCATGCACGACGACGCGCTGGAGTTCCTGGCGGAAACGAGCGATGGAGACGCCCGCCGGGCCCTCTCGGCCGTGGAGATCGGGGTGCTCTCGGCGCACGAGTCGCCCGTGGAATTCACGCGCCAATTGGCCGAGGAGTCGGTGCAGCGCAAGGCCGTGGCCTACGACCGGCAGGGGGACGCCCACTACGATGCGGCCAGCGCGCTGATCAAGAGCATTCGCGGCAGCGATCCGGACGCTGCGCTTTACTGGCTGGCACGGATGCTCGAAGGGGGCGAGGACGTGCGGTTCCTCGCCCGGCGGCTGGTGATCCTGGCCAGCGAGGACGTGGGCAATGCCGACCCGCGGGGGCTGCCGCTGGCGGTGGCCGCGGCCCATGCCTGCGAGTTGGTCGGCCTGCCGGAGTGCCAGCTCACGCTGGCCCAGGCGGTGACCTACCTGGCGTGCGCGCCGAAATCAAACGCGGCGACCGTCGGCATCGGCGAGGCCCGCCGCGACGTTCGCGAGGGCCGCCTGCTGCCCGTGCCGGTCCACCTGCGCGACAGCCACTATCCGGGCGCGAAGCGGTTTGGCCATGGCGAGGGCTACCAGTACGCCCACGATCACGAAGGGGGCGTCGCCGCGCAGGATTATCTGGGCGTGCAGCGCGAGTATTACCGGCCGGTGGATCGCGGATTCGAGCAGGAGCTGGCGCAGCGGCTCGAGGCGATCCGCGCCCGGCTGCGGTCGAAATAGCGGTCCGCTTTCCGTGGTCCATTTCAGAAATGATGTCAAGGTTCCTAGCGCCCGTCGAGAGCGGTTCCTTTAATGTCGCGCAATCGCTGCAGCATTTCGCTCAAGAGCGATACGAACTCGGCGGAAGATGGCGGTAGTGGACCGTGATCGGGAGATGCGGATTCAAGCCCCGGAAACCCGGCGGTGCGGCGAGANNACATCATTTCTGAAATGGACCACTTAGCTGACCGCTGTCGGCTACTGCGGCCGGAACTTCTTCCAGTCGATTTTCAGCTTGCGCATCTTGGAGCGGAGCGTGTGGGGGTTGATATCGAGCAGCACGGCGGCGCCGCGCGGCCCTTCGACCCGCCCGCCGGTCTGCTCGAGAGCCGACTCGATGTGCTGGCGGATCGCCGCATCCAAGGGGGGCATGGCGGTGGCCGCGGGGCCGCCGGGGCGGGTCTGGGGAGGTGGCGGAACCGGCGCCGGCTTTGCCGTGGGCGCGACGCCCAGGGCGGCCGCGACCTGGAGCGTCTGCCCGTCGCCGAGAATCGCCGCCCGGTCGATCACGGCGCCGAGTTCGCGGACGTTGCCGGGCCAGGGGTAGGATTTGAGGATTTGCAGGTCGCCCTCGCTCGGCGCTACCTCGGCCAGGCCGAAGCGGATGGCTGCGCGGCGGGCGAAATGCTCGGCCAGCGTGGGGATGTCTTCCTGCCGCTCGCGGAGGGGCGGAAGCACGATCGGGAAGACGGCAATCCGGTACCAGAGGTCTTCGCGAAACAGGCCTTCGGCGACCATCGCCGACAGGTCGCGGTTGGTCGCGGCGACAATCCGCACGTCGACATGAATCATCTGCTCGCCGCCGACCCGCTGGAGGCAGCCGTCCTGAAGAACGCGCAACAGCCGGACCTGGACGGCCGGTGGCAGTTCGCCGATCTCATCGAGAAACAGCGTGCCGCCGTCGGCACGCTCGAACCAGCCGCGGCGAGTCTCCGCGGCGCCGGTGAATGCGCCCCGCTGGTGGCCGAAAAGCTCCGAATCGATCAATTCCGGAGGAATCGCCCCGCAATTGACGCGGATCACCGGCCCTTTGCGGCGCGGCGAGCGTGAGTGGATCGCCCTGGCGATGAGCTCCTTGCCAGTCCCCGTCTCGCCGAAGATCAGTACCGGCACGTCCGAGTCGACGACCAGTTCGATCCGTTCCATGACGGCTTTCAGCCCGGATTCGGCCCCGACGATCGTATCGTCGAGCCGCCGCCGTCCGAGCTTGCTGAGCAGCGAGCGGTTCTGGGCTTCGGCCGCCTCACGCAGCTTGGCCAGTTCCCTGAGTTGATGGTCGTTGGCCAGGGCAGCCGAAAAGGGGTCGAGAAGCGCCCGGGCCAGCTCCCTGTGCTGCTCGGTGAACCGGTCGGCGTGCTTCGCCACAAGCAGCAGCACGCCCGGGGCCGCGGTCGACGGGCCGAGCGGCCCGGCAAGCACATCGCCATCAACCCCCTTCGGAACAAGGTACCTCAAGGGGTACGGAGGAGACTCGCCCCGCGCCGCCAGGTCCACCTCGCCACGCCGGCACCAACGGATCAACGAATTCCCATCGGAAGAAGGGTGCTCGTTCCGCGTGACTTCCGCCCAGGCCGCCGGCGCGCCGCCAGTCGCAACCGTCTCCACCGACGATCGCTCCAGGTCGATGCGGCGGACGAGCAACGCCGAGATCGGCAGATGCCGGGCAATAATCCGATCGATCGTCGCGGTCGACTCGGCAATCTCGATATGCCGGCAAGCCTCGCGCCAGACCTCCAACAGGACATCGCGATAGCGGTCCACGGCCAAAACCTGGAAATAACAAGGATCGTGAAGGAGATGCGACGGCGACAATCCATTGTATTTCACAGATTGTGAAAGCACAACGGCTCTTCCTGCCGAGCGAGTCGGTGTCTTGCGGTTGTTCGAATTGACGTAGCGGCGAGCGGCGTTTTTTCTTATGATTCCCGCCGCTCGCGCCGCTTTGGCTTCGCGCCAGGCAGGCGGGATGGCGGTCTTTGGCGGGGGAGAACCTCGGTCGATGGCCGGCCCTACGGCGCGGCTGTGAGGAAGACCCAGATGACCGCGGCAATGCCCGCCAGTGCGAGCAGAATCCACCAAGGCGAGCGACCGGTCCAGAGGCTGCCGGCACCAGGGGTCACGTATTGGCCGCACGCCGGACAGCGAACGGCATCCTCGTAGATTTCGGCGCCGCACTCTGGGCAGGCGACCGTTTCGGACAGGTGATCGTCGTCATCGTAGTCGTCGTCGTCGGGATACTCGCGATCGTCGAGTTCGTCGCCAGGCTGCTCAAACCAGCGGTCGTTGGTCACAAGGTGGCTCCTTCGGCAGGGAGTGGTTCTCCAACGGATTCATAGAATCTCCACGGAGTAGGGATCGTCAAGGAGGCCAAGCATGAATTCGCTGAAAACAATGTTGCTGGTTGCGATTCTGGCGTCGGTTGCCTACGGGGTGTACGTGACGATCAACGGGCCGGCGGCAACTCCTCCACCCGGCGCGCCCGAAGACTGGCAGTCGGGGCCGCCATCGGTTTCGCTTCCGGAGGGCATGGGCGAAGCGCCGGGGTTCTCGCTGGGCGGCCTGAGCGGCCACTCTCCGAGCAGCCACTCCCCGAGCGGGATGCCCCCGTCGGCCGCCGACACGGCGGACCTGGCGCCACCGGTCCCGATCTCCGCCGACATGCCGGCGCCGCCGTTCCAACCCGCCCCATTGCCGCCGGCGGTGCGGGGCAATATCGCGCCGCCGGCGACAGAAGGATCGTTGGCCGGAGCGACGCCGTCGGAAGTGGCCGCGCCGGCAGCCGAACGGCCAACCGGTGGGGCTGCACCGCTACCGCCGCCGGCCAGCCAGGCGAATCCCTATCCGGGCATGGCAGCCCCCCTGCCGGCGGTCGGCCGGCCTGCCGTGGAAACGCTGCCGGCCGCCTCGCAGCCGCCGCGGGCCGACGAAATCCGCCCTGAATTCGCCGACTTCCTGGCCAGCGCGCGGAGGGATCTTGATCAGGGTCGGCTTGCCGAGACGCTTGCCATCCTGAGCGCCCGCTACGGCGAGCCCGACCAGACCGAGGCCGAGGTCGCCGCCCTGACCGCCCTTCTCGACCAGGTGGCCGGGAGCGTGATCTACTCGACCGAGCATTGGCTTCAGCCGGCACACGTGGTTCGGCCCGGCGAGACCCTCGAGCAGATCGCGGAGCAGTACAACGTGCCCTGGGAGCTGCTGGCCAAGATCAACGGCGTCCGCGATCGCCGGGCGCTGACCGCCGGGCAGCAGTTGAAGGTGGTTCGCGGCCCATTCCGCGCCGTCGTCCACCTGGATTCCCACGAAATGGTGCTCTGGCTGGAAGACCTCTACGCCGGCCGATTCCCGATCGGCGTGGGGGCCGAGCCGCCCGAGTTGGAGGGCCAATTCACCGTCCGTGAGAAGATGGCTGAACCGGTGTACCACGGTCCGGCGGGCCGAGTGATTGCAGCCGGCGATCCGATAAACCCCTTGGGCAAGCTGCGGATCGGGTTGAACGACTCGGTGGCGATCCACGGCACGAACGACCCGGCGCGGATTGGCTCGACCGGGGGTCCGGGCTCCGTCTGCCTCGCCGATCGCGACATCGATGACGTCTTCGACATCCTCTCCGTCGGTTCGCAGATCGTGATTCGCCGCTAGGCCGGATGAATCCCGCCGAGCGGAACCCGCGCCGTTTTTTCTGGACCTTGCCGCGGAACGGGCGTTTCCTCGCCGCGGAGATTTGGTTTAGAATAGAGTCTTGTCACGCTCGCGGGGCCGATCTGCCTGGCCCCTTGCGGGCGATCCGCAGGCACCACCGTTTGAACGGATCGACCTCACATGTTCCGAGCCCGCATCTGCAAAGCCGCTGCACTGATGACCCGCCTGTTCGTTCTGTGGATGGTGATCGGAGGCCCGCTGTTGGCCCAAGAGGAGGGGGGCGGGGGCGATACTGCGGCCGCCGCCGCGAGTGTCAAGGGACCGGTGTGGGCGGTGGCTTATATCGTCGTGCTGGTCCTGATCGGGCTGGGTACCTTTGCCACCGTCCGTGGGTCGAGGCGGCGCGACCGCGGCAAGCTGGTCGAGTACGAGGCGAAGGTCAAGGCGTAGCGCCCCTCTGGCGCCAGGAGTGGGCAGCCCGGGCTCGGCCTTGATTCGCTGGCGATTGGCATTGTCAGCCCGTTCCCTGCCGGAGTATGATGCGCGGACCGAATGCAAGGATGCCACGGCTCCTCATGCAGCCCCTGCGATTGTGCGCCTCGCCATGTCGCGGCCCTGATGAGTGGAGACTACACGGACTGGTCTTCTGATTCACCGGGAAACCCTGGTGCTCCAACCAGATTGGCGTTTCTCGCTTCGCCCGGGCCAGTCCCGTAAACCACGGACGATGCGATCATGTGCCACACGTCGGCCCCACCTCCGTCTTCAACCGTTACGACGTTTCGCGCCCTGTTCATGTTGGCGTGTCTTGTGGCCATCCCGGCAGTCGCCTTGCGCGGGACGTCACTCGGCGGAATGCTGCGGCGATTTCTCTTGGAGACACTCGACAAGCCGGTGGAGCGCTCATCGGCACGCGCCGATCTGGACGAGGCGCCTCGGTTCGTCCCCCCGACATCCGGTTTGCACGGTCCGGCCGCGCGTCCGTCTGCCGGCGGTTCCGATCCACTGGGCAAGGCGTTTGAACGGCCGTCCGGCCTGGCGGCGACGGCCGGCCAGGACAACGCCGCTCCCTGGTCGCCGCCGGGGCTGGCGGCGCCGCGGGCCGACGAGCGCCCGCCCGAGGCGCCGCCGGCCGGTTCCTGGCGGGAGCCGGCCGGCGCTGCCGTGGGCGGCGAAATCGGCCCGAGTGCATGGGCCGACCCCCGCGCGGCGAGCGATCCGGTGCTTGCGGCGGAATACATGGATCGGCCCGGGGCCGGCCCGGCGGTCGCCCCGGCGGTCGCAGGCCCACCGGCGGCGGCGTACGACCGCCAACTCGACGCGAACCGGGCTCCCGGGCGATCGGCCGCAACGGACGGCGCCGGGGGCGGCCGTGCGGTCGACCAGTTCATGTACATCCAGCAGCGTTTGAGGGACTTGGGAGCGAACTACTACCTGCTGGAGAATTGGGGCGACCAGGGCGAATGCTACCGGTTCCACTGCCGGGTGACCGTGGCTGGAAATGCCGACTTCGCCCGGCACTTCGAGTGCACCGACCGTGATCCGCTCCGCGCGATGACGCGGGTGCTCGGCGAGGTGGAGGCTTGGCGGCAGAGTGGGTTTGCGTGGGGCACTCAGCCGGCAGCGCCGCTCAATCTCAGTCGCCTGCCCGCCGCTTCGGGGGCGGGCGGCCCGCCAACGGCCGGCGATCTTCGATAATCGAACGGCTGAACAACGCCCGGCTCAACCCGGGCGGAAGCGAGGGGTTCCCTTGGCGGGCAGGGCGTGATACCCTCCCAATGAGCCCCCTCGAATTGCGATAATCCTTAAGGGCGTGCGGTGCCGATGAAGCGTGTTGGAAAAAGTCTGCCGGAGCGGTTGGGCAGCGCGGCCTTGCGTTATCGTGCTCCGCTGGCCAATCCTCGCCGATCGGTTCCGCCGCGCGGTGGGCCCGGGTGGTGGAGGGGCTCCGCCGTGGAGGAGGACGCGGCCCTCGGAGACGGTCCGACGGCTCGCACGGAGCGGCTGGCGCGGATCGAGGCGATCCTGTTTCTCGCCCGCGAACCGCTCGGTACGCGCAAGCTGGCCCAACTCGCTGACTTGGCGGATGGCACCGAAGCGCGTACACTGATCCGAAAGCTGAATTCGTTGTACGATAGAGAGGGTTGTGCGTTCCGGGCGGTCGAGGTGGCGGGGGGGTACCAGTTGGTGACGCGGCCCCAGTTTGCCCCGTATCTGAGGCGGCTCCACGGGCCGGCGGTTGAGGTGCGACTCTCGGCACCGGCCATGGAGACCCTGGCCGTGGTGGCCTATCGCCAACCGGTCCTGCGAGCCGATATCGAGTCGATTCGCGGCGTCCAGTGCGGAGAGCTGTTGCGCCAATTGATGGAACGCGACCTGGTGCGGATCGTGGGGCGTTCCGAAGAGTTGGGAAGGCCGTTCTTGTACGGGACGACGAGGCGTTTTCTTCAAGTCTTCGGCTTGCGTTATATTGAGGAGTTGCCGCCGGTCGAGGCGGCGCTGCCTTTCGAGCACGCGTCCAAACAAAGCGAACGTGGCGTTGGCGCGCAGGAAGCGGCAAAACCATCTCTTGTATCTCGTTTGACGGAAGAGGAGTCTATGGTGAAGACACAAATCGAAGTTGCAGAAACCCCGATCCTTTGCGAGGACCAGGTGACGACCGATGCTCCGGGCAATTCGCTGAACGTCGAGCTTGAGGCAGAGTCGGAATTCGAAGACTACGAAAACGACGAGGACGAGTTCGGCGAAGACTCCGACGAAGACGAGGACGAAGAGGAAGAGGAAGAGAACGACGAGGACGAAGGCTTCGAGGAGAGCGACTGGGAAGAAGTCGACGACGAGGAGGAATGGGAGGAGGACGAGGAGGATGAGGAGGACGAGGAGGACTGGGACGAGGACGAGGAGGATTGGGAGGAAGGCGACGACGAGGATGACTGGGAGGAAGGCGACGACGAGGACGAGGATGAGGAGGATTGGAAATAACAGCCTGTCCTGACGCCGCGCAGAGAGTCTCCCATGGGCGACCGGAGGAGAGGCGCCTCGCCGTGCGGCGCGTGGTGCCGCCCGCCAGGCGCGGCCGCCAAGGCGGCGCGATCCGCCCGTGGCCGCCGAAAGTGTACGGGGGATCAACCGATGCCGAGAGGGCCAGCAGGTTCAAGCCGGACGCTCTACACGGTCGGCCATTCGAACCACCCGTTGGAGGCCTTCCTCGAATTGCTCCACCGTTTTGCGATCCGGCTTGTCGTCGACGTGCGTTCGAGCCCCTATGCCCGCTACGCCGTCCAGTTCAACCGGGAGATTCTCGCCAGCCACCTCCGCGCCGAAGGCTTCTCTTACGAGTTTCTTGGCCATGTTCTCGGCGGCCGGCCTGAAGACGCGCAATTCTACGACGCGGAGGGCTACGTTCTCTACGATCGCCTGGCGGAGTGGCCGCCATTCCAGGAAGCGCTCGCGGATCTGCTCGCCCGGGCCGCCCGCTTCCGCACCGTCCTGCTCTGCGGCGAAGAAGACCCCAGCGCGTGCCACCGCCGGCGGCTGATCGGCCGCGTTGCCGGCAGCCGCGGTTTCCAGGTGGTCCACCTGCGGGGCGACGGCCGCGCCGTGAGCGAAAGCGAGTTGGCCGGCGCGGAGGCCTTCCAGAAGACGCAGGGGCAATTGTCGCTCTTCGACACCCACGAGGAGGCGCCGTGGAGATCTACACAATCGGTTTCACGCGGAAATCGGCCCGGCAGTTCTTCGAACGCCTGCAAGCGGTCGGAATAAAGCGCCTCGTCGACGTGCGGCTCAACAACACGTCGCAACTGGCGGGCTTCGCGAAGCGCGGCGACCTGGAGTATTTTCTTCAGGAGCTCTGCGGCGCGGAGTATCTTCACCTTCCGGGCCTCGCGCCGACGAAGGAGCTGCTTGACGCCTATCACAAGAGACTATTAGCCTGGGAGGCGTACGAGTCGCGGTTTCGCCAGCTGCTTGCCGATCGCGGGGCGGAGCGGCTGGCCGATCCGGTCCTGTTCGCCGCGCCCAGCGTGCTGCTGTGCAGCGAGCCGAGCGCGGAGCGCTGCCACCGGCGCCTGGTCGCCGAGTACCTCGGCGGGCACTGGGGCGGGGCTCGAATCGTCCACTTGTGAGGACCCCGCGGTGCGAATTGTCGTCACCCACCTGACGCGAGTCCGCGGCGGGTACATCTGCGTCGCCGGGCTCGACCTGGAGACGCGGCGCCATGTCCGCCCCGTGCTCGCCGGCGGTCCGCTGCCGTTCGATCTGCTGGCGCGCTACGGCGGCCCGTTCGATGTCGGCCGGATCGTCGATCTCGGGCCCGCCCGGCCCGCGCCCCGACCGCCCCACGTGGAGGACCACCTCGTCGCGCTCGCCCAGGTCAAGCCGGGCGATGCGATCCGCGGTTCCGTATTCTGGGACCTTCTCCAACGCGTGGCGAAACGAACGTTGCGCGACCTGTTCGGCGAACACCTCAAGCCGATCGGCCGCAACGCGCAGGGAACGGAGGTCGGCAAGGGGCGGGCTTCCCTGGGATGCCTGGTCCCCGCCGCTCCCCCGCGCCTCTGGTGCACGGAGCCCTGCGGCTCCCAACCCGGCCGGATTCGCATCGCCCTCGGCGACGGGCAGGTCCGGGCGATTGTCGGAGTGACGGACCTGCGGCTCTACCGCCACGACCACATGACGCCCGACCCCCTCGGCATCCGCCGGGCCGCCGACCGCCTGGCGAAGGCCGACCCGGTGATCCTCGGTGTCGGACTGACCCGGCCCTTCGCCGCCTCCCGCCACGCTCCCAGGGAGTATCACTGGCTCCAGGTGACCAATCTGCACTTCGCGGGCGAGCCCGTCTGGGAACTCGGATAGGGCCACCCGCGCGGCCCGCGTCGCCGGCGATCGCCACCGACCGGCGATCGAAGGGCGGCAACGCGGCAACGCGTCGAAAGAACGCTTGCGGGTCCTGCTGCGACTGTGGTATCCTCAGTTGTTTGGCAGGCAACCGCTCGCGTGGCTCTTCCCTCCCTCGGGCGCGCCGCCGGGGGGAACGGTTGCGGTTGGCGGTGGCGGCGGGGATCGGTCCGTGTCTCTCATCCGGCTGCGCTCGCGGAGTGCGTCTCTGAACCGGAAAATGGACCGGCTTTCACCCGTGGTGGCAGAAAGAGGATTTCCATGCAGGATGCGGTCGGTTTTGACAGCGGCAAGTATCTCCAGGAACAGACCGAGGCGATCCTGGACCGCGTCAGCCGCTTCGGCAACAAGCTGTACCTGGAGTTCGGCGGCAAGCTCCTGTTCGACTACCATGCCGCCCGGGTGCTGCCGGGTTTCGACCCGAATGTGAAGATGCGCCTGCTGACGAAGCTCAAGGACAAGGCGGAGATCCTGCTCTGCATCCACGCCGGCGCGATCGAACGGAAAAAGATGCGCGCCGACTTCGGCATCACGTACGATGCCGACGCGATGAAGCTGATCGACGATCTCCGCGACTGGGGCATCCAGTTGCGAGGCGTGGTGGTCACGCGATTCGATGGCCAGCCGGGGGCCCTGCAATTCAAAAACAAGCTCCAGCGGCGCGAGATCCCCGTCTACACGCATCCGCCGACAAAGGGCTACCCGGCCGAAGTCGACCGGATCGTCGGCGCGGAGGGCTACGGCGCCAACCCCTACATCGAGACGGCCAAGCCGCTGGTGGTCGTCACCGGTCCCGGGCCGGGCAGCGGGAAGCTGGCCACCTGCCTGAGCCAGATGTACCACGACCACCTCCGCGGAGTCCGCTCCGGGTACGCCAAGTTCGAGACCTTCCCGATCTGGGACCTGCCGCTGACCCACCCGGTGAACGTGGCCTACGAGGCGGCCACGGCCGACCTCCACGACGTGAACATGATCGACCCGTTCCACCTGGAGGCCTTCCGCCAGACAGCCACCAACTACAACCGCGACGTCGAGGCGTTCCCCGTGCTCCACAAGATTCTCCAGCGGATCACCGGGGCCGAACCGATCTACCGCTCGCCGACGGAGATGGGGGTCAACCGCGCCAGCGCCGGCGTCGTCAATGACGAAAAGGTCCAGGCGGCATCCCGCGCCGAGGTAATCCGCCGGTATTTCCGCTACGCCTCCGAGTACGCCATGGGGCTGGCCGACGAGCAGACGGTCCGCCGCGTGGAACGCCTCATGGAGATGCTCCACATCGGCCCGGAGGACCGCCGCGTGGTCGGGCCGGCGCGGCGCGCGGCCGAGGACGCGCAGCGGCAGGGGAACGGCAACCAGGGGGTGTATTGCGGCGCGGCGATCGAACTGGCCGGCGGCCGCATCGTGACCGGCAAGAATTCACCGCTGATGCACGCCGCCTCCGCCCTGGTGATGAACGCGGTGAAGCAGCTCGCCGGGCTGCCCGACGGAATCCATCTGCTCGCCCCCAGCGTGATCGAGTCGGCGGCGCGGATGAAGAAAGACATCCTCGGCCAGAAGGCCGTCAGCCTCGACGTCCAGGAGACGCTGTTCGCCCTCGGCATCAGCGTGACGGCCAACCCGATGGCCCAGTTGTGCGTGGAGAAGCTGAAGGAGCTCCGCGGCTGCGACGTGCACATCACGCACGTGCCGACTCCGGGCGACGAGGCCGGCCTCCGCCGCCTCGGCGTGCACCTGACGAGCGATCCGAACTTCGCCACGAAGAACCTGTTCGTGCCCTGAGGGCGCCGCCGGCGAGGGAGCCGGTCCGATCCGGCTTTCAATCCGCCGGCACGCAGCGTCCGGCGGCCCAGCCCCTCAGATTCTCAATCGATTCGCGCATCACGACGGAGAGCGGCTGCGTGGCCTCGATGGCCCTGATGACGTGCTCGGTCGTGCACGGCTTGCCTTCCGCAAACGCGGAATACATGCCCGAACGGATCGCCTCCTCGATCTCCGCGCCGGTCAGCCCGCCGCTTTCCGCGGCCAGGCGTTTCAGGTCGAACTCCTTCGGGTCGCGCCCCCGCCGGCGGAGATGGATGCCGAAGATCGACCGCCGGTGGCGCTCGCTGGGCAGGTCGATGAAGAAGATCTCGTCGAATCGGCCTTTCCGCACGAGTTCCGGCGGCAGGTCGCTGATGTTGTTCGCCGTGGCAATCATGAAGATCGGATGGCGGTGGTCCTGCATCCAGGAGAGCAGGGTGCCGAACATCCGTTGCGACAGTCCGCCGTCGGCCGAGTAGGAGCCGGCCGAGGCGAAGGCCTTCTCGATCTCATCGATCCAGAGGACGACCGGGGCGAGCGACTCGGCCTGTGCGAGGGCCTCGCGGAGCCGCGCCTCGCTCTCTCCGATGAACTTCTGGTAGAGCACGCCCGGATCCATTCGCAACAGCGGCATCCGCCAGGCGCTGGCCACGACCTTCGCGCAGAGACTCTTGCCGCAGCCCTGCACGCCCAAGAGGAGCATGCCCCGCGGCGGGTCGAGCCCGTATCTCCGCGCCGCCGCGCTGAAGCCGCCGCGCCGCTGGTTCAACCAGCGCTTGAGGTTCGACAGCCCCCCGATCTCGTCGGGCGAAACGTCGGCGATGACCGTCTCCAGGCAGCCGGTGGTCTTCAACCGGTTGCGCTTGGCGTCCATCACCCGGGCCAAGTCGCCGGCGTCGAGCACGTTGTCGTCGTGCAGGGCCGCGGCAACCATCCGCGCCGCCTCCTCCGCCGTCAGCCCGCGCAGCATCTGCACGAGCTGGTCCATGTGTCGCTCGCTGAGTTGGACATCGACCTCCACCAGCCCGCGCTGTTCCGCCCGCGCCAGCGTCTCCGCGACGACCCGCTTGATCTCGTCCTCGTCCGGCCAGCCGACATCGAAGGGGACCGTCAGCCGGCGGATTTCCGCCGGCAGCCCCGCCGAATCGATCAGGACGAGGGTCCAAAGCCGCGTGTCCTCGGAGAAATACAGGTCGCGGAGGAACCGGGCGACCTGGGCGTCTTTGCAGAGTGGGCCGATGTCCTTGAACAGGTAGACGATCGGATACGACGATTCCCGCAGGTGCCGCAGGGCGGGCAACACGGCCCCCGGCTTGACCAGCAGGCCCTGGGCCGCCGGCGGGGCCGGGGCGAGCCCCTCGGTGACCGACCACTCGGCCAGGGGCAGGCTCATCTTGCGGACCACCTCGCGAACCACGCGGACGGCCCGCCGCTCGTCCGGCGTCTCGATGGAGACGATCGGATTCTTCGCCCGGATCAGCAGTTCCAGTTCGTGCTTGTTCATCGCGTCACGCCCGCGGCGCCGCGGCGGCCGGCCGAACCGCCGCCGAACCGCCGATTGCCGAGGCTCGCTCGGCGCGTGGTTGGCTGCTTGTGCCTACTGCAAATACATGTACACGTTCGTGTACAGCGGCAGGTGGCGGTAGTAGACTTCGAGCAGGTAGAGCGACAGGCAGGTCACGTAGAGCCGGCCTCCGTGGCGGGCCCACTCGTCCTCGCTGGGCTTCATCGGGTCCCAACTGCCGGCCTCTCGGCCCTCCTTGACTTGGTTTTCCGGCACGGCCTGCCGCATCACGCCATTCCACTTCTCCCACGGCTCCCCTTCCATGTGGTGCATTACCTGGCTGGCGTAGTACCAGTAGTAAACGTCGCGATCGTCCTCGAAGCTGAGGCGGTTCTCCGGCTCGAGCAGCCAATGGACGCCGTCGACCAGGGCCGGATTGTTCCGCTTCCAGCCGAGGAACTGGCGGCAGAGGAGGCCTTCGGCCGTCATCGCCCGGGTCGGCTCGCCGCGGATTTCGTACGGATAGCGGCTGCCGCCGTTCTGCCCGGCCGCGTCGAGAAACGCGCTGACCTTGTCGAGGTTCGCCTGGGGGACTTCGAGCCCGGCCATCCGGGCGCTCTGCAGCCCCATCAGGATCCACCCGGTCACGGAGACGTCGCTCTGCCCGTTGGGGGTGTATTTCCAGCCGCCGACGGGCGACTGGCTCTTCAGGCAGTAGGCCACCGCCCGCTCGGCCGGCTCGCGGTAGGTAGCGCGGAGCGGCTCGCTCTTGGTCATTGCGTAGAGCTCGCAGACGGCGATCGTCGCCATCCCCTGGGTGTAGAAGCGGTGGCTGAAATTCCCCTCGCGGAAGAAGCAGCCATCGGCGTCCTGCTGCCGCATCAGGTAGTACCAGCCGCGCTCGACATTCTTCTGGTGTTCGCCGCGCTCGGCCGTGTTGCCGTCGCCCTGGAAGGCCAACAGGGCCATCGCGGTGGCGGCCTCGCGATTTTCGTCGACTGCCCCGTCGGCGTAGGGGCCGACGAGGCTCCAGGACCCGTCCTTCTGCTGCTGCCTGGCGAGCCACTTGAGCCCGTCGGCGACGCTCTTGCTGGTCAGCGCGGTGCCTCCGTAGGCCGCCAGCAGGGCCTTCTTCATGCCGGGTTCCCGCCCGTTCAGGGCCACCCCGATCGCCGCCGCGTCGACCGGGTGCGAGGCGGTTGTCCCGCCGAGCACGTCCACGTCGAGTTCCGGCGCGGCGGCGAACGGATCGTCGACCAGTTGGAGGTCGTCGGGCGTGATGATCGGCTCTTCGACAGCCTCCAGGTCCGTGCCGGCCAGCGGCGAATCGAACTCGAGCTGATCGCCCAACTGCTCGGCGTACACGGCTTCCAGGTCGATCTGGTTGTTGACCAGCGCCGGGAACAGGGCCAGCGCCAGGATGATCATCACCAGCATGTGAAACACGGCGCTGATCAACCACGGAGGCGCGTTCTTCAGGGCCAGGGTCTGGATGTCCTCCTCGGGCAGTTCCACCGTTTCGACCGGGACCGCCTCCGCCGCGCCCGCCCCGCCATCCTGCCGCGCGAACCCAAACGGCAGATTGCCACCACCGGAACCTGATTCAGAGGAAGAAGCGCCCCCCGGCACTCGATCCTGATCGGCAAAGGGACGGGCCGGCTGGGGGGGACTCGTCGAAAACCCGCCAACCAGTGGCTGACCCGCCGCCTGTTTGGGGGAATTGGGGAGGGCCACGATTCAGTCTCCTCTGTCCGGTGTGGACCCGCGCACCTGGCAAACCGGCCTCCGCTGCCGACGCGTCGCAATCCCGAGGGGCCGCGGCCGTTATCGGCAGCTCCGCCCGAATTATACCGTACTCCTTCTCCACTCTACCAGCACGGGGTGGACTGGACAAGCGAAAGGCCGTTGCAGCCAAAGAGTTGCGAATCGCGCCGCGCCACGCATGGACTCGGCGGGAGCAGCCCGGGCGGTGGCGGCGAAAAACTCTCATGCGGGGCTCGACCTTGGCCGAAAAGATGGTAAAATAACAATTTGCACTGGTCGTGAGGGTTCGATCCCATCGCTCCGGTGCCAAAATCGCGGGGTGGAGCAGCCCGGTAGCTCGCGAGGCTCATAACCTCGAGGTCGCAGGTTCGAATCCTGTCCCCGCCCTGTCTCTTATACACATCT
>LSQX01251138.1_pt1 | contig 37049 bp, 32 predicted proteins | sample 654561 | NCBI WGS metagenome assembly LSQX01 (sample SAMN04489861, study PRJNA283612) | anaerobic digester metagenome | isolation source: 4 biogas reactors fed with cattle manure at either 37C or 55C with and... | place: Denmark: Kongens Lyngby | collected 2014 | reverse complement strand
TTCTGCTAATGATTTTTCTGTTATCACCGCTGTTTTCGGTAGTGATACCAAGTGATGCTCAAGCACAAATGACGGATGAAACCCGCGCTTTCATTGTCTCCGAGCACAATCGTCTTCGTCGCGACGCGATCGGGCCTGGCGGGCCCGATGTCGTTTCTACCGTCACAGCGACAGCCATGCGGGAGATCGAGTACGACATGAAGCTCGAATGCGTGGCCCAGGGCTACCTCGATTCATACCCCGGCGGAATTCCCGGGCACAACTCGAACAGAGATGCCGATTACTTTGCTTGCGGTGGATCCGGCTACGTCGGTGAAAGTCATTACAGCGGCCATCCGCAATATGGTGTTGCCGGCGGCGCAACCCGCGCGTGGGTTGATTTCATCTGGCCGATGGCTTGGGGCGGTAACGACTGTTCCGAACGGCAAAACTATCATGGAGACGGGGGTTGTTCCGGCAGTACTGGCCACTATACCCAGGTGCTTTGGTCGAGCACATACAAGGTCGGCTGCGGCTATACACCTGCCGCTGGCACCGTGTGCAACTACTCGCCCGGCGGTAACTACCTGGGCCAGTCGCCTTTCACCATTGGAGAGGCGTGTTCGGCCTGTCCGACGTCCCACCCATTTTGCAATGACGGCCTCTGTTCGTCGGTACCGTCTGATGACCCGATATTCTTGAATGGTTTCGAGCTGTTGCCCTGACGTCAGTGCACATGCCCGTATCGTGCAATGATGTTTTCCGATAGCCACGGAAGGAGTGCGACATGGGCTTTTCAACGAAGAAGCAGATCGCTGGCCTGGTGTTTTGGCTGGCTGTGACGTGTGTAGCGGCGGCGATTGGCAGCATGGCGTCGATTCAGGCGGGCAGTTTCTACATCGGATTGGAGCAGCCCTCATGGGCACCGCCGGGCAGTGTGTTCGGCCCGGTATGGACGGTGCTGTATCTGCTGATGGGGATCGCGGCGTGGCTGGTGTGGCGTGAACGCGGCTTCGCCGGAGCACACACGGCGTTGGTGCTGTACATGGTGCAGTTGGTGCTCAATGCGCTGTGGAGCTGGCTGTTCTTTGCATGGAAGATGGGTGGGCCGGCGTTCGCCGACATCCTCGTGCTGTGGGCGTTGATCGTGGCCACGCTGATCGCGTTCTGGCGGATCAGGCCACTGGCCGGCGCGCTGTTGCTGCCGTATCTGCTGTGGGTGAGCTTTGCCTCGGCACTGAATTACACGGTGTGGCAGCTCAACCCGCAGATTCTCGGATAGCGCGCGGCACTTTCCGGCAGCGGGCGCGTGCCGGACGTTCCGGCACGGCTGCAAGCAGTGCTGCGCTGCTTGCGGTGTGTTTGAAGCGGGGGTTCCCGCTGCCGGACCGGTGCGGTCCCGCTCATGCGGTCGTGTGTGGGGGTGGTTGGCGGAACTGAAGTGCCGGCAGCACGTCAGTCCTCGCGCACCGGGTAGGTTTCGGCTTCTTCCAGCTGCAATGGCTGGCTCGCGGGCGGTGCCGGGCGCTGCGTCGTGTTGCGGGTGGGCATGGCACTGCCGCAGCGGAAGGCGGTGAAGCGCTGTTCGCCGGCGACCGGTTCGCCCAGCGGCTGCACCGCGTCGGCGCCGAGGCCAACGGCTTCGTTGCGGGCCATGGTTTCCAGTTCGTCGCGCACCTTCAGATCGCTGCGGCGGTACAGGCCGACCTTGTCCTTGACCGAGACGCCGATTTCACCGCGCGTGGTGCAGGCGCTGGTGACGGCATCAGCAGCAAGTACCCGGATGCGCGCGCCTTCAGGTTCCATCTTGACCCAGGTGCAGGCACCCAGCGTCAGCGTGGCTGCGGCGATGACGGGAAGGAATCGGTTCATGGCGGGCTCCGCAGGTTCTGGAAAAAGGACGGGCGGAGTATGTCACTCCGCCCGTCGCGCCACATGGCTGTGTGATGAATTGTCGGCGGCAGCTCAGCGCAGTTTCTTGCCGTCCGCATCCAGCACGGTGACCTCGCCCAGTTCCAGTTCGCGGACCGGGGCTTCGATCGTGGACAGGTCACCAACGATCACCCAGGTCAGCGCCTGCGGCTTGATCTGAGCGGCGGCGGCGCGAACCGCAGCGGTGTCGATGGCTTCGGTGCGCTGCTTCTGTGTGATCACGTAATCGTCCGGGCGCTCGAAGCGCACGATGCCGCCGATCGCGCCCATCACCGCACCGGCGGTTTCGTAGGCACCGGGCAGGCGACGCACGTTGTTGAGCTTGATCGTTTCCACTTCGGCATCGGTGGCCGGTGCGCTGCCGCTGGCAAAGCCGGCGATTTCATTGCGCATTTCGACGATGGCATCGGCGGTCTTGTCGATTTGCACCGGCGCGTAGGCGATCCACGGGCGCTGGCCACGGGCGCCGCTGGTGTAGCTGTAGGAACCGTAGGCCCACTGCTTTTCTTCACGCAGCTTCATGTTCAGGCGCGCGCTGAACATGCCGCCGAGCACGCCGTTGGCGATGTCGAATTCCAGCGCTTTGGGGTGCATCGTGGAATCCACGACCTGGCCGACGAGGATGTTGGCCTGGATCGCACCGGGCTGGTCGACCAGGAACACGCGCGTGGCTTCGGGCAGTGCGACCGGCTCCACCTTCGGCAGCTTGAGTGCGCTGCGCGGCGCCTTCCATTTGCCGAAGCGGGCGTCGAGCAGCGGCAGGATCTCCTTGAGCGTGGTGTCGCCCACGACGATCAGGGTGGCGTTGTCGGCGCGGATCAGGTCGCGGTGGAAGGAAACCAGATCGTCACGCGTCAGCGCGCTGATCGATTCCTCGTCGCCGGTGCCGCTGAACGGGATCGCGTAAGGGTGGCCGGCGCCGTACATCAGCGGCGGCAGCAGGCGGTTGGCGACGCCGTTGGGACGGGTCTTTTCCTGGCGGATGCCGGCCAGCCAGGTCTGGCGCACGCGCTGGATTTCCTTTTCCGCGAAATCCGGGCGCAGCACCACGTCGGCGAGCAGGTCGAGCGAGGGCGCGAGCTTGTCCTTGAGTGCGGACAGGTAGACGTTGCTGCCGTCCAGCGAGGCACCGGCGCCGATGTTGGCACCCAGCAACTGGGCACGATCAGCCAGCGCGAGTGCGTCCATGCCGGCGGCGCTTTCGTCCATCATCGCCATCGCGAAACTGGCGGTGCCGAGCTTGCGCCCGACATCGGCGGTGTAGCCGCCGGCAAATTCCATGCTGACCTGAACCACCGGGATTTCATGGCGTTCGGCCAGCACCACTTCGATGCCGTTCTTCAGCTTGGCGCGCTGCAGCGGCGGGAAGCGCAGATCCGGGAAGCTCTCGGTCGCCGGCACTCCCTTGGAGCGGTCGACATCGGTCTTGATGACGGTGAACTTCGGGTCCGGGGTCAGCACGGTGCTGTTGTCGGCCGCATCTTCGCTGCCCACGTGCGGTGCGTCTTCGGGTGCCGGTGGCTTGTCGCCGGGCAGCACGACGAGGGTGTGGTCGCCCTTCGCCAGCCAGTCGGCGGCGGCTTTCTGCAGCGTGGCCGGGGTGGCCTCGCGCAGGGTCTTCATGCTGTCGCGGAAGCAGCCGGGGTTGCCGCTGAAGGTGGCGCATTCGGCCAGGGCGTCGGCCTTGCCGCCGAAGCCGCCGATGCGTTCGATGCCGCGCACGAAGCCGGCTTCGAACACGGTGCGCACGCGCTCCAGTTCTTCCGCGCTGACGCCATCGGCGATCAGCTTGCTGATTTCCTCGTCGAGGATCTTCTCGATCTTCTCGACATCGGCCGGGTCACGCGCGTTGACCATGACGATGAAGTTGGAGCCCAGTTCCGAACCCCAGGCGCCAGCGCTGACGCTGTCGGCCAGACGCTCCTCGTGCACCAGACGCTTGTCCAGACGCGAGGATTTGCTGCCACCGAGCACCTGCGCCACCAGTTGCAGTGCGGTCAGGTCCGGGTGGCCGTACTGAGGCACGTTCCAGATGCGGTGGATGCGGGCCTGGGCGACGCGGTCGCTCATGGTTTCGCGGGTGGAAGTGGTGCGCGCGGCGATCTGCGGCTGCATCTTCGGCACCGTGATGCTGGCTGGGATGTCACCGAAATAGCGCGCGACCTTTTCCTTGGCGGTGGCCACGTCGATGTCGCCGGCCAGCACCAGCACGGCGTTGTTGGGGCCGTACCAGTCGCGGAACCAGCGCTTGACGTCTTCCAGCGAGGCGGCGTTGAGATCGGACATCGAACCGATCACCGAATGGTGGTACGGATGGCCCTTCGGATAGGACGCGCGCGACAGCGCATCCCAGACCAGGCCGTAAGGCTGGTTCTCGCTCTGGCGCTTTTCGTTCTGCACCACGCCGCGCTGTTCATCCAGCAGTTCCTGCGTGACCGCGCCGAGGAAATGACCCATGCGGTCCGACTCCATCCACAGCGCCATGTCCAGCGCGGTGGTCGGCACGTTCTGGAAGTAATTGGTGCGGTCCTGGTTGGTGGTGCCGTTCTGGCTGGTGGCGCCGACCTTTTCAAACGGCTCGAAGAATTCGCCGCGATGGTTTTCCGAACCCTGGAACATCAGGTGCTCGAACAGATGCGCGAAACCGCTCTTGCCGGCCGGCTCGTTCTTGGAGCCGACGTGGTACCAGATGTTGACCGCCACCACCGGCGCCTTGCGGTCCTCGTGCACGATCACGCGCAGGCCGTTGGGCAGGGTGAATTCCTCGTAGGCGATATCCACCTTGACGCTGGCGGTCACCGGTGCGGCACCAACGCCGAGCACCAAAGCGAGCGCCAGACAGGCGCTGCGGGAAAAACCAATCATCAAATTGCTCCGGTAATCGGGTTCAGGTGCGGATTCTACCGGTGTACCGGCCCGGCCCGCGTGGGCCATCGGTCATTGTGGGCACGGCAGGGCCTACAATGGCGGTTTCCGTTTCCGCCTGCCGGCGGCCCATCTGTTCCGGACCCGACCATGACCATCACGCCCCAGGAAGCACTGCAACGCACGATCGAACACCGCGAGATTTTCCACGATGAAATGGTGCAGCTGATGCGCCAGATCATGCGCGGCGAAGTGTCTGCGGTGATGACGGCGGCGATCCTGTCCGGGCTGCGGGTGAAAAAGGAAACCGTCGGCGAAATTGCCGGCGCGGCGCAGGTGATGCGCGAGTTCGCAGCGAAAGTCGAGGTGCCGGACGTGGAGAACTTCGTCGATATCGTCGGCACCGGCGGCGATGGCGCCAACACCTTCAATATTTCCACCGCCAGCATCTTCGTGGCGGCGGCGGCTGGCGCCAAAGTGGCCAAGCATGGCGGGCGCAGCGTGTCCTCCAGTTCCGGCAGTGCCGATGTGATCGAAGCGCTGGGCGCGGTGGTCGATCTGCAACCGGCGCAGGTGGCGCGCTGCATCGAAGAGGCGGGCATCGGTTTCATGTTTGCGCCGATCCACCACCCGGCGATGAAGAACGTGGCGCCGGTGCGGCGCGAGATGGGCGTGCGGACGATGTTCAACATCCTCGGCCCGCTGACCAATCCGGCCGGCGCACCGAACATCCTGATGGGCGTGTTCCATCCGGATCTGGTCGGCATCCAGGTGCGCGTGCTGCAGCGGCTGGGCGCGAAACGTGCGCTGGTGGTCTGGGGGCGCGACGGCATGGACGAGATTTCGCTGGGCGCCGGCACCCTGGTGGGCGAGCTGCGCGATGGCGTGGTGCGCGAATACGAGATCCATCCGGAGGATTTCGGCATCGCGATGGCGGCCAGCCGCAACCTGCGGGTGGAAAGCGCCGAGCAGTCGCGCAGCATGTTGCTGGAAGCGCTCGACAACGTCGACGGCCTGCCGCGCGAGATCGTGGCGCTCAATGCCGGCGCGGCGCTGTATGTGGCCGGGCGCGCCGATTCGATCGCCGACGGCATCGCGCTGGCGCGGCAGACGCTGGCATCGGGCGCGGCACGCCAGCGTCTGGACCAGTTCATCGCCACCACGCGCCGGCTGCGCGATGAGGAAGGAGCGGCGGCATGAACGACATCCTGGCGCGGATCATCGTGCGCAAGGTCGAGGAGGTGGCGCAGCGGCGCAGCACGGTGTCGCTGGACTCGCTGCAACAGCAGGCCGCCACGATGCCGCCGGCACGCGGTTTCGCGGCTGCGCTGGAGGCCAAGATCGCAGGCGGCAAGGCGGCGGTGATCGCCGAGGTGAAAAAGGCCAGCCCGTCCAAGGGCCTGATCCGCGCGGACTTCGATCCGGCGCAGATCGCCGCCAGCTACGAGGCCGGTGGCGCGGCCTGCCTGTCGGTGCTGACCGATGTGGATTTCTTCCAGGGCGCCGATGCCTATCTGCAGCAGGCCCGCGCCGCGTGCGCGCTGCCGGTGCTGCGCAAGGATTTCACCATCGATGCCTATCAAGTGACCGAGGCGCGTGCGCTCGGGGCAGACTGCATCCTGCTGATCGTGGCGGCGCTGGACGACGAAGCGCTGCACGCGCTGGCCACGCTGGCGCTGTCGCTGGGACTGGACGTGCTGGTGGAAGTGCACGACGCCGAAGAACTGCGCCGCGCGCTGGCATTGCCGGCGGCGCCGGGTCTGGTGCTGGGCATCAACAACCGCGATCTGCGCAGCTTCCGGGTATCGCTGGACACCACGCTCACGCTGAAGACACAGGTGCCGGCGGGGCGCCTGATCGTCACCGAGAGCGGCATCCTGGAGCGCTCCGACGTGGCGAAGATGCGCACCGCCGGCATCGATGCCTTCCTCGTGGGCGAAGCCTTCATGCGTGCGCCCGAGCCGGGGCAGGAACTGGCGCGCCTGTTCGGCGAGTGACACACGGCGGGGTGCGGCGGCCGGCATGAATCGACAGCCGCAGCACTTCCTGCAACCATTCCTCACCGCCGGGTGTCAAGCCACGGCGCCCGCAATCGCCGCCTGATTCGATGCAGCCATGCTCCTGTTCCGGATGATCCGCCTGCTGCTGACCGCCAGTGTGTTCCTGGCCTGTCAGGCGCATACCGCGTGGGCGCTGGACCCGAACCGCGGTGTCGACGAATACACCGTCACTTCCTGGTCGATGGAAGACGGCCTGCCGCACAACCTGGTGCACGACATCGTGCAGGACCGCGAGGGTTATCTGTGGGTGGGTTCGTGGGAAGGCGCGGCGCGCTTCAACGGGCGCCAGTTCAGCCGCTTCGACACCGAACACCTGCACGGCCGCTCAACGGTCGGGGTGCGCAAGATGGTGGTCGATGCCGATGGCAGTCTGCTGATGGGCACCGCCCAGTTCGGCGTGATGCGTTTCACCAACGGTATCTGGTCGGCACTGGAAGCCACCGCCACGCAGCGGCTGCGCGTGCTGAGCCTGGCCCGGGTCGGCGATGGCGCGCTGTGGATCGGGACCGAGGATTCGGCCTGGCGCCTGGCAGCGGACGGGGAGCTGGTGGATGCGGCCACGTTGGGGCTGCCGCAGGGCGCGATCTATGCGCTGCTGGATCTGGGCGCCGAGGGCGTGCTGATGGGCGGCGATGCCGGGCCGTTCCTGTGGCGCGATGGCGCGATCCACCGTTACGGCGAGGATCTGGACATCGCGGACATGCATGTGCGGGCACTGTTGCTGCGCCGCGACGGAAGTCTGGTGCTGGGTGGCGACCACGGTGCCGTGGAGCTGGATGCGGCACGTTCTTCGGTACGGAAAATCCTCGATACACGGGTGGAGTCGCTGCTGGAAGACCGCGACGGCATGCTCTGGCTGGGCACCTCGGCCGATGGCCTGTTCCGCTACCACCAGGGCCGCACCGAGGTCATCGACCGGCGACTGGGCCTGTACGGGCGCGGCAGCCCGGCACTGATGGAAGACCGCGAAGGGCTGTTGTGGATGGGCACCACCAACGGCCTGTTCCGCATCGCCGACGGCCCGGTATTCGGGCTGGATGCCGAACGCGGGCTGAGCGACAACTATCCGCGCGTGATCCTGCCGCATGCCGATGGCGGGGTCCATATCGGCCATGCCGGCGGGCTCGACCACTGGTACCAGGGCCGGACGGTCGCGGTGCCGCTCAGGGTGCCTTCGTCCTCGGTGCTGTCGCTGGCGCCGGCGCGCGATGGCGGGCTGTGGGTCGGCACCTACGACCAGGGCGTGGTGTACCTGCCGGCCGATCAGGATCTTGCCCGCATCCGGACCATCGACAGCGACGACGGCCTGCCTTCGCGCCATGTCCGTGGCCTGTGGGAGGACGCCGATGGCCGGCTCTGGATCGGCACCACCAATGGGCTGCTGCGGCTGGATCCGGACGGCGGACGCAAGCTGATCGACAGCGACGACGGGCTGCCGGGCAGTTTCATCCGGGGTCTGATGCCGGCTCGCGGCGGCGGGCTGTGGATCGCCACTTCCAGCGGCATGGCGCGGCTGCACGCCGATGGCCGGGTCCAGGCCTGGAGCGTGGACAGCGGATTTCCCGGCATCGGCAGCTTCGATTTTCTCGAAGAAGAAGACGGCGACCTCTGGGTCGGCACCGATACCGGCCTGCTGCGCCTGCGCGACGGCGCCTTCACCGTTTACGACCGCACTGCCGGGCTGCCGAACGAATCGATCTTCCGGGTGCTGAAGGACACGCGTGGCGCGTTCTGGCTGTGCAGCAACCAGGGCGTGTTCCGGATCGAGGCCGGGCAGTTCGCGCAGTACGACCAGGGCCGGCTCGAACGCCTGCGGGTGGATGTGCTGCAACACGCCGACGGCATGCCCAGCAGCCAGTGCAACGGCGGCAGCGCACCGGCCGGCAACCGTGATGCCCAGGGCCGTCTGTGGATGCCCACCGCGCAGGGCGTGGCGGTGATCGACCCGGACCTGACGGTGTCGCAGGCGCTGGTCAAGGTGCCAGTGCAGATCGAACGGGTGCAGCTGGATGCGCGCGAACTGCTGCCGCAGCCGCAGTTGACCCTGGGCGCCGGCGTGCGGCGCGTGGTGATCCACTACGCTGGGCTGCATTTCCGTGCTCCGCTGCGGGTCCGTTACCGCTACCGGATGCTGGGTTTCGATCATGACTGGGTCGAGGCCGGTGACGCGCTGGAGGCGGTCTACACCAACCTGCCCCCGGGCCGGCTGCGCTTCCAGGTGCAGGCCGCGATGAGTCCAGCGGACTGGAGCCAGGTGTCCGATGCCGCGACCGCCAGCATCGAGCTGGAAGTGGTGCCGCCGTTCTGGCAGCGGCCGTGGTTCGCCGTGCTGGCCGGTCTGGCCGTGCTCGGCGTGATGCTGGGCGTGTTCGCCTGGCGCTCGGCGCGCTATCAGCGGCGCCAGCTGGCGCTGACCCGCACCATCGAGGAACGCACGCGTGAACTGAGCGACAAGAACCGCGCGCTGGAACTGGCCGACCGCGAACGCGAATCGCTGCTGGAACAACTGGCCTACCAGGCCAGCCACGACGCCCTGACCGGCCTGCCCAACCGCCGTGCCGGCGAAGCACGGCTGGCCGACGCGGTGCAGCACGCCGCTTCCGGGCGCGGCGGGCCGTTGTGCGTGGCGCTGCTGGATCTGGACCGCTTCAAGCAGATCAACGACGAACACGGGCACGAGGCCGGCGATGGCATCCTGCGCCAGGTGGCCGAGCATTTCGCGCAGTCTTCGCTGCTCGGCTCGGCCCACACCTCACGCTACGGTGGCGAGGAGTTCCTGCTGCTGTTGCCCAATACGCCGCTGGCGCTGGCGGTGGAACGGCTGGAAGCGCTGGCTGCCGCGATCGCGGCGCAGGTGATGCTGCGCGAGGACGGGCTGGAGCTGGGCTGCACGGTCAGCATCGGTGTGGCGCAGTGGCAGCCGGGCATGAGCCCGAGCCAACTGGTTGCCATCGCCGACCGCCGCCTGTACCTGGCCAAGCAGACCGGGCGCAACAAGGTGGTGTGGGAAGAAGACGGAACGGACTGACTGCGCGACGAGCCGCTTGCGGCGCTGGCTGCGGAAACGCAGCGACAAGGTAGGGAACGGAAAATCCCGGCAAGCCAGGGCCGGTGTTTTAAGCTTTCCGTGTAAGACCACCGGCAAGTGGCGCGCGATCCCCGTGAGGGCGCGGCATGCGCCGCCGATCAGCCGCCGGCCGGATGGCTTTCGGCGAACACCACGATGGTCTTGCCGCGCGCGCGCAGCATGCCCTGCTCTTCCAGCTGCTTGAGCACGCGCCCGGCCATTTCGCGCGAGCAACCGACAATGCGTGCCAATTCCTGGCGCGAGACCCGGATCTGGGTGCCCTCCGGATGCGACATCGCGTCCGGCTCGCGGCACAGATCCAGGATAGTGTTGGCGATGCGGTTGAGTACATCCATGAAGGCCAGACGGCTGGCCTTGCGCCCGGTGTGCAGCAGGCGCCGGGTGATCTGGCTGCCGATCGCGAACAGCAGCCGCGGGCACTCGTCCTGCAGCGTGGTGTTGAGCAGGGTCAGCAGGCGCTCGTAGCTGATTTCGGCCAACTCGCAGACGGTGCGGGTGCGCAGCACCACTTCGCGCTGCGGCGCACTGATGAAGATGCCGGTCTCGCCGACGAACTCGCCGGCGTTGATGTAGGTGAGCACCAGCTCGCGGCCCTCGTCCTCCTCGCTGATGACGCTGAGCGAGCCGCTGATGACGTAGTACAGCGTCATCGCCGCATCACCGGGGCGGAACACGTCGGAACGCGCGGTGTAACGGCGGCGGTGGCAATGGGCGAGGAAGCGCTGGATGGTCAGTTCGGTGGCGGTCAGGAACTCGGGCTGCTGCGGTCGGCGTGCCGCCTGCTGCAACGGAAACTGGACGTTTGACAAGGTAACCCCCTGAGCCTGCACTGCGTCTGCGCAACGGCCTAGCTTAAGTGTGACACCAGCACGGATCAATCCGTGTTCAGGTTTCGATTCCATTTGCACCCGGGTTTGCCCGATAATTCGCCTCTTGCCTTTTTTTCGTCCGAGGATGTCCTGGTGGTCAAACCACTGCCGCGCCTGAAGCTCCAGGGCTTCAACAACCTGACCAAGGCCCTGAGCTTCAACATCTACGATGTCTGCTATGCGGTCACCGAAGATCAGCGCCAGCGCTACATCGAGTACATCGACGAGGCCTACAACGCCGAGCGCCTGACCCAGATCCTGACCGACGTGGCCGAGATCATCGGGGCCAACATCCTCAACGTGGCACGCCAGGATTACGATCCGCAGGGTGCCTCGGTGACGATCCTGATCTCCGAAGAACCGATCATCGACAAGAAGGCGGCCGGCAAGGAAGTGCTGTCCGGTGCGATGCGCGAACACCTGGATGCCGAGCATCTGGATGCCAGCGTGGTGGCGCATCTGGACAAGAGCCACATCACCGTCCACACCTACCCGGAAACCCATCCGCAGAACGGTATCGCGACCTTCCGCGCCGACATCGACGTCGCCACCTGCGGCGTGATTTCGCCGCTGAAGGCGCTGAACTACCTGATCGAGAGCTTCGAGTCGGACATCGTGGTGATGGACTACCGGGTGCGCGGCTTCACCCGCGACGTGAAGGGCAAGAAGCACTTCATCGACCACCGCATCAACTCGATCCAGGACTTCCTGGCCAAGGGCATCAAGACGCGTTACGAGATGTTCGACGTCAACGTGTACCAAGAGAACATCTTCCACACCAAGATGCATGTGAAGGATTTCGATCTGGACACCTACCTGTTCGAGGAAAAGGCCAAGAACCTCTCGTTCAAGGAGCGCCAGCGCATCGAGATGCAGCTGCGCCAGGAGATCGAGGAACTGTTCCACGGCCGCAATCTGGGCTGAGCCCTGCGCCAATCCGGCCGGGCAACGGCATGGACACGCTTCAACGCACGAAGGCCCGGGGATTCCCGGGCCTTCGTCGTTTTCGTCAGAAGATTTGGTTTCGCAGAGAGGCTGCGGCAGCCCGGTTCACTCGTCGATGCTGCGCACCGGCAGGCGGATGCGCTCGCCCGGGTCTTCGGCCACGCGCGCGCTGTGAGTCTGGCCGGCGTAGCTGTAGACGATGTCGTAGGCCACGGTGGTGAAGCTCGGGTCGTTGACGATTTCGCACTGGCGCTCGATCCGGGTTTCGGTCTTCTTGTTCTGCTGGTTTTCCTGGATCTTGCGCCCGGCCACGCCACCGGCGATGGCGCCGGCCACGCGCGCGGCGTCGCGGCCACGGCCGTCACCGACCTGGTTGCCGATTGCGCCGCCGACGATCGCGCCGATCGCGGTGCCTGCGATCTTGTGTTCGTCCTTGGGTTCGACCTGATAGACGACCTCGACGTCGTGGCAGACCTCCTGCGGGTTGTCCTGCGACTGCCTCACCGGGGTCACGCTGACCACCTGCGCATACTGCACCGCCGGTGTCGCCGGTGCGGCAGGCTTGGGTGCCGGTGCGGGAGCTGCCGGTGCAGGCGCCGGAGTAGCTGGGGTTGCCGGTGCGGCAGGTGCAACGGGCGCCACCGGCGGCGGTGCCGGTTCGGCCGGAGTTTCGACTGCGGCAAGATCGGCCGGTGCGGTGGCCGGATCAGTCGGCGCGGCCGGTTCCGCTGCGGCCTGCGGGGGTGTTTCGACCACCGGCTGGTTGCGGTCGCCCTGACAGGCGACGGCGAGCAGGCAGGCCAGGCCCAGGGTCGTGGCCTGGATCAAGGTGCGGGTGGAAGCATTCATGGCAAGGCACTCCTGGAAGATGGAAGGGACGAACGCCGGGAAGAATCGTTTTCCGTCGCGGTGCAGGGCGACATTAACGGGTTCCGGCTGAATGCCAAACCGTTGCTGTGGCAGCGGCCCGACGTGCTCCAGTGCGACAATGCCGCGATGTTCGATATCGTCCTTTACCAGCCGGAAATCCCGCCCAACACCGGCAACGTGATCCGTCTGTGCGCCAATGCCGGCGCACGCCTGCATCTGATTGAGCCGCTGGGTTTTGCGCTGGACCACGCGCGCATGCGGCGCGCCGGGCTGGACTACCACGAGTTCACCCGGATGACGGTGCACAGCAATCTGGACGCCTTCCTCGCCGCAGTGGCGCCGACGCGGCTGCTGGCGTTTTCCAGCAAGGCCACGCAGCGTCATGACAGCGTACGGTTTGCGCCCGGCGATGCACTGATGTTCGGCCCGGAAACGCGCGGGCTGCCGGCCGACGTGGTTGAACGCCTGCCGCCATCGCAGCTGCTGCGGCTGCCGATGATGCCCGGCAACCGCAGCCTGAATCTGTCCAATGCGGTGGCGATCGCGGTGTATGAAGCCTGGCGCCAGCAGGGGTTCGCCGGCGCCGATCTGCCGGCCTGAATGTGCCGGCCTGAACCGGATCAGGCTTCGTCCGGAAACTCGGGTTTCTGCTCGCGCGCCATCAGTTCGTGCAGGCCCTGTTCGGGCGTGATCTCGCCGTGCAGCACGCGCTGCACGCCCGCACTGATCGGCAGTTCGACATTGTGGCGGCGGGCCAGTCGCATGACTTCATCGACGGTCTGCACCGATTCGACCACCTGGCCGATTTCGCGCACGGCCTCGTCCACGCTCTTGCCGCGTCCCAGTGCCAGACCGAGGCGGCGGTTGCGGGAAAGATCGCCAGTAGCGGTCAGCACCAGATCACCGAGCCCGGCCAGACCCATCAGGGTTTCGGCCCGACCACCGAGTGCAGCGTTCAGGCGCAGCATTTCATTCAGGCCGCGGGTGATCAGCCCGGCGCGCGCGTTCAGGCCCAGCGCCATGCCATCGGCCACACCGGTGGCCACGGCCAGCACGTTCTTCATCGCGCCACCCAGCTCGGCACCGAGCATGTCGTTGCCGGTGTAGACGCGGAAAGTCGGGCCATGCAGCGCCCTGGCGACATCGAGGGCGAACGCCGCATCATCCGAATGCACGGTGATCGCGGTGGGCAGGCCCATCGCCACCTCACGCGCGAACGAGGGGCCGGTGGCGATCGCCAGCGGCACGCCATCACCGAAGGCTTCCTGCGCCACTTCGTGCAGGAATCGGCCACTGCCGGGCTCAAAGCCCTTGCTGGCCCAGGCCACACCGACCTCGGGCCGGCGCAGCGGCGCGATTTCACGCGCGATGCCGGTGAACGCATGGCTGGGAACGACGATCAGGATCAGGTCGACCTGACCCACGGTGTGGGCCAGGTCGGCACTGAAACGCAGGTTGTCCGGCAGCGGCAGATCCGGCAGGTAGCGCGCATTGCGATGCGTGGACTGCATCGCGGCGATCGCGTCCGGATCGCGCCCCCACAGGACGGTATCCAGGCCGTTGCGTGCGGCCTGTACCGCGAGCGCGGTTCCCCAGGAACCGGCGCCCAGTACGGCAATCCGCAGTGGATTGCGAGCCATGCCGTCAGGCGTTGCCAGCGGCCGGCTGCTGCTCACCGGCAGCTTCCTGCTGGCGGCGGCGGAGGGCTTCAGCGTAGATCTGGTCGAAGTTGATCGGCTGCAGCAGGAACGGCTGGAAGCCGCCATCCTGGACCAGATCGGCGATCAGGCGACGGGCGTACGGGAACAGCGCGTTCGGCGCATAGGTGCCGAGCAGACCATCGGTGTTCTGCGCGTCCAGGCCGCTGATGTTGAAGATGCCGGCCTGCTGCACTTCGGCCAGGTAGGCATTCTTGCTGTTGATGGTACAGGTCAGCGACACCGTCAGCACGACTTCGAACACGCCTTCGGAGAGGTTGCTGACCTTCTGGCCGAGGTTGAGCTGGAGTTCGGGCTGGCCCTGTTCCTGGAAAATCTGCGGAGCGTTGGGGGCCTCGAAGCTCGCGTCCTTCACATAGATGCGCTGCAGTCCGAACTGCGGCTGGGGGGCGGCGTCGGTGGCGGCGGCGCTTGCGGCGCCATTGGCGATGTCATCGGCCATGATTCACTCCGGTAAGGTTCAAATGGAAACAGCAAAGGGCGGGGATTATCCCACGCCCTACCCAGATGGGCCAGTGAAGCGCCGATTCAAGTCTTGCGTGCACGCTCGCAGAACTGGCAGACCCGGTGCGGCATGGGGTGCAATGCGGTGCTAGGGTGGCGACATCGTTCCGCCCGCGCCTGCCATGTCCGACCTCACGCTTCCGCCGCGCTTCGCGGTTTTCGGCCAACCGATCACGCACAGCCTGTCGCCGCGCATCCACCGGCATTTCGCGCAGGGGCTGGGCATCGCGCTGGACTATCAGGCGATCGAAGCGACGCCCGAGCTGTTCCCCGCCACGCTGGCGCGCTTCGCCAGCCAGGGCGGGATCGGCGCCAATGTCACGCTGCCGCTGAAGGAACAGGCCGCCACGCTGTGCCTGGAACTGTCACCGGCCGCGCGCCGGAGCGGTGCGGTCAACACCCTGGTGCGACGCGACGACGGCTGGTTCGGCGACAACACCGACGGCAGCGGACTGGTGCGCGATCTGGAAGCCCATCTCGGCCTGGCGCTGGCGCAACGACAAGTGCTGCTGCTGGGTGCCGGCGGCGCGGCGCGGGGCGTGGTGTCGGCCCTGTTTGAAGCCGGTATCGCCGAACTGGTCGTGGCCAACCGCAGCATCGAGCGCGCCCGCGCGCTGGCGCATGACCTGGCCGCCTGTGGCCCGATCCAGGTCTGCGACTGGCAGGAACTGGATCAGGCCGGCGCCTTCGATCTGGTTCTCAACGCGACCTCGGCCGCACGCCAGGGCGTGGTGTTGGCCTTGCCGGCCAGCCTGCTGGGCGCCGATGCCTGCGCCTACGATCTGTCCTATGGCGATTCGGCCCGGCCTTTTCTTGAATGGGCCACGCAACACGGCGCCGGCCGTGCCAGCGACGGGCTGGGCATGCTGGTGGAACAGGCCGCGCAGGCTTTCCTGATCTGGCATGGGCTGCGCCCGGACAGTGCCGCGACGCTGGCCTGGCTGCGCGGGCAGTAGCCGTGCCCGCGTCGTCGCCTTTTCAGGCCTCGGCCATGCCCAGATAGCGGTCCTTGAGCCGCACATAATGCGCGGCGCTGTAGCGCAGGTTTTCCAGCTCGCGTTCGTCCAGCTTTCGCACGCAACGCGCCGGATTGCCAAGCCACAGCTCGCCCTGCCCCACGGTCTTGCCTGGTGACACCAACGCGCGTGCACCGACGAAACCGTAATCCTCGACCGTGGCGCCATCCATGATCGTGGCGCCCATGCCGATCAGGCAGAAATCGCCAATACGGCAACCGTGCAGGATCACGCCATGGCCGATGGTGGTGTCGCTGCCGATCACGGTGGCAAAGCCGCCCGGACGGGTGAACGGACCATCGTGCGTGACGTGCACGATGCTGCCGTCCTGCACGCTGGTTCGGGCACCGACGCGGATGCTGTTCACATCACCGCGCAGCACCGCACTGGGCCAGATCGACACATCGTCTCCCAGTTCCACATCGCCGATCACGCTGGCGGCCGGGTCGACATAGACACGCGCACCCAGCACCGGCGCGGTTTGCAGAAAGGGACGCAGCGGGCTCATGGGATCCTGCAGGCTGATGACGATGCGATGCAGTTTAGCCGGCTGTCCGGTTGCGGCGACGATGGCGGTCACGGCGTTCACAGCCAGCCCCGCTCGGCAAAGCTCAGCGGCGGCCCGTCGCCGACGATGAAGTGGTCCAGCACCCGCACCCCGACCAGCGCCAGCGCATCACGCAGGCGCAGTGTGACAGTGCGGTCTGCCGCGCTGGCCTCGGTCACGCCGCTGGGATGATTGTGCGCCAGCATCACCGCTGCGGCGTTGTGCGCCAGGGCACGCTTGACCACTTCGCGCGGATGCACTTCGGCGCCATCCAGGGTGCCGTGGAACAGTTCCTCCATCATGATCGGCCGGTGCCGAGTGTCCAGGAACAGGCAGGCGAACACCTCGCGCGGGCGATCGCGCAGTTTGGCGTGGAAATATTCGCCGGCGCGGCGCGGATCGCTGATCGCCTCGCCCCGTGTCAGGCCGGATGCAAGATGGCGACTGGCCAGTTCCAGCGCCGCCAGCAGGCGCGAGGCGCGCGCCAGCCCAAGGCCGGGTTCGCGCACCATCTCGTGGCAGGGCCGGCGCAACAAGCCACTGAGGCCGCCATTGCGCTGCAACAGGTGACGGCCCAGTTCGACCGCGTTCTGCCCGCGCAGACCCGAACCCAGGAACACCGCCAGCAGTTCGGCATCGCTGAGCGCCTGTGCGCCCTGCGCCAGCAGCCGCTCCCGCGGGCGCTCGTGTTCGTCCCATTCGCGTATGGCCATTGTCCGATTCCTCGTTCCCACCGGCCCCGGTCGGGGCATGCCGGACCAGTGTTGCCGCCTGCCGCGTGCAGCGGCATCAGGAAAGGCCGAGGATTGAAGTAAGCTCTTGCGCGGATTTTCCGTTAGGACTTTTCTGATGCCGCCGTGCTCCCTGCCCGCCTGCAGCCTGCTGCCCACCGCCACCTGCCGCCGCTGCGGACCGGTGCACCAATGAGCACGCGTCCGGAACGCATCCTGCTGGGCGTGGGTGGCGGCATCGCTGCCTACAAGGCCGCCGAACTGGTGCGCCGGCTGCGCGAGCGTGGCGCGCAGGTGCGCGTGGTGTTGACCGAAAACGCCGCACGCTTCGTCACCGCGACGACCTTCCAGGCGCTGTCGGGCGAAGCAGTACGGCATTCGCTGTGGGACGAGGCCGCCGAGGCCGCGATGGGGCATATCGAACTGGCCCGCTGGGCTCAGCGCATCGTCATCGCGCCGACGTCGGCCGATCTGCTCGCGCGCCTGGCCCAGGGCCAGGCTGATGACCTGCTGACCACGCTGTGCCTGGCCAGCGAAGCGCCGCTGTACGTGGCACCGGCGATGAACAGAGTGATGTGGGCGCATCCCGCCGTGCAGGCCAACGTCGCCACGCTGACCGCGCGCGGCGTCACGCTGCTCGGCCCGGATGCCGGCGATCAGGCCTGCGGCGAAACCGGCGCCGGGCGCATGTGGGAAGCCGAGGCCATCGCCGGCGCGCTGCTGGAACCGGACCCTGATCCGGACAGCGCCGCAGCGCTGTCCGGCAAACGCCTGCTGCTGACCGCAGGGCCGACGTATGAAGATCTGGATCCGGTGCGCTATCTGGGCAACCGCAGCTCCGGCCGCATGGGCTACGCAATCGCGACCCAGGCCCAGCGTCTGGGCATGGACGTGGTGCTGGTATCCGGCCCGGTAACGCTGCCGGCACCGGCCGGGGTGACCCGCATCGCAGTGCGCAGCGCTGCGCAGATGCATCAAGCAGTGATGGCGCAGCTGCCCGGCACCGATGTGTTCGTGGCCACTGCCGCAGTCGCCGATTTCCGCCCCAGCCAGCCCAGCAGCAGCAAGATCAAGAAGCGCGACGACGGCGGCCTGACGCTGGAGCTGGTGCAGAACCCGGACATCCTGGCGCAAGTCGCGGCGCATTCCGAGCGCCCCTTCGTGGTCGGTTTTGCCGCAGAAACCCATGATGTGACGCATTACGCGCGCGACAAGCTGGAGCGCAAGCGACTGGACATGATCGCGGCCAACCGCGTCGGCCAGGAAGGCAGCGGCTTCGATGCCGACGCCAATGCACTGAGCCTGATCTGGCCCGGTGGCGGACGCGAGATCGCGATGGCATCCAAGGCCGAGGTGGCACGGCAATTGCTGCATGCCATCGCGCAACGCCTGCAGGAACGCGACCGATGAATCCGGACCCATCCCGGCACGCCCATCGCGGCGCGCTGGACGTCGAACTGAAACTGCTCGACCCACGCCTGGGCCGCGATTTTCCGCTGCCCGACTACGCCACCGCCGGTGCCGCCGGACTGGATCTGCGCGCCATGCTGGAACAGCCCTTGTCGCTGCAACCCGACCAGACCGAACTGGTGCCCTCTGGTCTTGCGATCCATATCGGCGATCCGGGCTGGTGTGCACTGATCCTGCCGCGCTCGGGCCTGGGCCACCGCCACGGCCTGGTGCTGGGCAACCTCACCGGACTGATCGATGCCGATTACCAGGGCCCGCTGATGGTCAGTCTGTGGAACCGGAGCGACACCGCCTTTACCATCGAACCCGGTGACCGCATCGCGCAACTGGTGTTCATGCCGGTCGGGCGCGCACGTTTCACGCAGGTCGAGGATTTCCAGCGCAGTCAGCGCGGCGAGGGCGGCTTCGGGCATACCGGACTGCGTTGAGCGCGCCGCTGCGGCGTGCTGACGTTTCAGGGGGCATCAATGGCAAAGCACAAGAAAAACGTGGAACGCCCATCCATCCAGCTGCCACCGCAGGTGATGGCGGCCGTACTGGGTGTGATTGCCGCGCTCGCGCTGCTGGGCGGATTGGCGATCCTGTGGCAGGTCTGGCGCGCCTCCGATACCAGCGCCTCGCAGCCGCAGCTGGAGCAGCTGCGCGCCAGCCTGGCCAGCAGCCTGGAGCAGCGCATCGAAGGCCACCGCACGCGCATGGACGAGGCCGTGACCGATGCCTATCTGCGCGCCGATGCCGAAGCCCACGCCTTCGATGACGCTGCCAGGCGGCTACACGAAGCCTGGCCGGAACTGACCGACGTCACGCTCTACGATGCACAACTGGACGAAGCCTTCGGCACCGACATGGCCGAACTGGGCTACGGCAAGCTCGCGCTGCTGACCGCCGCTTCCACCGAACGGCGCAGCGTCGCCGGCGTGATCGGCAGCGGCAATGCGCTGGCCCTGGGGCTGGCGGCGCCGGTGATGCGTGACGGTCTGGACGACGAGGGCGTCATCGCCATCGCGATCGGCCACCTGCCGCTGGACACGATCACCGCACCGGCCGACAGTGCCGCCCTGCCCGGCGGCGGCTACCTGGAACTGCGCAGCGGCCAGAGTGTGCTGGCCCAGCGCGGCGATGCCAGCCTGCGGCGCAACGCGCAGTACACCCCGGTTCCCGGCATTCCACTGCGGGTCGGCAGCGCCGCACCGGAATTCGTCTCGACCCTGCCGTACTCGGCCACCACCCAGCTGCTGATGGGCCTGGGCGCGCTGGGGCTGGGCGTGGTGCTGCTACTGAAACTGCGCAACACGCTGCTGCGCAAGGACGAGGCCGATGCGCCGCTGGAGACTTTCGCCGACACCCTCAAACAACTGAAAACCGCGCCCGGCGCCGAAGGCGATGCGGCCGCCACCGGCGCCGCCGCAGCGGCAGCGAAACCTGCGGCCAAGCCGGCCGCGCCCAAGACCCCTGCGCTGGCGGTGGACCGCAGCATCTTCCGCGCCTATGACATCCGCGGCGTGCTCGGCAAAACCCTGGACGAAGGCATCGCCAGCCTGATCGGCCAGGCCATCGGCACCGTGATGGCCGAGCGCGGCTTGCAGGAAATCGTGGTCGGCCGCGATGGCCGCCTGTCCGGGCCGGACCTGTCCGAAGCCCTGATCGACGGCCTGCGTCTGGCCGGGCGCGATGTCATCGACATCGGTCTGGCGCCGACACCGGTGGTGTATTTCGCCAGCTACCAGCTCCAGACCGGCTCCTGCGTGGCGGTGACCGGCAGCCACAATCCGCCGGACTACAACGGCTTCAAGATCGTGCTCGGCGGCGAAACGCTCTCCGGGGATTCGATCGAAGACCTGTACTTCCGCATCGTCGACGGCCTGCTCGACCGCGATGGCGGCGGCGGCCTGCAGAGCATGGACGTGGCGCCGGACTACCTTTCGCGCATCGCCAGCGACATCCAGCTTGAACGCCCGCTCAAGGTGGTCGTGGACGCCGGCAACGGCGTCGCCGGCGGCATCGCGCCGCAGGTGCTGGAAGCCATCGGTGCCGAAGTGATCCCGCTGTACTGCGAGGTCGATGGTGAATTCCCGAACCACCATCCGGACCCGAGCAACCCGGACAACCTCGAAGACCTCAAGCACTTCGTCAACAAGTTTGAAGCCGACATCGGCCTGGCCTTCGATGGCGATGGCGACCGCCTCGGCGTAGTGACACGCGAAGGCGAGATGATCTTCCCGGACCGCGTGCTGATGCTGTTCGCGCGCGACGTGCTGAGCCGCAACCCCGGCGCCACGATCATCTACGACGTCAAATGCACCGGCCATCTGGCCGGCCAGATCCTGCGCAATGGCGGCAGCCCGATCATGTGGAAGACCGGGCACTCGCTGATCAAGACCAAAATGATCGAAACCGAGGCCGAGCTGGCAGGCGAGATGAGCGGCCACTTCTTCTTCCGCGAACGCTGGTTCGGGTTTGATGACGGCATCTACTCGGCCGCGCGCCTGCTGGAAATCCTCGCCGCCGACGACCGCAGCCCGCAGGAAATCTTCGACGAACTGCCCAAGGGCGCCAGCACACCGGAGCTGAAGGTGGAGATGGAGGAAGGCGCGCACTACGCCTATATCGGCAAGTTCGCCGCGGCCGCGCATTTCGAAGGTGCGAAGATTTCCACCATCGACGGCATCCGCGCCGACTGGCCGGACGGCTGGGGGCTGGTGCGCTGTTCCAACACCACGCCTTCGCTGGTGCTGCGCTTCGACGCTGACAGCGAGGACGCTCTGGAACGGATCAAGAACACCTTCCGCGAACAATTGCTCGCCGTGGATTCGGGCCTGAACCTGCCGTTCTGAGGCCCGCCCGGCATGCCGAAGCATGGGCCGCATCCAAGCGGCCACACATGCTATGAATCATCCATAGGTTGGCGGTGAGCACAGCGAACCCCAACGCCGGGAACCGCCCGCCACCGTGAAGCACATACGCGGGTGGTGACGCACAGGATCTCGGGCATCGCTGCGCTTAGCCCGACCCGCGACCATGCATCTGGCGGGCCTTCACGTGTGCTGCACATGGTTTCGCCGCGCCAGCCCGGCACCCGCAAATGAATCACCTGGCCCGCACGCCGATCAATCCGCGCTGGAATCCCCCATCACCGCCTGGCACTGCGCGCGTACCGCACGCGCATCGTCCAGTGCGGCCTGGTGATCGCTGCGGCCATCTTCCAACCAGTCGAACACAAGCATCACCTGCGCGCAGGCTTCTTCCGACTGGCCGCGCCGCTGCGCCAAGGTGGCGCGGTAGATCTGCGCCTGGGCCTGCAACAGGGTCGGGGTGTCGGCGCTGCGGTCCTGATCGAACATCGCCAGCAGGCGCGCGGCGGAGGCATCGTCACCGATGCCCAGATGGATACCGGCCAGTGCCACGCGCACCTGCTGCCGGCCTTCAGGGTCATCAGCAAAGTGCTGCCCGATCCCGTCCACCGCGCGTTGCAACACCGCACGCGCACTGTCATCGCCAGGCCGCGCACCGCTGAACATTTGCGCCAGATATTCGCTCACCGCATGCGAATGCTGCGCCTGGCGCCGTGCCGCGTCGCGCTCGGCGGTGATCTGCTGCGCACGCCAGACCACACCGGCCAGACCGGCACCCAGCGCCAGCGCGATCGCCGCCAGCGTCACCGCCACCAGCCAGTGGCGGCGCAGCCATTTGCCGCTGCGGTACTGCCAGCTCTGGCGCCGCGCCAGCACCGGGCGATCACTCAGATGACGCCGCACATCCTGCGCCAGCGCCTCGGCACTGGCATAGCGTGCCGCCGGATCACGCTGCAGCGCCTTGGCCGCGATCGCATCCAGATCGCCCTGCAGCAAGGCCGGTTCCAGCGCTGGCGCCACCCTGTCGCTCGCTGCCCGGCTCACGCGCGGCGCATCGACATTGCTTACATGATCGATATACCCGGCCCAGTTGCCGTCGAAACGCGGATGCGGTGAGCGTCCGCAGAGCAGCAGATACAGCAAGGCGCCCAGTGCATAGACATCGGTGCGCGTGGTCACCGGCTCGCCACGAAGCTGCTCGGGCGCGGCGAATTCCGGGGTCAGTGCGATGTGCCGGGTGCTGCCACGCTGGGCATCGGAAGCCAGCAGCTTGGCGATGCCGAAATCCAGCAGCTTGACGCTGTCATCGGCCGCTACCCGGATGTTGCCGGGCTTCAGATCGCGATGCACCACCAGCGCCGCATGCGCATACGACAGCGCATCGCAGATCGCCATGAACACCGCCAGACGGCGTGCCAGTGATGGGCGCTCGTTGGCCAGCCACAGGTCCAGCTCGCAGCCCTCGGCCAGCTCCATCACCAGCCAGGGTTGGCCATCGGGCAGCACACCGCCATCGATCAGGCGCGCGATGCCGGGATGATCCAGCCGCGCCAGCATGCGCCGTTCGCGTTCCAGCTGTTCCTTGAAGCGCGGATCGTTGCCGCGCAGCAGCTTGATCGCCACGCGCTTGTCGAACGCCCCGTCGGCGCGCTCGGCCAGGTACACCGTGCCCATGCCGCCCTGGCCGATCTTTTCCAGCAGGCGCCAGGCGCCGGCGCGCAATCCGCCGCGGTTGGTCGTGTGCTCGCGCGTGAGCTCTTCGGCCAGCCCGCCCAGTGCCGGCAACTGCGCATCGTCGGCCAGTGCGCGGCGCAGATCGGCAACCAGATCCGGGTGGATTTCCGCACACAGCGCCAGAAACCGCTCACGCCCCGCACCCTCCAGCTCCAGTGCACGGTCGATCAGTGGCTCAAGTCGGGCGAAACGGGCTTTGAGGGCATCGTTCACAGCAGGCACCGGACGGGTCCAGCGACCAATTGTGCGCCGGTGGGGTGGGGATTCCCAATGATTGCACGCGTTCAGACCTTGCCCACTGCGCCTGTTGTCGACGCCGCCGCAGGCAATGCAAGGGCCCATCGCGCAACTGCGGCCACCTCATCACCAGGTGGAAAACCCTGCCGCTTCACCGATGCGGTACCAGAGGCGGCGCAGCAGCGCGTCGTCCTGGTAGTGCGCGTAGGTGGTGCTGAAGCGGCGTCCGGGTTCGTTCGTCCAGTTCAGCTCGAACCAGTGCAGCGCGTCGTCGATGGCCGGGTGCCCGGCGCCCGCGACCAGCTGCATGCTGGTTTCCAGATTGAGGTTGTCCAGATTGCGGCGGGTGAAGTTGGCCGAACCTGCGATCAGCGTGGTGTCGTGCCGGCCGCGATGCAGCAGCAGCTTGGCATGGCATTGTTCGCCGTGGGTGTCGCACCAGCGCACCGGAATACCGGCGGCGACCAGTTCGCGCGCGACCTGGCGATTGGGCACGCCGTTCTTCTTGCGACCGAAGGCGTCCTCGTTCGGATCGAGCAGCACGCGCACATTGACACCGCGCGCATGGGCGGACTTCAACGCGGCGATCAGGCCGCGATGGGCGAGGTAGAACACCGCGACATCCAGCGCGTCGCCGGGCGCGGCACGATCGGTGGTGTCGATCAGTGCGCGTGCAATCGCAGCTTCGGTCAGCACCCGCAGGCGTGGTCCTGTGGAAACCGGTGGCGCGTTCGCAGCCGGCAAACCGTGCAGCGGCACGCCGGAAAACGCTGCGACCGCCGCTTCGCTTTGCAGCAGATCCAATGCCGCCGCACCAGAAAAACGCAGCGCGATATTGCCGTGCGCGCTGCTGGCATCGTGCGGATTGGCCGAGGCCACCAGCGCCTGCCAGCCCGTACCCTGATCCACGATCAGCGTCTTGCGGTGGTTGGCGCGGAAGTTCGGCAGTGCCAGCCAGCTTCGCAACGTGATCTTTTCGGCCGCGAAAGGATTGGGCAGCCAGCCGCCGGCAGCACGGTTGCCAAGCCAGGCGCAGCACAGCGCCCACGGCCCGGACCAGGCCGGATTGGAGGCACGCAACGCGGCAAGATCGGTCTGGATCACCTGCGCGCCGGCCATTTGCAGCGCTTCAAGATGCGGAGACGCCACGCCACCGTAGACGGTGTTGATCGGGTCGGTAACGACGATCACGCGCAGGCCCGGCACCTGCGCCATGCGCGCCAGCAATGCCCGGCTCAATTCGCTGCTCAGTGGCCGCAGGCTCGCGCTTTCCGCGCCGGCGAAATCGTTGAACAGGAACATGTCCAGCACGATCAGCCTTTCCGCCTGCGCGATCATCGCGAACGCGGCATCGAAGATCGCCTGCTCGCTGTGACGGCTGCCGGCGGCATCGACGAAGGTCAGATCAGCCAGGAACGATACCTCCTGCGCAGCCCGCCACGGTCCGGTCACATCCACGCCCGGCGGCAACGGCTTGTACGTCTGCCACAGCGCACTGCCCAGCCACACCAGACCCAGCGCGAACAGGATTTTCAGCCAGCGACGGGATCGGAACACGTGGTGCTCTCGCACGGGGATGAAGGATTCAGCATGCCACGGCGGCAGGCTCGGCATGCAGCCGGCGTTGCTACACTGCACAGTCCTTTCGCCCACTCACGCGTCACCATGACCAAGACCCGCATCCTCACCGGCATCACCACCACCGGCACCCCGCATCTGGGCAATTACGTGGGTGCGATCCGCCCGGCGGTGGAGGCCAGCCGCGATGCGCAGGCCGATGCGTTCTTCTTCCTGGCCGACTACCACGCGCTGATCAAATGCGACGATCCGGCCCGGATCGAACGCTCGCGCCTGGAAATCGCCGCGACCTGGCTGGCGGCGGGGCTGGATCCCGAGCGCGTCACGTTCTATCGCCAATCGGACATCCCGCAGATTCCCGAACTCACCTGGCTGTTGACCTGCGTCACCGCCAAGGGCCTGATGAATCGCGCGCATGCCTACAAGGCCAGCGTCGATGCCAATCTGGCGCAGAACGAAGACCCCGATGCCGGCATCACGATGGGCCTGTACAGCTATCCGATCCTGATGGCGGCCGACATCCTGATGTTCAACGCGCACAAGGTGCCGGTCGGGCGTGACCAGATCCAGCACATCGAAATGGCGCGCGATGTGGCGGCCCGTTTCAACCACCTGTTCGGCAAGGGACGCGAGTTCTTCATGCTGCCCGAGGCCCTGGTCGAGGAACAGGTCGCGACGCTGCCCGGGCTGGACGGGCGCAAGATGTCCAAGAGCTACGACAACACCATCCCCTTGTTTGAAGGCGGCGCGAAGAAGCTGAAGGAAGCGATCAGCCAGATCGTCACCGACTCCACCGCGCCGGGTGAACCGAAGGATCCGGACAGCAATGCGCTGGCAACGTTGTTCCAGGCGTTTTCCGATGCCGAAGACACCGTCACCTACCGCGCTGCACTGAGCGCCGGGCTGTCCTGGGGCGAGGCCAAGCAGCGTCTGTTCGCGCGCATCGACGGGCAACTGGCGCCGATGCGCGAGCGCTACGAGGCACTGATCGCAAAGCCGGCCGAGATCGAGGAAGTTTTGCAGACCGGCGCGGCAAAAGCGCGTGCGGTCGCCGCGCCGCTGCTGGAGGAATTGCGCGAAGCGGTCGGGCTGCGTTCCTTCAACCGCGTGGCCCAGACTGTGGCTGGTGACGACAAAACCGCGCCTGCGGCCAGCAAACCGCCGCTCTTCAAGCAGTACCGCGAGGCCGATGGCCAGTTCCATTTCAAGCTGCTCGATGCCGATGGTCGCCTGCTGCTGCAAAGCCCGGGCTATGCCTCGCCGCGCGAGGCCGGGCAACGCGTCGCAGCGCTGAAGGCCGATGCCGCCAACGCCTCGCTGCTGCCGGGCGAACAGCTGGGCGAAGGGGTCGAGCTGGCCGCTGTGCATGCCGCGCTGGCGCGTTTTTCCGAGGACTGATGCGATGGCTTATCTGAGTGTGATCCTGTTCTTCCCGTGGTTCGCTGTGGTCGGCGCCTGGTTCATGTTGTTCCCGCGCAGACCCGGCGGCGCGGTGCGTCGCCTGTTCGAACTGGCGACGCTGGCCGTGGCGCTGGTGCTGAGCATCTGGGCGATGCTGTGGGGCATCGAGCATGGCGACCCCAGCGCCGGCCCCATCTGGAAGCAGGTGCTGGCCACACTGCTGGCCTACGGCGCCTTTCTCGGCGTGATCCTGCTGGCCTGGCCGCTGCGCAGCGCACTGCTGCGCGGCAAGTAATCGCGGCGCCTTGCCGCACCATTTTTCAGAAATCCGAGGAGCACCATGTCTGCGCTGCACGGCATCCACACCATCGACACCGGCTTCCACCGCCCGCAGTTCGATGCCGCCTATCTGGTGGTGGAAAACGGCCGCGGCGCGTTCATCGACAGCGGCACCTCGCATTCGGTCCCGGCCCTGCTGGCCGCCGTTGCCGACGTCGGACTGAATCCGGCCGATATCGACTGGCTGATCCTGACCCATGTGCATCTGGACCACGCCGGTGGCGCCGGTGCACTGTTGCAGCATCTGCCCAACGCGCGCGTGGTGCTGCACCGGCGCGGCGCACCGCACATGATCGATCCGGCCAAGCTGATCGCCGGCGCCACCGCGGTCTATGGCGAAGAGGAAGTGGCGCGCAGCTACGGGCGGATCGTGCCGATTCCCGCAGAGCGCGTGGACATCGCCGATGAAGAAGGCCACGTCGTGGATCTGGCCGGCCGCGCGCTGCTCTGTCTGGATACGCCCGGCCACGCCGCACACCACATCAGCATCTGGGACGAAAAAAGCCGCACCGTCTTCAGCGGCGATACCTTCGGTATTTCCTACCGCGAACTGGATTCGGAAAACGGTCTTTTCATCTTCCCGACCACCACGCCGGTGCAGTTCGACCCGCCCACGCTGAAGGATTCGATCCGGCGCCTGATCGCGTTGCAACCGGACGGCATCTGCCTGACCCACTACGGCCGCATCGGCGATGTGGAACGCCACGCCACCACTTTGATCGAACAGATCGATGCAATGGTCGAACGCGCCCTGGCCTGCGCCGACGCCCCCGACCGCCATGCCGCACTGGTTGCCGCGCTGGACGATCTCTACATACCGCGTGCCGCCGCGCACAGCGGCCAGAGCAGCGAACAGGTGCGCGAACTGCTGCACATGGATATCGAACTCAATGCCCAGGGCCTGGGTGTGTGGCTGGACCGGCAGCAGCGGCGCGCCGCAAGACCATCATCATGATGCACTGATGATGTGATGCGGTGCGATCCTGCAATCGAGGCCCGATATGCGCACCACCATCGATATCCCCGAACGCGAACATCAGCTGTTCAGCAGCCTTGCGCGTGAGCAGGGCACCACGCTGGGCAAACTGCTGGTGGAACTGGCGCATCGTGGCTTGCGCGCGCCGGCGCAGGACGTCGAAGACAACAGGAGCCATTACCCGGTGGATCCGGACACGGGGCTGGGCATATTCCGCTCCGGCCGCCCGGTCGGGCCGGACGACGTGCGCGCCGTACTGGATGAGACGCCTGAATGAGCCGTCGCCTGTTGCTGGACGCGAACATACTCGTCGCCCTGTTCGATGCCGACCACATCCACCATGCCCGTGTGCGCGAATGGTTCCTGCGGCATGGTGACGGATTTGCCACCTGCCCCATCGTCGAAGGCGCGCTGGTGCGCTCGATTGCCCGCCTCGAAGGCCGGGATGGGTTCGCCATCGCGGCACGGGAACTGGAGAAACTGGCCGCCGACCCGCGCCATGCCTTCTGGCCCGACGCGCTGCCCTATACGCAGGTACGCCGCCATGGCGTACTCGGACACAGCCAGGCAACGGACGCCTACCTGGCCCAGCTCGCGCGCTATTTCGAAGGCGGCATCGCCACGATGGATCGCGGTCTGGCGGCCCTGCATGACGATGTGGCGATGTGGATCGGCTGATCTTTGCCACGCTGGAATGAAAGCCGGACGACGACCACATCCGCTACCGACCCGGACGCAGTGCGAGACAAAACTGCGCAGGACCAGAAACAACAACGCCCCGGCAGATCCCTCCGCCGGGGCGTTTTCATGCACTAATCGCAGGCTGCGATCAGAAGCGGAAGTTGACCGCCACGCCGTACACCAGCGGGTTCACGTCGACCTTGCCGATCTCGGCGCCATTGAGCTTCACCTTGGCGTCGATGTCGATGTAGCGCACATCGGCCACGATGTCCCAGTTCTTGCCTACCTGGAACAGCAGGCCGGCCTGCGCCGCCAGACCCCAGGAGTTCTCGATGCCGACCTTGGTGCCGGCGATCGGGCCCTTGGTTTCCTCGTCGTAGGTCCAGGTGTAGTTCACGCCGGCGCCCAGGAACGGGTTCACCTTGGCATCCGGGGCGAAGTAGTACTGCAGCGACAGGGTCGGCGGCAGGTGGGTGAATTCGACGGCCGGATCGCCGTTGAGGCTGACTTCGTGCTTGAACGGCAGCGCCGCCAGCAGTTCCACCGCCAGGTTCGGCGACAGGTGGTAGCCGAAGGCGATCGTGGGCTTGATATCGGAATCGATCGTGGCATCCAGGGTGCCGGCCAGCGTGCCGCTGTTGGACTTGGGATCGACGTTGTGGGCGCCGACACGGACAAACCAGCTGTCGTTGGCGCTGGCAATGCTCGGGACCAGGATTGCGGCAGCCAGGGCAGCGGCCAGCAGATGACGATGGGACATGGAGAAACTCCTTTTTCTTGTGGGGGTGAATCGGGGGCAGTCAGTGTCCTTCCCGACCCGCGGAGTCTGTTTGATCCCAGTCAACTGCCCGCTGTACGGCGAAATGGCAGCTAATAAAGTGTTCAGCCTGATCCTGTTTGGCACCCTGCTCCACAACGGTTCGACTCAGTGCGAAGATCCGCCGGTTTCCACAGCAGGGGCCGCCAGCGCGCGTTCCAGCAACGCCGCCAGACGCGCGGCTGCCAATACCACGCGCTGCTCCGCAAGCGGGCGATGGGTTTCCAGATATCCGGCAGGCAGGCGCCCGGGCCGGGCCGGATAGACGCCCGGCACGTCCAGCACCGCACACGATTCACCGGCCCAGGCCGCCACCTGCATCGTGGACACCTGCGCCTGTGCCACCTGCGGCGCGAGCCTTTCACGCCACTGCCGCATCCTCAGTCCGGCGCTGTTGAGCAGGTGGAAATCCCAGACCGCATGCAGGTTGCTGCCCTTGTCGTCGATATTCACCTGGAAGCGGTTGCCGCCACGATCACCACGGTTGCCGGCGTGCATCGGCTGATGCACATCACCGGTGAAATGCACGACGAACTTCAGCGCCTCGCGCCGGACTTCCAGCGGTTGCGACGCATCGGCCAGCACATCGCGATAACGCTCCAGCGCCGCGATGATGCAGGCACCTTCCGGGCAGTCACGCGCGGGCTGGTAGTCACAACTGTGCAACGGGAAATTGACGTAATGGAACGGTGCGGTGAAACGGTATTCCGGCTGTTCGCGGATCTCATCGGCCCACGCGGCGATGGTGCCCAGATCGGCGTTAGTCTCATCCGCCAGCAGCATATCGACCTGCGCACGCGCGTCCTCCGACAGTTGTTCCTGCGCCAATAGACCCACCAGCCGGTGCCCGAAGCCGGACCACGCCTGCACCGGCGCGGACGCCATCATCGTCAACGCCGCCATCACCATCACCGCCACTGTGCTGCGCATCGCCATCCCGTCCGTGGAGAACAAAGCCGCCATCCTAGCCGGCGACGATGGCGGAATGTCGCGTGCGCGGGAACGGCAGTCATGCGTGGTGACGTTTCAAGCACGGCTGGCGGTATCGCCCGGCGCCGCAGGTTATGTAAGCGCGCCGGATTGTTCTTCGAGCAACGATGCCCGAAGACATCCAAACCGGCCTGCACCTGCCCCGCACAGGGCACTGGCGACCGCTCGCCACCTTCCGTACCATACGGTACAGTACGCTAGTTTGGCCCACCCCATCGCGCGCCTTCGCGCCGCATCCGGAGACCGTCATGAGCACCAGCTTCACCCCCCCCGTGGAAGACATCCGCTTCGTGCTGAACCATCTGATCGACCTGCCCGCGATCCAGGCCCTGCCCGGCCAGTCGGAACTGGGCGGCGAGCTGATCGATGCGGTGCTGGACGAAGCCGGCAAGTTCACCGCACAGGTATTGGCCCCGCTCAATCGCGGCGGCGACATCCACGGCAGCCAGTGGAAGGATGGCGAAGTCACCACCGCGCCCGGTTTCCGCGACGCCTACCGGCAGTTCTGCGAGGCCGGCTGGAACTCGCTGCCGTTCCCCACCGACTGGGGCGGTCAGGGTCTGCCGAACGTGGTCTCCAGCCCGGTGTCGGAAATGCTGATGGCGGCCAATCTGTCGTTCTCGCTGTGCCCGATGCTGACGGCCGGCGCGGTGTCGGCGCTGGTGCTGGTGGGTTCGGATTATCTGAAGCAGACCTACCTGCAGAAGATGATCGAAGGCCGCTGGACCGGCACCATGAACCTGACCGAGCCGCAGGCCGGTTCGGACCTGTCACTGGTGCGCACCCGTGCGGTGCCCGAGGGCGACCACTACCGCCTGTTCGGGCAGAAGATCTTCATCACCTTCGGCGAGCATGATTTCACCGAAAACATCGTGCATCTGGTGCTGGCGCGCCTGCCGGATGCGCCCGAGGGTGTGAAGGGCATTTCGCTGTTCGTGGTGCCCAAGTTCCTGGTCAACGCCGACGGCTCGCTGGGCGAACGCAACGATGTTCGCTGTGCCTCTCTGGAGCACAAGCTCGGCATCCACGGCAGCCCGACCGCGGTGCTGGCTTTCGGTGAAAAGGACGGAGCGCTCGGCTATCTCGTCGGCGAGGCCAACCGTGGTCTGGAATACATGTTCATCATGATGAACGAGGCCCGCTATGCCGTCGGCGTGCAGGGCATCGCCATCGGCGAACGTGCCCGGCAGCAGGCCAGCGCCTACGCGCATGAGCGCATGCAGGGCCGGGATCTGGCCAATCCGCGCGGCCCCACCGTGCCTATCGCCCGGCATCCGGACGTGCGTCGCATGCTGCTGACGATGCGTGCCATCACCGAAGCCAACCGCGCCCTGTCGATCCACCTGGCGGCCCTGCTCGACCACGGCCACGCCGGCGACAAGGACGCCCAGGCGATGGCCGAATTCCTCGTGCCGATCCACAAGGGCTGGGCCACCGATGCGGCGGTGGAAGTCACCAACCTGGGCATCCAGGTGCACGGCGGCATGGGCTTCATCGAGGAAACCGGCGCCGCCCAGCACATGCGTGACGCCCGCATCACGTCGATCTACGAAGGCACCACCGCGATCCAGGCCAACGACCTGATCGGCCGCAAGCTGGCACGCGATGGCGGCACCGTGGCCACCGCGCTGGCCAAACAACTGCGTGCCACCGTCGATGCGCTGGCCAGCAGCGGAGATGCCGACCTCAAGGCCATCCACGCACGCCTGCAGGCGGCGGTCACCGATTACGAAACCTCGGCGGTGCATATCGCCACCCACTACGTCAGCCACCCGCTCGACGTGCACGCCGCCTCGGTGCCGTTCCTGCACCTGTGCGGCATCGTCTGCGGCGGCTGGCAGATGGCCCGCGCCGCCGAAGCGGCACGCCGTCTGCTCGATGCCGGCCAGGGCGATGCAGCCTTCCTGACTGCCAAGCTCAAGACCGCCCGCTTCTACGCCGACCACCTGCTGACCCGCGTGCGCGGCCTGCGCGAAGTGGTGCTGGCAGGCGCCAGCGCCGTGGTGGAGTTTCCCGAAGACCGCCTCTGAGCGAGACAACCGCGCCGCGTCGGGCGACAATCCGTAACATGCAACGGCGGCCGGACCTCCCGGCCGCCATTTTCGTGTCCGCCTTCCGTCCTTGCCCGTCAGTTCGAAACCCCATGCATACCGCCCTGCACCGCCTGTCGATCACGCTGGATGATGTCAGCCCTGCGGTGCGTCGCGATCTCGTCGTTCCTTCGAACCTGCGCCTGGACCAGCTGCACCAGGTGCTTCAAACGGTGATGGGCTGGGACGACAGCCACCTGCACATGTTCATCGTGGAATCCGGTCAGGATGTGCTGCGTTACGGCGCTCCCGATCCGGATTTCGAAGACTTCGGCATGCCGGTCAAGGCAGAGAACCGATACACCCTGGAACAGTTGGCACCAGCAGCCGGCAGCGGTTTCGACTACTGGTACGACTTCGGTGACGACTGGCATCACAGCATCGAAGTCACTGCCGTGATGGACGCCGCGTCGCTGGAAGCGGGTGAAGGCATCCATTGCATCGCGGCACAGGGCGCCTGTCCGCCGGAAGATTGTGGCGGACCTCCGGGTTACGCACACCTGCTCGAATGCCTGCAAAATCCCAAGCACCCGGAACATCGCGACGCGCGGCAATGGGTCGGCGGCCCGTTCGATCCCGCGTTCGTCGACCTTGAACAGATCAACCTGGAACTCACCGTCCTTGCGGGCACGTTCGCCGCCGTGCGCACAGCACCTGCCAAACGCCCGGCCACGCGCCGCTCCCGCACCGCTCCGGTCACCGCGCGCAAGAGCACTGCCCGGGCAACGGCGGCGCCTGCCCTGATGCTGGAGCCCCTTCTCGCATCCAAGTTCATCACGCACTACCAGAACATCCTGCTCGACATCGCCGGTCCGCCCGGAAAGCGGCAGAACCTCATCGAACACCTGATTCACGCACGCAATCTGCTGGCGCGTGAGCCCGAACGACTGGCGGCGACGCTGGAGCGCCTGCACGGCACCGACGAAAATCCGCATGAAGACGTGATCGACGCGTTGCGGGACTTCCGCGTTCAGCACTGGATCTATCTACGCGACACCCGCAGCCACTCGATCTTTCTGGAACCGGATGGCAGCGCCGCGTATGGCGTACTCGGCCTGACCCAGCGCATCCGCGAGATCAGCCAGGGTTCCGGCGTCGTGGTCAACGCCGCACTGCTGAACTTCCGCGGCTGCATCATCTGCGATGGCCTGATCGCCACCGGCGCCACCCTGGGCCCCGGTATCCGCCGCGACTACACCGCACAACTGGCCCAGGCGCGGGCGGACGGACGCTATTCCACCACCGCACTGTTTCCCCGGGCCCAGGGCGACTGAAATATCCGCATATTGGGCGGCAGCCGCAGCTCAACTGCGCAGGGCCGCAATGATCGCGCGCACATGCTGCCGCAGCGGCTCGGGCAGGGCGAGATAGGGGCGCTGGAAGTCAGCAAGTGCATCTATCCGCGCTTGCCCTACCCCGCTCGCAACGGCGGACTGGAGCGGGCGTTCATCGAGTGGGCGGATAGCGATGCTGGCGTCGCGGCCTTCTGCAAGGTGCATGAGCAGCGCCATGATTTCATCCGGCTGCGCTATGTCAAAAACGATGGGATGGCGGCCAGCTACAGTCCGGACTTCGTGGTGCGGGTCAGTGATCGCGTGTATCTGGTGGAGACGAAAGCCCAGCAGCAGATACTTCACCCCAACGTGCAACGAAAGTTGCGGGCAGCTGCGGCATGGTGTGAGCGGATCAATGCCATACCGGGCGATCTGCGCAACGGGCTGGAATGGCATTACGCGCTGGTGGGTGAGGATGTGTTTTTCGAATGGCGTCAGCGCGGCGCCCGGCTTGCCGATCTGCTGGATTTCGCACGGGTGCGAACGTCCGGCAGAGAGTCTCAACAGAAACTGCGGCTTTGACTCTGTGACCGGTGCATAGCCACCTGAATCAGTGCTTCACATCCGGATCCGAACCAGCCGACGGTCGCGGCGGAAAGCGGATCACGGTGGCTCCGGTGTTGGGTGGCAGCTGTGGCCGCACCCAGAGCACGGGCACGTCCCTGGGTGGCGGCGGCTCGTACATGCTGCGCTCCTGCGCCGCCAGGGCTTCTTCCAGCGGCTCGACGGTGTCGTCCTCGTCTTCCCAGCTGTAACGCTTGCGCGCTGGTGGTGGATCGCGCCGGAACCAGAGCAGCGCCGCCAGCACGCCACAGACGGCGCCACTCATATGCGCCTCCCAGGAAATCTGCGGGTCACCCGGCAGCACCGTCAGCAACATGCCGCCATACAGGAAGAAGGCGATCATCGCGGCCGCGATGGCCGGGCGATCACGGCGCAGCAGGCCCAGCACGAACAGGAAGAACATCAGGCCGTGCGACAGGCCGCTGGCGCCCAGATGACTGGATTCGCGCCCGATCAACCAGATGCCCAGCCCCGAGCCGAGCCAGATCAGTGCCAATGCGGGCCGGGCGGCACGTGGATAGATCGAGATGCTCAGCGTTCCCAACACCAGCAACGGCAGGGTGTTGTTGATCAGATGGCCAATTGAGCCGTGCAATACCGGCGCGGTCAACACGCCCACCAACCCCAGTACGGTGCGCGGATGCACGCCCAGCGCCGAGAACGAGGTCCCCAGCCAGGTTTCGATCATCTTGATCCACCACAGCACCGCGATGAAGCCGGCACTGATCAGCAGGCCGCTGACAAAGCGTTTGCGGTCGCGCCGCGCCTGCGCTTTCGGATCGATCGAAGGATCGTGCAAAGGGATATCCATCGCCCATGGATGCGGGCGATGGGCGGTGGTGTCAAGGCTTGACGGCTTTCCCGGGCAGGAAGCCGATCATCCACACTGGCTGGCAGCGGTGTCAGGCCACCGCCAGAGCGGATGACCTTCCGGCCTCAGGGCGAGTCGGAAGGCTTTCCACCGCCTTCGTCGCGGGGCGTAATCAGCACGCTGGCGATCATCGACGCTGCGATCGCCACCGCCACCACCACCAGCGCCGCCCCGATCGGGATATGCCAGATGTCGGCGATCAGCATCTTGGCGCCGATGAAGATCAGCACCGTTGCCAAGCCGTACACCAGAAGATGGAACTTGTCGGCCATCCCGGCGAGCAGGAAGAACAGCGCGCGCAGGCCGAGCACTGCAAACACGTTCGAGGTCAGCACGATGAACGGGTCGTCGGTGATGGCAAAAATGGCCGGGATCGAATCCACCGCGAAGATCACGTCGGTGATGCCGATCATCACCACCACCACGAACAGCGGGGTGAACCAGCGGGTGCCGTGCTCACGGATCGTGAAGCGGGTGCCGTGGTAATCCGAAGTGATCGGAAACCGCTTGCGGATCCAGTTGAGCAGCGGATTGGCGCCCACGTCCATTTCCTCGCCCGCACCCCACAGCATCTTGACCCCGGTGAACACCAGGAATGCGCCGAAGATGTAGAGCACCCAATGGAACTGCTGGATCAGCGCGGCACCGATGAAGATCAGGATGGCGCGCAACACGATGGCGCCGATGATCCCGTAGATCAGTGCGCGCTGCTGTTGTACCGGCGGCACTGCGAAATAGGTGAACAGCATCAGGAAGACGAAGATGTTGTCGACCGCCAGCGCCTTTTCCACCAGATACCCGGTGAAAAACTGCAACGCGATGTGTTTCGCCTCTTCGGGCGGCACCGTGCCGTTCAGATACCACCACAAACCGAGATTGAACAGCAGCGCCAGCGCGATCCATCCGGCGCTCCACCAGAGCGCTTCGCGGGTATCGACCTTGTGCGGGCCCTTGCTCTTCATCATCAGCAGATCGACCGCCAGCGCCGCGATCACTATGACGCTGAAGCCGATCCACATCAGAGGGGTACCAATGGTATGCATTGCTGCTCTCCGGAAAGGGGAAAACCCCCGACGCGATCCGGTCGGAGCCCGGATTCCGGGCACACCTCCGCCGTCGTCGGCGAAGGTCTTGCTCGCACCAGGCCATTGGCCTTGGCACCTGCCGCACCGGGATCGGGTAGCGATCCGTGATGACGATACGGCAGCGAAGAGCTACTCCCCTTCAGGGTTCCGGCACGAAAAGCCGGAAAGGCGTGACTTATGGCATGGGATTTGAGGCGCGTCAAGCGCGTGTTAGCGTTTTTGCACTTACTTTGGCAATTTTCCGGAGAGCTGCTCAGGTCGGGCTCATGCGCTCGCGCCGTCCAGACAATATGCCCGCTCGCATCGTTGAAGCCGGTCGGTGGATGTTCTGGAGAATGCGGATACGTTATGCGCCTCTGGCGCGAACAGTTCGATCCGCAAAGCCGGTGTGAGGAAACAGAAGCGCTGCAAACTTCCCTCTCGAATCACGGCTGTTCGCGAAAGCAGTCGGTGCCTACGCACTGACTCAGAGTGAGCCTGCGACGTCCAGACCTCGCCGTGCGCTCTCCCCATCCTGATATTTCTTTCGAGCAAAGAAAAGCCCCCGACGAATGTCGGGGGCTTTGTTATAAAACCCTGGCGATGACCTACTCTCGCATGCGCGGGGCACACTACCATCGGCGCGTCTGCGTTTCACTTCCGAGTTCGGGATGGGATCGGGTGGTTCCACAGTGCTATGTTCACCAGGGAGAGGGTGGAGGGTCGCGGCTCTGCGGTGATTTACCGTTGCAGATCGCGCACACGCTCTCATGGGGATGGGACGTAACAAGGTTTAAGTGAAGTCTCGATGTGTCATCGAGGAGAAGCCACTTGAGGTTATATGATCAAGCCTCACGGATCATTAGTACTGGTTAGCTCAATGCATTGCTGCACTTACACACCCAGCCTATCAACGACGTAGTCTTC
>LSQX01135577.1_pt1 | contig 37051 bp, 40 predicted proteins | sample 654561 | NCBI WGS metagenome assembly LSQX01 (sample SAMN04489861, study PRJNA283612) | anaerobic digester metagenome | isolation source: 4 biogas reactors fed with cattle manure at either 37C or 55C with and... | place: Denmark: Kongens Lyngby | collected 2014 | reverse complement strand
CATGACGGATCTATGAAATATAGCGACGGATTTGAAGACTTATTAAAATAAACACTTTTATCAGATTTTAATCAACTTCTAAGGACTTTTATCATTATTATATATATAATTAGTTTATAATGTTATTAATGTAATGGGGTAAGGTGAATATATATGAAGAAGTGCGTGGAATGTGGTGCCATACAGAATAATAAACATTTTTATTGCATCGATTGTAATAAAAGGCTAGGTCCACCCTTAACTGAGGAAGAAGAGAAAAAGGAAACAATAAAAATAAAAGAAACAATAAATGATCTTTCAAATAAGGCAGATTGTTTCTATGTTTCAAAAACAGATAAGGCTATTATCTGCTTACTCTGTATCTTTTCTCTTCTACATGCTCTTCTTATACTATTTGGAGCAAACTATTATAGGGAAAATCAATTATATTGGCTTGGAATTATTCTTATATTACTCTCATTATCTATAGCTATTGATCTTCGCTTTCCCAGAATATCCTGGCAACTTTATAAGCTTCGCTATATTTTCGTGTTTGATAATATAGATGATCTGGAGCCCTCTAGATTTGCTTTGTTATCGCGTAGGTTCTTTTCAAAGCTGATACTTATTATAGTGGCTATTGCCTTTGTAATTATGTTTATACTGTCTTTTTATAAAATCCCTGCTCCGGCACCAATTAACGAAGGAAATATTATTATAGACTGGAATACAACACAATATTAATCAAATTAACTCCACGATGAGTATAAAAACGGAGCACATAATTGTGCTCCTCTTATTATTAATCTAACTATATAGTCTATATATCCTTTATCCAGCAGCGCCTGCGCTTATGCTGCTTTGTGTCATAATGCTTCCACAGCGCCTGTACTTGACTGTTGGTCTCTAGCTCGGGACCGGTTTCTGCATATTTAACATTGTTCTTTCTGGCAGATTCGGTCATGGAATTAAGTAATATAGCGGTCAAGCCCTTTTTCTGCATCCTAGGTAGAACCCCCACCAGATAAAGATCAAGTACCTCTGCCTTTAAGTAAGGTGCTCTTAAGAATCTATACCAGCCAAAGGGGAAAAGGCGTCCATTACTCTTCTTTACAGCCCTGTTCATTGATGGTAGTGCAAGTCCAAAGCCCACAAGCTCGCCCTCTTCATCCTCAATAAACTTTACATAATCAGGACTAATCAACAATATGAACTGATGATAATACTTCATAATCTGTTCATGACTTAATTCTACAGTTCCATAAAGCTCCTCATAGCATATATTTAGGAGACGAAACACCTTAGGAAGATAAGGCTTTATCTCCTTCCTAGATTTTGGCTCAATTAATTTCAATTTATATCTTTTTAAAACAAGTCTTGATAGTTCGTTTATCTTTTCATCAGGTTCTTCGGGCATCTTTATAAGGTATTCGACCCAATCGATATCCTTCACGTATCCCAGCTTTTCCAAATGCTTTATGTAATATGGATGGTTGTAGATAGTTATAAACATACCCTCCGAATCAAAGCCCTCTACAAGCATTCCCTCCTGGTCCATATCGCTAAAGCCTATGGGGCCATGAATCTGAGTCAAGCCCTCTGCTCTTCCCCAGTCCTCTACAGCCCTAAATAATGCCTCTGATACCTCCTGGTCATCGATAAAGTCTACTCTAGAAAATCGAATCCGTTTGGTCTGCCATTTAGTATTTGCAGCGTCGCTTATGATACCTGCAATCCTTCCTACACATTTTCCATCTCTGTAAGCAAGAAATTGCTTAGCCCTACAATATTCAAAGGCTGGGTTCTTATTGGGAAGAAAATTATTATATTCATCAGAAACAAGATCTGGTATGGCTTGAGCTACACCCTTATACATATCAGCATTAAATGAAGCAAAAATCCTTCGCTCTCTTTTTGTTCTTACCTCTCTAACCTCTATCATACATATCACCCCTGTTTTTGTTGAGTATATATTACACACTCTTTCTATATTTTAATGTAATTTACAGGATAGTGCAATGTAATTTGTCGATAAACTTATAATAATGTCATATATACCATCTATTTTATGGGACTATGCATGTATTATACCCTTAATACTTTCATTAATCTTTCTGGCCACATAGGGATTATTCATGGTATATAGATGAATTCCGTCAACGCCCTGAGATACCAAATCTACAATCTGATCCACTGCATAGGCTATGCCGGCTTCCCTTATAGCCTCCGGTGAGTGCTCAAATCGTTGCATCATCTTAGTAAATTTAGCGGGAAGACTCGCCCCACAAAGCGTCACCATCCGTTCTATCTGTGACTTATTAATGACAGGCATAATACCCGCCTGAACCGGAACCATAATACCTGCCCCTCTAACCTTTTCCATGAACTTATAAAAATGTGTATTATCAAAGAATAGCTGAGATATTAAATGCTGTGCCCCTGCATCTACCTTTAGCTTCAGATTTCTAATATCCTCATCAACATTCTCAGCATCCACATGACCTTCAGGATAGCAGGCAGCGGATATGTAGAATCCTCCCTTACCCTTTATATAATCTACAAGCTCGCTTGCATAGGAAAACTCCCTTCTAGGAGGATTATCAGGGTTTATATCGCCTCTTAAGGCAAGAACATTTTTAATATCCTTCTCCCTTAAGCTGTCAAGTATCTGTCCTATCTCCTGTCTCGTATAATTTACACAGGTCAGATGAGCCAAGGGCAATATCCCATATTTGTGTAGGATATTTGATGCTATATCTGCAGTAGATGTATCCCCTGCATTTCCCCCCGCACCATATGTGACACTAATAAAATCCGGTTGAATATCCTTTAAATTATCTAAGGTTTTATATATGGTATCAATCGGGCTTGTCTTTTTAGGCGGAAAGACCTCAAGAGAAAGAACAGCCCTTTTTTGTTGAAACAACGACGCTATTTGCATGAATTTAAACTCCTTTCGCAGCCAACTAATTTACTACCATGATTCTCATTTTCTATAATAGGTAAAACTTTTACTAATTGTAGCCATTCCTCCAATGCATGTCAATAAGAGTTTTCACGCTCAATGTGTATAATTTCTCCTTCAGTAATAGCTTCTATAAACTTGATTACATTATCTAAAATTTGATCTGCATGAGAATTATCATTAGTTACGCAGGCAAAGCCAATCACGATACTTTTATGGATATCCTGATCCTCTATCTCTGCTATAGACACATTAAATTTGTTCTTCACCTTGGCACAAAGGCTTTTTACCACCATGCGCTTTTCCTTTAAGGACTGAACCCAAGGGACATATAGTCTAATCTTAAGAGTTCCTACAACCATGATCATACCTCAACTTTTCTTCTTATTCTCAATCTACTATTTGATAAGTCTCTTGTCAATGCCAGTAAAATGAATAAGCTTTTAATATCTGTGCAAGCTAAATAAAAACTCCATCAAGGAGATTAATATGAATACTGAAAAGAGATTAACAAAAGCATATAAGGAAGCTAAGGTCGAGTATTTCGACAAAAATTCAAAATATATAATATTGGGAGATGTACACCGTGGTGATGATAGTGTTTCAGATGAATTTGCCCGAAATCAAGCCATATTTTTTCATGTATTAAACTATTATAATAATCAGGATTATATATATGTAGAAGCAGGGGATGGAGATGAGCTATGGGAGCATAAGAATTTTAGGCATATAAGGCTTGCCCATAAGGATATATTTATTGCTCTCAAAAAATTTTTTGATAAGAGCAGACTTAGGATGATATATGGAAATCATAATATATATTTAAAGGATAAAGAATATTTAGAAAATAATTACTATCAATTCTATGATGAATATAATCAAAAAAGAGTGGACCTATTTAATGGAATTGAACCCATGGAAGCTCTTCTACTAAAGCACAGGGTAACAGACCAGGAAATACTTATCGTTCATGGACACCAGGGAGATTTTATTAACGATCAGTTCTGGTTTCTATCAATGATATTATTGCGGTATTTTTGGCGGTTTCTTCATATAGTGGGCTTTGAAAACCCTGCCAGCCCTGCACGGAATCTTTACAAAAGGCACAAGGTAGAAAAGAATTATAATAAATGGATTAAGAAGCATAAGATTATGCTAATTTGTGGTCATACACATCGTACAAAGTTTCCAAAGCAAGATGAGTTACCCTACTTTAATACAGGATGCTGTATTAATACAAGAGGGATTCCAGGTATTGAGATTGTAAATGATACTATTCAGCTGGTTGATTGGAGAGTAAAGGTAAATGACCAAGGAATTATGCGCATAGACAGAGCCGTGGTCCGTGGTCCTGAACCAATTGACAGGTATGATTGCATTAACATTGAGGATTATGATGGCTTAAAAACTAATTGTAGTGATGCATATGATTAGAGATTCGCCCATATTGGGCGAATCTCTATCTACTGGTATCACTATTCTTTTCTACTGGATTATCCTCATGTAGCCCAAAGACTGCTCTTGCACTCTCTGTCTGAGGATTATGCTTTATATGCTTGGAATGGAATTTACCGTCTTCCTTCTTATTATTTCTTGTACTTTTCATTTTGTTCGACATATAAGGCCTCCTTAATTATTATGCCCTATTAGTATGCCAATGTTATTATATAATTATAAGAACTGTGAATACTAATCCCATAAGATCATATTAGTAAAGGAGAAACTAAATTTTTCTATTTCACGGTTACGACTGCACTGCTAGAGACATTACCTGAGATGTCAGTAGCATATACCTCTATCTTAGCGCCTTTAGCTAGACGGGACGGAAGAATGCAGGAATAATTTCCTTTTGAATCTGCTTCACATTTATAGGGTCTATTGTTAAACATTACGGTTACAAGCGAATTCGCCTCAGCAGTTCCAGTAACCTCATAGTCTCCAGCAACATACCCTTTGATCTTAGGTTTCGCAGGGGCTGTATTGTCACAGGCCGTTGCACTGATATTTTCAATAAATATATTTCCAAAATCATCTACAACACGTACAGAATAATTACCAGCCTTATTTATACCAAATTGCAGAGTATCTGTTATTAATTCTGCTGTTCTCCAATTTGAATTATTAATATCCCTCTGTGAAAGCTTTCCTCTAATATAACGCACTTCCTTCGGTACCTCGATGGTATCAACCTTAATATATGAATTTTTTGTCCTGTTTACTTGTCTCAGATTAAGAGGATAGGGAATAGAACTAATCTCTATACTGGTTCGCCCCCCATCTCCTACAGAAAGTGTTTCTAGAGAAAGGTAATATTTACCCACATCTAGTAGACGCTCCTCCAGGTACTTAACATTATTTCCACTAAATTGCTTTGTTATGATCGCCTCTCTATCCTTTCCGTACAATACAAACTTAGCTTTATTAGAGGATTCATACATGTATGTAATGTCTACTAAGGAACGCTCTTTTATTTCAAACATATAATAATCTCTTGGATTAGCTACGGTCAATAATCCTTGAACCGCTTTCTCTGACTTAATAGGATTTTCATTTCCGACACTTGAAGGTCTAAAAATCTCATCACTTTCTACCGGTTGATAATAAAGAATAAACCCTGCCTCGCCCTTTACAAAGGTAGATGTATTGGCACTCTGTTGCATCTTATCTGTCCTTATTGCTACATAATAGGTTCCTCTGTCAAGTGCAACTTTCGCCTTGGTCTCTCCATTTACCGGGGCTTTAGCTGTATTTGTACTGCCCTTTGCTGTTATTGTAGGAATAACTTCAAATATCAGCTTCTCATCACGATAAACTGTTGCTGACACAAGTGGCTCCTGAACAGTATGCTTCGAATTGCTATAGGTGTTCTTTGTAAGCTTATCAGCTGTCAAGAGCATCTTAACAAATCCATCCTCTTCCAGAGTGAATTTAAATATTCTTGTATCTAAGTAAGGATAAAAAGAATTGTCAATTGTTATATTATTTATATCATAAAGATTATATACTTCAATATCACTTACCTTAGTTATCTTTAGTTCATCTATCTTAGTCTGCACATAAGCCTTAGCTGTGTCCTTGCCACCAAACACTATACCTGCTAGTACTATTAATAGCAATAATAGCAGTATATTTTTATATTTCCTCATGTCTATTACCCCCTCTATAACATTAATCCAATTATCAGACTTATTACTATATAAATGTTACCATTTTTGATATTTTATGTCAAATACAACCATAATTATTATGCTAGAATATAATTAAAAATTTAGGTAACTTTTTGAAAAATCTATATATTATAGTTAAGGGTGTATCTTTACTTAGAACCTGGATTGAGTTATACTGATGACTGAAAGTAAGAAAGCGAGGGGTCAATATGAAGATAGTTGTTTTAGCAGGTGGGACCAGTCCGGAACGTGATGTGTCCCTTTCTACCGGTACGATGATTTATAAGGCTTTAAAAAGCAAGGGACATCAGGTTCTACTATTAGATGTATATCTGGGTTACGAAGGAGATATCATTGATATCTTTAATAAAGAGAAGGATTGGGCTCAAGGTATAGGTACAATTAGAGAGGACAATCCGGATATCGAGCATATTAGGGCTCTTAGAAAAGACAATCCTAATCATTTCTTTGGACCAGGGGTAATAGATATCTGTGATAAGGCTGATATAGTCTTCTTGGCTCTTCATGGTACCAACGGCGAGGATGGCAAGGTTCAAGCAGCTCTTGACTTGATGGGAATTAAATATACCGGTACCGACTATGCCTCCAGTTCTCTAGCCATGGATAAATCCGTAACTAAGGAGCTTTTCGCTTACTATAATATACCCACCCCCGAAGGTATCCATGTAAGGAAGGGCGAGACTTATTCCTGGGATAGGTACCCCTGTGTCGTTAAGGTAAATAACGGAGGCTCTAGCGTTGGTGTTTCAGTTGTGAATACACCGAATGAGATGGATGCTGCCATAAAGAACGCTTTATCATACGGTGATGAGGTGATAATTGAGCAATATATTAAGGGAAGGGAATTTGCTGTTGGTGTAATTAGCGGAAAGGCCTTACCTGTTATAGAAATCGCACCATTAACTGGTTTCTATGATTATAAGAATAAATATCAGGCAGGAAATGCTATAGAAACCTGTCCGGCAGATCTAAGCCCTACACTTACTGCTAAGATGCAGGAAATTGCGGAAAAGGTATTCCATGCTCTTCGCTTAAAAACCTATGCAAGAATGGATTTTCTATTAAATGATAAGAATGAGCTCTATTGCCTTGAAGCAAATACCTTACCAGGTATGACGCCTACTTCTTTACTGCCTCAGGAAGCCAAGGCTGTTGGCATAGATTTTACCGACCTTTGTGAGCTAATAATTGAAATCTCATTGGAGAAATATAAATAATATGAGGATAAATCCTCCGTTATAAGTAACGAAACAATAATACTTTGATGAGTGAGGATAAATCCTCCGTTATAAGTAACGAAACAATAATACTTTGATGAGGAGGATATATGAAGAATATGACTTTAAATAATATAGCTAAGGCCTGTAAGGGTAAGCTATTTAATAATGGCAGTGCCTATGAGTCCAATGTTAAGGGCATTGTTATAGATTCACGCTTAGTTAGCGAGGATTTTCTTTTTATTGCCACCAGGGGTGAAAAGGTCAACGGTCACGATTTTATTGAATCCGCTATCAGACTTGGGGCTATGGCAGTAGTCTGCGAAAAGACCCCCACTAATATAAGCATACCCTATATATTGGTGGATGACAGTCTAGTAGCACTTAAGGATATAGCCACATGGTATCGTATGCAGCTTAATATACCTGTCGTGGGCATTACCGGTAGCGTTGGTAAAACCTCTACCAAGGAGTTTGTTAGCAGCGTTCTATCAAGAAGATATAGCGTACTTAAGACCGAAGGAAATTATAATAACGAAATAGGGCTCCCTCTTACCATTTTACAGATTCGCAAAAGACATGAAATAGCCGTTCTGGAAATGGGTATCAGTAATTTCGGTGAAATGCACCGCTTAAGCAAGATAGCCAAGCCTAATTATTGCTTGATTACCAATATAGGTCAATGCCACCTTGAACAATTAGGTTCTAGGGAGGGCATTTTAAGGGCTAAATCAGAAATATTTGATTTTATGAGTGAGGATGGCGGAGTAATTCTAAATGGGGATGACGATATGCTTTCCGCGATACATGATGTACGGGGCATCACTCCTATACGATATGGATTAGGCTTAGATAATGATGTCTACGCAGATAATATTATAAGCAAGAACCTTTCAGGTTCTAGCTACACTCTTCATTTTATGGGTGAAGCTTTATCCATTAACTCTTCAATGCCCGGAAATCATATGATACTTAATGCCCTGGCTGCTGCTACTCTAGGTAGGATTCTTGGACTGACCGGTAAGGAGATTACTGATGGCATAGAGCAGATTCAGCCTGTAAGCGGAAGAAATAATATTATTTACAAAGAAAACTGGACTATAATAGATGATTGCTATAATGCCAATCCCGTATCTATGAAGGCTGCCATAGACCTTCTAGATATGGCAGATACAAGAAAGGTTGCCATCCTTGGAGATATGGGTGAACTAGGCAAGTCTGAAGTTCAATTACATAAGGAAATAGGAAAATATATTGGATCTAAAAATGTGGATATTATTATATGTGTTGGCAAGCTTTCAAAGCATATGTATGAGGGTGCTATGGAGCTGTTGTCAGATACTTCAAAGGTTTTATTTCACTTTGATACAAGGGATGAATTAATAAAAGCACTACCCGATTTATTAAAAAACGGGGATACTATACTGGTAAAAGCATCTCATTTTATGGGATTTGATAATATCGTCAACTTATTAGGCAAGAGTAAAAATTAATATTTGATTAGATTTTACTTAAAATGTATTATTTTCCTTTTCATAGCCATAAAAAGATGCTATACTTATTCGCGAAAGCTTTAAAAAACAAGAATAACTCTATAATCTTTAGAGGAGTGGAAAGAGGATCTTATGTCTTTAAGTGTTAAAAACATAACTAAAAAATATGGGGATAAGCTGGTAGTCGATAATCTCAGCTTTGAGATGAATGAGCCCGGTGTCTATGCTTTACTGGGAACAAACGGTGCAGGGAAAACCACCTCAATAAGAATAATCCTAGGTATGCTTGCTAAAAACGGCGGCGAGGTTCTATGGAAAGGTCAATCGATAGACGTGGTCAATACCAATGTTGGATATCTTGCGGAAGAAAGAGGCTTATATCCTAAATATACTTTAATGGACCAGCTAATGTATTTTGCTAAGCTAAAAAAGGTTGATAAGCACACTGCTATGGAAAGAATTAAGTATTGGTCTGATCGTCTAGATGTGAATGAATATGTATTCCCTGCCAAGGGAAAGGGCAGGAAAGTCGCAAAATCTAATCAAGCCGATCAGCTTTCTAAGGGAAATCAGCAAAAGATACAGCTTATGGTCGCACTTTTGTCTGATCCCGAATTATTAATTATTGACGAGCCATTTAGCGGGCTTGATCCCCTTAATACAGACTTATTCAAATCCATCATTAGAGAGGAAATAAACAAGAACAAATTCCTAATCATGTCCAGTCATCAGATGCCAACTATTGAAGAGTTCTGCTCTGATATTACTATTCTGGATCGTGGTAAAGTAAAGCTTCAGGGTAATTTATCTGATATTAAGAAAAGCTATGGACGTGTCAATCTTATTGTTAAATGCGAGCAGGACATTGCTTCCTACATAGCTTCCTTTAACCTTCGGATTATAAATAAGACACCCAGCGAATATCATCTAAGGGTTGAGGGAGAGGACCAGGCAATGGCTTTTCTATCCAAGCTCATAGGTGATAATATTACTGTAATCAAATTTGAATTACGGGAGCCGTCACTGCATGAAATATTTGTAGAAAAGGTGGGAGCTGATCAAGATGAAGAATAATATTACCGGCTGGAGGGATGTCTATTCATTTACATTAGCTCAGGTATTAAAAAGCAAAGCATATCGTATCACCTTTATATTATTGGTATTGATGGTTCTAGTATCTATGCCGATTACCGGTAAGTTACTTTTTAATAACAGTGAGGATGAAAATGCTCTTAGTCCTGTAAATAAGGTTTATGTAAATAATACGACTTCCTATACAGATATAGATTTTAAAGATTTAGAAAGTACCATTTCCTTTAGTCATATAGAATTCGAGCCCATGAATAAGGATTATGATTCATTGGTAGACCATATTATAGAGGAAGAGAATAGTTCGGTCATTCTAAACATTTCAGAAGAAAATGGGGCTTTTAGCTTACATTTATCCATGAGTAAAGAGGGTCAGATAAAAAGAGCCCATCTACAGAGACTGGGTGATGCACTATTGTCTAGCTTTACTAACATGCGTATGGAATCTATTGGAGTGAGCGACGAACAGCTTTTACTCTTACAAACTCCTGTGGTATCAAAGGTTACCATGACTGACATTAATGGAGAAGAAATAGTAGATGAGAACACATCTATCTCCTTTAGTGAATATTGGTTTGTCTATGGAATACTCTTCTTCGTAATGATGACTACTATGCTTACGGGAACTCAGGTAGCCACATCCATCGTTACAGAGAAATCCACCAGAGTTGTCGAATATCTTTTGATTACTGTAAAGCCTCTTGCTCTTATGATTGGAAAGGTTTTTGCTATGTTGACAGCAGCTATGATACAGATGCTATCCATGGTGGCTGCATTATTTGTATCAAATAAAATTTCAGCAGCATATGCTCCAGAGAAAGAAACTATGCTATCTCAGCTATTACCAAGCGATTTATTTGCAAATATAAATTTAACGAACATGCTTCTATGTATTGTACTGGTCTTTCTTGGTATAGTATTCTATGCAGTATTAGCGGGCCTTGCGGGGGCAACTGTCAGTAGACTCGAAGTTCTCAATGAAGGTCTTACACTTTTTACTATGACCTCTTTAGTCGGTGTTTATATTGGCTTAGGGGCTGCAAACACACTAATGGGTAGCGGTACTAATGCTTTCGTTGTCTTTGCATTTCTTTTCCCGCTTTCCTCTCCCTTTGTATTGCCTGGTGCAATATTAGTAGGGAAAGCCAGCCTACCTCTAATCGGTATAGCGATTGTACTTCAGTTAGCATTTATCATGATACTCTTTCGCTTTGTTGCCAGAGTGTATGAGACCCTTATACTCCATAGTGGAAATACCATAAAATTAAAGGAACTCTTTAAAATAAGTAAATCTATATGAATCGATACCAGGTAGGGAATTTGGTATCTGGTATAGTAAAATGAGAATTTGGTACCTGTACCGTTAAAGGAGGATATATGAAGAATAATTTCAGGGGATGGACTGCAGTATTTAGATTTACCTTTCTTCAGTCTACCAAAAAAGCCTTTAAAATTATAACCACCCTTATAGCTGTTTTGATTATTGGGTTGATTATATTATTAAATATAATTGCTGCAAGGCCAGATAAGCAGGAAGATCATCAGGGAATAGGGCCAGAGACTACAATGGGAATATCCACAATTAATAAGGTACTTATACAGGATAATAGTGGCTTACCAGCCACAGATTATAAAGCCTTAAATCCAAGCCTTTCGGAGGAATATTTTAATAATATCCAATTTGCTATCGCAGACATTAGCACAAGAGAGGATTTACTGGAAAAGGCCTCCAAGGATTCGGATAGAACTATAGCTGTATTAATTACAAGTAAAGACGCTGCCTTTGAGATGGAGGCAATTATACCTCACAATTCTATTGTTGCTCGCTCAGATGTGGACCAATTACTTGCTCAAATGACATCAGCTTTTGAAGGAAATAAAATTATGCAGGCAAATTTAAGTGAAGAGGCAGTGGCTGCAGTATTTACACCTGTAATAACCACTTATTCCGAATTCGGAGAAAGCGGGGCTGCTGCCGCTATGGTTATAAAGCTTGTCGCCCCTATGGTATTTAGCTTTATGATGTATTTTATGCTCCTTATCTACGGTCAGGTTGTAAGTAAGTCTGTATCCACAGAGAAAACCTCCAAGCTGATGGAGACCTTACTTACCTCCGTCCATCCATATGCCATGATTACCGGCAAGGTAGTGGCGGTAACCGCTATAGGCTTGCTGCAATTTATAATCTGGATAGTGTCAGGGGTAGTTGGATTATATGGAGGTAATGCTCTTGCTCACAAGATGTATCCAGGTTATGAGAGTTCGGTTATTTCTATTATTAATTTTATTAAGGATAATATTGGCGAAACCGGTATGACTCTTCCCGCGGTGTTATTGGCTATTCTTATATTCGGAATTGGTTTCTTGTTCTACTGTGTGCTGGCGGCACTGACAGGAAGCATGGTATCTAAGCCTGAGGATGTTGCCTCAACGCAGGGATTGTTCCAGCTTCCGGTTATAATCAGCTGGCTATTATGCTATTTTGCACCTCTAACGGGCAACTACAAGCTACTTTCGGTTGCCAGATTCATCCCATTTACCGCACCCTTCTGTGTCCCCTCAGATTTAATCACGGGTACGATCGGGTTAGGGGAAGGATTGCTATCATTGCTTGTACTGGGTGTTTTCTCATTAATAGTAATTATTCTATCTGCAAAGATATATAAGGGACTAGTCCTTTACACCGGACAGAAAGCCAATATAAAGATGTTCGTAAACATTCTAAAAAGCTAAAAAAGTACCTAAAAAGGTACCAGGTACTTATTTTTGTACCTGGTACCGTATTATTTGCACCGTATTATTTGTACCATTTTAATATATTTCATAGTGAACCCTGTCAGGGTCATAGCGATCCACGAATTTGTGGTCTTGCCCTTCCTCAGGATATCCAATCGGAATTACACAAAATGGTCTAAGCTTGCTCTTTAATCCGTATAGGTCGCTGATAAGCTCCATCCTATCCTGCATTGGTGCAACTCCAAGCCATACGCCTCCCAGTCCAAGATGGACCGCCTCTAATAAGATGTTCTGAGTAGCTGCTGCCATATCCTGCTCCCAATGGACTTGTAATCTCATTCTTTCTTCATTTCCCAAAAGCACTATAGCTAATGGAGCATCTGCTACCATCTTAGAATATGCACTTATACCAGCCAGTCTCTCAAGCCCACCTTTATTTTGAACAACGATAAATTCCCAGGGTTGTTGGTTAGCGGCAGAGGGTGCCTGCATAGCTGCTCTAAGAAGCTTTTCTATCTTATCATTTTCCACAGCTTGCTTTTTATATCTACGAATACTTCTTCTGTTAAAAATAGCGTCCATTATTGATCCTCCTTAACCATTTATATATGAGTTATATCCTCTGTAATGAAGTAAAATCTTACCTTGGTAAAAATATGGTGACCTTATTATAACATAAACATTTCATAAATAAAGAGTGAAATTAAAAGACATAAATATTTAATGGATTAAGCAATTGAGCTTCTAAGCCTATTTTAGAAAATAGGTGCCAGGTATTAATAATAAATTTCTTTTTTTTTAGCATACTAATACAAATGAATATATGAAAAGAGGTATATTTCTATGAGGAAATTATTGTACATCACTGTTAACTCAAAACCCGAATACCTATCATCAAGTAAAACAGTTGGAAGATCCTTTATAAACAAATTTATTAAACAGTATCCGGATTTTACAGTCGAAGAGCTTGATTTATACAAGACACATATACCAAGATTAGAATATCAGTACTTCCAAAGCAGAAACTGCATAATTAATGAAGACGCCACAAATGACCTACCCCAAAAGGAGCAAGAAGAAGTTCATACCATTGTAAACCTATGCAATCAATTTGTTAGTGCAGATATATATGTAATAGCTGCTCCTATGTGGAGTTTATCATTCCCAGCTCCTTTAAAGGAGTATATTGACTGTATAGTACAATCGAATCGTACAATTACTTTCCCCGAGAAAGGTAGCAAGCCACAGGGACTTCTTAATGATAAACCCAGAACTGTAATATACATCCAATCCTCAGGTGCAGATATTCCATTTGTGGTGAGACCGCTATTGAATAAAGGTCTCAACTACATCGAAGATATTACGAAATCAATGGGAATAAAACAATTTGAAAGGCTTTTAGTAGATGGAACTGGAACCACTGAGGAAGAACGATTAAATGCCATAAAAAGAGCACATGATAATATAGATAATATTATAAATAAAATAGAGATAAATGAAGTTATGCATGTTTAAAATATAGAACCTTAAGTATTTAAGAGGAGTGATAGTTGACAACCTTTCACTCCTCTTCTTTTATTCTAAGCTTTAATATTTAATTTCCTTACCATCTAGAGAATAATGAATAGCAAATGCATTGTCCTTACGAGCCATCTGAAGCCATATCTCATTGGTATCCACATTAATACCATTGGCATCATCTGATTTCTCATTAGTCATTACAGTAACAACGGCATTGGCTTTAGCCTGACCATCGACGGGATTTACGAAATAATCTGTGTCTGCAGGGGCATAAGCTATTATGCCATTATCCTTTTTAATCAAGCCATTATAAGCCTTTATTATTTTTCAATTTTAATAAATCTTTTTTTACCAATCTTAATAACATCAGAATTAATTAGAACCTGGTTCAAATCATCCTCATTAATCTTCTCACCGTTAATTTGTACACCTCCCTGCCTTAATAATCTGATAAATTCACTCCTGCTTTTTACTAATTCCATGTCTACCAGCTGTGGTATAACATCATTTAGAGTATCCTTATCTAGCTCTATAAGCATGGATGGAATGTCATCAGGTATTGCTTTCTTACCAAAGGCTGTATCATAATAGACCATGGCTTTCTCTACTTCATCAGTTGAATGATATAATGATGTTATTATCTTAGCCAATCTATACTTAATATCCCTTGGATTAGCACCGCTTTCCAATTCTCTTCTAATCTCATCTATTTCATCGGGATGCTCGTCTGTTGTTAAGTCATAGTATCTGATAATCAAATCGTCAGGTATCTCCATAACCTTCTTAAACATTACCTCTGAGGGTTCACTTACACCAATGTAATTACCAAGGCTTTTACTCATCTTCTCTATGCCGTCAAGCCCCTCCAGTATAGGCATAAATATAGCTACCTGCTGCTCCTGTCCCAAGGATCTTTGCAATGTTCTCCCCATAAGAATATTGAATGTCTGATCGGTCCCGCCCAGTTCAATATCGGCATTTAGCTCTATGGAATCACGGGCTTGCATCAAGGGGTAGAAAAATTCATGTATTCCTATTGGAATTCCATTATTGTAGCGGGTATGAAAATCATCTCTTTCAAGCATTCTAGCAACTGTGGTTGTGGCAGCAAGCTTTATAACCTCTTCAAAATTCATCTTTGAAAGCCACTCACTATTAAATCTAACTATCGTTTTCTTTTGATCCAGCACCTTAAATATCTGCTCACAATATGTCTGTGCATTTTCCTTTACCTGATTATCTGTAAGCGCAACTCTACCCTTGGCTTTTCCAGTCGGATCTCCAATTTTACCGGTGAAGTCCCCAATTACGATAACAACAGTATGCCCCAAATCCTGCATCTGCTTCATCTTCCTAAGTACTACCGTATGACCAAGATGAATATCCGGTGCAGATGGGTCCAATCCCAATTTAATGATAAGGGGCTTGTTCTGCTTGTAGGACTTTTTAAGCTTCTGTAATAACTCCTCTTCGTTCACACATTGGTGAACCCCCTTTAATATGATTCTTTCTTGCTCATTTGGTGTTAGCATTTTCAATTCCTCCTCTAATCATTATTATTTAAACATTTCATATAACGGAGGATTTATCCTCCTCAATCAAATTTAATTTTTTAGATACATATAACAGAGGATTTATCCTCCTCTGATATATAGATTTACAATAAAAAACTCCCGTCCTTCTGTTTCCAAAAGGACGAGAGATTATCTCGTGTTACCACCTAAAGTTTATAGGTAACTCACATTACCTACCTTATAGAGTACGGCAATAGCGATACCCTTGCACTTGATAACGGTGTGCTTTCCGTCGTAGCCTACTTGATTAAACTTTTCGGTACGCGACTCCAAGAGGTATTCACATTTCCTATTCATGAGCCTCTCATCAACCGGCTTCTTTCTGTTTGAAATCAAAAATGCTACTATTTCTTATCTTAGTCTTTTCTTATATTCTTATGCGCAGCAAATTATTACTGCATTCTATTAAATATTGCTTATTATAATATCAGGGTTTTTATAACATGTCAACTCTTCTTTTTAACTATTCAGTCCTAATCTTCTTTTTAACTATTCAGTCCTAAGTGCTTCAACAGGGTCCTTCTTGGCTGCCTTTTTTGATGGAATAAGTCCGGCTATAAGTGTCAATAGCATACTTAATAAAACCAACACCAGCGCACTCCACATGGGTAGAGAAGCACTTATATCCGCGGTACCCGCCGCCTTATGAATTATTGCATTTATGGGTATCAGCAGTAATAAGGTGATACCTACACCAATAAGACCGGCAAACAAACCGACGATAAAGGTTTCTGCATTGAATACCTGTGATATATTTCTCTTTGATGCTCCGATAGCACGAAGTATACCGATTTCCTTTGTACGCTCCAGAACAGATATAAATGTTATGATACCAATCATGATTGAGGATACAATGAGTGACACCGCCACAAAGGCTATCAATACATATGAAATAACATTTACTATTGTTGTTACTGAGGACATCAATAGACCTACATAGTCAGTGTAGTTTATTTGATTCTCCGCACTAGCGGTGCTATTGTAGTTCTCGATTCCGTCCGTAATAGCTTCTTTATCTTCAAAATTATCAGCATAAAGACTTATTGATGATGGTACATCTAGGCTTACATAGCCAAATTCGGTCATATTATCCTCATAGCTTCCACTTGAAATATAGAAATCATACATTCCAAGTAATGTATCGTCATCTGGTTCCTTTAAATATTCATCCAGTATAGTTGCCATTTCTGCTTCACCCATTGAAAGCATCATTTCGGCACTTGCCGGATCATTTATATACATGACTTGTATTATGTCTTTGGCAAGCTTGGCTTTTTCAGATATGCCAAGCCCCGAAAGATATTCTATTGTATCCGCGACCTTGGCTTTGTCGTCCTTAGGCTCAAATGTCATTCCATTTACCACGTTAGTATCAGGATTTGCTTCCTGAGCCTTAACAACAGCACTATTATTGGTTTTTTCAATTATATAATCGGTCAAAGCCTTAGTATATCCGACATTTCTATAGATAGATGTGTAGCTGGCATCCTCCATGGGGCGAATAATTCCAACAATCTTAAGCTCCAATGCTTCCTTTACCAGATCTGCTAGCTTTTCCTTATCCTCAGCAACATATTCAAATAAGCCACCTTCATTTTCCACATAATAATCACTAGCAAGTAGCAAGTAAAATGACTGGCTGTATATATCTTCATAGCTCCAGTTGTAGGAATCAAAGACCATCTCTTCGCCTGATCCAATCTTATCTAGTATCTCCTTATACTCATCTGAGGGTAAAATACCAAGCTCATATAAAGCGGATAAGGAAATCTCGTTGTTCTTATCAAGGACTAAAACCAATTCATTATACTCTTTAGGCCAATCACCGAATAGTATCTCATAGTTTTCTGTTACAGCAGGACTGATTAGTAAATCACCTGAGCCTGGTAAAAGCTCGACAAAATTACTACTATTCATCTGCATGCCCATACCCATAGACATATCACTATTCATTCCATAGGAACCTTGGTTTCTAAAATCACTGCCGTTTGTATTAATTAGCAGGTCATCGGGGTCATAAGCATATGTGTCAAAGGAAACATTATAGGAATAGACAATACCGTTTTCACCAATATATTGATGAATTTCATTGTTCTTATCATCCAGATACTCTTTTAAGGGTGACAGATTGTTTTTCTTGATGCTGGTTGTTGTTTTGCTTGCCATCTCCAAATCAAAGGAATTAGAGTATATCTTATCCAGCTCATGGTCTACCTCACCTACGACATGTTCCCGTCCAACCTCCATCATACTGGTAATATCAAAGGACTGGGCTTCTATAGTTATGGGATAGGACACCATGGTATCCCTTTGAATCTTGTCAATATAATTATTTACACCGGTGGAAAGAGATAATATAAGTGCTATACCAATAATTCCTATTGAGCCTGCAAAGGATGTCAGGATGGTTCTACCCTTTTTAGTACGTAAGTTATTAAAGCTTAGAGACAAAGCTGTCATGAAGGACATCGATGCTTTTCCCATATTCTTATGCTTAGGATCTTCTAGCTCATTATCATCAATCTCTAAGGGATTAGAATCGTCTATAATTTTTCCATCACGTAGCTTAACAATACGGTTTGCATATTCTTCCGCTAGCTCAGAGTTATGAGTTACCATAATAACAAGACGGTCCTTAGCTATCTCCTTAATCAGCTCCATAACCTGTACGCTTGTCTCGGTGTCAAGGGCTCCAGTAGGCTCATCAGCCAGAAGGATGTCAGGATTATTCACAAGAGCTCGGGCAATAGCAACACGCTGCATCTGCCCTCCTGACATTTGATTAGGACGCTTGTGAAGCTGATCTCCAAGTCCAACTTTAGTAAGTGCCTCTTTCGCCCTTCTTTTTCTCTCCATAACCGATATTCCTGAAATGGTGAGCGCAAGCTCTACATTTGAGAGTATTGATTGATGTGAAATGAGATTATAGCTTTGAAATACAAAGCCAATTGTATGATTTCGGTAGGAATCCCAGTCACGGTCCTTATATTTTTTGGTGGATATACCGTTAATTATCATATCTCCTTTGTCATAGCGGTCAAGACCACCGATTACATTAAGTAGCGTGGTTTTTCCTGATCCACTGGGACCGAGTACCGCTACGAACTCATTGTCCCTGAGATTCAGACTTACATCATTAAGAGCATTTTGTGTCAGCTCACCAGTAACATACTGTTTACTAATATTTTTGATTTGAAGCATTTCTTTCTCCTTTTGTCTAGTCTATTTCATTTAAAATTGTATTATATACACTCTCGGTATCATTCGCATTGCCCATATTAAAGATAGTAATACCGTTTACTGTCTCCAAATAGATAAAGGGTGGGATACTCTTGTCAACAAACAGCTTGACCGTACCATGCTCTGTAGTCCTAAAATGTCCTTTAAGCTTTGAGCCTAGTGCTGAACCATTTGTCCTTAACTCTATGGTTGGTAGTTCATCCATAAGCTTAACAGTCTCAATATCCTCCCAACTATATATTTCTCCATACATACCATGAATTTCTATTCCCTCATCAGAAAATGACACTTCTGTGTCTTTGTATGATGAAGTTAGCAACACTGCCACAAGTATAAGCGCAATAGCAGTAATACTAAGAGGTATAATAAATTGCTTTCCGGCTCCCTTTCGCATTTTTCCGGCTTCATCAAATATATTTCCATCAAATTTTTGCGCCTTAATCAGCAGATAGATAGTCAGCACAATAAATATTATAATAACTGGTGCTAGAACAATCTTTAACCCTAATCCAAATAGAACACCAGCTAGTAATAGCATGCCACCAATCACATAACCATATATTCCTACGAGACGTGCTAAACCTTCTATATCAACATTAACCTTTTTTTCCTTTGGCATAGTATTATAGCCTGATATTAAGAAATGCCACTTAAATACATGAACTCCCAATCCTAAGAAAATAAACATAACACTGATTATAATAAATCCTAACATATATTCCTCCTCAATCTCCCCAACCAATTCCTGCCAGATACACATTCCTATTATATTAATCTTGCTGGATAAATACAAGACAATCTCAAATTTCTAATAAAATATTAATCTATTGTTTATTATTTCATATGTAAAAGCCCTTACCCTATTGTAAATGGGGTAAGGACTAATATAATACAAAGCGCAAATTAATATTTTCTACCACATCTTACCTGTAGTAATACTATAATTATAGCCTCTACTCCACATGTAGGAGTTAAATGTCATCTTTTGAATCTGCATCATACTCCAATGCGCAGCCATACTCATAGGTTCATCCTTGGTAGTTTTGGAGCTGTCTGCCTTTGGTGCTTCCTTTGCTTGCTCAATCTTCTTAACACTATCACGAATCTCTTTCTTCTGGTCCTTAGTTCCGAACCTATACTGTGATCTTATACAGACCCATAGCCCAGGTGTGGTAGCTATATCCTCCCTATCTTCCTTAGAAAGATTCTTCCACACCTCCTTAACCTGCTTCTTAACACTATCAACTGATTTTTTTGTTATCTTATCAGGTGATGAACTAGAGTCTTTTTGCAACAACTTCGAATATGCAATGATTTCACTATATGCCTGTAGTGACATTTCTGTAAGGGGAGGACTTCCCTTTATCACTACTTTTCCACGTTTATCTAAAGAACTTTTTATAATTTTAACAGCCGGATCTTTTTGGTCTGTCTCATCAAGCCATTCCTTTATCACCTCTTCAAGACTGCTCCTGAGCTTTTCCATGTCTTTTTGCTTGGCTTTCATTATAGACTTTACAAGAATCGGATATTCATCATAAACTTGCAGCTCTTCCTTAGAGAGGTGTCGCCAACCAGATTTAAGCTCTTTTATGATTGCATCCTCTTGGCTCTTAGTTAGTGGTGCTCCAAGCGCAAATTCCAGAACAAACATAAATCCCTTTGCATTCTTATCAATATTAGCTGCCACATCAATTGTATAATCAATCTTTGGGGCGACTGACGTCGTGCCCGTGGCCATAGAGCTTATAAATCCCTCCATTATGCTATATGCCCGAATCTGATAATAATCCGCTTCTGGAGAAAAATAGGAAAACCACATTGCCTGCCCCATGTCCTTAATTACAAGTCCTAGCCCAAGGTGTTTTTTTGTACCGATTTTATCTGATAGATCAAATACCACATGGTCTCCCATAGAATCAGATAGGCTACGCCAATTAGATGCCTTAAGATTGGGATTTGCATCTTTGATTAATGTTATAAAACTGCTTGCCAATTGTTTAGAGGTCTTTTGCTTTTCATATGGAAGAATAGCCATAATCAATTCCTCATTACTTTTAGCATTTTCAATCCCTATCATTGAATCATTCGCAGTAACCTTCCATCCACTTGGATAATGAAAGGAATAGCTTTTATCCTTCGCAACATACTTAGTCCATATTTTAGCTGCATCTGCATGAGTAACATTAGAAAAAAGAAGTGTAACTAAAACTAATAAAGATATAAGCTTTCTCATATTTTCCACTCCCATGAATAAATTTATATTCCTTTATATATTGATGCTATTGCTTAATAAATTAGTCAATCCAAGTTCTACTAGTTTGTTAGTTTCTTAACAAGTCATATAATAGTATTATATTATATATATCTATGTCTTTTCTATTGTTTCCTTATGGTATTTTATTACTATACTAAGAACCTAATCACCTATCCAAAAATACAGTAACCCTCTCTCACTATTCTGTAGCTCAACATAATATTGAGATATCATGTGTATATCCAGAAGTTTTATGCATTAAGTTCATGCTACCTTTTCTCCTTTTAGTAATCTAACTCTTTTTCAATTTCTTTAAGGCCTTCTATTACCATTTCTATTAGATTACTGGCACCAGATTGAGAATAGTTTTCCTTGTAATCAGCCATCTCTCTAAGGTTCATTCCTCTTTCTAATGCTTTATATACATTTTGAGTTAGGATACCTGTATTAATATATAATTCACTAAAAGCAAGCTTTAGTGCTACATGGCTTTCTTCTCTATAACCAGACCTATATAGAAGAGCTCTTACTCCATGGAAAAATAAGCTTGAATAGTCGCCCATTTATAATTTTCACTTTCATAGCTTACAATGGCAGCTTCTAAATCCTTTTTACCAACATTATATTCTTTTTTGCACATATCATCGGAGTATGTACCTTTTTTTAACTTTCCTTTGCTAATTAGATTATCAATTATACTCACTACTTACCTCCCATAGCTCTATACCTTTCATAATCTCATTATAAAATACAGCATCTGACTTTTCCAATTCAATAAATTCTATTTCATCAACAATTACAGGGTTTAATTCCCGTTCTCCTATATAACCTCTAGTAATTTCCAATACAATATCTTTATCGCTTTCATCAGCAATAATAAAAAGATCTATATCACTATCCGAAGTATCCTCCCCTCTAGAACAACTTCCAAATAAAATGATTTTTCTTGTATGAGTTTTTAATTTGTCTATCAGCTGTTTTAATTCAAGGAGGTTATCAAATATTCTAAATGACTTTATAAGAGGGTTGTTTCTATCCACATCATAAATAATAGAGCTCCCTACATGTTTGCTATCTGTAATTCCTAAGCTTTCAAATCTTTTTAGTATAGCATGAACACTGCCTACACTTAGTGATAGTTCTTTCGCAACATATGTTGCCATATTGTCTTTATGAGGGTTTTTTGTAAGATACGAAAACACTAACATAGGGTTTTTATTAAAAATGACATCTTTAATATTATTCATTTTGAGTCTCCTGTTCATTTTAATGAATCTTGATTCATTCATTTGAATTTATGTTCATTTTAATGAATAACTTTGTTGTTGTCAAGTTATAGTTAAAGCTTATATCCTTATGGTGTTTTATGACTATACTAATGGAGCTTTCCCGTCTTTGTAAACACGACTAAAATGATCTATAATACTCCGTAGATTTGTACATACAATTCTTTTGTTTTTTATTCTATCCTTCTTTTTAATAATATAATCTATAGAATATTATCCCAGAAATACTTCACCTCATTTGTTTTCCCGGCTTTAGTTATATAAAACTTTGCCTTTTTCCTACTTCGCATTCTTTTAAATTCTGAAATTAATAGAATAATAGGTGTAAAGAGCATTATGACACCCATTAGGAATAATCCTCTTGCTCCAGAAAATGATTTTTCTGATAGATTATAAGGAATAGCGTTACCGCTTATATTCATTTCTTTGAACCACTCTGTGTATAGCTTTTTTACTTCATAGTCCATTTTACGGGCTACACCTCTAAAACGGATTCCTGAGCTGGGTTTATTAATATTACCCAGTAAATAATCCCTAGTTCTTTTTACCATAGCGTCATAATCATCACTCAAATAATCCGATATCTCCAGCCCTATAAATGTATTATTGTCTAGGGCAACTACGTAATATCGCATATTATCTTGTACATGGTTACGATACAACTGCTATTCTATTGTCCAAAGAATCGACTGCAAAATTAGCTTGAACTTATGCATACTCTTCTCCTTAGTATAATTCCATTTTCAAATATGGGCTTTTTCTATCTCATTTCATAATACCTTTTCATGTTATAAGTGTCAATTAATTCCACAAAAAGACAGCGGTTACAATGTTACAAAAGGACCTTACATCTGCCTTTTAAACAGATATAAGGTCCCTTGTCATCTTACTTTTTTCTACTTAGCTTATGTATTCATTACCTACGATAATCTCATTTTTTATTGTCTTTTGTATATCCTCTTTTGTTACCATAGAATATACCTTAGTGTTATACATTTCCTCTATTCTTTGTGATCCAGTCTTTAAATCATCTTCATTCTTTGACATGAAATCAGCTATTACAATAACAGCGGCTATTTCTATATCTGCAAGTTCTTTAAGTCTTTCTATCCTTTCATATAAGCTCTTTCCTGAAAAGATAAGATCATCTACTATTACTACTCTTTCTCCATCCTCTAATGTATGACCGCATATAATTCGCTGTCTACTGTCCGGAACAAGTCTATCATAGCAATAATTTGTTGTTATACCGTATTTATCATATAATGCAATACTGGCAGCAGATGAAAAAGCAATCCCATGGTAAGCCAATCCAACCATAGTATCAAATTCTATATTGTTCTCCCGAATGAAATCAGCAAAGAAACTTCCAATTTTAGATATTTGAGAGTTTGTCTCAAATTTCTCGGTATTAATGCTAATTTCTTCTTCCTTGTGGTCAGCGCACTGCTCTGTATTAATTTTAAGCATTCCGTTGTTCATCATGAACTGTATAAAGCGCTCTTTATTAGTCAGAGAGTTTAGCTTAAAGCCAAATAGCTCATCGATTGTTACACCAAAATAATTTGCTATAAGAGGAATTATTGATATGTCTGGTTGTGCCAATCCATTTTCCCATTTACTTATTGCTTGAAATGAAATATGCAATACATCAGACAACTCCTCCTGAGTAATACCTTTTAACTTTCTTAATAATTTGATTTTATCACCTATAGAATTCACCCTAAACCTCCCACGGAGGTTTTAACCTCCTATAAAAATATTATAGTTCCGTTACATATAACGGAGGTTTTACCTCCTATATTCTTATTTTAAAAGCGCTCTTACAACCTTATTATAGCATTATATAAAAGCTCAACAATAACATTTAGGTTTAGTTTTCTTCAACTATAGGTTGATTTTATTCTATTATTTTTATTTTTTATATCTCTTTTCTAAAGTACTCATCCAATAACCTAATCCCACACCAACCACTAAAAATAATATTATTACTAAAGTACCTAAGCCTATATAGTTATAATCACGGGGCACAATCATAACAGTTGATGCAAAAACCACTCCCATTATTATGTGGAAAAATCCCGCATAGGCTTTATTGATAATATAGTCGGCTAGTTTAGAAAATAACAATACTGTCAGTATTGCTCCTATGGCTATAGGTATTATTATCATGAAATTTAGATCCTTAATCCCGTCTGACATATCCTTATACATTCCTAGGTATACAAGAAAATTAGAAGGGCTAAGGCCAGGTATAATAACACCAAGACCAATCAGAGAACCTGCCAGTGTCCATGTGGCAAGATTCTTCGGAATGTCGCCACCAAAAAGGCCTTCACCGTAATGTAAAAAGGCTAGGCTTAGAGTAAATGCGATTACTAGAATTACAAGGTGCTTACTGTGTCTTCCTTTCTTGCCGGCCTCTTGCCAAAGAGCCGGAACAGTACCGATAATACAGCCTACAAAGAACCAAAGTATCTGTGTTTCATATTCTCCCAAGAAAAAGCTGACAACAAATGAAAATAAGAATATCCCTGTAACTCCTCCAAGTCCAAGCGGAAAGAGATATATTACATTCTCCTTGAAATCACGGGTAATATGCGCCAAGAAAGATATAATCCTCTCATATACTCCAAATACCGCCGCTAAAGCACCACCGCTTACACCCGGTAGAATAAACCCCGAACCAATAAATATACCCTTTACAAATCGTAAAATCCAATCAAGCATAATGTTTATCTCCTCTTTACTTCTGTCATTCCTTATCAGTTATTATATATGGTTGCGAACTCTTCTTCAATACTCATCTTATAATTTCTTGTGATTAAAGAGGGAGATTGAGACTAAGATATTCCCAATTAATAATGCAATGGTGACCAGTACAGGGAGTAATGCATCTGCAGGCATAAGTGCTCCTGTTAAAAACTCCAGATTATGTGAGGAAAGATAAATAGGGTTTACCTTCTCTAGCTTCGGAAATAGATCCAGTATCAGTAAGCCTCCAAGCACCACGACTGTTAAAATCAGCCCTCCAAAATTACCCCCTGTCAGGACACTTGACAGTATAATTAAGGATAATAAAAATGCTCCAAACAACCATAAACAGAACAATGAAAATAGTAGATTGCTTATATCGGAGGTATCAAACATGTACATAGTGTAGCCATGGTTTACAAGGCTTGCAAATGCTAATGCCAGGGTCCACAGCACCAGCATGGCTGTGTATTTTGCTAGGATAACAGTATGTCTTCCTAATCCCTTTGCTAATATATTAATCAGAGTTCCTTTGGTTAGCTCATTGGATATTACTCCGCCAAATACCAGAAGGATTACGATAATACCCATCTGTGTAATATTTTTGAAAAACTGTGCATAAGCATCCATAGCCGTAGCCTCTGGGATTGCAAGAACCATTCCCTGTAGGTCCATACCTGAAAGGATCTCCGGTAGGAGCTTAGCCAAGAGCGGGCTCATTAAGCCAAATAAAAAAAATACAGATAAGCAGATCAGCAATCTATAGGTGCGTATCTGTTCCACAAATTCCTTTTTCGTAAATGCAAGATATCCCTTCATCCTACCACCTCCAGGAATACATTTTCTAAAGAGGGCTCCAAGATTTCATAGCGAAGCACAGGGATATCCTCCCTTACCAATAATGACATGATCTCCTTGCCAAATTTCTCAGCATTAGTAAGCTTAATAAGGATTCCGTCCTTCTCCAAAGCTCCCTCCAGTACAAAGGGAAGCTCATTTATTCTTGACATCAGTTCTGTGTTCATCTCTTGATTGCTTAATACTATCTGTATCGTATCCTTGCGCTTCATATTCTTAATATTTTGTACCGGTCCTTCAAGAACTAGCTTTCCGTCATTTATTACACCAATATTGTCAGCTATTCTCTCCACATCCGATAGGATATGAGTAGAGAATACAATTGTGGTTCTCTCTCTAGCAATAGATAGGATATCTAAAATCTCCTTCCTCCCAATCGGGTCCAAGGCAGAGGTTGGCTCATCACATATCAAAAGTCTTGGTTCATTAAGCAAGGCTTGTGCAATTCCAAGCCTTTGTTTCATACCACGGGAAAATCCCCGAATTCGTCTATTCGTGTTCTCAAGACCTACCATACTAAGAAGCTCTTTAGATCTTGCTTGTGTGACTTCTTTAGGCAATCCCGTAATTTCACCGCAAAGCCTTAGATATTCCTTAGGACTCATGTATCCATAAAATTCAGGGACATCAGGAAGATAGCCAATATAACGATTGGTCTTAGAATTTCCATATGCAACTCGTTCGCCGTTAACATATATTTCTCCGGCATCAGGCTGTAAGAATCCAAGAATCATCTTCATAGTTGTGGTCTTTCCGGCACCGTTCTTTCCTATAAAGCCAAAGACCGAATGCTCCTCTACTGCAAAGCTTAGGTCCTTAATAACCTCAAGCTTTCCAAAACTCTTCTCTAGGTTTTTAAGCTCCAATACAGCCATCATTCATCCCCTCTTCCAATGGTAAAATAAAGAATAGGCCCAATAATCTGTAGAAAAACTACAATTACAATCCACAAAATCTGATTACCAAAACGGAATTTCTTATATTTTAGTAAATGGACCAGGGCTGCTACCATAAGTACAAGTTCCACTATAATAATCGGGATAATAAAAGGTAAATACTCCATTATTTCATTCATTAAATAACCATCCTTTCTTACAGTCTGCAAACTTTTTACATGAAAATCTCTGATTTTCATGTTTTGTAGAGCACAAATTTGCTACACGATACTATTTATTGTTATTCATCTTCTCTAGTTTATTTAGGATACTTTTATACCTTTTTTCTTCCTGTAGAATGACAAATGCAGGATTATCTTTAATTAAGTTCTTTAAATCATGCCAGATAGCTACTGAGCTTCTGGGCGCAGCAGTATCGACATCGATATCCTCGAGATACTTCTCTAGAGCATCAAAAATATGATTTCCCTTTATCATAATCTTACCCTTACTCTGACTAAAGCTAGACATATGCTCTACACTACGCTCTAAAGCATCCAATGCTTTCTCCTTATCTCCCCGCCCGGCAAAAACCATAGAGGCTGCAAGCTCAATCTGCATAAGTACGGCTGGATGTAGATTCTCTATATCAAACAAATGACAGAGCTTTGTGAATATACTATAGTAAAGCTCCAGCCTCTCATTATCGTATGAATATACTTTAAGAAAATCAGGTACCGCTCCCAAAATATTCATCAGGCTAACAAATACATAGCCCTGCAAATACTCCTTAGCCTTATCCATATCACCCTTCATCTGATAAGCCTTAATCAACAATGGTTCAGGTTGCATCAGAGGCTCATTTCCTATTTCAAGCAGATCAATAGCCATGACTGGCTCTTGTAGGCTTATATAGCATAGTGCTTGAAGCTGTACAGACATCTTCGCAAGATGCACATCATCTGATGACTTCTCAACTCTCTTAAATATCTCCAGCACCTTTGTAATAATCTCTGTTGATTTCTCCAAGCTTCCTGATAAGGACACATGGTTTAGTAAAAGTAATCCAAATTGAACCTGCAGCTGCCAACAGGAATAGTATTTCTTTAGGTACTCATCACACCTAGCCAGCACCTGGTCAAAGGGCTCCTCAGTAAAGGCCTTAGCTAGCTTGTGATAAAGCACCCTGATCTCTTCCTTAGTCATCTGGGGCTCATAGCCGACTAGCTCATCAATAGTTATGTCAAAATAAGCGGCAAGTACAGGCAGAAGCAGTATATCCGGATAGCTTTGGACGGACTCCCATTTTGACACAGCAGGCTTTGACACTCCCAAATGGCCTGCCAGCTCCTCCTGTGTAATTCCCTTCTTTCTTCGGTGTTCTGCGATTCTGTTGCCAATTTGTAGGTTTCCCATGCAAACCTCCTCAACAAATTATAATATTTTGCTACTAGCATCGGAGGTTTTACCTCCTTCTTCTCTATCATCATCTTTATCTATTTCTATTTTATTCTATCTAAAATGTATCTACAATGGATTTATAATTAACTTTATGTTAAATATGTTAACCTGTGGTTAATAACAATGCAAGAGCATGAATAGGAAAACAATGGGACCCTTCTCCTGTCTTCTATTGACGACAGGAAAAACGTCCCTCAATTTTACTGTTTTTCAAAAGCTATATATATTGTCTATTGCTTCGGAAAGCATCTAAAGATAACTAAATTATTATCCGGATCTAAGAAGCTCATGTTTTTTGCTCCCCAAGGGCGAACCGTCGGAGGAGCAACAATTTTAACTTCCATCTCTTGTAATCGCTTATATTCAACATCTACATCATCTACAGTAAAAGCAATGCAAATATTATGCAGATTATCTTTGCGATAAACACCATCATTATGTATTGTTAATGATGTCTCTTCTACAATAATGAACTGGTGTACATTATCATCACTTCCATTATCGATGTTAAATAGCTCTTTATAAAAGTTTGCCAGTCGAACTACATCATTGGTAAATAAACATACTTCACCAACCTTCATGCTTTAGCCTCCTTATATTTATATGATTTAATCTGTTTGTTCTTTTTGATATCGAAGTAGTCTTGTTTCCAATGTCCCTGTATGAAGTTCGAAACCCTTTGCTTTTTCTTGCATAAAAAACTAAATCAGGATACAATAATATAATAATGAGAATACAAAGGAGATATGTCTATGGATTTTTTATTGAATTTAAGCGGTCCCGCTCTTTATATAATAATCTTTATTGCAAAGACTATTGAGGTTTCTATATCTACAATTCGTTTAGTGTATGTCAACAAGGGAGAACGAGTAAAGGGGGCGATTCTTGGTTTTGTTGAGATATTGATATGGATATTGGTCGTAAGCTCTGTCCTTACTAATATTACTGACGATCCTTTTAAAATCTTTGCATATGCAGCGGGTTTCTCCTTGGGTAATTACTTGGGCGTATCTATAGAATCTAAAATTGCTGTTGGTCTTGCTTCTATTCAAGTTGTTGTTAATGAAGAAGATGGTGATGCTATGGCTAACATACTTCGTGACAATGAATTTGGAGTAACGATTATTGATGGAAAGGGTAAAAATGAAAGCAAAAAGGATCTTCTATTTGTTCAGCTAAAAAGAAAGAGAATTCCCGTAGCTATTAAGCTTATAAAGGAAACCGATCCTAGTGCATATATAAGCGTCAATGATATTAAATCAACTGTCGGTGGATTTATTAAGAAGTAATTCATATGGTCTTGCGAATCTTTCTTCATAAGCACCATTTTTCTTAAGATTGTAATCCCAATAGAAGTTCGTTATCCCGGTTAATGATAATATTGAATACAATAACTGACTACCTTTTGAAAGGTATTCAGTTTTTTCATACTCCTTCTTTAATTTTAAATCAATAATTCCTTTAGTAGCATATTTCTACCTACCTGCCCCATTTGATCAAAGAACTTTTTGTTGGCTTTTTCAGGTTTCATTTTAAGACCCTCCACGCCACCTTTAATTATGGTTCCATCATAGGATACCCCTAATCTTTTAGTAATAAGTTCAAGATAAGGTCTCAGGTAATATGACTGACTGGTCTCCGGAAAACCGGACTGAACCAAAAATGCCATATGCACGTCTTTATTATTTATTGGCCTAAGTTCTTCAAAAAACTTCATTACAGAACCAGGCATTGCATGAACATAAAGGGGAAATACAAATAGATTATTTTCAACTGATGCAAAATCCTCTGCCCACATTTTATGTTCCTTAACATTTATCAGGTATCTTACCTCAACATCTTTAATACCCTGAGCTTTCATCTCGGTAATAATCTTTTCAATGATTAGCTTACTGTTAGAATGACCTTAACTTCATCATTAGTCAACCCGGCTTTATCAAAATAGAAATTAATAGCGGGATATCTATCATATCTTTTTAAGTGACGGCATTCACCCATAGGCCCCTCCATTATCTTCAATTTTATTAGAATAGGATGCTTGGCATCCAGTTCACTCTTTTGCATTGAACTTCTCATGTCTACGGTCACTAGTGTTCTTCTTGTGCTCATAAAAGAAGGCTCTCACATAAGTGCGAACCTTCTCTCATTGCTATTTCCTATCTATACTCTTACTTTACTGGAATTATTTGATCCAGATATCTAATCTCAATTGACTTTTCAGAGGACAAATCAACAGCATCAAAGCTAACAATAATACCCCAGGTATCCGGATTATCGGTCGAATCCATGGCAGAAGCCCAGTTAACATAATTACTTTTGGTACGGCTTATTTCCACTCCATCCACGAATAGCTTGATATCTCCTTCTGAATAATCGGAAGGGTTTTTCACTGTTTTATACAGACGACTACCTTCCTCGGGCGGTTGTATTCCAAATACTTCATAGTCATCATCACTCCCAATCGTATTCCATTTCAACTCGTTCCATTCTTCCAAATTAGCAGCATAGCCTAGATATTCAAAAATATAGTCCTTATCTATGCTGTGCCAGAGAGCAGTGGCATCAGCCATATGAATAATACCTTCTTGCGTCGGGAAGGTTACAATTAATTCGGAATTATATCTGGAAAGATCAAGAGTCTTTAGTGTAAATTCACTGACCTCAGAAATCAAAGTCTTTTCAATTGTTAACTCCTTCGACTTGGGAAATACACTTCTGTCGGGAGCAAAAGAATGAACGAAGTCAAATGGTATCTCAAGGCTTCTGTCTGCCTTTTCAACCTGTACGGAATTTGGCCAAAATACCACATCGCCATAATAGGCAGTTACACCCTTGAGAGAAATATAAATATCTTCATCCGAATAGTAAATCCAATGTGAAGGTAGATGTACTTTAATATAGTAAGTGTCTTCTTCCTCCTCTAGAACCGTAAAGCTATCATTGAGGCAGGAGGTGTATTCTGATAAACGTCCATCCTCGACCACGCTCATACCTACCATAGTTACATCAATCTGTACCAAAGCCGGATCTCCTAACTCTCCGGTCTTATCTACAAGCTTGAATACTCCAAACTGCGTGTTTGAATCTCCTGTAATTCCTTCAAAGCTAATATCATAATTACCACTTTGTGCTGAGATATTTACCTTAGACAGAGCACCCTCCTCGATTAGGTCTTCTGTTACCTGGTCGTGGAATAGCTTACTAAACAAGCCGGACAAATCCAGCCAGCCTGTGGCTGTAGCTACAGTAGTTCCTACAAAAATCAATGCAAAGCAGGCTGCAATCGCCACAAATGTCTTAAAATTTTTCCTTTTTGTATAGTTTGCTTTTAGCATTATATCCTCCTCCTTGATATTGCAATAAGCAACAGAGAAGTCATCCACTAATTCATTATATTTCTCCATATTCATAATAAATACCATCCTCTCCCAATGTTGCTTTGAGTTTTTCCCGTGCTCTTAATAGCCTTACTCTTACTGTACTCTCTCCCAGGGAAAGAGCTGTGGCAATTTCCTTAGTGGAATAGCCCACATAATAATGCAAATGAATCACTATCCTATACTTAACAGATAAAGCCATCACAGCATGGAAAAGTTCAGAATCCTCCTTGTCGACATAAGGAAGCATATCATTAAGCGGCACCGTTCTTTGAAACCAAGGTGAGATCAGCAAGGACTTGCATTTGTTAATTGTTACTCTGATTAACCAGGCCTTTCTATGCTCTTCGCTATCATACACTTTTTTGGACTGCAGATACTTTAAAAAAGTTTCCTGCGTAATGTCATTTGCATCCGATGCATTTTTACAATAATTATAGGCAATAGAGAATATCATAGTTCTATATTGGTTAAATACAGCAGTAAAATCACTATGAGTCATCTTACATCTTCCCCCTTTCTTGGCTTCAATAGTAATACAATTTAGATGGTAATAATGTTACAAACTTATAAAATTATTTTAATACAAAATCACCCTTGATATAGCCTAAGAACACATCTATATTATAGTTTCTATAATATTAAGCTGTTGGCCAAAATTTAAAAGCCTTTTGCCAATTGATAAAGCTTATTGGCGAAAAGGCTTACTTCTCAATCCCAGCACCTTTTTAAATAGCAATATACTACAAGATTTCCTACAGTATTTCTAAATACATATCCAAACGCTCATTAACATATCTAGCGAATAATTTTTCCATTGCAGAAATATTATGTTTTATATGATATTCATCAAAAGCATTATAATAAGCAAGGCGGTCACTAAACTTTATGTCAATAGGGGGAAAACCTGCTTTCATTAATTCCAGATTCACAAGCAGACGTCCTGTTCTTCCGTTTCCGTCAATGAAAGGATGGATGCCTTCAAATTCTATGTGATAACGAGCCAGTTTTGTTACTATATGCTCGGTACTTTCAGCAAAATTATTCAATAGCTGTTCCATCTTAGGTTGGATTAAATGCGGTTGCACTGGCTCATGCTGTGCACCAATAATACGAACAGGAACGCGACGATATACGCCACGATCCTCCCTCTTATCTGCAAGCACTAGATGATGAATCTGCTTAATAATACTTTCACTAATCGGAACTTTATCATTTACTAATTCAATGACGAAATCAAAAGCCTCTTTGTGCCCAACTACCTCCAAATGGTCCTTCAGTGGTTTTTGATCAATTGTAAGGCCTCTTAGTACCAAATCGGTTTCACGAAGCGTTAGTGTATTGCCCTCAATCGCATTGGAATTGTAAGTGTATTCTACAATAAACTGCTCCCTAAGTCGGGATGCTTCACCCTCTGTCAAAGGACGTTTGCCATCCAGTTCCTCCTTTTTACGGTCAATCATATCCAACAGGCTTTCAGTAGCTTTATATCTTCCGTCGGCGGGTTTTACAGCATCTATAGGAATTTTCCATCCTCGTCCCTCTTGATAAGCACCAGGAATTTTCCCTTTGGAACAAAGCACTCTTACTCTTCTATCTGAAATACCCCATTTTTCTGCGGCTTGTTTTACACTCATATACATAAATGCACCTCCAATCCACAGTATTATATCAAGTTATCGGAATAATATCAAGATAGCTGGAATGATATTTTTGGATTTAGCGGAATAATACTTTTCATGTTTCTGCTTAGTTAATACACCTGAGTCTGAAATATCATAATCCGTTCTCTCTGATCATCCACATCGACCAAATCTCTACAATCAATTTCGTCCTTAAACTCCAATTCTTCTACTGTCATAAGATAAGATATATATTCATCCGAAGGATAGTAAAAAAATAATAACATCCTCCTAGGTTCAAGGTAATAAGACTTAATAATTCTAGCCATAACCTTTCGAAGAATCTCTACTGAAAATGGATTGAAGAAATAAAATCTGTTCACCTCTAATGGAACTTCATAATCTTCTGCATTCTGCTTTAAAAAGCCAACACGATCAGCCGAAATAGAAGTCTTGTGATTTTCTCTAGCTGCTTCATAAATTCTTTCATCATACTCTATTCCTATTGTTATTGCTCTAATCCGAAATGAAAGAAAAAAGCCTACTCTTCCCTTTCCGCAACCATAGTCTAAAAGCACATCATTTTTTCTCAGCATTCCACTATTAGCCAATCGTTCTAACACAAGGTAAGGTGTTGGCTCATAGGGATAGCGGTACTGGTCTGACCTAGTATCATCTCTGCCTGTGGTCTTTATCTTAATTAATTTATCCCATGCTTTTTCATTATCTCTCATAGCATTAACAATCCCACTTATACTTTGTAATTTCAACGTGTGTGTTATCTTTAAAAACAACACCTTCATCTTCAAGCAGGTATCTTTGCTCATGCCATCCCGGAACTGTTCTACCGCAATGATTAACAACCCGATGACAGGGATAGCTCCCATAATATTCAGCCATACTTAAGACTTTTCCAACAAGTCGTGAGTTTCTATCCCTTCCCATGAGCCGAGCTATCTGTCCGTAAGTCGCCACTTTTCCCTCGGGGATTTCCTCGACAATAGACAAAATAGTATATATCAAATCTTCATTAAGTATTTTACTCATTTCTTCTTATCCTTTATTCTACAAAGCAGACAAACCGTCTCAACATGAACACTATGTCCGAACTGATCCACAGGCCTAACCCTCTTAATCTCATACTTGCTTTCACACAGGTACTTCAAATCCCTAGCTAAAGTAGCAGGATCGCAGGAGACATAGACTATTTTCTCAGGTGCTATAGACAGGATTGTATCCAGTAAGCTCTGGTCACAGCCCTTTCGCGGTGGATCTACTACTATTACATCAGCATCTACATTATCCTCTTTATGTTTTTGTGGAAGGACATCCTCAGCCGCTCCCACATAGAATTCTACATTCTCAATTGCATTAAGCTTTGCATTAGTCCTTGCATCCTCTATAGCCTGGGGGATAATCTCGACACCATAGACCTTCTTAGCCTTTTGTGCCAGGAATAGAGATATTGTTCCGATTCCACAATATAGATCCCATACAAGCTCATCTCCGTCAAGATCAGCATAGTCTAAGGCTATATTATATAGCTTTTCAGTCTGAATCGGATTAACTTGAAAGAAGGATAGGGGTGATATTCGGTACTTTATTGAACCAATATAATCTGTAATATAAGGTTCTCCCCAAAGCCCGATTATTCTATCTCCTAGAATAACATTGGACTTTGAAGTATTGATATTAAGACATACACTCTTCATACCAGGAATCTTAACCAAACCTTCTATAAGCTCTTTCTTATGGGGTATGTCCTTGCCATTTATCACAAGACAGACCATTACTTCTCCTGTTTTATATCCCACTCTTATAAGGATATGACGAAGTAGCCCCGTATGTTTTTCTTCATTATAGGGCTCGATATTATAATCCTCTATGAAAGTACGCATAAATTCAATAATAGGTGTATTCACCTGAGCACCTATATAGCAGTGCTCTGTATCAATAATGGAATGAGTTCTGCCTGCATAGAAGCCAATAATGACCTTACCCTCTTTGTTTCGTCCCACAGGGTACTGACTCTTATTGCGGTAATAGTAGGGTTCTTCCATTCCACAGATAGGCTCCATAGGTATGTCAGTAAAGCCTCCTATCCTTTCAAGGCTACTTCGTACCTTATCTTCCTTATACTCAAGCTGCTTAGCATAATCCATATGCATAATCTGGCAGCCGCCGCATTTATCAGCAATCGGACATCTTGGCTTAACACGAAAATCCGAGGGCTCTATAAGCTCAACTAGTCTAGCATAACCATAGGTTTTGCCAGCCTTCATAACCTTGACTAAGGCCTTATCACCTATGATTGTATTATTTACAAAGAGGGTATATCCCTCAAATTTGCCTATACCCTCTCCGTTAGTCCCTATATCTTCAATATTTATAATAACCTGATCATTCTTCTTAACCATATTTCTACTGCTTTCTACATGATATATTTACTTACCATATTACTCATATGATCAACTACTCTATTCCCTTTGTGCTCCTCATAATATTAGACTCGAACAATCTCTGATATCCTACCCATTCCACCTTAGAATCATAGGAACCCAAAAGCTCTGTCATAGTCTGGAGCTTAGCATCAGTATTATCTGCAAAATGAAGTGCCATAGCTTCGATTGTTGCGGGTTTTTTGGGTGAACCATATTCTAGCTCTCCGTGATGGGCGAGAATACAATGAATAAGCTCACCGGCAAGCCTCTCTGGAAAATTAATCATATCTTTTATCTTTTCTGAAACCTTACTTGCACCTATAAATATATGCCCCATAAGCTGTCCCTCATCAGTATAGTCATTTCTAGGAAATGCTGATAGCTCATCAATCTTACCGATATCATGAAGAAGTGCGGCTGATATTAATATATCCCTATTTATAATCGGATAATTATTGGCATAATAATCGCACATATTTGCAACGCTAAGGGTGTGCTCTAAGAGACCGCCCATAAAGCTATGGTGTACGCTTTTTGCTGCAGAATGATCCTTGAATTTACTAATAAACTCTTTATCCTTAACAAAAAATTCTTCTAAAAGGAATCTCAGATTCATATCCTTTATCTTTCCAATATAATGTCTGACCTTTTGGTACATCTCCTCGACGTCCTTATTAGTCTTGGGAAAATAATCCTCCGGATAATACTCCCCTTCTCTACTTTTGTATATTTTACTGACATTTAACTGAAGTGCATCCTGGAAGCTGGTAACCCTCGCATCTATATGTACGAAATCCATCGCTTCATACTGCTCTATCTCGCTGCTAAAATCCCATATCTTAGCATCAATTGTCCCTGTCTTATCCTGTAAAATCAAAGATACATACTCCTTACCGCTCTTTCCGGTTAGAACCTGCTTTGACTTACACAGATAAATTTCATTCTTTATCATATCGCCTTCTCTTAAATCCTGGATATACCTCATGTCTACCTAAACCTTTCTAATATTAGCATTACTTTTTCTCTTTCATACTATACCATGAATGATATATAAAGTGAAACGTTTTCTTATATATAAATCACATTTCCCATAACATAAAAAAGTGTCTTCGACACTT
>LSQX01039046.1_pt1 | contig 37091 bp, 30 predicted proteins | sample 654561 | NCBI WGS metagenome assembly LSQX01 (sample SAMN04489861, study PRJNA283612) | anaerobic digester metagenome | isolation source: 4 biogas reactors fed with cattle manure at either 37C or 55C with and... | place: Denmark: Kongens Lyngby | collected 2014 | reverse complement strand
TTTGAAGAACATGATGCGTTGGAAGAAGAAATGGTATATGAAGAATATATCTCTGACCACACCGGGATCACCTCGGATGATTCAGTAAGCCTGTACTTAAACGAGATGAGCAGAGTCCCACTGCTCACACGCGAAGAAGAAATTACACTGGCCAAAAAAATGGAAATCGGGCATCAGGCTCGTCTGACCCTGCTTGAATCTGATGGCGACCTTGTTAACCTGGAAGAGATTAAAGAATTGATCAGAGAAGGGAAAGAAGCACGTGAATATTTGATCAAAGCAAATATTCGCCTGGTGGTCAGTATTGCCAAAAAATACCGTCGTTATGGATCCTCGTTCCTGGATCTGATACAGGCAGGAAATGTGGGTTTGATCCGTGCGGTTGATAAATTTGATTATAAACGTGGAAACCGTTTCAGCACCTACGCGACATGGTGGATTCGGCGTTCAGTTTTGCGCTTTTTGAACCAGAAAGAACGCACCATTCGTTTGCCAAATTACCTCAGCAACCGCTTGCGCAAGGTTCGCACGGTTACCCGCGATCTTGCCCAGGAATTGGGGCGTCAGCCTACGCTGGAAGAAATTTCTGAACATGTGGATCAGGATCCAGAAGAGCTGCGACAGTTGATCCATTACGCTCGGCTTCCAATTTCTTTGGATGAGCCTGTGGGCGAAGACGGTGAGAGCGAGCTGTTGAATTTTGTTGAAAACGAGAATGCTGTTGTCCCATTCAATTCGGTACAGCAACGTTTGCTTGAAGAGGATATTGAAAATGCCCTATCCGAACTGTCTGAACGAGAAGCAAGCATCATCAAGCTTCGGTTCGGACTTGATGGCAATCGCAGCCATACCCTCAAAGAACTGGGAGAAATCTTTGGCGTAACCCGTGAGCGGATTCGCCAGATTCAACAAAAGGCATTACGAAAACTGCGAAGCCCGCAGAATCAAGTTCGTTTACGCAACTATCTTTAGGACGGATCTTAGAAAACAAATTGAAATAAAGACCAATCGATTGGTCTTTATTTTTTTATCCCATCAAATTGACATATAATCATATCGATTATCTGATTTATTGGATTGGAAGGGATATGATTTTACAAACAGCGTTACAGGATTGGCTGACTTCATTCCTCGTGTTTTTACCGAAACTATTGACAGGAATCATCATCTTTGTTGCAACCTTATTTATCTCTAATTATGCGGGGAAATGGGTACAAAAGATTGTTAAGAAAAAGATTGTCAATGAAGAAGCGGCGCATCTTACCTTCACCATATTAAAATGGTTGATCCTGATTACAGGGTTGACCCTTGCTTTAGAGCAGGTTGATTTTAATGTGACCAGCTTTATCGCCGGTCTCGGCGTGGTTGGTTTTACAGTAGGTTTTGCCTTGCAAGACATTGCAAAAAATTTTGTTTCGGGTTTAATGCTCCTTGCCAGACAGCCATTTAGCCTTCAAGATGCAGTAAAAATTGCGGAATACACTGGAAAAGTAAAGGAGATCACTGTCCGGGATACCGTTATCGAAACCTTTGATGGGGAATTGGTGATCATCCCAAATCAAAAAGTCTTTGAAAATCCCATTGTTAATTTCACTGCTTCACAATTCCGGAGAAGGAACATCACGTTTGGATTGGGGTATGAAGTGGGTGCTGAAAAGGCTGTAGAATTGTTTCTTGAGACCATTCAGAAGGTAAGCGGCGTTGCAAAGGAACCTGCACCGACCATCCGTGCGGAATATCTGGGCGAATCAGCGATGATGTTTTCTGCGACGTTCTGGGTAGATCAGGTGGAATACAATTTGCTCGACGTTCATTCAAAGGTCGTTAATGCGATTAAGGCAGCATCAGATCAGCACGGAATCCGACTCCCATATCCTGTTCAAACCCTACTCGTTAAAAATCATGATTTATAGGAATGATGATTAAAATGGGCGTCCACAAAATCCACTCTTTTTAATCAGGGATCTAACATGCCTTGTATTTCATTACAACAGAGAATCGTTTATGGCCCGGTGCTTTCCCGACGGTTGGGTCGGTCTTTTGGGATTAACCTCCTGCCAACTTCGCTGAAGGTATGTTCCTTTGACTGCCGCTACTGTCAGTATGGAAAGACCAATTTGCTCACCAGGCAGCCATCTATAAAAACACTTCCCGAAAAGGACTTGATCCTTGAAGAGGTTGAGGATGCGCTTAAAAAGCCGCGCACAATCGACACCCTTACCTTTTCAGGTAATGGTGAACCAACTTTACATCCTGATATCTTTGAGATCGTTCAAGGCGTAGAAAAACTTCGAAACAAATATCGCAAAGAAGTAAAAATTGCAATGCTCTCCAATTCAACCTGTTTGGCACGCCCCGAAGTTATGGATGCCCTGCAATTGGTGGACCTGCCCATGATGAAATTGGATGCGGGGGATAATAATACCTTCATAGAGATCAATCGGCCTGCTGAAGGGATCACGTTTGATAAAATCCTACAGAACCTGGCAAAAATACCAAAACTGATGATCCAAACGATTGTCATTGGTGGAGAAACGAGCAACAGCCATGGGCAGCCTTTTCGTTCCCTGGTCGAAGTGCTTGCTAATTTGCGCCCTGAATTGATACATATTTATACTCTGGAACGCCCAGCTGCCTACGGCGGATTGGCACCTGTTTCTCGTCAGCGACTTCAGCAAATAAAAACGCAATTGAGCGATCAATTTGCTTTGAATGTGGAAGCTTATTAGCGAGTCCGATGATTTTTCATAAAAGGGCGTCGCGTGATAAAGTGAGGAAAGCTGTTAAAATGGCAATGAAATTCAAGCGTAAATCTTTGCGCATAGCACAGGTTTTCAGTAGCCAGGTTGTTCGAGAGAATTAAACACAAAACGGATTTATCTTAAATAAGCCGACAGCCCCTTCCCGATTGATTGGAGATGAGGAATTACTCTATTCCCCGAAATTATCGTTAATCAGTTCTTCAAGTGCGAGAATGGCAGCCTCAGCGTCTTCGCCTTCTGCGGTGATGTTGATTTCATGATCCTGGCATACGCCCAGGGTCAGGATACTTAAAATGCTTTTCGCATTAACCGCCCCTCTTGAATCTGTCAAATTCTCAACTTGAATAGTGCTTTTAAATTGGTTTGCTGTTTTTACGAATAACGATGCAGGTCTTGCGTGCAGACCGGCTGGGTGGGTAACAGTAATTGTGAGTGTAGATTCCATTGGCTCCTCAAATAAATCTAGCTTGTTTTCTGTTTCGCGTAATTGCGGGTGTGAATGAATTTTCGTCGATTTTACCATACCTCCGAAAGATTATCCAGTGTAAAGATCAGCTAAGGTTATGTTTCTCAGCCAGGTTGTTAGCAGATCTCAAGATAGAATTATAATATTGCTTTGCAGAACAATTTATTGGAACATGGTAGAAAATTAGTTAATATTGGAGGTGTTGATGAAACAGATCGTTATAGATTGTGATCCGGGCATTGATGATGCTCAGGCCATTATGATGGCTGGTATGCACCCTGATGTAAGGATCAGGGCGATCACAGCGGTTGCTGGAAATGTCGATGTTGACAGGACGACGGCGAATGTCTTGAAAATCTTAGATGTTCTTGAAAGCGATCCGATCCCTGTATACCAGCGGTCAGCCAGTGCATTGCTTGAAACAAGACGCGATGCGAGCCTTTGTCATGGCGAGGATGGTCTGGGAGGCGCAGGATTACCTCAATCTACCCGTTCGGTTGAACCCATACCGGCAGCGTTGGGCTTAATCGAAATGGGGAAGCGTCATCCCGGTGAATTGGAATTGATTGCCCTTGGACCTCTCACCAATCTTGCACTGGCGCTCAGACTCGATCCCGATTTGCCAACAAGGTATAAAAACTTGATCATCATGGGCGGTGCCTATCTTGCTCAGGGAAACACACCCAATTTCCCGGCTGAATTCAATATTTTTGCTGATCCCGATGCCGCCGCGGTTGTGTTTGAATGTTGGCATGGTTTGACGATGGTCTCGTGGGAGTTAACGGTGGACAACGCAATCCCCTTTGCTGACATTCTGAAATTTACAGAAAAACCAAATCTCCGCAGTAAATTTCTAAAACAAACCATGGATTATTCCTACGAAGTGCTGATGGAAACTTTCAGTCGTGAAGTTTTTTATTCTGCCGATGCAATTGCGATGGCTGTGATGATCGAGCCAGATATCGTCGAATACGCTGAAGAACGATATGTGCAAATTGAACGATGTGGACTTTTGACCCGAGGGATGACCGTCGTTGATTGGACAGAGCGGGCAGGGCAAGCAGCCAATGTCAATATTGTGAGGAAAATTAATTATCAACAGTTTTTCCGATTGTTTTCCAACGCTTATTTATGAGCGCTGAATTGATTGAAAGTCCAGAATAATGAGGTAAATGATATCAATAGCGATGTAAGCAATAAATTGGACTGATGTGAAATTGATTTCTTAGTATAATTGAGCCTTAATAGCAATCACATGGCCTTCCTGTGATCGAAAATTAACAGTATCTGATTGGTGAGAGATTAGGAGGATATGTTGAGCATTCAGCAAAAAACAATATATGGAATTCCTGCAGCGCCCGGATTAACCCATGGTAAAACCGTTATATTAAAAAAGGTAGAACTGGTCGTACCTGAATATGCTGTCAAAGACATCAGCAAAGAGATTGATCGGCTTGATCGCGCAATTGAAATCAGCCAAGACGAAATTCATGCATTGAAAGCTACGCTGATTGATGAGGTCAAAGGGAATGAAGCTGAAATATTTGAGGCGCATTGGATGTTTCTGGAAGATGAGGCGCTGGTCGGGATGGCAAAACAAGCCATAGAACAAGGCGTTAATGCTGAAAAAGGGTGGATGGATGCCGTAGATTATTATGCCCAGATGATGGAGCAGATCCCGGATGAAACGCTGAGCGCCAGAGCAGCTGATATTCGTGATGTAGGTCAGCGAGTGTTAAGTCACTTGTTAGGTGTTAAGCTCAAACAAAAAGAACTGTCTGAGCCAGCTATCGTTGTTGCTGTGGATTTGTTGCCCTCCGACACCGTGAGCCTGAACAAAGATTTTGTGCTCGCCTTCTGCACAGCGGAAGGCGGACCGACCTCGCACACTGCTGTCCTTGCCAAAACTTTTGGCTTTCCAGCCGTTGTCGGATTGGGTCAGGACATTCTTGAGCTGCCTGAAGGAACCATGATGCTGGTTGATGGAACCAAAGGCGTGGTTGTCGTTAATCCAGACGAAGAAACCCAAACAACTTTCATCACACAAGAAGCTTCGCAAAAAAACCATCAGGAAGAAGCCCGGCTAGCGGCTCAGGAACCTGCATTAACGGCTGATAATGAGCGTGTGGAAATCGCTGCAAACATTGGAGGTGAACAGGACGCACCATTTGGGGTCAAGTATGGCGCTGAAGGGGTGGGGCTTTTCCGAACTGAATTCCTTTACCTTGACCGGAAATCACTGCCCACAGAAGAAGAGCAGGTTGAAGCATACGTGTCGGTTTTCAAGCACTATCCAAATATGCCCGTGGTCGTGAGAACACTGGATATTGGTGGGGATAAGGTCATTCCATATCTGAAATTCCCGCAAGAAATGAACCCTTTCCTGGGTTGGCGTGGCATTCGTATGATGGATGGCGAAGAAGAATTGTTTTTGAATCAATTTCGGACGCTTTTGCAAGCAGGGGAACTTGCGGACGTTGATTTACGGATTATGATGCCGATGGTCGCTTGTATCAGAGAAGTCCGTGAAGGAAAGGCGCTTCTTGAAAAGGCAAAAGCCCAATTAAACCAGGAGGGAAAACCCTGCAGGCAAATAGTTCAACTTGGCATCATGGTTGAAGTGCCCTCCGCCGCGTTGTTGGCAGACCAGCTAGCTAAAGAAGTGGATTTTTTCAGCATTGGAACCAATGATTTAACACAATATACCATGGCGGTTGACCGAACGAACAGCAAAGTCGCACATATTGGCAATCCTTTTAACCCTGCTGTACTGCGGTTGATCAAAATGACGATTGATAACGCTCATGCACAGGCCAAATGGGTTGGTATGTGCGGTGAAATGGCTGGTGAACCGATTGCTGCTCCCATATTGCTTGGGCTTGGGCTGGATGAATTCAGTATGGCGCCCACAAGGATCCCCGAGATTAAAATGATTATGCGGGCTTTGCACAAGGAGGATTGTCAGCAATTAGCAAAGGATGTCCTGGAAAGCTGTGAAGCGAATGAAGTTATTGCACTGAGTAAAGCGTTTTTAAGCAACCTGGGTTTTGATTATTAACAGCTGATCAAACATTTTAATAAAAAAGTCAGCAAGCCCGGATACTATGTGTAAACAAGACAGGAGTTGTTTGAAACGATCGAAATAAAATAGACAATCAATTGCAGAACCGAGGACTTTTTTAAATAATCTAAAATTAAGTTAAAATAGGGTAAATAAACAGAAAGTGGTCTTTTTTATGATGGTCCACCTGGTTGGTCAGTGAGAAATTTGGTTGAACGCTTTGGCGAGTTCAATCAATTTGGAACTTTCTAATTTAGTTGACCATTTGATCAAATGATATACTGGAACTTGTTCGATTAATAATTTTGGGATGGTGGAGAGATAATGAGTGTTCCAATCCTCGAAATGAAGAACATCACAAAGCGTTTCCCAGGTGTCACTGCCCTTGACGACGTTAGCTTTAAAGTGGAACGCGAACAAATTCACTGCCTGGTAGGGGAAAATGGAGCCGGCAAGTCAACATTGATGAAGGTGTTGAGCGGGGTACATCCGTATGGATCTTATGAAGGGGAAATTTACATCGACAGTGAATTACAGCAATATAAGAGCACCCGTGACAGCGAAGAAGCGGGAATTGCAGTCATCTACCAGGAATTAGCCCTTGTCCCCGAAATGACTGTGTATGAAAATGTCTTTTTGGGGCATGAGATCCGTAAAGGGATTAATGTTGACATCAATGAAACCATCAAACAAACCATTGATGTCCTGGAACGGGTCGGGCTTGATGTAAACCCCTCAACAAAGATTAAACACCTTGGCATTGGTAAACAGCAGCTTGTTGAAATTGCAAAAGCGCTCAGCCGCAAAGCCAAATTGCTGGTTTTGGATGAGCCAACGTCAGCTTTGAATGAAACAGACAGTGAAAATTTGTTGGAATTGCTCCGGTCTCTGAAGAAACGGGGCGTCACTTCAATCCTGATCTCTCATAAACTGCAAGAAGTGATCGCCATTGCAGATAAGGTGACCATTCTGAGAGATGGTCAGAGCGTGACCACATTGGACTCAACTAACGGCGAGGTCAACGAAGACGTGTTGATTAAACACATGGTCGGGCGTTCTATTGAGAACATTTACCCGCCAAGACCCGAAAACCCTCGCGATGAAGTGATATTTGAGGTTCGAAATTGGAATGCTTATGACCCGGTAAGAGAAAGAAAAATTCTTGATAATATCTCAATCAAATTGAAAAAGGGCGAAGTTCTGGGAATAACGGGTCTGATGGGCGCTGGACGTACGGAGCTGGCATTAAGCCTGTTTGGCAACCCGACTGAATTTCAAATTGATGGGGAGATGCTCTTGCACGGGACTCCTGTCAGGTTTGCACATCCACAAGACGCGATCAAGGCTGGTTTGGTTTACGCAACAGAGGATCGGAAAGGTGATGGGTTAATTCTGATTCAGGATGTGAAATCAAACATCACGATTGCCAACCTGAAACAGATTGTCGAATACGGCGTCATTGATGCCAATGCTGAAATTCGAGATGCTCGTGAATATGTCGATTCCCTTGATATTCGAACCCCAAGCATTGAGCAGAAAGTTTTATATTTGAGTGGGGGTAATCAGCAGAAAGTCTCGCTTGCGAAGTGTTTGTACGTTCAACCGGAGATTATGATCCTGGATGAACCAACGCGAGGGATTGATGTGGGAGCAAAATACGAGATATTTACAATTATGAATCGTTTGGTAGAACAAGGTAAGAGCATCATTATGATTTCTTCGGAATTGCCCGAGATTCTCGGTATGGCAGATCGGATCTATGTCGTTTCATCCGGGCGGATCACAGGGGAATTGATTGCCTCCGAGGCTGATCAGGAATCAATCATGAGATATGCAACAATGTGAGGAAAATAAGATGTCATTCTTTAAAGAACTATTCAAACTGCTTAAGAATAATATTCGCGATTATGGGATGTTTATTGCCTTGTTTGTGATCATGACTTATTTTTCAATTGCAACGAAAGGTATTTTTATTTCATCCCGTAATATCAGCAACCTGATGAATCAGATGGGTTACATTGCTGTCCTTTCAATTGGCGTCACACTGGTAATCGTTATCCGTCATATCGACCTTTCTGTTGGATATCTTGCTGGATTTCTTGGCGCTGTGGCAGCAATTGCGCTGACGGCGTGGGGATTAAATATTTGGCTGGTCATTCCTCTTGTCTTGATGATTGGTGTTCTGGCGGGACTTATCTCTGCCGTAACGATTGCCCGGTTCGGGATCCCTTCTTTTGTGGCAACGCTGGCGGGTTGGTTGATCTATCGAGGGGCTCTTCTTCAAGCGACTTTGAAAACCGGGACGATTGTGATCCCAAATAAAGCATTTAATGCGATTGGAAATGGTTACATTCCCGATATATCCCTTGGAGGATTCCTTCCCGGAATTCATAAATTAACCTTGTTGCTTGGCTTTATTGCCACAATTTTGATGGTTGCTTCAGAGATAAGCAGTCGCAAAAAAAAGATGTCGTATAACTTTGAAGTTTTATCCCGAAACATGTTTGCTGTCACATTGTTATTTACCATTGTTCTGATTGGCGTTATCACATATATCCTTGCTGGCTACAATGGCCTTTCATGGACAACCGTGATTGTTTTGGGGGTAACCTTGATTTATCACTTCCTAACAACTCAAACCTTTTTGGGCCGGCATATCTATGCTGTCGGAGGTAATCCGGAAGCAGCAGAATTAAGCGGAATCAGCGTTAACAAGATCACTTATGTCGTGTTTGGCTCGATGGGGATGCTCACCGCTTTGTCGGGGATGTTGTATGCCTCACGTTTGCAATCGGCAACCACTACCGCCGGAATGGGATTTGAACTGGATGCAATTGCTGCGGCTTATGTAGGCGGCGTCTCTTCAGCAGGCGGCGTTGGCAAAGTCACCGGTTCCTTGATTGGTGCGATTGTGATGGCTTCCCTGACGAATGGCATGAATCTGATGGGTATCGATATATCAACACAGTACATGGTTCGGGGGGCTGTTCTTGTCCTGGCTGTGATATTTGACGTGGCGACGAGAAAACGACGATTATAAGAAGAATTGTAAATAATTTACAAATAATGATGCTGTTTTTATCCTTATCATCCTGAGAGTTTTTTCGAAAATGACAAGGTAAGTCGACTTTTATTTTTCTCAAACACTTATTCCACACCGGTTGAGCGGTTTTAACTAAATATTTCCTGGCAACAAACTTCAAAGAAATGCTATATTCCATACCCTGATAATTTCCAGTATGGAATAAATAATTTTTTAAATCGAATTAATGCCGAGGAGTATTTCTTTTATAATCGATATTACAACGATAGAGAAAATTTATCTTTCAATCATAAATCGATATTAATTTCTGACCTTGCATGAAAAGGGTTGTTTTGAATAATCTCACATAACGAGTAAAAAATTAACTTATGAGGAGGTGAGTGAATATCGAATAGAAACTAACTCATTTAAGGTTTGAGTGCTTATCCTTTTTGGGAGAGGTAGCTCAAAAGAAGTGGTTCGAATAATTGACAAAGATGATTTGCGATTGAAATATATTTAGACTGGGTAGTTATAAGGAGAGAATAAGAAATGAAAATTAAGTTGTATGTGATTAGCGCACTGGTCATACTGAGTCTCACCCTCGGTGCATGTACACCACAAGTAAAAGATGTTGTTGATGATGTTGTTGAGGAAGTGGAAGAAGTCGTCGAGGAGGTTAAAGAGGTTGTTCAGGAGGTTGTCGAAGAAGTAGTGGACAAGCCTGAAGATGAGGCAGGCGATGCCAGGTATCCAAAGATTGTGATCGGGAAACCTGATGATCCTGTCGACCTGCTTCCACTGCATTACAACACACGCCCAGACATCTTTCAAGTGATTTATGAAACTCTGTTTGATCTTGAAGAAGGTGTTTATGTTCCACGCTTAGCAAAAGGATATACTGAGATCGACGAGCTTCACTGGGAAGTGGAGTTATACGATTATATCCATGATTGGGCAGGGAATCACATCGATGCTGACGATGTGATCTATTCTTTTGAATATCACATTGAATCAGGAACGCAGGTGAAATTTGGCCTTTTCGAGAGTATTGAGAAGGTCGACGATTACAAAGTGCTGTTTACATGGACGGCTCCGGCGAATCTGGTTGGCGGTCTTGAGCACGTTTGGTGTCGCCCCGTCATCTTTTCACAAAAAGCTTTCGAGGCTGGTGATTTTGCCACAAACCCTGTAGGCACTGGACCTTATACTGTCAAAGAATTCATCAGTGGTTCAAAGATCGTCCTGGAAGCTGATGATAATTACTGGCAAACGGATGATTCTCTAAAATCTTTTCGCCAATTGCAAAACGTCCAAACAATTGAATATTTAATTGTAAGTGAACCTGCACAGCACGTGATCGCCTTACAAACTGGAGATATGGATTATTCGGAGATTATTCCGCAGGAGAGTCTGGCGTCTTTCGATGAGGGCGGAGAATTTTCTGATTCTTACAAGGTGCATCCAAGGCTTCAAGGAAAACAATGGCTGCTTGTTCCCAATCAAAGTGAAGGGAATATCGGTTCCGACAAGAACTTCAGATTGGCGATTTATTATGCGATTGACAATACGGCCATGGGACCGGCATCTGGGGGGGCTGCTGCGGGTTCCAAAGCTTTTGGAAGTCCGGCTTTTTCAGACTACGATCCTGCTTGGGAAGCAAAAGGAAACTACATCAATACGTATGACCCCGAACTGGCGAAGGACTATCTGGCTCAATCCGGTTACGATGGTAAGACTTTAAAATTGCTGGCAAGCAATGACCCTGAAACCAAGAATATTACAACTGTCGTTCAGGGATTTTTAACAAGTGTTGGCATCAATACAGAAATAACGTTAATGGATGGACGTGAGCTTGCAGGTTTGCAATCTGATCCGACGGCTTATGACATTTGCATCAATTGGATAGCTGGCGGATACCAGATCGGCAGCTGGAACAGGCCGTTAAACCTGGACGAGTTTGGCATGGATAAATCGATGGGTTTCATCCACGACGAAACCATGCAAGAAATGTTTATGAATGCAAACACAATTGAAACGCACACACCTGAGAATATGTCCGCATTGCATGATTACATTCTTGATCACGCTTACCTGTATCATCTTGCTTATGGAACGGGATTTTCCGTTTACACATCGGATGTAACAGAAATCGTGTACAGAGAGAATACATCCTTTATCCCCTCAGCCTGTGTGTACAACCTTGATTAATCAACTTTGAAGCTTCGACGCTTCTACAGGTTGATGATTCTATTTTAGACGTGTGGCATTACATTAATTGGCTTTGAAATATTTTCTAGCATTTTGTAATGCCACACAAATTTATTAATCGCTTTCGTATTGTAAGGCTGCTTTCTTTTTTATTGTAAAAATGGACAGGGATTGGGTTTCGGGGATATTTTGTCATCTTTTGTTATGATTATCTTGGAGAGACAATTTCTGTTTTTCGTTAACAAGCTTAAGCTTTATGATGACACGGTTTCTTAAGTTTGTTGCTGGCTTGACTTGTCGATTGGAATTTATTCTTTGAGAAAAAGAATAATCGATCAAATAGATTTAAAAACCAGAAGATTTGATCGGACTTGGAGTAGATTTATGGCAAAATATATTTTGAACCGCTGTCTATGGATGATTGTGATCTTGATTGGCACGGCTTTCATCATTTTTACAATCCTGTATTTTACTGGCGACCCGGCTCGATCCTTGATGGGTGGACTCGCGACGCCAGATGAGGTTGCAAATTTGCGTACAAAACTCGGGTTGGATCGCCCCTATTTGGTTCAGTTGGGCGATTTTTTGTACCACACTTTTGTCAAATTTGATTTGGGAATCTCTTGGATTTACAACGTTCCAGTCCTTGAAGAGTTATGGCGACGTTTGCCAAGGACAATCGTTATTGGATACGGTGCGATGTTGATCAATCTCACTTTCGGTTTGTTGCTTGGTATCTTTGCAGGAACACATGAAGGGAAGTGGCAGGATTCAACGACCATGGCAATTGCCATGTTTTTTGTTTCCGCACCTGATTTTTGGGTCGCGTTAATGATGATTGTTTTGTTTTCCTCCAAACTGGGTTGGTTACCTGCCTTTGGCATTGGAGGCATCAAATATTACATCATGCCAATCATTGCCAGTTCACTGGCTGGACTTGCAGTAAATGCCCGTCAGACTCGATCAAGTATATTGGAAGTTTTCCGGCAGGATTATATTACAACCGCACGGGCAAAAGGGCAGGAGGAAAAAGTTGTGGTGCGTAAGCATATGCTTCCAAATGCTTTGATCCCAATCGTCACTGTGATTGGTTCGGGATTTGCGCGAATTATCGCGGGCTCACCTGTGATTGAAAGTGTTTTTTCAATTCCAGGTGTCGGTTTGTATATGTTGAATGCAATCAATAATGACGATTTCCCAGCTTTGCGCGGCAGTGTTTTATTCTTTGCCTTGTTTACTGCGTTTATCATGCTGCTGGTGGACCTCATATATGCATTTATTGACCCACGCATCAAAGTTCAATATTCCAATCCAAGGAAAAAAAGGGTGTAAGAAATGTCAACAACAAATGCTGTAATGGACAGAACAAAAACTCAAAAACATGAGAAGACATACCTTATCTTCGAAACTCTGCAACGGATGTTTTTGAGTCCGGGTGCTGCCTTTGGGACGGTTCTGTTCTTATTGATCGTTCTGATGGCGGTATTTGCAAATGTTATTGCTCCATACGGACCCAATGATATGGATCTTGCGAATATGTTTTCTCGCCCGAGTCGAGCACATATTATGGGAACTGATGCTCTTGGCAGAGATATTTTTACTCGACTGCTTTACGGTGGGCGATACTCGATATCACTTGGTGTTGCTGCATCTTTCATTGGAACCCTGGTTGGTGTGATCATCGGTAGTATTGCCGGATACTTTGGAGGAAAAATCGAAGAAATCATTATGAGGTTTATGGATATCTGGACATCTTTGCCGGGTATGCTGCTGTGTATTGTGATTTCAACTGCTCTTGGTGCTGGATATTTTAATACTGTTTTAGCTTTATCGATCGGCGCTGTTCCGGCCGGTGTGCGCATGATAAGAGGTCAGATTTTGTCAGAGCGATCCAAAGAATATATTGAAGCCGCCGAGGCGATCAACTGCTCACACGCAAGCATTATGTTCAGACATCTGCTGCCCAATGTAATCCAACCTGAGATCGTCAGCATGACCATGGGGATTGGACACACCATCACCATGGCTGCGGCTCTGAGCTATATTGGTTTGGGCGTTCAACCTCCCACGCCCGAATGGGGGGCTATGCTTTCCGATGGAAGAGCCCATATTCTCACATACCCTTATTTAATTATGTTTCCTGGTGCCACAATTGCGTTAACGGTTTTGGCAATTAACCTGATGGGTGACGGTTTACGTGATGCACTTGATCCCAAGCTGAGACGATAGAATTGGAGGATATATTTTTGAACAACAACAATAATAATTTCCTCTCAGTAAATGATTTAGAAGTTGTTTACACATCTGGAAAGAAAATAGTCCATGCTGTGAATGGTGTCTCTTTTACAATGAAAAAAGGAGAGACCCTTGCCCTGGTTGGTGAAACGGGCGCTGGTAAAACCACCATAGCCAAGGCAATCTTGAGAATCCTTCCTGACCCACCAGCGATTTTAAAAGGTGGTCAGGTTTGGTTGGATGGTGAAAACCTGATCCAAAAATCCGAAAAAGAAATGCTGAATGTTCGCGGAAACAAAGTTGCCATGGTTTTTCAGGACCCAATGACTGCGCTCAATCCTTTGATTCCTATTGGTGACCAGATCGTCGAAGGTTTGTTGCTTCACAACGATTTCAGCCGGGTGGAAGCCAAAAAAGAAGCGGAGAGAATGCTTGAGCTTGTAGGTATTACAGCTGACCGCTTTGTAGAATACCCCTTCCAGTTTTCTGGTGGCATGAAACAACGTGTGGTGATTGCCATGGCATTGGCCTGTAATCCGAAATTGTTGTTGGCAGATGAGCCGACGACGGCTCTGGATGTCACAGTCCAAGCTCAGGTTATGGATCTGATAAATTTATTAAAAGAAAAATATGAAACGTCCATGATTTTAATCACCCACGATCTTGGCGTTGTTGCTCAGACATGCGACAACGTTGCGGTGATTTATGCCGGGAAAATTATTGAATATGGCTCAAAAGAGGCGATTTATCTCCACAACGCGCACCCTTACACCCGCGGGTTGTTTGCATCTTTGCCAAGTGTTGTGAAAGACTCGGACCGGCTTAAACCTATTCCTGGATCGATGCCGGATCCGACAGATCTGCCAGAAGGATGTTCTTTCCATCCACGTTGTCCTTTTGCCATTGAAAAGTGTAAGGAAGGTGACATTCCAATGCTTGAATTCAGCCCGGGGCATTTATGTCGTTGTATTAATTTAGAGCAGGTAGGTTAGGGATATGACGCCACTAATTGAAGTTAGAAACCTAAAAAAATATTTCAAAATACCAGCAGGATTGAACCACGCCGTTGATGACGTTAGTTTTGTAATTAATAAAGGCGAGACTCTGGGGGTTGTTGGTGAATCAGGGTGTGGTAAGTCAACCCTGGGAAGGACAATTATTCGCCTTTTAGATGCAACAGAGGGTCAGATTTTCCTGGATGGAAAAGACATCACCCATGTCACCGGCAAAGAGCTACGCGAGATTCGAAAAAGACTTCAAATCGTCTTTCAAGATCCTTACTCATCATTGAACCCGCGACAAAGAATCATTTCAACAGTTAAAGAGCCTTTGGTGCGTTCACATCGGTTTTCTGGAAAACAGATTAACCAGGAAGTTGAAAAACTAATGGACCGTGTAGGCATTGATAAACGCTTGCGCAAGTCATATCCACATGAATTGGATGGGGGTCGACGTCAGCGAGTTGGTATTGCCCGAGCACTGGCAATGAATCCGGAATTTATTGTGTGTGATGAACCGGTTTCATCATTGGATGTTTCAATTCAGGCGCAAGTATTAAATTTATTAATGGATTTGCAAGATCAAATGGGCATGGCATATATGTTCGTGACACACGATCTTTCTGTTGTTCGACATATTTCAGACAATGTCTGTGTTATGTATCTCGGGCAAATGGTTGAGAAAAGCCCAACTGAAGAACTTTTTGCGGAGCCTTTGCACCCCTATACCAAAGCGCTTCTTTCTGCAATTCCATCGACCAACATTTTTCAACCCATGCAAAGGGTTCAACTCAAAGGTGAAATTGCATCTGCGATCAATCCAAAACCTGGTTGTCGATTCGCGCCAAGGTGTTTGTTCGCTACAAAGGCTTGTGAGGAACCGCAGGTTTTGGAAGAAATGTTACCGAACCATTTTATCGCCTGCTGCAGGGCAAAAGAGATCAACGGATAAACAGAACAATTATTATGGAGATAACCAAAGAACTTAAATTTTGGATACGCCTTGTCCTCAAGCTTCTGCTCAGGTTTGGCTTCATTTAGTGAAATTATAAGATGCTCAAATGTTACCGTAGCCAGGTTTGTTAACAAATCTTAAGTTTGGCTCTAAGTTAATTCGTGAAATTGTTTGGTTAAAATTAAAAAACCTCGGTGCGACCTTCAATGTTTCTTTCAATAATGAAGGTATCATTGAAAGCGGCTAATTTGAAGCCTGTGTTGAGTAATTGTTCGTTATAGTCAATTAATAATCTCGAAAACAGATTGACATAACGAAATAAAAAGTTAGGAAAGTTTTGAACTATGGAATTAACATTAAGAAATAGAGTTGCTGTTATCTCAGGTGCCAGCGGATTGGTGGGATACGAAATTGTCCAGCAATTTTTAAGATCTGGAATGAACGTCGGCACATTGCACTCTCGCAGAGCAAAGGCATTAATGGTTAACAATTGGCTAAAAGAATACGATGACTGTTATTTTTCTTTATCCATAGAGGAGACCAATCGAATCTCAAAATTTGATAGTAAATTTGGTGGAATAGATGTCCTCGTCATTGGGCAGGGGTGGCCGCCTGTTTCACATGAAATCGAAGAGATATCGCCTGAATACTGGCATTCCGTGATTCAATCGAACCTGACTCGCAGTTTCCAACTGGTACAGGAAAGCTTGCCCTACTTGAGAAAAAGCTCCGCACCGAGGATAATCTACCTTGTGTCTTCGGAGGCGCGTACTGGCGCTGAGTTCGATGGCATCCCATATTCAACTGCAAAAGGTGGTCTGATATCGCTGACCTTTAGCCTGGCTCGTTCACTGGCGCCCGATAGAATTACTGTAAATGCGGTAGCCATGGGTGGGATTTACAATAAACCCTATCCTGTAGGTGATGGCGACCAGAACGAACAATTTGCAGATTATTCCGAATTGGTGGAAAAGATCCCGCTTGGTCGATTGGCTAAACCAGAAGATGTTTCAGCTGCTGTTTGTTTTCTGGCAAGCGAAGAAGCAAGTTTTATTACCGGGGAAATATTAAATGTGAGTGGCGGACTTGCAATGGGATAAGAAGCAGCCAGGAAATTACTGACATTAGATGAATAATCAAAAAATTAACGACCCACCCAAACCTTCCATCTGGAACCCTCTGTTCACGAATATGTTCATCATCAACACGCTGATCTCTTTAAGCACTTCGATGATGAATGTTATTATTACAAAGTATGCGGCTTCCATTGGTGCTTCGCTTACCACGGTTGGCCTGGTTTCCAGTCTTTTTGCACTGACTGCTTTAATCTTTCGATTTTTCGTTGGTCCAGTGATCGATTATTTCAATAAAAGATCTGTCCTGATTGCCACGTTTATTATCTTTTTTGTATCTTACTTATTGGTCAGTTTTTCAAATTCAATTCCTATCTTGATATTTTCACGTTTGTTAATGGGAGTTGGGCTTGCTTTCTCTTCAACGCTAATCCTTACCAATGCATCAAATTCCCTGCCTGTTGAAAAGATGGGCGCTGGCATTGGGTTGCTTTCGCTTGGGAGCGCCATCAGCAGTGCGATCTCTCCGGCTATCGGTTTGAAATTGGTGGAGGTATCCGGTTACAAAACTACTTTTCTGATCAATGCTGGCATTATGCTGACGGTCCTTGGCTTCTTTATATTGAAAAAGATGAAATTGGGAAAACGCGGAGATTTTTCGATAACGCTTCGCACCATCCTCTCAAAAGAGGTCCTTGTTCCAACGATCATATTTTTTCTACTTGGAATGACAAACCATCTGTTTAATGCTTTTTTGATTTTATATAGTGAGATGCAAGGCGTTTTTAGCGGCGTTGGATACTTTTTTACGATTTCAGCAATAACATTGATCTTTGCGAGACCTTTGATCGGAAAATTAACAGATAAATACGGTTTAATGTGGGCAGTTGTCCCCTCATTGATTTGTTTTTCTGCCTCACTGATCCTGCTCAGCTTTTCTAAAACACTTGGGATGTTTCTGGTTGCCGGGTTTCTTTCCGCTTTTGGGTTTAGCAGTGTTCAACCGGCGATATTTGCAGCAACAATGAAGAATACTGATATCGATCGGCGCGGTGCAGCTATCAGTACAAGCTACATCGGAATAGATTTGGGAACTCTGACCGGACCAATTGTTGGTGGGGCAATTGCAGGAAAATTTGGCTATGTGTGGATGTGGCGGGTGATGATTATTCCAGTGTTAATCGCTTTGACGATTGGTTTGATAAATCGACAGGAGCTTGAACCACCACCATTGGCTACGAATGAGAAACAACTCGAAGTTTAAATGTCAAAATTAGATTTTTTATTTTCTGAAAAGTATAAAAATTAATTATTTCTATCAGGTGAATGCAGGTAAATTAGGAGAGCAAATAAATTGAATCAAAAAACCAATAAGATGGAATCAATGCCGATACCAAAACTTGTGATCAATATTTCTGCACCATTAATGATCTCACTTTTGGTTCAATCCTTATATAATATTGTCGACGGTGTTTATATTGCTAGATTAGGGATAAAAGCAATTGCATCAGTTACTTTAGCTTTTCCTGTCCAAATGCTGATGATCGCCATTTCAGTTGGCACTGGTTTGGGCGTAAATTCGCTGGTTTCAAGAAAAATTGGCGAAAAGAATTACGATGAAGTTGGAATGATTGCCACCACCGGCTTGATTCTTTCAGTCCTTTTTTCGCTAATATTTGTTGTTTTTGGTATCTTCTTTGCCCGATCTTTTTTCGAACTTTATACCAGTGATCCTCAACTGGTTGCTTCCGGGGTGGGCTATTTGCGCATTACGTGTGTTTTTAGCACGGGAATATTTGTCGCGACCACGGTAGAACGTCTTCTCCAGGCTGCGGGACGAACCACATTAAGTATGATCGCGCTGATCACAGGAGCGGTTATCAATATCGTTCTGAATCCAATTTTGATCCATGGTTATTTTGGTTTTCCTGCGCTCGGCGTCAATGGCGCTGCTATTGCCACGGTCGTGGGGCAGTGGGCAGCAGCACTTTTGGCAATCATAATGAATATTAAAATTAACAAGGTTGTTCCCTTCAAAATTCAAGGTTTTAAAATGCACAAAGAGTATGTCGTAAAAATTCTTGCAGTCGGAATTCCCAGCATGGTCTCTCAGGGCATGGGAAGTGTTATGGCAGCGCTGATTAATAATGTTTTAGGGGGATTTTCCATGACGGCGGTGGCTTTCTTTGGCATTTATTACCGATTGCAGCAATTCCTGTTCATGCCGATCAATGGCCTTTCTCAGGGTTTAATCCCGATTGTTGGCTATAATTACGGTTCGAAGCGCGGGCTGCAAATTAAAAAGGCGGTTAATTTCTCACTTATTCTTGCTATATTGATTATGGCGGCTGGAACGATCCTGTTTTTGTCTATTCCAGGGAGATTACTATCGATTTTCAAAGCGAGCCCTGAAATGCTTGAGTTTGGAGTCCATGCGTTAAGGATTGTTTCAGCAATTTTTATTCCCTGTGGGATTGTGTTTATTGTCAGTCGGATGTACATTGGCATGGGCAACGGGCTTGTGAATCTGATCAATACCTTTTTTATGGATCTCTTAACCGTCGGAATCATTTACATTTTAGTGAAGTTTGTTGATATTGATCAGATTTGGTACGCATACTGGATATCATACGCAATTGCTCTGAGTTTTTCACTTCTATGCCTCAGCCATGCGTACAAATCAAAAATAAACCTGGCAGAATCGATATAGATTCTGACCGCAATAATTCAATTTGACTGCTATGGTCGATGAGTGGTTCTTGATGATCCACGGCATGATAAAATCACCATGGCTTGATTAAATATTGGCAATATAAAACTAAAATTTTGCTATTTTAAAATCTCAACCAGCAAAAGGATGGTGTGTAAAATTGAGCCACAAAGAGGATATTGGGAAAAGCCTGCAAAAATTTCCGGAAAAGAAGAATCGAGGTTTTTTTAGCAAGGCGTACCACAGGTTTTTTCGCGGTTATTCTGAAATTGCCGTTCCTGGTAAGGGTGGAAAAGGAACCAGAATTGAAAGAATTTATACCGGAGACTATTATCGACAGGACCTAGATCGCAAAAACAAAATCCTATTTCGTGTAGTTTATGTTGTGTTTTTTGTGTGCAGTCTATTACTTTTCGTTCGCGGGGCGATTTACCCACATCGAATTAACACAACAATCTATGTGACAGTTCCGCAAGCAATTGGTGTTGGTTTTTTGTTTTGGATTTTTGTTATTTTCTACAATTACTTGCCTGCACCTGAAGAAATGACCATAGCCGAGTATACGCGATCATCTCGCTACTTGTTGGTTGCATCCTTAGGCGCCACAATCACATTCGTTGCCCTTGCTCTGGTGTCGATCCTGTTTATCATTCTGAATCCATCTGATGAGCTTTTTCCGCTTTTATTGATTGTCCTTGAATATTTACTTGCAGCGACTTTTACACTCGGGATCAATCTGCTTGAAAAGAGGATCAAATATATATCATATCCAAGTGAAAATAAAGCGCCTGAAGAGGGTTACGAAATCGAATAAGGAAAATATAAGATATGGATGAATATGGTCGGGAGTCCGATTCAAGGATTGAAAAGAGAAATAAACGAATCAAAATTGCTGGTTGGCTATTGGTGCTGGTCATTGTCACCCTTTACTGGTTAATCAATGACAACGAAAAGATATCAGTGACAATTGCTGATGATGCTTTGATTTGCTCTTTTACCTCAGGAGGAATCTTTGAGGTCAGGTTAGATGACATTGTTTCATTAACTGAAGTTCAAGAATACGATTTGGGACAATTTGTTTCAGGATCTGAAACAAAACGTTTTCGGTTCGGGGTTTGGGAAAATGACCTTCTCGGATCCTACCGGCTGTGTAGCTTTCGCAATGTGGAACGATACATTATTTTTGATACCAAAGAAGGTCATTTTGTTATCAATTTTGAAAGCAATGATGCCACAAGTAGCTTTTATAAAGCGTTTAATGAGCTGCTTGTTGATAATTGATTATTCTTTTTTTAGATGCTGATCAGAGGTTATCCACCTTTAATTAAATTTTAATTACCAGCGTTCGTAATGAACTTTATCTTCGTTATAGCGTAACGGTTTTGTAACTTTACGTTCTGCTTCAGTTGGATAGCCAATCGGAATGATTGAGAAGGGAATGATCTCCTCTGGCGCACCAAGCACACGTCGGGTGTTTTCGATGCGATCTTCACGGGGATAAATGCCTAGCCAAACAGCGCCCAAACCCAGGCTGTGAACTGCAAGTAAAATGTTTTGCGTGGCAGCAGAACAATCCTGAACCCAGAACCCCGGATGTTTTTCGAATTCCAAATCACCACACACAGCGATCGCAAGCGGCGCTGACCGCAGGCTTTGTCCATAAGGAAGAACGTCCGCCAGCGCAGTTAATGAGTCTTTTTCCGTCAAAACGATGAACCGCCAGGGCTGCTGATTGCCTGCGGAAGGAGCTTGCATTGCTGCCGAGAGCAATTGATTGATGGTCTCTTCAGGCACCTGTTGGTCTGTGAAGTTCCGAACACTTTTACGAGACAAAATCCAATTTATGAGACTCATTGAACCTCCAGTTCATTGAAAAACAAATCTCCCCTATCTTTAGTTCAGTTAATTGGGCGTTTAATCATTTATAAACTATCAATCGAGGAAACGTCCTTTTTCGCTCAGCCATTGATCAACATAATCAAAGGTTGTTTTCATAGCATCGCCGTATTGTCCAGGATATTCTTCAGCATCTGTGGCTGTGGTAAAAACATGGGTCGCACCTTCCACAAAGGCAATGGTTTTATCTTCAGCCTTATTTGCCATCTCATAGATGATCTCGGCTGCCAGAAATTCATAACCGCCAGTCATACCCATAACCAGGAGGGGTGATGAGACATGAACAATGTTACCCGGTGTGCAGCTATAGCTGGATTGATAATCAATCCCATAGAGTGAATCCTCATTGTAGCCATAATCTTTCGTCGTTCGAACTGCATAACAGTTTAGAAATGCACGAACAGTCGAAACGATGGCACTTTTGTGATAGACATTTGAGAAGGATTCTAAGTTTTTTGGTTTTCGAACACAGGGGATAATCTGCTCGGTGATGGAACCATCAGGGTGGATCAGGGGCCATGCTTTTTGGGTTCGTGATAAAAGCCGGGTATCCTGCGGGAATAACCGATTATTAAAGGCGAATAAGGCGCCAGCAGGGACGATAAAAGGTTCATCATCAACATATTTTCCACGACCGCTCTCGATCGCTTCAAGGCGTTCAATAGCAGCATCGATCAATCGATTGTTCCTTTCGCCCTGAGCTTTCAGAAATTTTCGGATAAATTCATCGCTGTATGATGCCCCTGCCGGATCATATCCATGAGCGGGGTCAAATAAGTCGAATTCTGGATTTAAATCCATCCCGTTATCTTCACTTATAACAGCGGGATCCAGACTGAAAAGGGTCATGGCGCCGTTGCCATAATTTGAATCGAGCAGCATAACACCATCAGCTGGTGTAAGGTTACCTAAGTTTGAACACTTGATTAATTTTTCAGGACCCTGGAAGATGGATGCACCGTTTTCTGCGACGCTTTGATAGGCGCTCATCAGGGTCGCCCCTCCGCTGTGCCCTAATGTAACCACCTTACGAACGCCAGGGTATTCCTTCAAGTAGTTGATAACGTTGTTGATGTCCGGTAGTTTTTTATCCAACGGTCCAGCGGGATTGCTTACACCTGCGCTTAAAGCGCGATAGCCACGTTTTGCCAGTTCAAGACAGCCAGTGCGGTTGAGAGAACCTGAATGGGAGTGAATATAAACAACAGCGACTTGGCTTTTCTCATCGAGTTCAACAGGTTCATAGATCATGCTATCGATCTTATTATGTGAGCCTTCTATGCCGATACTGGCATAAGTGTTTTTAATTGAATGATACTTTTCGCTCATTGAAAAAATCCTATTCTCAAATTTTCGTGTTTTCACTTGAACAGCCCGGCTGCGATGAACCGGGCTGTCTCGAGAGAAAAACTTACATTAGATCACGGGCTTGTTGAAATAATCGGTGAAACCGGCGTCAGCCACACGCTGCTTACACTTTTCGGTGTTGTCCGGGAAGAAGCCCTCGTCTTTGAGGTGCTTGAGGTAGTGCCCGGCGTGGGCGCTCACAAAGGTGGTCGGTCCACCATATTCAGATTCAGCAGAATCAGCGAGGAACCTGCGGGTGAAATCGATGATGTCGCCTGAGACGGTGCTCATCGGGAACTCTTCCAGGGGCTTGCCGACAGCAGCCCGGACGGCATTGAAGCCTGCCAGGTAGCCGGAGTTGATGCCGGGTTGGATATCAACCATGTGCGCTTTGGAGCCCGCAGTGAACAGGTTATCGAGGGGTGGAACGCGCAGGCTGTTCTCACAGAACACCAGGTCATGCCCCAAAGACCACAGGTTCATACCGCCGACAGGCCCTGCGGTCACGATGTTCTCAAAGCCAGGCACCTCACGAAGCTGCTCCAGTTTGAGGGGGCTGGGGCCTGCGCCACCGGCAAAGATACCGCGGTCGAGCAGGCGGAAGCGACCCACATCGGGCGCCACACGCCAGCTGGTGTCCTTATCGGCAGGGTGTCCCTTACCATCGTTGCCATCCTGACCGCGGGTCCCCCAACTCCATTCGGGATCAAGGTCCCAATCGACGATGCCGCGGAAGGGGACGAAGATCTGGTGGGTCTCCGCCAGCTTGTCCTTCCATTCCTGAGAGAGGGATTCTTTATAAAGATAGAGCCCGTTGTACTTGATGCCGGGTGTGCCGTCCTTTTGGTGCATGTTGACGGTTCTGGCGCCTGCCTTACCGGCGAAATTAATGCGATCGCCAAAGGTGGGGCACTGCATCCAGGGGCACATGGCACAGCCGCCAACATACTTGGTGCACTCCTTCATGCCCCCGGCAGAGCCAGTGGTATCGATAAAGGCGTCAGCCTCAATCCAGTTGACCTCGTAACGATCTTTGAAGTATTTGACTTTGGTGATGCGGTTGCCCTCTTTTTCCACATCGACCACCCGGCTGCGCCACAGGATCTCGATGCCCATGTCCTGCAGCATTTTCCGCAAAACGGGGTCGGCGGTCATCACGTTGTAGATCCAGGAATGGCTGGTCATGTCTTCCAGCGAACCGGGCATCCGGTGATGGGGGTAATGGGATTCGCGATACTTATCCATATTATCCAGGCTGATGGAATCAAGGGCGGCGTTGACTTCGGGGCCCCCCATCTCCACGATTTCGAGATGGAGCGGATAGCGCCCACCCACGTCCATGCTGCCTGCGATCCGTCCGATGCCCATCAGCTGGTCCTGACGTTCCAGCAGGGTCACCTCGGCGCCCGCCTTACGGGCGCCAACCGCAGCAGAAATACCTGCGATACCGCCGCCAATTACGATGATCTTTGTCATTGAAATAATCCTCCTTATATAATATTGATTGCAAATGGTTGTGATCTTGCGTTGCGCACTTATTATTAATAATTATGGTGAGATTAATACATCACAAATGCTAATCTGTTTTATTTTTGCTATTACAGACATAGTTGTTTAGTGAAAAATTCACAATCAAGCAAATTTACGAACAAACGATGCAAGGTAGGCTACAATACCATTATAAGGTGATGTTCCACGCGCACCAATTCGATTTCTGTAAAAATATATTCCAAACCGGAAATAATAGTTTTTTTACACAAATGAACAATTTCTGCGTAAAAGGTTTGCATTTTCTATTAAATGACAAGGGCATTAAATAATTTCGAATAATTAAATTGTTAAAAACTGAAAAGAAATAACCATAGAAAATATAAAGAAAACCTTAAAATAGGCTTGACAATTTTTGCTTCCATCATTATTATTTATTCAAGGTTAGAATAAATAATAAAAATGTGGGAAAAAGCTATGGATATTAATTATTTTAATGAGTTTGTCACACTTGCTGAAACATGTAGTTTTGTTGNNTCCTTCTTTACATCTCACAATCTTCACTTTCAAAGCATATTAAGCGAATGGAAGCTGAATTGGGAGTTGTATTATTTGATCGCAACACGCGAACAGTAAAAATCAGTCAATATGGTGAACTCTTGCTACCATATGCAAAGAAAATCGCTGACCTTCAGTCAAAATATATCACTGCGATAGAGAGCAGTTTAGGAAGCGCACACCAAATTCTTAATCTGGGATCCATACCAGATCTGGCGCAATACAATATCACGGATATTATCGTAAAATATAAAAAAGAATTCTCGAAATTTGAAATTAATGTTTATCAAGCAAATTCAGACGAATTAAGAAACTTGATTCGGCAAAAGAAATGTGAACTGGCTTTTATTCGGATCAGTACTGAACTTGGCGACGATCTGGTAGGTTTACCGTATGTTGATGATAATCTTGTTGCATTGCTCCCGCTTGGACATCCATTGGCGAAGAATAACTATGTTGAATTATCAAAATTGGCTGATGAAGATTTCGTATTAATGGATAAGGGCTCGAAAATGTATAAAAATTCAATCATCGCCTGCCAATCATGCGGTTTTGAACCCAAAGTCGCTTACACTGATCAAAAGATGGGAAACCTTATCGACATGGTGAAAAAAGGGTTGGGCGTTTCGCTTCTTATGAAACGAATGGTCTTACCTGCGAGAAGCTCTGAAATTGCTGTGATTGATGTTGCGCCTTGCTTTGAAACTCGGATCAACCTGTGCTACCTTAAGGGTCACAAATTGTCGGAAGCAGCGCGGAGTTTTATAGGATGTATGGAAACACAAAGAGATCAAATGGGGTTACTCAGCAGCAACTTGGCCTAGAAAAATCTCAAGTTAAAGCGTAAACGAAGGAATGCTTTTTTCATGGTTTAGATTTTGCTAAACTTATAATACTTTTGCTGGAGAAATATCAGGACGCCATGTTTATTACTTGGCGTCCTTTTTTAAAGAATATCAATAGAATGATATTTGACTGAATTAATCTGATGGATTTGCGAAGGATGGATTTTCAATTGAATCAACTAAATCACGTAAAAAATGAGCCGCAACAAGTCCATCAATAATGCGGTGATCAGCGCCAAGCGTTAAGTTCATTATTGGACGGATGTTTATTGAATCATGTTCATCAATAACGACAAGTTTGCGCTTAATCGCACCCACTGAAAGGATGGCGGATTGAGGGGGATTAATAATTGATGTAAATGATTCGATGCCAAACATACCCAAATTGGATATTGTAAATGTGCCGCCTTGAATTTCTTCCAAAGACAGCCTGCCAGAACGGGCTCGTTCTGTCAAATCCCTGATTTGAAGATTAAGCTCATCGATTGACATCCGATCTGCCTGATGGATCACCGGCACAATGAGACCGCTCTCAAGTGAGGTGGCGATTCCTATATTGATATCTTTCCAATAGTTAATCGTTTCATCTTCAATTGATGCATTCAGCGGTGGATGATTCTTCAGACACAAAGCTAAAACCTTAATTAACAAGGTCGTAATTGAAACTTTTTGCAATCCTTTATTTTGAAAATCCTCATTAATTGTTTTTCGAGCCGAAACAAAGTTGCTCATATCGACATCCAAAGACAGGAAGATATGTGGTGTGTTCTGATAGCTTGATGTCAACTTTTCAGCAATAATTTTTCTCATCGTAGACAATTTCTGCGAATCGAATGCTTGTGTCGCTTTGTCTGAAGCGGAAACTTGTCTTCTCTGAGTAGTTACATAGTTTTGTACATCCATAGCCTGAATTCGAGATCTTGGTCCGCTTCCAGTGACATATTTGAGATCAATACTTTCCTCCCTTGCTATCCTTCTGGCCGCAGGTGTTGCAGACACTTCAACCCTGGATCTTGGCTTGTCTCGCTCTTTTAGGTAAATCTCTAAATCTTGCTTTGTAATTTTCTCGCTAACCGGTTTGATTTCATCAAGATTTATTCTTTCAACTTCTGCCATATGTTTTGCAAGTGGTGAAATTGAATATGATTTCTCTTCTGCTTGGACTGTGGATGCTTCAAACTGCTCAGAGTCATTATTTTCGGTGGTTTGTTTCAAGCGTTGTTCTGGCAGGTCGTCCACTGTTTCTCCATCTTGAAGAATGTATGCGACGACTTTAGTAACTGGAGCAGTATCGTTTTCCTGGTAGAGCAAATGGGTTAATTTACCGCTAGCAGGCGCTTCAACCTCACTGGTAATTTTGTCTGTTTCAACGAGAATTACGACTTCTCCTTTTTCAACGTAATCGCCTTCTTTCTTTAACCATTGAGCGATCACAACCTCTTCTTGATCCATATCCATCTTTGGAATTATAAAAGGAACTGGCATTGTTTACCTCTTTTTAATAAGTGTTGTTGACAATCGCCCTTATTTCATGGATGATGTCATCTTCTTGAGGAACGGCAGCTTTTTCGAGTATGGGATTGTATGGAATAGGAATAAATTTTCCAGTTAATCGGCGCATGGGCGCATCCAGGTAATCCCAAGCCGGGCTTTCTGAGACAGAAGCCATTATTTCTCCTGCCCAACCAGCAATGCTAACAGCCTCGTGCACGACTAAAAGTCGGCCGGTCTTCATGACTGATTCAGTGATGGTTTTTGTGTCGAGAGGATTAAGTGTGCGCGGATCGACCACCTCAACAGAAATGCCTTCCGCACTCAACACCTCAGCAGCTGCAAGGCTCTTGTGGACCATAATCTCAGTTGCAACAACTGTTATGTCTGTACCTTCTCGTTTCACATCTGCAACACCAAGTGGGATGGAATATTCTCCCTCAGGAACTTCGCCTTTCATCTTGTAGAGCAATTTGTGTTCAAGAAAACAGACGGGATTATTATCACGAATGCTGCTAATTAACAAACCTTTTGCATCATAGGGTGTGCTTGGTGTGACAACCTTGAGCCCGGGAATATGCATGAGCAAGGTCTCCAATGACTGAGAGTGCTGAGCTGCTGCCCCGGTGCCAGAACCATTTGGCATACGAACCACCATGGGTACGGATGCTTTTCCACCAAACATGTACCTTGCTTTTGCTGCCTGGTTGACGATGGGGTCCATGGCGAGTGTCATAAAATCCATAAACATGATCTCTGCAATTGGACGCATTCCCACCATAGCCGCGCCCGCAGCGGCTCCAACAAAGCCAAGTTCTGAGATGGGCGTTTCCCAAATTCTATTTGGACCAAACTCTTCGATCATACCCGCGCTGACCCCAAAGGCGCCACCGTAAACCCCAATATCTTCACCAATGAGAAAGACGCTATCATCACGACGCATCTCTTCAACCATTGCAGCATGAATTGCTTCTCTAAATGTAATTTCAGGCATATACCCACTCCATAATATTATCCACGCTTGGCTCGGGTGAATTTTCTGCAAATTCAACGGCATCTTCGATCACCTTCGCCATTTGGCGGTCAATTTCTTTGATTTTGTCTTCAGATAAGAGCCCCGCTTTAAGCATTAATTTTTCAAATCGCTTTATGGGGTCTTTTTCTTTCCATTGTTCAATTTCTTGTTTTGTACGATACAGGTTACGATCGCTTCTTGAATGACCGAGGTGGCGGTAGGTTTCTGCTTCGACAAACACAGGCCCAGCGCCAGATCGGGCGTAATCGAATGCCTTTGCCATATATTCCGTGACTGCCAGGACATCATTGCCATCGATAAAGTACCCAGGAATGTCATAAGATTTCGCGCGATCTGTAAATGGCACCTTTGCGGACATTCGATCCACTGCGGCAGACATTCCATAATGGTTATTCTCACAAAGGTAAACAACAGGCAATTTCCAAATAGCACTTAAATTCATAGATTCCTGGAAAATGCCTTCGTTTGCGGCACCATCACCAAAAATTACCAGGGCAACATCATCTGTTTTTTTAATTTTTATTGCCAAACCAACGCCGGTGGCAATTTGCATGCCTCCACCAACAATGCCGTTTGCTCCCAGATTTCTTGCTTCGACGTCGGCGATATGCATGGACCCACCATGTCCACGGCAGTAACCATTTTCCTTTCCAAGGAATTCTGCCATCATTTTGTTGACATCAGCACCGCTGGCTATAAAATGTCCATGACCGCGATGATGATTGATCAGGTAATCTGTTTCACGAGCGACAATGCCAGTTCCAGCAGCAACACCTTCCTGGCCGATAGAAAGATGCATGCTTCCATGAACTTTGCCAAGGCCGTAGAGGTTGGTTGCCATTTCTTCAAAATGGCGAGTCTCGATCATAATTTGATACATCCAAATTAAATCATCTTCGGTTAACCCAAGTTCTGATGATTTTTTTAGAACATCCGTTGTTTCTTCATTATCGTGTTTTACTTTAAATCTTGTAGTTGCCATAGAATCCTTTCATGTTCAAAAAAACTATACGCTGTCTTGTTTCAATACTTCAAGAATAGTCCTTTCATCTGATATTAAAATATTAATAAAACCACCACGTAACGCTCCGATGATGGGTTGTACTTTCGCAAGGCCACCGGCAACCCCAATTCGGATGGGTATTCTTTTTAAAGCTTCCAGGGGAATTCCTATCAGTCGCTCCTGAAATTTTTGCGCGACCATATTGCCGTTGAGGTCGTAGAAACGACCGCAGACATCACCAATTGCACCAGAGGCTTGAATCTCCGCAATTTCATCAAGCTGAACATAGTTTGCAAGATAATAACTGCTGTGTTCAGGTTGGGAGCTTCCCACACCAAATAAAGCAAGATTTGCCTTGTAACCAAAATTAATTGCTTCTTGAACGCTGGGATTTGCGAGCAATGCATGAGCCACATTTGCGTCATTGACAAGAAAAGGTGCATTCATAAAGATTGCTTCAGCGTCCAGCTTGCCAGATAACCGTTGGACGATTGCATGTGCATCGTATTCTGTATTTCTGGATCCCAGTGCGCCCAATAACTGTACAACTTTAATGTTTGGTACTTTGGTCGAGTTTTCAATTTCATCAACTGTCGCGCTGATGGCAGTTCCCCAGGATGCACCGACAATAAAATCAGGGTTTAATCGGGAGGTCAACTCTTCTCCAGCTGCTTTTCCCAATAGGTGAAGCAGTTCCGAGTATTGATCGACAAGAAGAACGCGGGCGTGGACGAGATGATATCGCTCAATTAATCGTTGAGCGAGCTCGGTGTTTTCTCTGAGAGGGCGATTGATTTGAATGTGAACGATCCCAGTTCGCCTTGCTTCCATTAACATTCTCGAGATATTAGAGCGAGTGACGCCGACTATCTTTGCAATCTCGTTCTGTGTCTTTTCCTCTAGAAAATACATTTCAGCAATGTCAGCCAGTAAGCTATGTCGATTTTTTGGGAGATCGTTGTGTTTTGGCATGTAATTAATCACAAAAGAATTAGGGCTTGCACAATTGTGAATAATAACACCAGTCCAGCAACCTGTCAACTTAAATATCAGCGAATATGAGCCCCTGAAGTTGCTCGAGGGATAAAAGAAAATGGGCAAATTAGTTAAATAATAGCTATTTACAAATCGTTAACTGTTTGTTATACTAAGAACGTTCTTAGTGTTGTGCAATTATTAATCATCAAAATCTCAAGTTTTATGATTAAAAAATAGTTGACTGAGGTAAAACGATGAAAAAACAGGAAACAGGCACACTTCTTTATGGATTGATTTTATATGATTTCATAGAAGGTGAGAAATATATCGGGGGACCGGCGATAAATATTGCCTTGCATATGGCCAATCACAATTGCTCTTCGACTCTAATTTCCTGTGTTGGGGATGATGATCTTGGAGAAGCTTCAAAATCGCATCTTAGGAGCAAGGATGTAGATATCACTTATATCAACACTGATCCAAAACATGAAACAGGTTGGGTTAAGGTCTGGCTTGATGAAAATGGAAGTCCGACCTTTGACATTATTCAACCCGTTGCTTTTGATTGCATAAAATTGACAGACCAGCAATTTAAGACATTGGCGAATCAAGAATTTGATATCTTTTACTTTGGAACAGTCGTTCAGCGCAATTCTATAAGTGCAGAAACCTTAAGGGAGTTATTAAATACAGTCACATTTAAGGAAACATTTTTTGATATTAATTTGAGAAAAGGACATTTTGATAAAGACGTCGTGGACTTCTCATTATCAAAGACGGATATTTTCAAATTGAATGAAGAAGAATTGTATTTGGTAGCGGATCTGTTTGATGTTAAGGGAAAGACTGAGCAGGAATTAATTAATTGGATTTTTGACAGCTTTCCTCCGAAATTCATTTTATTGACAAGGGGTGCAAACGGTGCCACTGTGTTTACACCTGGCAAGCGTGAAGATGTTCCAGGGATTAAGGTAAAAGTTAAAGATACCGTAGGTGCTGGTGATGCATTCTCGGCTGGATTTATTATGGAATATATCAAAAGCGGCAATGTTTTGGTCGCAGCACAAAAGGGTAACGAATTGGGCGCATTTGTGGCAACAAAATCAGGTGCTGTTCCTGAGTTGGAATAAAGATAATACCGAAATTATCTTGAAAAAGGATTTACGAGGATTTGTTTAAGTTGGTTATATGCAAAAACATCGAAGGATTACTTAGGAGACTTCATGGCGACTATTCTTGATGTTGAGAAAAAAAGCGGTGTATCTCGTTCAACGATCTCCCGGTATTTAAACGGGAAAAATGTGAGAGAAGAGAATCGAATAAAAATCGAGAAGGCAATTCGGGAATTGTCATATCAACCAAACCCTATGGCGAGTGGGTTAAAGACCAGTAAGACCTATACGGTTGGGTGTGTTCTTCCTGAAATCACCGATCCATTTTTCCCTCCAATCATCAGGATTTTCCAAAAGAAGATGATGGAAGCTGGATATCAAACAATATTCAACACTTATGGAAATGACTTTGATCAGGAAATTGAACAGGTACGAACGCTTGCTAATAAACGTGTTGATGGATTGGTTGTCGCCACAAGCAATTCAGATGGCTCCCATATTCAAAAGTGCCTTGATGATGGTTTGCCGGTAGTTTTACTTGACAGGTTGATCGAAGGGTTGGTATGCGACAATGTTACCGTTGATAATTATCAGTCAGTTTTTGATGCCATAACACTTGCAATCAGAATGGGGCATAAGAAAATTGGTTACATCAAGGGCGAAGGCTTGTACACCGATGGGGTCCGTTTTAAGGGCTACCATGATGCGTTAATCAACAACAATATTGAATTGAGAGAGGATTTTGTTGTTCAGGCTGAGTTGATCGAGCACGATTCGGCAAGGCAGTTTATGCGCTTAATGAACTTGACGGATCCTCCCACATTGATCTTTTGCTCAAATGTTTATCACAGCATGGGTGCATTAGAAGCAATGCTTGAATACCAACTGAATATTCCTGATGATGTATCCATTATGGCATTTGATCGAGTGGCATCTTTCCCATATTTAGGCTTCGTAGAAAGCATTAATCCACAATTTACGAGTATTAGCCAACCGCTTGAAGATATTGGCAAGCAAACAGCAAGTCTTTTGTTGAGCAGGTTGGAAAATGGCATGAAGAATTACGCTCCGAGAAGTATAGAACTGAAAACCAGTTTTAACATGACAGATTCGGTCCTTAATTTATCGTTGGATTTAAACAAGACCGTTAATAGGAGGTGATTGCGTAAAGATAAAAAGAGGCATAAATAATGTTGTCGATGACGAGTGATGTAAATCTCTCAAATCAATATGGAAATAATTTTTATTCCATAAATAATTAACCAAAAATGAACACTTAACAATTAAGGAGAAAGAGCTAAATGAAGAGGCTAATTAATATATTGTTTATTACAATTTTGGTTGTTCTTGCGATTGCAGGTTGTGCTCCAAAAGCAGCGGAAGAACCAACTGTACAGGAGCCTGAAGTTGAAGAAACTGGTGATAAGCTTGATATTGCTTTGATCGTCAAGGCAACGGACTCAGGTTTTTGGCAGAAAGCACTTGATGGGGGTAAGGCCTTTGGTGCTGATAATGAAAATGTGAACGTGACTGTGTACGGTCCTGCATCAGAAGCTGACGTTGATGAACAACTGGCGATTCTGGAGAACGTGATCACGAGTGGACCAGATGCAATTGTGATCGCATCCAATGCTGGCGAAGGCGCCAATGCGGCGATAGCCGATGCTGCTGAAAAAGGTATTCCAGTTCTGACAATCGACACCTCAATCCCATCTGATGATGTTGTTGCCCATCTTGCCACCGATAACGTATTGGGTGGTGCGCTGGCTGCTGAAGCAATGGTAGAAGAACTGGAAAAAGCAGGTATTCCCCTTGAAGGGAAAGTAGCGATTGTTGCTGCTGTGGCCGGTGTTCAGACAATTGTTGACCGTGATGGCGGTTTTATTGACAAGATGGCTGAAATTGCACCTGATATTGAAGTTCTGACCCCTGTGTATGTGGACAACGAAATCGAAAAAGCGCTTTCTGAGACGGAACAAATCATAACCCGTGAAGGCGACAAACTGATTGGTATCTATGCAGATAACAACCATACCGGTGATGGTGTTGGGCGAGCAATCAAGCAAGCTGGATTGAAAGATTCTGTGATAATCGTTGCATTTGATGATGATCAAGAAGAACTTGATTTCCTGGCTGAAGGTGTGATCAAAGCCCTTATCATTCAGGATCCATTCAATATGGGTTACGCTGGTTGTGAGTATGCAGTGAAAGCTCTAAAAGGTGAAAAGATCCCCGCATTCATTGATACTGGCGTGAATGTAACCAGAGCAGAAGATCTATAAACTTCTATTTAATAAATTGGATAACCGGAATAATTTAACCGGTTATCCAATTATTATAAAAATTATTTTAACAATAACTTAAAAGTATAAGATGTGCTTGAAAGAAAAAATTTCTAATTCATGACATAGCGAGGTTGATTGTGAATAATTTGACCCATGATTTTGTAAAGATGGAAAACATTACCAAGGATTTTGGGGTTGTTCGTGCTCTTGATGGTGTAAGTATAAGTTTTAAACCAGGCGAAATCCATGCTATTGTTGGAGAAAATGGGGCAGGCAAGTCCACGCTGATAAAAATATTAATGGGCGCTTATCAATTGACATCTGGTGATATTTATATTGATGGTCAAAAAGTGAATATGTCTGATCCAATCAAATCTCGTGATTTAGGTTTGAGTGCTGTTTACCAAGATGTTACTCTTGCGCCTCATCTCACAGTGGCTGAGAACTTTTTCCTGGGGAATATTCCAAAATCTAAACTCGGTGTTGTTCAATGGAAGTACATGCGCGAAACAACACAAAAGGCTTTAGATCATCTGGGAATCAATGTTGATGCAAACTCTTTGGTTAAAGATTTGTCTGTTGCTATGCAAGAAATGGTTGTTATTGCTAAAAAGAATTTTGATAACAGTCGATTAATCATTTTTGACGAGCCAACAGCATTGTTAGCCAATGAGGAAGTGAGAGATTTGTTTGACATTATCCGCAGGCTAAAGCAAGAAGGTGCAGCAATCATTTATATCTCTCATCGGTTGGAAGAAATTTTTGAATTATGTGACGTTGTCACCGTGTTAAAAGACGGAAAATGGGTTGATACCTTGCCTGTAAGTGAAACTTCTGAGGATGACCTGGTTAGAAAAATGGTGGGCAGGAAAATCGAAGATATGTACTCTATCAAGCGTTTCGAACCGGGGAAAAAGGTCTTGGAAGTTAAGGGGCTTAACTGTGAAGGTAAATTCAAAGACATAGCGTTTGATTTACGACAAGGCGAAATATTAGGATTTTTTGGACTTGTTGGTTCTGGGCGTACTGAGATAATGCGCGCTGTTTTTGGGGCTGACGTTTACGATCAGGGAGAAATTATCGTAAATGGCGAAATAGCGCAGATCAACGATCCACATGATGCAATTCGCTATGGCGTTGGGTTTTTACCAGAAGATCGGAAAATGCAAGGCCTCACACTTCAAACATCGGTAAAAGAAAACATAAACCTGGCTTCGTATAGAAATATTTCTAAAATGGGGTTAATTAATTTACCTCAAGAAAAAAAGAATGCCTTAGAGTTTGTAAAAAAGCTACGGGTTGTTACGCCTGGTATTTTTCAAAGAGTCATGAATTTAAGCGGTGGCAATCAGCAGAAGGTTGTGATTGCCAAATGGCTCTGTAAAAAGTGCAGCATTTTCATTTTCGATGAACCCACAGTTGGCATTGACGTTGGTGCCAAGCGAGAAATTTATAAGTTGTTGGAGGAAATACTTGAAGCTGGAAATGCAATCATCATCATTTCATCGTATCTTCCAGAAATTATGGGTATTACCGATAGGATTGCAGTAATCTCTGAAGGAAGATTAGTGAAAATCGTTTCACAAAAGGATTACGATGAAGAACAGTTATTACGATATGCTTCAGGCATTTTATAAACCTTAAATAAGTCTTTGTGTGGAGAATAATATGATAGCAAAAATTAAAAACAATCTATTTTTTGCAAAACTTAAGAGCATTTCAGAGGGTAATCTTTTGATCGTTCTTATTCTATTGGTTGTTGGTTTGTATCTCCTGGAACCAAAATTTTTATCTTTTGTGAATATCGCAAACCTTTTAAGGCAGACAGCCATCATCGGCGTGCTTGCTATTGGTATGACATTTGTGATTCTTTCTGGTGGTATTGATCTTTCTGTGGGCTCAGTTCTTGCTTTTAGCAGTATTCTTGCTTCTAAATTAATGGTTGCTGGCTTCAACATCTGGCTATCCATCGTGATTGCGTTAATTGGCGGCTCTATCATTGGTGCAATTCAAGGATTTATCATTCACAACGGAAAGGTTCCCGCGTTTATTGCAACAATGGGAGGTATGACGATTGTCCGAGGGCTCGTGATGTTGACAAGCAATGCACAAAAGATTACAGGTTTACCCCCTGCAATTGGTGATTTTGCAGTTCAGAGATATTTAGGAATCCCGGCAATGGCTTATGTGTGGTTTATCACAATCATCATTGGCTATTTTGTATCCCGTTTCACAACTTTTGGACGCAATATGTATGCGATTGGAAGTAATGAAGAAGCGGCCAGGTTGTCGGGGATCAAAATCGGCACAATTATTTGTGGAATTTACGCATTTAGCGCCTTTATGTCCTCAATTGCTGGGATACTGATGACAGCAAGGCTTGGAAACGGCGTGCCTACTGCTGGACAAGGATATGAACTCGATGCTGTTGCAGCTGCCGTTGTAGGAGGTGCTTCATTGTCAGGTGCGGTAGGCAGCATTGCTGGCACAGTTTTAGGCACGATTATTATTGCATCGATCAGGAATGGTGGCACCCTGATTGGCATTAATCCTTTCATTTTAGATATTTTGGTCGGTGCATTAATTGTTATATCTGTTCTGTTTGATCAATTACAAAAAAGTAAATCTAGTTAAGGAGAAATTGTTATGTATCCGTTTGAGTATCACATACCAACCCGTATTGTTTTTGGAGAAGGTTCAGTAAATCGCGCAGGAGAAATTGCCTCAGAATTCGGCAAACGCGTTATGCTGGTATCGTACGATGAGGAATTAATCAAGAAAATTGGTTTCTATGACAAGGTTATGAAACCTTTACAGGAGGCGGACATTGATATTATTCCTCTTTTTGGTGTTAAATCCAATCCCGATGTCAACCTGGTTCGCAAAGGTATTCAACTATGTAAAGAGAATAATGTTGACCTTGTGATCGGATTGGGCGGTGGAAGTGCTATGGACACCGCAAAAGCAATTGCGGTAGGTGTTCCTTACGATGGCGATGTTTGGGATTTCCCAATGGGGAAGGCAGAAATTAAAGAAGCGCTTCCGATTATGACCATTGTTACCATTCCAGCAACCAGCAGTGAGATGAATCCGACCAGCGTGATTAATAACGATGAGGTGCGAAGAAAGGATGGCTTTGTCAGTCCTTTTATGTATCCCACGGTTTCAATCCTTGATCCTGAACTGACATATTCCTTGCCCTGGAGGCAGACAGCAATTTCGGCTGCGGATATTGTGTCTCATTTGATGGAAGGCTATATCAATCATACTGTTAAATGGGCACCGATGCAGGACTGTTATGCTCAGGGAATGATCAAAGCGATTATGGAATGTACGGATCGTTTACAGAAAAACATAGAAGACAAAGAAGCAAGAGCGATGTTTATGTGGATCGCAACAAATGCGTGGAACGGCTTCTATGTGAGTGGGTTAGGTTTCTATGATCAAATCATTCACATTGTTGGCCATTCTTTCTCAGCCTTTTATGACACCCCTCATGGCAGCGCTATGTCTGTGTCAATTCCAGCAATCATGAAATATCACCGTGATGATAGGCTTG